>Ga0209518_1000044_pt1 | contig 176034 bp, 138 predicted proteins | sample RifGroB1_FD_183993 | JGI IMG/M metagenome (GOLD analysis project Ga0209518, IMG submission 183993) | Groundwater microbial communities from Rifle, Colorado, USA - Groundwater B1 (SPAdes) (version 2) | ecosystem: Environmental > Aquatic > Deep subsurface > Groundwater | place: Rifle, Colorado...
AAATTGTTTAATTTATTCATTGGCAGCTCCTATTGTAAATTTTGTATATATTTCTCTCAATTTTATTATATCAAAATTTATGGAGCTGCTTAATTTTTATTTTTTGCAAAAAATAAAAATTGCACCCGTTTTGGGTCTGTCACTTGGGACAGACCAATTATTTGTACAAATAAATTTTTTAATAATAAATCTATTTCTTCAACAAATCATTAACCTGAATTGAGGCATTTTCTTTAATTGAAATAATTTTTCCTCTACCAAACAATGAATTAGGGTCTGTAAATGTAAGTTGTACTTCTCCAATTTCGACTTCTTTTTTCTCTTTGCCTTCTTGAACAAATCTTATTATTTTTAATTTATCGTTTTTATTAATAGTTTTAACGATTTCAATAGACAAAAATTGAAAAGTCATTGAGTCATCTATTAACTCTACAATTCTTCCAATAAATCTTACTACTTGATAAGAATCTTCTTGTTTTTTATTTTTATCCATTTCATCAGAAACAAGTTTTTCATTTTTGAGTTTACTTAATTCTTTCACAAAATCTTCTCTTAGTTTTTGTTTTTCTTGCTCAACTTCTATATTTTTTTGTTTTTTATAAAATTCTTCTATTTCTGCTCGTTTTATTTCAACATTATTTCTAGTTTCAACAAGTTCTTTTTCAAGTCCACTATATTTAACCTGTAAATCTGATAATTGCTGGCTCAATTTTGCAACATCTTCTTTTCCTGCAACTTTTAGTTTTTCTTCAAGTTCATTAAGTTTCTTTGAAAGGTCTACTAATTCTTGCTTTACTTTATTTAGATTTTCTTTTTCGGCTTTTAGTTCATTTTCTTTTTCTTCTAGTTGTTTTTTAAGCAGTGCAAAATTTTCTAATTCTTTATTCTTTTCAGTAATTTGTTTGTCTCTATCGCTTATTTCTTTGAGCCTATCTGATATTTCTCTATCTTTATCACCGATTTCTTTAATTTTCGTAGTTATTTGGCTATCTTTGTCTTGTATCTCTTTAATTTTAGCAGTTATTAAGTTATCTTTATCCTGTATTTCTTTAGACTTTGAGCTTAATTGGGTAGAATAATCATTATTTAAAGAATTTATTTGAGTATTTAAATTATCAATTTCTTTATCTTTTTTAGTAATTTCATCTTCATAAAAGTTTTTGAGTTTATTAATTTCTTGTTTTTCAAGATTAGACGCTGTGTCTGCAAGTAGTTTTTTGTAATTTTCTTCTAGGTCTTTTTTTTCTTGCAATAGTTTTAGTTTTTCTTTTTCAAACTCATCTTTCATTTTAGCAATATCATCTTCATACTTTGAAGAGATCAATTTTTTTTGCTTATCAAGTTCTTCATTATATTGTTTTTCGAGTGTTGCTTTTAAATCAGCAAGTTGTTTAGAAAAAACCTCTGTTCCTGCTTTACCTGATGATTCTAAAAGACTTGCGATATATTTTTCTTCAACATCTCTAAATGTAGGTATAGAATTATCAGTATAAATATTAAAACTATTTTTTAGTGCATTAAAGTAAAACTCTCTTGCACTTTTAAAATCCGATTTTTGGAATGCTTCTAAAAATTTATTGTAATCTAACTTAAAATTTTCTCTTAAGTTATAATCAATTTGTTTTAAACCTTCTTCATTTAAAAAATAAATCAATCTTTGACTACTCGATAACGCATCTTTTGTATAAGTAGAAGATGGATAATTTAGAATAATTTGATTATATGAATCAATCGCATCTTTATAAAATTTATTTTGCTCCAATTGACTTGCCTTAGTAAACAATTCTTTTGCATCTTGGTTTACCTTTGTGGTTTTAGTTTCGTTACTCATAGTAGAAGAAAGCGAAACAATATCATTTAACGCCTGACTCGAATAATCACTTGTAGGCATTTCCTTTATAATAGCAGAAAGTTGATTTAGTGCCAGATCATATTTTTCTTGTTTCATATTTTTTAGTGCATTGTTGTAATAATCTAAGGCTTTAACATTTTGGATTTGTTTTTCCACATCTTTTATTTTGGTGTAAGAAGAGTTGACCTCTTCAATCTCATTCAATACTTTACTGTAAGAATCAATTGATTTAGTCCAATCTTTTTGATTGTAATAAGATTCTGCATTTCTATAAATTTCAGATATTTTTTTAAATTTATTTATTACTTTAACAATATCGTCACTGTAAGTCGTTGAAGCAGATTTTGCATCCTCTATCAATTTTGTTACCGCTTGTACAAAAAGTAAATCGGTTTCCATTTTATTTTTCAAATCTTCGTTAGTAGAAACAAATTCCAATCTTGAGTCATAATATTTTACAACATTGCTTAATTTAGAAAGACTACCTTCTCTATTACCATTTTTAAAGTCATTTAAAGAGCTTATAATTAATTGATAAACTAATTGATTAAATTCTTTTGTTTTTCTATTATTTTCACTTATTTCCTTTAGCTTTAATGTAATATTTTCTTTTTCTATATCTTTTTCTTTAAGTTTCCCCTCTAAGTCCTGTGTGAGTTTAGTAACTTCAAATTCTTTATTTTCTAAAGCTTTTTTGAGTTTATCGCTTGCTTCTTTCAAATCCTTGTCTTTTTGTTGTAATATCACTTGTTGCTCTTCAAATCTCTTATCTCTTTCCAATTTTGCAGCAGCTAATGCTTGTTCTTTTTCTTGATCGAGTTGCTTTTTAGAAATTAAAAATTCTTTTTCAGGAAGTCCTCTTCTTTCAAGTTCTGCAAGTTTTTTTGCATATTCTGCTTCGATTTCTGCTTGTCGTTTTAAAAGTGTTTCATTAACCTTGCCTTCCATTTTTGATCTTTCAATTTCAAGGTTTCTTTTTTCTTCTTCGAGTTTAAGTTTTGCAAGTTTTGCTTCTTCCTCTTTTTGTTTTGCAATTTTTTCTAAGATAGAACTATCACTAATAAAATTTTCTTCAAGCTTTGCACTGGATGTCTTTTCAAAATATATAGACAAAATTGGGACAGAAACAAGTATTACCAATAAACTTGCAACAACAACAAGACCTGGTAATAAAAATCCATTTTTCAAATTTTTGATTTTTGAAATATCTTTTGTAACACTAGAACGAGAAGAATTGATTTTTTTGTTAATAGTATCAAAAACTTCTGATTTTTTTATACCAAGAACTTCTTCATCTTCAAATTGCTCTTCTTTTTCTTCTTCGTCAATTTGTGGATTTGTTAAGGACGTATCAATTAAAACTAAATTAATTTTACCTGGAAATTCAACAAAATCTTTTTCTTTATTTATTTTTTCAATTAAAGATGCTGTGTCATCTATCTCTAGTTTATCAGAATCTTCTAAAACCTCCAATGTTTCTTCAGAGTCATTTGATATTTGCTCTTTTTTTTCTATTGGTATATTCTTATCCTCAGATATTTCTGGATTTCGCTCTGAAATACTATAATCTGTGGAATTTTCTTGTTGTTCTATTATTATTTCATCTTTTTTTACGAGATTATGATTTATTTTTAAAGAATTTAGTGTTTTTATGTATATTTCTGAAAAAAAATTATCTGATTGTGAGTATTCGATTGAGTCGATATTGCTTATATTTTTATCTCTGAGAATAGGTTCTGATTCTAAAATTTCTTCTAATTCTGGAAAAATATTATTTCCTTTTGGTATTTCATAGGTTAAATCTTGCCCTATTTTAGAATGTTCTGTTGAATATTTAACTAATGAGGATAGTTCTTCACCTTCTGATACTTTTAAATCTTCTTTGTAGTTTGTATTCATACACTTCCAGAATTATTAGATAAAATTATGAGTTTTTTAAGATTTTTGTAAAACTTTTCTTAAAAAACAGCATTTTAAAAAAAACTTATTTAAAATATGATAAAATAATCTCTCTTATTTTTGGATCAATTCCAACAAGTTTTTCTGCTTTTTCTTTAAGCTTAGCTATTTTATCGGAAGATTCTTTATAATTATAAAGCTTTAATAGTTGAACAAAATATACTTCTAGCCTCTCTGAATTTGGAAAACCATCTATCAGTTTTAAATATCCTGTTTCTGCTTCATTATAAAAACTATCATTTGATTGGTCTTTAACAAACAACTCGTAATTAATTTTTGATCTAAAAGAAAAAATAGATTCTCTGTTTAAAACATTTTCTGTAAAAACAATTTTTTCTAATGTATTTTTTGCCTCAATTAATTCTTTTTGTTGGTAAGAAATATCAGCAAAATTCATCAAAACATAATCATAATAATCAGCAATAGGATAATCTCTAATAAAAATCTCCCAGTTTTTTTGTGCGTTTATAAAATCACCAGTTATATAATAATTTTGCCCTAGCTGATAATAAACTTTTGGGATTATGTTACTCTCCGGATAAATCGTGAGTATTGATTGAAGTATATCAGAGGAACGTTTTATATCACCACTACCCAGATATTGCAATGCAGTTTCATAAAATAAATCATCTTGAAAAGAAGGTACTTTATTAGAAACTTCCATTTTAGCCTTTTTTGTTTTATAATATAAAACTACATCTGTTATTACAATAGAAGTTAATGCTGCAAATAGAGTTGCAGTAAGAGCAATAGAACCAATTTTGACTCTATCTATATCTTCTACTGCTTTTTTATATCTTTCGTAATCAATTACGTTTTTTCTTGACTCATTAGCTTGGTAAGCATAAACTTCTGAGGCAGCTATTAATCCTGCTGTTGCTAAAAAAGAACAGCCAAATGCAGTACCAAAACCAACTTCAAATGGTAAGAAATCACTAGCTTTATCAAAAACTATTTTTCCATCAGTTAAAGAAACATCATATTTTCCACTTTTTAATTTTGTCACATAAAGAGGTCCTTTTTGGTCATTTGAACCAATCCTATATGTAATCCTTTGTGGAAAGTACAAATCAAAAGATGTAGGAATTAAATTAATTTCAAATTTTTTTAATTTTAATTCTTGCTGAGTTATAATATAGTCTTTATAACCTTCTTTTCTTACAGTTATCTTTAGGTTTTGTGGAATATCCTTTAATATACAAGGAGTCAGAGAATTTGTTTCTTTTCCATCAAAAAGAATTTTTGCTCTGATAGGAAAACTATTTACAAAAAGATATTTAATGTTTTCCTTTTTATCTTGTGCTTGTATAGAAATTGTAAAAAATAATAAAAAAAATAGATAAATTAAATATTTCATAGTATATATATACACATATTCTATAAAGAATTCAAGTTTTTATATAAAAAAATTTAAAATAAATTTGTCTTTATTTAAAAAAAATGATACTAATTTATGGAGTTGTAAGATTTTTGATTAAATCTGCTCACCAAAATTTTGAACAAAGATTTTAGTCTTATGTTTAAAACTCTTGAATATATTTTAGCTTTGGTAAAATTTTTAAAAAAATAAGAGGTATAATAATGAATTTTTTTTCTAAAAGAAGTTTTCTAATGGTTTTATTTACCAGTTTTGCTTTTACTATGATGTTTTCTGCGAAACTTGATGTAGGTACAGACAAAGTTGCAAAAATTAATAACAGAGTAATAATCTTAAAAGAGCTCGAGAGAGAATTTGAACAAAGAAGCAAACTTCCAAGTATGGATGGAAGTCCAGTTACAAAAAAAAGCGTTCTTGAAAGTATGATTGATGAAGAATTACTTAGAAATGAAGTAAAAAAACAAAGTATTGTTTTAGATGAAAATCAAGTAAATGAACTTTTAGAACAATATAAACAAATGTATATCCAAGAAATGACAAAACAAAATCCAAGTTTTAAATTTACTGATGAAGAATATAAAGCATATATTCAAAAAGAAGTAAAAATTCCTTACGACAAATTTGTTGAACGAATTCAAGAGACTATTATGGTTAGACAATTTATAATGAAAAGAGCAGAAAAAAAATTAAAAGATGCTTCTGAAAAAGTATTTTCTGATAATGATCTTGAAAATTTTTATGACTCAAACATAAACGAATTTGTTATGCCAAAATCAGTTGAAGTTAAACATATTTTCTTAAAAACAGTTTTGGGCGATGGCAAAACATTACTTCCTGAAAGCGAAAAAGCAATTGTAAAAAAAAGAATAGATGATATTCTTGCAAGACTACAAAAAGGCGAAAGTTTTGATACTCTTTGTGAATTAAATAGTGAAGATGTTGAATCAAGAGATAGAAAAGATGCAAAAGGTAATTTTACAAGAGGCTATCTTGGTCCTGTTGCAAAAGTATCTCCATTTAGAGAAGTTTTTGGTGACACACTTTTAACTGCGTTATTTGGGCTTACTAAAAATACATACTCTCCAGTACTCGAATCAAAACTTGGTTATCACATATTTTATATTATAGATAAAAAAGACCAATATATAGTTCCTTTTAAAGATGCAAAAGAACGAATTTCTGCTTATTTTAGAATGAATGAACAACAAAAAGTTTTAAGTGACGAATTTTTAATAGTAGTTAAAGAACTTAAAACTAAAGCAAATATTGAATATTATATTGATATAAATAAATTATAAAAATTAGATAAACCGACGATTTAAATCGTCGGTTTTTTATCCCCTTTTTAAACATCCTGTTAAGCTAAGAAGTTTTAAAACACTAAGAATTAAGAATATTATGATAAAAATATAATATTTTGGCTTTATTGTACTTTTTGATAAATATCTCATTTTAATTGCATTTTTTTCTATTCTTCGTAGTGAACCTCTATTTATAGATACATAAAATTAAACAACATGAGGCATGAGTTTTTATGGAACATTTATTATACTTTTTACCAGACAACAAACCAAAAAAAGAAGTGGATATTCTACTAATAACAGGAGATGTTTTTATTGACCATCCATCTTTTGGTATTGCAATCATAGCAAGAGTTTTAGAAGCAAATGGGTATTCTATCTGTATCGCTTCACAACCAGAATATTTTAATAAGGAATATATAAATATTCTACCCACACCAAAGCTTTTTGTTGGAATAAGCAGTGGTAATCTCGATAGTGTTGTCGCAAATTACTCTGGCAATAGAAACACTCGTAAAGAAGATAGTTATTGCATTGATGGGAATGGTTTGTTTGCAAATGGACAAAAAAGGCGACCAGATAGAGCAACGATTGTTTATACATCTTTTATAAAACAGAAATTTAAAGAAATTCCAGTTGTTTTGGGTGGTTTAGAGGCAAGTATTAGAAGGTTTAGTCATTATGATTTTGTTCAACAAAAACTTCGTAAATCAATACTCGTTGACTCAAAGGCAGATATTCTTGTCTACTCAATGGGTGAAAAAGCAATCGTTGAAATAGCAAAAAAAATTAAAGAAAAAGAAAGTTTATTAGGTATAAAAGGTACAGTAATTAGATGTGGTAAAATAGATGATCAGATTTTAATTCAAAATCCATTAAATTTACCATCTTTTTCTGAAATAGAGCAAAATAAAGACTTATTACTTACAGCAACTCAATTGATAGAAGAAAATATGGTTTTTGATAAAGCTTCTATTTTGATACAAAATCAAACTGATATTAGCGTAGTTTCTTTTCCACCACAACCACCTCTTACAGAAGACGAAATGGATTTTATCTACTCATTACCATTCCAAAAGGATAAGCCTGATTATTGCGAGAGAGTACCAGCGTGGAATATGATAAAAGATTCGATAACAGTACATCGTGGGTGCTATGGAAAATGTTCGTTTTGTGCGATAACTTCACATCAAGGCTCAATAATTAGTAAAAGAAGCAAAAAATCAGTTATTGATGAAGTGCAAAAACTTGTGAAAACTAATTTTTTTAAGGGAACAATTACAGACCTTGGTGGACCTACTGCAAATATGTATGGTACTTATTGTAAAATAGGTTATTGTAAAAACCCCAATTGTCTTTATCCAGAACTTTGTAAGAATCTTATTATTGACAAAAATATTTATAAGAACTTACTTTGTGAAGTTAAAAAAATAGAAGGCGTTAAAAATGTTTTTGTTTCTTCTGGGCTTAGACACGATCTGGCATTACTCAAAAAAGAAGAAACTGAGTTTATTATAACAAATTGTACTTCTGGCCATCTAAAAATTGCACCAGAGCATATAAATGAAAAAGTGTTAAATTTAATGTGTAAGCCAAAAAATCAAGTTTTTATCGAGTTTATTGAGTTTTTTGAAGAAATCAAAAAGAAAAACCATCTCAAATTCTATTTTTTGCCATATATAATCTTATCTTTTCCAGGTTCTAATGAAGAATCTGTTAAAGAACTTGGTAATTTTTTAAATAAATATAATATTAGAACATATCAATATCAAGATTTTACACCAGTACCACAAACAATGGCAACAGCAATGTTTTATTGTGGGAAAGATTTGTCTGGCAAAAAAATAAATACCCTATCTCCATCAGTTTTAAGCAATAGTCAGAGAGAAATATTAAAAAAATATCTTACGGGCAGTAAATAAATAATGAAACTTAATTAAATTAATATTTTAACCACAGAATCACACAGAATTTCACGAAAAGAAAAGACCTGTTAGGTTTTAAACCTGTCAGGTCTATATCTCTTAATTCTGTGAATAAATGTTAAATCAAAATTCGGGTTTTTAGTTTATTATTTTATTTCATCAATATAAGCATCAAAACACCAGCCGATTTCGCCAGAAGATGTTTTAAACTTTGACCAAAATCCAGTTACTCCATTTATTGTCTCTTGCGAACCTTTTTCAAGTAATTCTAAAGACTCACCTTTTTGTAACATTCTAATAAATTTACCATCAACAGAAGCAGTTTCTCTAAATCTAAGGTTTTCAACTGAAGGTGCATAAAAAGAGCCAACTTTTTTTTCGATTGGTGGATTTGTCGTTGTTGTTGTTGTTATACCACCACCATCAAGTTCTGTAACCAAATTTGCTATAAAAGGACTCAATACTGTATCTTCACCAAGAAGTTCTAATGCCTCATTTAATTTTGTAAGCCCGTCTTTTGCATTATAAGTTTTGCCATAAAGTAGGTTGAATGCTCTTGCAACAAGTATGCCCTGACTTGCAACTTTTATATCGTCTGTGTAACCTTTTTTGATCCATACATTACCAGCCCAAATTGATTTTTGTCCTTGCTTTTTTGGAATATAAGAGGCTATATCAACATTTATAAATCCATCATTTTCTTTAATATAATAACCAAAACATCCGGGTTGTAGTTTAAATTTGGCTAGATAACTGTCGTCTGGTTGTGTATATGCAACCAAATCTTTTTCTATTATTGTAATAAATTTTATTGCAAAATTATCTAAAGAAGCCCAATATTTTGTTTTGTCTGGAAGTTGAAATTGTATGTAATAAGCGTCTTTAATCTTTTTATTACCTATAACCAAAACTTTATTACCAAAATTGAGTAATTTTTTTTCTTTTACATCTTTTGGTGTTTTTTCAAGGTCTCCTTCTTTTTCAAAAGACCATATTGCTTCATATTTTACATAAAGGTTTGTGTTGTTTTGTGGAATAATGACATCTTCTGCAAAAATAAATGAAACAGAAAATAAAATAAATAATATTGCTATTATATTTGATTTCATAAGAACTCCTCTCTTTTACCTGTTATTTTAGGTGTAACACATTTTAAGTATATAATTAAGAAGTTGATTTTGTCAATTCCTTTTATAAAGAAAAAAATAAATTAATCAGATTGTCACGGATTACACAGATTAAATCTGTATAAATATACATAATAACTGTATTTAATTTTAGGTATATAATTTGTTACAAATCAAAAAGTGTTTGGCATAGATTAAAATTAAAAAATTTATTTTGGTATGATTTTAACTTGAGAATCTGGTTATTTATGGAAAGTAAATGCGTAGAATTTTATTTTATACCCATCCTTTGTTTTAATTTTTCGGGTATTTCTATATTTAAAAACTTAGAAGCTTTGATTAGTAGTTCAACAAGATCAAAAGGTTTCATTATATAATCATCAAATCCTTTTATGCCAGATGTATCTTGAGAATTTATTATTTTTGCTGTTAATGCCCAAATTTGAGTATCTGCTACTTCAGGAGTACTTCTTATTGATTTTAAAGCAAAAATTCCTGCATCATTTGTTTCCATATTGATATCCATTAATACAAGACTTGGTTTTTCTTCAATAATCTTTTCTATTGCTTCTGCTGCACTGCTAGATTCTATTATTTCTATCCCTGCATCAGGACCTAAGAGTTTGAAAAAATTAATTAATACATATCTATTTTCTATTTTATCATCAGCAATTAAAACTTTTGGCATACATTCTCCAGCAACAAATGACTTTAATATTTTAATTATACAATAAAGTTTAAAAATATAAAAACATTTTTTTAAATAATTTTTTAAAATATTATTTTTTTTAAATTTTAATTTTTTTACACAAATATTCGATACTTAATAAAGAAAAAAGATTTTATACATATTTTTTAATTTGACTATTTATTGCAAAGTTTGTATTATATAAAAGTTAGATTTAAATTATTGTATTTTACATTGTGGGTAGAAAAATGGAGATTTTAAATAAAATTAATGAAATCGAAAAATTTTATTCTTTTGAATCAATATATACTTTTAATAAAAATTTTAATGAAAATAAATTGTTGAATGAAATAAATTCTAATGTTATTTATATAGAGCCAGACAAATATTTTCAGCACATTCCAGACATAGAACAAACAATTCATCATCTCGATTTGCTAATTTCTTCTTTGGCTGCTTTTAGTTATAAAGATGAAGCATATTTTTTACAAAATAAATTTAATAAAATTAGAATATACCTCGAAAAATTTCCTAGAGGAAAAACATCATTTTCTAAATTTGTTGAAATTTTAAAAGACCATAAAGATAAAGACTTTGATGAGGTAAAAAATTTAATCCCTGAAGACTTGCATATTTACGATGAAGAACACAACAAACCAGAAAATAAAATTTTCAAATTAACAAGAAAAATAAGCCAAATAATTAAAGAAGATAAAAAAAATGAAACAACCGTAGTTTCTGATGAAAAACAACAAGAATTTCATACAGAAGAGCCAATAACTACTCCAGAAAATAAAATAGAAAAAAAATATTTTGATATTGATAAAGAAATAGCATTAGCTGAAGAAAAAGCCTCGAATGTTTTAAATAAAGACTTTAAAGAAAGAAAAGCCAAAAGAGACATATTGTTACAAACCCTACTTGATATTTATCATGAAAAGAAAAAAGGTTATAAATTAATGATTGGGCTTTTTAGAGGACTTGATATATTTAGAAGAATGTGCTTGAGTAATGAGCGTTTTGATAAAATTGCATATTTAAAGAATATAAGAAAATATATTACTTTTTATGAAGATGCTAATTTAATAAAATTGTGTATTCAAAAAAGTCCATCGCTTGATGTTGATTTTGTTAAAAGAATGATTGTTGATTGTCTTAGAATAATCAACAAACAAGTTGATAAATCTAGATTTCGTCTAAATTTTAATGATAAATTAAATTATAGGTCTGGTTTTAATCAAGAATTCCAACAAAAGATAGAATGGCTTTATTTTCCACATAAAAGAAGACCAAAAAGAAACATAGATGAGCTTTATACAATAAAAAGTGTTATCGAATCAGCAATAAAAACGCAAAAAAAATACACAAAAACTTATGTTTCAATTTTGTCATCAAGAGATATTGACATTTGTAATAAATTACTTTCCAAATTACATCTTGTATATTATAAAGACCCTGATATAAGAAAATTTTTAATAAAATTATTTCATTCACTTGATAGTTTTGAATATTCTATTCATGAGTATTCAGAAGAACAAAAAGAAAACTTTAAAGTTAATTTTCAGAAAATAATCCTTGATAATTCAAATAACTGTAATTTAATTAATATTATGATTAGTTTAAACCCAAAATTAAACCCTTCTGATATAAAAAATTTAATTGCTATAACTCTAAGAATTATGAAAGAAAAAATAGATGTCGGTTTTGAAAGAAAAAAGAAAATAATTCATGCTCTTGCAAACAGTTTCAACCCTCTTGAAAAATATTATCAAGTTTATGACAAAAAAATCTTTAAAATTTATAAGAGAGTTTAAAAAGAAAAGATTGATTAGAGTTTTAAAACCTGATTAGTCTTTTCTTTGACAAATCTTTCTTCTAAACTTATATAAAAAAGATTATTTTTCATTGAGCATTTAATAAATTCTAAGTATAATAAAGTATAAAAAATAATTATTCAAAAAATAATTATTTTTGTTAAATTTTGTCATTTTAGGTATTGCTTAACTTGCAAAAATAAGATAGATTAACACAAAAAGGGAAAGAGGGTAAGAATATGAAAAGAGCTTTTAACTTTAGTGCAGGTCCTGCTATTCTTCCTGTTTATGCTTTGGAAGAAGCACAAAAAGAAATCGTAAACTTTAAAAACAGTGGAATGTCTTTAATGGAAGTTTCACATAGAACTCCTTTGTATGAAGATGTTCATAATGAAACAATTTCTTTGATTAGAGAATTATATAAAGTGCCAGATAATTTTGACATTCTATTTTTACAAGGTGGTGCGTCAAGCCAGTTTTTTATGATACCAATGAATCTTGTTCATAATGACGAAATTGCTGATTATATAATCACTGGTGCATGGTCAGAAAAAGCAATAAAAGAAGCAAAAATACTTGGTAAAAAAACAAATGTTGTTGCTACTTCAAAAGACAAAAATTTCAATTATATTCCATCTGAACTTAAATTTACTCCTTCAGCAAAATATGTTCATATGACATCAAATGAAACAATTCATGGTGTTCAATTTAAAAAGTTGCCAGAAACAAATGGAGTTCCTCTTATTATAGATGCATCATCTGACATTTTTTCTTACCATATTGATTGGAAAAATATTGGTGCTATTTATGCAGGTGCTCAAAAAAATGCAGGTCCTGCAGGGGCTACGATAGTTATTATGAGAAAAGATTTGTATGAAAGAGAAAAAGAAACTATTCCAACAATGTTAAGGTATTCTACACATGCAAAAGAAAATTCTTTATATAACACTCCACCAGTATTTACAATTTATATGATTGGCTTAAACCTCAAATGGCTCAAGAGTCTTGGTGGAATTGATGCTATGAATGCAATAAATGAGAAAAAAGCAAAATATATTTACGATGCTATTGATGAGAGCAATGGATTTTACAAAGGTCATGCAGAAAAAAATTGCAGGTCTTTAATGAACATTCCTTTTATAATGAAAAGCGAAGACCTCGAAAAGAAATTTATAAAAGAATCAGAAACCCTCAACATGATTGGTCTAAAAGGTCATAGGTCTGTTGGTGGTTTAAGAGCATCAGTATATAATGCAATGCCAGAAGAAGGCTGTCTTGCTTTGGCTAATTTTATGAAAGATTTTATGAAAAAGAATGGTTAATTTTATAAAAAAAGCGACATTTTGCCAATGTCGCTTTTTTTATTAATATTTTAATTTCTCAATGCTTCAACAGGATCAATGTATGCAGATTTAATCGATGGAAATATTGTACAAACTCCAGATACGATAACCCCAAATATAAATCCTTGTATTAAATAAATTGGTGAGAAACTAAAAAATATTGTGTTTGATATTGGAAAATCTATCCCTCCACTAAGAGATACAAAATCAATTGGCACTAATGACAGTAGATATGCTGAGACTCCACCAATTATTGTACCAAAACTTGCTCCAATTATACTCAAAAACACAGCTTCAAGAAAAAAGGTTAGGACAATTTCGAATCTTGTCATACCCAATGCACCCATCATTCCAATTTCTTTAATGCGTTCATGGATAATCATAATAATCGTATTTACAATAAGAAATGATGCAACTATTATAAAAACAGAATAAATTATTCCATAGATTAGTTGTGCTGTTTTAAGAAGTACAACAAATTGATGAGATTTCCAGTCTTTTATTGTAACAGGCTCGGATGGGTTTGATTTTTCTACTATTTTTCTTATTTCTTTGATAATTTCGTTTGTATTTTCACGATCTTTTATAAATACAAATAATGCTTGAGTTTTATTTTGTAATGAAGCAAGCCTTTGTAATCGTTCAAAAGGTAATATAATATACAAAGAATTGGGAGTTGCAAAATCAAAGTCAAAAACCCCTACAACTTTTGGAATATAGAATTTGTCCGAATATTGACTCGAAATAATCTTCATTGGTATTTTAACATCTGTTTTTGTGATAAAAACTTCAAGAAGTTTTTTTTGTTTCTTATCAACTTTTTCGTTATTTTCCTGTATTTTTTTTGATTTTTCTAAAGATTGTGCGAATTTTCTTTTATCAAAAACGAATGATCTTATTTTACCAATATTCAGGTTGTAAACTTCTAATTCTTTATTAAAAACATAACTTTCTTTAAGGAAACTTGAGTCATTTTCATTTAATTCTGTTAGTAATTTATCAAATTCTTCTTTTTCTATAACTTCTTTAATAATATTGAGTTTTTTTGCAAGTTCTATACCGATTATACATTCATTTTTATATTTTTCGTCATTTTCTTTTTGTGGAAACCGCCCGATTATAAGCCCGTCGGTTTTATTGGTTAGATTAAATTTATTTACTTTATTTTCTTCTTCTATATTAATGCCCCAAACAATGGCGTGTTTTACTATATTATTAGTTAATGTGGCATTAGTGGTTATTCTTGATAAGGATGTATCAACACCTTTTATAGTTTTTATTTGGTTTATTAGACTGTCAATCCCGCCGTTTTTATACTCCAAAGGATATTGCAATGGATGAAAATCTTTTAACCTGTCATACTCGCTTGTACTTATTAGAATATGCCCAGTATCAAAAGTTTGGATGATATTTTCTAAACTACTTAACATTCCGTTTATATAACATATCATTATGATAATAAAGAATACTGCAACTCCAATTGCCGAAACACAAAAACCAGACCTTCTAATATTCCTGAAAATATTCCTAAATGCTATTTTTGATATGTCTATAAGAGTGCTTATTTTTACTTGCTTATTCATAAAATCTCCTTATGACATCTATTCAAACCTAAGATCATCTGATACAGATTTTTTTACAGACCTTCTTGCAGGAATTATAGCAGACAACATCGATACTAATACCCCAAGAAATCCAGCTGTAATAATAGAAGAAGTATTCCACGCTGATTTAAATTGACTTACCACTCTGTATCCCAAATCCATATTTCCCATCGAATTCATCATTTGCGAAAAATCTATTCCGTAATTCACCATAAAAATATTTATAATACATCCAAAAATAATCCCAAGTCCAGAACCAATTGCCCCGATTAATCCGCCTTCTACAATAAAGAGAATTACAATCTCAGAATTTGTCATTCCTAAAGCTCTCATCATCCCTATCTCTTTTGTTCTCTCAATTATAGCCATAAGCATAGTATTTGATATGCCAAGTATTGTAATAATTATTAATAAAAAAAGTACTATTGATGCTCCTCCCCGTTTTGATGTTGATATTGCAAGGAAATCTTTTGCATCCTCCTGCCAATCAACCAAAACAAGTTCATTTGGAAGTTTGTCACCTAATGCTTTTTTTATTACATCTGGAGATTCGTTATCAGACGGTAAGTCATAGTCTTTTGCATCTTTATTCCTAATGCAAATTTCTGTTATGTGTCCACCTAACATTAATCCTGTTTCATCTTGTAAAATGCTAAGAGGTAAATATCCAATATTTCCATTGGTTTTGGGATTTGGCGTGTTTATTATTGCACCAACTTTCAGATCAATTAATTGGTTAGTATGAGTTATGATGCCTCGTTCGTTTCGTCTATCGATAGTTGTTGACAACCTCACAGTATCGCCAACCTTAACATTTAGATTTTTTGCACCAATTGCACCAAGCATTATTTTTTGTTCATTATCTTTAATAAATTCGCCTTTTTCTACAAAATTATTATATCTAAAAAGAGTTGTTTCCATAACTGGGTCTATTCCTATAAACATAAAAGGAGAGTCTCTTTCTGCACTAAATAAAATTCCTGTAAAAACAAAATGAATTGCAGTATTATACCCAACCTCATTTAATTTTTTAATTATAGGTTGGTAATTTGTAAAACTTTCATAAGATGGAATCTCGTCTTTTTTCTCAAAGTATGCTTGTGAATATATCTTTGCAGCTCCTATCTCATAATTAACCAAATTTCTTTTAGAATCAATATCCATACCCAAAAGGAAAGCATCCATATAAATAAAAAGTGTTATCCCGATAGTAATTGCAGCTACTGTTAAAATTGTTTTTACTTTGTGTCTACCAATATTACGAAATGCAAGGAGCAAATAATTTAGATTGTTTTTTCTCATATTTTTCTCCCTATTAATAAGTATAGTGATAATGATTCAAATTGTCAATATCTATGCTTTAGAATGTTTTAGATATATTTTATTATATATGAAAGAAGTAAATACAAAAGTTTCTATAGATTAAGATAGTTGAGAGTTATGAAAAGATAATTTTCATTTTTTCATCCCCTCTAATTTTATGTGTCTATAAATAAGATTTACTATGAATAATAAGCAAAAAAACAAGAATTTCCCCTTTTGATATAAAAAGGGGAAATTAATTCAAAATCAAATAATAACTGAGAGCGTCACTCATTGTTTCCCTTATGCGTTTGGGCAATCGTTGTTTTAACTATTAAGAACGCTCTCTGACATGTTCATCAGAATAAGACTTATAATCAATTTCTTGAAAAATCGTATCTCGCCATTCGCACTCTTTTAGGTAATCTTCGTCAATTGTAGAATAAACCATATTGTATAAATCAAGAAATCTATTTAAATGTCCTTTAACTTTTTTCATAGCATATTCAACAGTTGTGCCAGTTGTCATTATAAATGCCCAACAGGAAGTTTGAGCAATTAAGAGTTCTCTTGCCATTTGATTTAGCACTCTTTTTAATAGAGGGTCATTTGTATAGGCAAATTTATTGGCAAGCTCAACCATTCTATCAATACATTCGTGATAATGCCTATAAACCCAGTCATTGCCGTTATTAAGCCAAACTTCCATATAACCTTTATTCCCCCAGCTTGACATCGAAGGTGTAGATACTTGATTAACTGGATGTTTTTTTAAGTATTCTGATGGTGTAATCATTTTTACAATATTAGAACTATGTATCTCACGGCAGAGATAATTTATAAAATCAGGACCTTCATACCACCAGTGACCAAATAATTCGGCATCATAAGGAGCAATAATAATTGGTTCTCTATCCATTATTGTTGATAAATATTCAATCTGTTTTTCTCTATTAAATCTAAAATTTGATGCGTGCATTTTTGCTTTATTTTGAGCAAATTCTGGATTATAAGGTAGTTTTTCTACATTTTTACCACTGATCCTATAATACTTAAATCCTGTCATTACCCTTATACCATCAGAATGAATATAAGGAGCTACATAATCAAGTGGCAAATCAAAACCTATATCGCGATAGAATTCTCTATAATCTTCATCACCTGGGTATCCTTCATTTGCTGACCAAACTTGCTTACTTGACTCAACATCTCGCCCAAAAGCAGCAACACCATTCTTACAATAAAGCGGTGCGAATATACCGTACTTTGGTCTTTTTTCTGCGTATAAGATGCCATGTGTATCAACAAAGAAAAATCTAATTCCCCATTTTTTGAGGCTTTCTTCAAGACCTGGATTGTATGCACATTCTGCATTCCATATTCCATTTGGATACTTGCCAAAATGTTTAAAATAGTTTTTAGTAGCTATTTCAACTTGAGCATTTATTGCATTTTTACTAACGCCAATTAAAGGCATAAAGCCATGTGTTGCACCACAAGTAATTATTTCAAGTTTACCAATATCCTGAAAATGTTTAAATCCATTAATTAAATTTTTGTTATATTTATAAACATAAGTATCATAACAAGAAGTTAATTTTTTATTATACATAGTAGCAGTCGCAAAAAAATCAGTATTTTTTGTTCTTTCGAGTTCTTTGTTAGAAAGTTCGATTAATTTTTCTAATTTTTTTACAAATCTATCCTGTAATAATGAATCTACAAACATTTCACAAAGTGGAGGTGTTATAGACATAGTTATTCTAAAATCAACTCCATCATTAACTAATGATTCATAAACTTGTAAAAGTGGAACATAAGTTTCTATGACTGCTTCATAAAACCAATCTTCTTCCATAAAGGATTCGTACTCAGGATGCCTTATGAAAGGAAGGTGAGCGTGCAGTTGAAGACATAAATAACCACTTGCCATTTTTACTCCTTAAAATTAATTTTTTCTGGCAAAAGAAGAAGTTACAGTAGAACTTGATGAACCGCCAAGAATAGTTGAGCTAAATGAGTTTGGGATTAAACCACTCGTTGTTTCGTTTCCTTCTAAAATATTACCAGCCAAAAACTTCATTAATTCTTGACTACCACTTTGTTGGAATAATTGGTCTGCACCAGAAGCTTGTAATATTTTTTTAAATTGATCTTCTGACATCATCCATTCAACATCTATTTGATCCGAAAGATCGTCTCTTGGAGTTGTTGCAACATTTGAACGAACTAATGTAATAAATTTTCCATCTTTAAAATATCCCAAATCAATTTGGTAAGTTTTATTTGGATATGGAAATTTAATATACCAATTGTCTGCGACATCATTTATTTTTATATCAAAAAAACCAGACTCGCTTTCTGGTGATCCAGAGTTAGTAATGTCATAAATTCTCAAAAATCTATCGATTCCAGATAAATTATGTTGATTAATTAAATCTTTTGTTAATTCCCAATAAACAAATCCCCAATAAGGGTCTCTAACCATAAAAACTATTTTATTTTTGCCATAAACTTGTGGTAAATTAGGAACATTATAAAAAAAATCCTGTTTTTGTTCTTGTGGTTTTTGGAATCCAGAACTAGTTTGGCTTGTTGGATTATCTTTAAGGTCTTCTTTTTTTTGATTTGCTGTTTCGATTACTTTTTCTGATTCAAGGATTAATTTTATTAAATCATCCTTTTTCACTTTTTTATCATAATCCAATTCTTTGTCATCAGCAATAGATTTTAATTCTGCTAATGTGTTTTTCTCTAATTCTTTTTGATTTAACATAATGTCCTCCTAAAAAATATTAGCTTTATACTTAATTAAAAACTAATTTTTAAAAAAATTCAACAACTATTTTAATATACTCAGAATTTTTTTATATGGCAATTAAAATAACATAGCCTCAAGAATTTATTTAACACAAAGCAAATACTATAAAAAAATAATATTCTAAACAAAATATTATTTTTTGTAAATATATATTGATTGAGTTCTATCGCAGTATCTTCGTGATTTTAACTAATCTTAGTTATCGCTAAAACCAGTTAATAGTTGGATAATAATTAACTTTTAGCTTTATGATAAAAGTAAAAAAAAGACTGACCTAAATTGGTCAGTCTATAATTATATACTGACAATTTAAACAATTGTCAGTATAAGAAACAAAAAATTTATTTTTTAATTATTACAGCAGTTAATGGTTCGAGTGTTACTTTTGTTGAAGTAATTTCAACACCAGAAATTGTTGTTACAGCAGTTATTCCTGCTTCATCATTATCAACTAAAACAGTAGCACCCGTTGATAAATCTGTTGGTGTTGTTGCAGATCTACTTACTGAATCCGCGTTTATAAATACATAGTAAGAAGCATCAGAGCCTACTACTTTATAACCAATTACTAAGTCAGATGTTGCTGTTTCATTATCAAAATCAATTTTTGTTATATTTGTGTCAACTAAAGATTTAGTTCCAAGTCTAAATGCGTTAGTAGATCTTCTTAATGCAAGTAAACCTTTTGTATATGTCATTGTCAATCTACCTGGCTTACCAGTTTCGATAAATGACCAGTTAATTTGATTTACAGCATCAGATGAATCATAAGAATCATGAACAAATTTAACTGTTGAATTGTCTTTATATGTAACTTCAGTAATTTTTGTACCTTGATTGGCATCTGTTCCTTTGTATTGTTTTGTAACGCCAAGTTCTTGTCCTGCGTGGAAGAATGCAATACCTTGAGTTGTTGCAACAATTAAGTTACCAAGTCTTGTTCTCTTATGAATTTCTGCAATACCATTAGCATCATCTGGTTTTGCCTGAATATGTCTTGAAATAATATCAAATAAAGTCATATTGTCATGTGCAGCTATATATTGAACACATTGACCTGGATCATCAGCTGTATCTTTTGTACCAGTAGAAATAGCGTTTGTATTAAAGTTAGTTGGTTGACCTTTGATATTTTTAAATATCTTAGTAATATCTTCTTTACCACCAGTGATAAATTTTGGAGTTCCTTCTGCACCAAAGCCAGATTTCATTAAGTTTCTAAATTCATCTGAGAATACTCCAACTCTTTCTGCTCCTGTATTCATTTCATTCATAGCATCTTGTGTAGCACCATAAGCACCGTCACCTTCGCCAGCGAATGTTCTCCAACCTTCACCTACAAATAGTATTTTAGAGTTAATTTTAGCAGCTTCATCATAAGCTTCCATAATAGATTTTTGATCTGCATCACCCATCATATCAAATCTAAATCCATCAACTTTATATTCTTTTGTCCAATATTTAACAGAGTCAATCATTAATTTTTTTGCCATTTTATGTGTTGTTGCAAGGTTGTTACCAAAACCACCAACAAAAGCTCCATTTTGCATAAAGAAGTAATAGTTTGGAACAATATCATTTAAGAAATCTGCTTTTGCCATGTGTGTATAAACAACATCAAGCACTACACCCATTCCTTTATCATGAATAGCTTGAATTAATTCTTTTAATTCTTTTATTCTTGTTATAGGATTTTTTGAATCAGTTGCATACATACCTTCTGGTGCAAAGTAATGATGTGGGTCAAAACCCCAGTTATAATTACAATCTGCTCCTTTGTAATCAGATTCGATAGTTTTATTAGACTCATCACCGTAATAAAAGTTCATTACAGGTAATAATTGGATATGTGTATAACCCATATTCTTTAAATAATCAAGGTTTTGAATGAATGCTTTATATGTTCCAAGTGGTTCTGTTGGTTTTGCTACTTCTGTTGCTGTTGTTCCAGATGTATTTACTCCCCAAAATGAAGTAAAGTCTCTAATATGAACTTCATATATTACAGCGTCCTCTCTTTTAAAATTAGGATTTAAAGGAGCATAACCAGAAACAGAACCAGTATCAGCTGTTAAATCAATAATAGCACCTTTACCAACTTTATCAGTATCAGTAGCTCCTGATACAGCATTTCCATCTGTTCCAATATAAAATTCTGCCATTGATTTTGCATAAGGGTCAAGACAAGTTTTTTCAACGCCAGCATTTGTAACTTTATATTGATAAAAATAATTTTTTAATGTAGAAACCCCAGTTAAATCTGCTGGGCTAACTTTTAAAGACCAAATACCTGATGAACCTAAAACTAAGTCTTTTGTTCCAACAGTTTTTGTTTGATCAGCAGCATCATAAATAACAACTTGTACTTTTGTAGCGTCTGGTGCCCAAAGTTTAAAAGTTGCACTATTATCTGTACTGTTAAAATTTGCTCCAAGGTCATTTCCATCATAAGAATATTTATTATCTGTTGTTGCATATCCTGTTGTAATAGATATTGTTTTTCCACCATAAGTAACAGAATAAGGTTTTTTAGTTGTAAAATCTGTTGATGTAATACCAACTGTTATTTTATCTCCAACTTTTGTATAAGAAGTGCCTGTTTTTGTTATAACAACGCCATCTTTGTCTTTAATTACTATTCCATCAAATGATAGGTCTGTATTTGCAGTAAGAGTTAGCTCTATTTGAGTTTCTGATAGTATAAAACCTGTTAAAATTCCTTGTGGAATACCTTTTTCTGCAGATATATAAACATTGTTATCACCTTCAAAAACCCAAATTTCTTTATAACTTGTAAGAAATCCAAAACTCTTATCTCCGCCGTCTTTACCAGAATCACCATCGGCTATTTTTAAAACAACAAATCCAACATTAGTTGGCGTTGAACTTAGAGGAATATCTACTGCTACACCAAAAGTATCTTTATAAGCAAATGGAGTGCTGCCTGTAGGCCAACCAGCTGATGGATTTGCAACACCTGTACCCCATAACCATAAACCATAGCCAGCATAATCTCCATTAGTTCTTTTATAATGGATTCTTAAATTATTAGCAGGAATTGTTGTTGGTAAATCTGCTAATGTAGTAGTTGTTGTACTTGTAGTAGTTGTTGTATCACTACCACCCGCAGTAGTCGTTGTAGTAGGATTGTTAGGACACCCTATACTAACAGATAAAACAAATAAAATAATTGCTGATGCAATAAAAGAAAACATCTTTTTTTTCATAATAAAAACCTCCTAAAATTAATTACAATATCAAAGAATACATCTATTTAATAAATATTGCAATATTAATATTTAAAAAAAATAAAAAATGTATAATAGACACAAAAATTATAAAATAAAAAGATTGCTTCGAGTACTCGCAATGACAAACTAAAAACGTTTTGGTACAACAAAAAGTTTTTATTTTGTCAAAAATCATAAAAGTTATAACTACTTTCATTATTTATATTTACACGATTTAATCTGTGTTAATCCGTGACAATCTGAAAAATCCGTGTTATGCTAATGCTATATTATACTTTTTTATCATTTTTGTAGGGAAATAGCTTTCTTTTGCCTTTCTAATGCCTGCAATACCCAAGTCTTGTTCTCTATTAACATATTTAAATTTGCCATCTACTATTTTTTCAATATGAAGTTTATTTATTGTTTGGTAAATTCCTTTTAAATCAGAGTTTGCCTTTTCAAAGTGGACTACATAAGTTTTACTATCTAATCTTTCGCCAAAACAAAAAGCTTCTACTTTATTGTCAACTAAAATTATGCATCCGTCAGTATTAAGAATATGTTGATTATTGATTAGTTCTTTTATTGCAAGAAGTTCATTATGTAAACTTTTGTCTTCTGTTTCTTTTTTATTAATCCAATCTTCAGCAAGAATTAGACATTGTTCTGCAAATTTAGCTTCGTATTTTTGAAATTTAAATTCATATTCACTAAAAAAATTAGTAATAAAATTTCTTTTGGGGCTATATTTTCTACCGCCAAGATGAGCCAAATCATTTGAAAGATAAACATAATCAAAATTATCTCTATCTTCTATTATATCTAAGCCAGAATCTTTTAATAAATTCGTCTTAACTTCACAAAGTCTTTTTATAACAGGTGGAATATTATTTTTTTTCGCATATTCCATTAAGTCAAAGATTATTTTTTTATAATCAGTAAAGCCAATTGGAGGTAAAAAATATTTATCATTATTATAATTTGCAAGAATAATAAGTCCACCATTGTATTCGCAAAATTCTATTTGCCTTGTATTTCGCCATATAAAAAGATTTGTAAAAGTATATTCAGAAATTTGCATTTCCTTGCTAGAAAAATATTTATCAAAAATACTTTTATCTTCAATTGAAATTTTTTTGAATTTTAAATCCACTCGGTCTCTCCAGTCTGCCAAAAAATATTTTAATGAAAAATATACTCAAACAGATATAAAAAGTCAATAAATATACTAAAAAAGGTTGTAATCTATAAAGACTTTTTTATATAACTAACATACATAAAACATTTTAAGACCTAATCATTATTTAAACAATTTTTAGTATAATATTAGACTATCCTAAGAAAATATTCAATTTTATTAAAATCTAATTGACAAATTTTAATAAATTTATTTATACTGACGTCTATTTAGATTATTGATACATACTTAAAATGTTTTATTATTTCCTTTCTAAATAAGGAATTAAACGAGCTAAATTTTTATTTTTTCTAAAAAATAAATGAAAATTAATAAAAATACACTCAAATTAAACTTAAATAATTTATTACTTAAACAGTGTTAAAATAACAATTTGGGTAGTATTCAATATAAATATTAAAAGTTTATATATATAAAAAAAAATATTGCAAATATTAATATAATCTTATAAAATATACCAATGTTTATAATGGAGAATCGATTTGGAAATTCAACTACCAAATTTTATAGACCTCACTTACGATATGGTTTTTGTAATCGATAAGGGCGGTTCGATAAAGTTTGCAAACAGTTCCGCAGAAGAAAATCTTTTTTATTCTAAGGAAGAATTCTTAAGAATGAATTTAAACGAAATTCTTTTTGAGTCAGAAAAAGTTATAGAAATACTTGACAAAATTATAACTTCTGTTGACGAAAAAGAAGGTTCTGGAAAATTTCAAAATAAACAGATTGATTTATCTATCATTAAAAGAGAAATTGGTTACCAAGATTTAATTTTAATAAGTAAAGATACAAAACTAAAAATAATAATTGCAAATTTTCAGGCAAGAAGATTGATTATTGATTCTTTAGAGTACATTCTTTTGATTTTAAGAGATATTACTGACAGAAAATATTTGGAACAAGAACTTTTTAAGCATACAGAAAACCTCGAAATGATTGTTCAAGAAAAAACTATAGAACTCCAGAAAAAAAATGAAATGCTTGAAAGACTTGCCACAACTGACACACTAACAAATTTAATGAATATTCGTAGATTTAGAGAAGTGTTGAAATTTGAAATAGAAAAGGCAAATAAACTCAAAAACGATGAAGATTATGAAACTTTTGTACTTGTAATGCTTGATGCTGACCATTTTAAATATTATAATGATACATTTGGACATCAGGTAGGTGATGAAGTAATAAAAGGCATCGGTAAAATACTTGCAACTTCTGTAAGAAAAATAGATACTGTTGCAAGATACGGTGGCGACGAATTTATAATCTTACTTACCGAAACAAATTATGTTAGCAGTATTAAAACCTGTTTAAGAATAACAGATATGATTAAAAATGAACTAAAAATAAAAAAAATAATAAAAGATGTTTTAAATATGGAAAATGTTGACATTCCAAAAGAAAATAAAATTTCTTTAAGTATTGGTATGTCAAAATATAAGTTTAATAAAACTATGGATGAAATAATAAATGAAGCAGATACTGGTCTTTATCGCTCAAAAGAAGCTGGCAGAGATTGTATTCATCTACTCTATAAAGAAGAATATAAAATGATAACTGAAGAAAAATTTAATCCAGCAGATTTCAAATAATGAATTAGAAATTAAATATGATTGACATAATTAAAAATTTTGATTAACTTCCTAAGGAAACAAGGGGTAGCTACGTCTTGTTTCCTTAGGAAGTATATTTCAAGGAAAAAATAATGAATTTAATAAAAGAGAGTTTTAATTTTTTTAAAGAACTTTTTGGCAAAAAGTATATGATTTACCAGCTGGTAAAAAATGATTTAAAAATCAAATATCTCGGTTCTCATCTTGGGATAATTTGGGCTTTTATTATGCCTTTTGTAATGGTTTTTGTAATGAGATTTGTTTTGCAAAAAGGCTTAAAAGTAGGAAATATGGATGGCATTCCGTTTTTGGCATGGTTAATTCCTGGTCAAGCTGCTTGGACTTTTTTTAACGAAGCATTGGTTACTTCGACAAATACTTATATTGAGTACGCCTATCTTGTTAAAAAAGTAAATTTTAGAATTTCGATTCTTCCATTGGTTAAAATTTTATCTGCTTTATTTATCCATTTTTTGTTTTTGTTAGTTGTTCTAATAATCTTATTTTTCTCAAAAATACCTTTTTCTATCTATTGGTTTCAAGTGTTCTATTATGTATTTGCCCTGTCTTTATTTGTACTTGGGTTAAGCTGGATTACTGCATCTTTAAATGTTTTTGTTAAAGATGTTCTACCTGTTATTGTTGTTATATTAAATTTTGGGATGTGGCTCACACCAGTATTTTGGAACTATAAAACTTTGGAAAACAAAACAATAAAAATGATAGTAATGTTAAATCCACTGACCTATATAATGGATGGTTACAGAAAATGTTTTCTTTATAAGACTCCTTTTTGGAATGATGGGATATGGATGGTATATTTTTGGGGGCTTACTGTCCTTTTTATGCTTGTAGGAGTTTTTCTTTTTAAAAAATTAAAACCTCATTTTGCTGATGTTTTATAATTATGAAAATAAAAATAATTTTTGATATTTCAGTCTTGGGTCATGGCAATGGTTGCAAGATTTCAAAGACTGGAGTATTTAGAGTAACAGAAAATCTCCTTTTACAACTTGCAAAAAATGAACATATTCAATTATTTTTGTGTTCAAGTAGAAAAAACTATATTGAATGTACAAATTATTTGAGAATGTCTGATTGTTTTAAAGAGTCTGACATAATTTATTCAAATAAATTTTTTGAATCTTCAAAACTTTATTTAAAGCACAAGATAGATTCTCTAACAAAAAAAATACATCACAAGAATTTTTTTTTATTTAATCTATTTTTTAAGGTTATACGAAAAATTTGTTATAAAATATTTCATTTTATAGAAGAAAAAGATAAAAATAATGTTATTCCACAAAAAATCTTAAAAAAAGCAAATATTTACCAATCTTGCTTTCATTCAATACCAAAACAGATAAGAAATAACAAAAATATAAAAAAATTTTTAATGATACATGATTTGATACCAATTTTGTTTCCCCATTATTTTAATGAAACAGAGAGAAATTTGATTTTACATACGATAAATGAAATTGAAGATGAAAATATAATCTGTGTTTCTGATTCTACAAAAAAAGACCTAATAAATTATAAAAAAGATTTAAATTTAGAAAAAATTATGGTTTCGCTACTTGGCGTTAGCGAAAATCTTTCCAAAATAGAAGATTTGCAAGAAATTGAAAAAATTAAAACTAAATATCATATACCAAAAGGTTCTAAATATGTTTTAAGTTTGTCTACTATTGAGCCAAGAAAAAATATTCAACAAAGCATTAAAGCCTTTGTTAAATTAATAGAAGAAAATAATATTGCTGATTTGTACCTTGTTTTATGTGGAATAAAAGGTTGGCATTATGATAATATTTTTTCTTTGATAGAAAATTATTCTACCCATAAAGATAAAATAATTTTTTCTGGTTTTGTTGATGAGGAAGATTTGGTTTATATTTATAGTGGTGCTTTGGTTTTTATTTTTCCTTCTTTTTATGAGGGGTTTGGGCTTCCTTGTCTTGAGGCAATGAAATGTGGTGTGCCAGTAATTGCTTCAAATAGGTCTTCTATCCCAGAAGTAGTTGGGGACGGAGGAATTCTAATTGACCCAGATAATGAAACTGAAATTACAAAAAGTATTTTAGAAATATATAAAAACCCTACATTAAGAGAAGAATTATCTAAAAAATCTTTACAACAGTCCAAAAAATTTAGCTGGGATAAATTTGGTAATGAAGTGGTAGATTTTTATTTGAAATAAGAGTTTTTTACATACAAAAAGCGACATTGGCGAATGTCGCTTTTATTATTTTCTATACTGACAATTGTCCAAATTGTCAATATATACCTTAAAAGCTTATTTCTATTAATTCATCTTTATCAAATAAATTACAAGCAATGTCAATTCTATTATTTATTGACATTTTAAAAGCTTTTAAGTTATATATCAAAATTTTTATAATTTTTTTTTCTTTTATTTAATTTCCCTTTATTTTTTTGTGAAAATTTGAGAAAATATATTTGTTTAAATTATGAGGAGAATTTATGTCTTTTGTTGATTTATGTAGCGAAAGGTTTGCAAAAACTAATTCTATTTTATGCGTAGGACTTGATCCTATTATAGAAAAATTTCCTTACAAAAAGGATAATATTGAAGATACGATCTATATTTATTTTTCCGAAATACTTGACAATTTTTCGGATCAAATTGCTGTTATTAAGCCAAATGTTGCTTTTTATGAACAATATGGGATGGAAGGTTACATTGCATTAAAAAAAGTAATAAAAAAAGCAAAAAAAATGCAAATACCAGTAATTTTAGATGCAAAAAGGGGTGATATAGGCAATACTTCGGCAGCTTATGCTAAAGCAAGCTTTGTTGAACTTGATGCTGATGCTATAACTTTATCTCCATATCTTGGAGAAGACTCTTTATCACCATTTTTTGAGTATAAAGATAAAGGTTTTTTTATACTTGTTCGTACTTCAAATAAGGGAAGCTCTGATTTTCAACTATTAAAAATGGAAAATGGAAATTATCTTTATACAGAAGTTGCAAAAACTCTTTGTGGGTGGAATAAAAAATATTCTACTGGGATAGGAGCAGTTGCAGGAGCTACTCATCTTGAAGAGTTAAAACAAATTGCTACAATTTTTTCGCAAAATGATTTTCCACCTATATTGATACCTGGTGTTGGCACTCAAGGCGGGGATTTTAATCAAGTGGTTGGTACTCTCAAAGATTTGGGGTATCCAATGTACAAAATTTTTATTAATTCGTCATCAAAAATAACTTATGGTTATCAAGAACATAAAAATATGAGTTATCTTGACGCTATTAATGTCGAAATCAATAAAAATAAGTTACAAAAATAATTTTATTGTTACAATAATTGATTTTTATGTGAAAAAAATCACATTTTTTCGCAAAAAACATTGAATTTTTTAAAAAAAAATGTATAATGTCAATCATAATTTTCTAACAAAATGAGAGGAGGATAATTTGGAAAAGTCAAACAACAATTGTCAGAATGTTCTGGCACAAGAGTTTTATAAGAAATTGGATGATTATATCCAAGATTTAAACATTGATTTGAAAGATAAGAGAAGAAAAGGTAATTTAATTCAAGTTCTTCATACTGCACAACATATTTTTGGGTATTTACCTGAAGAAGTGCAAAGACATGTTGCAAGAAAATTAAATCTTCAACATTCTGAAGTATCTGGGGTTATAAGTTTTTATAACTATTTTACAACAACACCAAAGGGAAAAAACAAAATTAGTGTTTGTATGGGTACTGCATGTTTTGTTAAGGGTGCAGATAAAATTTTGGAAGAATTTGAAAAAAATCTAGGTATTAAAGCAGGTCAAGTTACTAAGGATATGGAATATTCCATAGATTTGGTTAGATGTATTGGTGCTTGCGGTCTTGCTCCTGTTGTTACCATTGGTGAAAAAGTTTATGGTAGAATAACAAAAGATGATGTTAAAAAAATCTTAGATGAATACAAGAAATAAGAGGAGTTATTATGGAGAGAATAAAATCTTTTGATGATTTGAAGAACAGATATAACACTCTAAAAGCTCTTCTTGCTTTGAGAGATGCTGATGAACAAGTAAAAATAGATGTAAAAAGTTTAAAATTTACAAAAGAAATTTTAGTTTGTGCTGGTACAGGTTGTGTTTCATCGGAAAGCCCTAAAATTGTTGAAAATTTAGAAAAAGAATTAAAAGAAAAAGGTTTTTCGGATAAAATACAAGTAATTAAAACTGGTTGTTTTGGTTTTTGTGAGAAAGGACCTATTGTTTTAGTTCATCCAGATAATGTTTTTTATGTTGAAGTGAAGCCAGAAGATGCAAAAGAAATTGTAGAAGAACACATTGTAAAAGGTAACAAAATAGATAGACTCTTATACGAAGAACCTCTTGTAAAAAAAAGAGTTGCAAAACATAGTGAAATGTCATTCTACAAAAAACAAATGCGAATTGCTCTAAGAAACTGTGGTTTAATAAATCCAGAAAATATTGAAGAATATATTGCGACTGAAGGTTATCAAGCACTTGGTAAATGTCTAACCCAATTAAAACCAGAAGATGTTATTGAAATCATCAAAAAATCTGGTTTACGAGGTAGAGGTGGTGGTGGATTCCCAACAGGTCTTAAATGGGAAGCAACAAGAAAAAATGCAGCTGACGAAAAATTTATTATCTGTAACGCTGATGAGGGAGACCCTGGTGCGTTTATGGATAGATCAGTTCTTGAAGGTGATCCTTGTTCTGTAATCGAATCTATGACAATAGCAGGATATGCAATTGGGGCTCATTATGGTTACATCTATATTAGAGCAGAATATCCTTTGGCTATTCATAGACTCGAAATTGCTCTTAAGCAATCAAGAGATGCTGGAGTTCTTGGTAAAAATATAATGGGGACAGGCTTTGACTTTGATATTGAGTTAAAATATGGTGCTGGTGCTTTTGTTTGTGGTGAAGAAACTGCATTAATCAAATCAATCGAAGGTAAAAGAGGTGAACCTATAACAAAACCTCCATTCCCAGCTCAAAGCGGTTTGTGGTCAAAACCAACTTGTGTAAACAATGTTGAAACTTTTGCCAATGTTCCACCAATTATTAATAAAGGTCCAGAATGGTATTCAAGCATTGGTAAAGATGCTTCTAAAGGTACAAAAGTATTTGCTTTAGCAGGTAAGATTAACAATGTTGGTCTTGTTGAAGTACCAATGGGTATTACTCTAAGAGAAATCATCTATGATATAGGTGGTGGCATTAGAGGTGGTAAAGCATTTAAAGCAGTTCAGACTGGTGGTCCTTCTGGTGGTTGTATCACAAAAGAAAACCTTGATACTCCAATTACTTACGAAAACTTAACATCAATTGGCTCTATGATGGGCTCTGGTGGAATGATCGTAATGGATGAAGAGACTTGTATCGTTGACATTGCAAAATTCTACCTTGAGTTTACAAATGATGAGTCTTGTGGTAAATGTACACCATGTAGAGTTGGTAACAAAAGATTGTATGAATTATTAAATCAAATTTCAGATGGTACAGCACCAGAAGATGTTATCGAAAAACTCGAAGTTTTGGGTAATACAATTAAAAAAGCATCTTTGTGTGGTCTTGGACAAACTTCTCCTAACCCAGTACTTTCTACAATAAAATTCTTTAGAGACGAATATGAAGAACACATTAAAAACAAAAAATGTAGAGCTGGAGTTTGTAAAAAATTGATGCAATACACAATTATTCCAGAAAAATGTGTTGGTTGTACACTTTGTGCTAAAAATTGTCCAACTCAATGTATATCTGGAAAAGTTAAAGAAGTTCATAAAATTGATCAAGAAAAATGTATCAAGTGCGGTGTATGTTACCAAAAATGTAAATTTGGTGCAGTGACACTTGTTTAAACTATTAGGAGGCTTAGATGTCAAGAGTTATTATTAATGATATTCCAGTAGAAGTCTTTAAAGATGCTACGATTTTAGAAGCTACAAAAGAAATGGAAGATATATATATTCCAACTTTATGTCACTTAAACCTTGAAAGTTTTAATCTAGAACATAGAGTTGGGTCATGTAGAGTTTGTATGGTTGAAGTAGAACAAGGTGGTAGAAAAAGAATGATGCCTGCTTGTTGTACACCTATTCAAGAAGGGATGATTGTTAGAACTAACACTCCTGAAGTAATTCAAATTAGAAGAATTGTATTAGAATTATTACTTTCTGATCATCCTTTTACTTGTCTTACTTGTTCTAAAAACCTTGATTGTGAATTGCAAGCTTTGGCAAAACAATTTGGTATTGAACACTTAACATATAAAGGAGAACAATCAACTTATCCTTTAGACCTTTCTTCAAGAGCGATTAAAAGAGACTTGGATAAATGTATTATGTGTCGTAGATGTGAAACAGCTTGTAATGATATTCAAACAGTTGGTACATTAAGCGGATACAAAAGAGGTTTTATGTCTGTTGTAGCACCTGCTGAAATGAAATCTTTAAAAGATACAAACTGTGTATTTTGTGGTCAATGTGTTAATGTTTGTCCAACTGCTGCATTAACAGAAATTAACTACATAAAAAAAGTTTGGGGTGCAATAAATGACCCTACTAAAAAAGTTGTTGTTCAAGTAGCACCAGCTGTAAGAGTTGCAATTGGTGAAGAATTTGGTCTTCCTCCAGGAAGTGTTGCAACTGGCAAATTAGTATCAGGTCTTAAAAAGCTTGGTTTTGATGCTATATTTGATACAAATTTTGCGGCTGACTTAACAATTATGGAAGAAGCTAACGAACTTATCGAAAGATTAACAAAAAATGAAAACCTTCCAATTTTAACATCTTGTTGTCCTGGTTGGGTAAACTTTTTGGAACACCAATTTCCAGATTTATTGGCTATTCCTTCTACTTGTAAGTCGCCACAACAAATGTTTGGGGCTATTGCTAAAACTTACTATGCAGATAAAATTGGTATTAAACCAGAAAACCTCACAGTTGTTTCTATAATGCCATGTCTTGCAAAAAAATATGAGTCAGCAAGACCAGAATTTATAAAAAATAATGTTAATGATGTTGACTTTGTATTAACAACAAGAGAATTAGCAAAAATGTTTAAAGAAGCAGGTATCAATCCTATTAATCTTCCAGACGAAAATTTTGACAATCCATTAGGAGAATCATCAGGTGCTGCTGACCTTTTTGGTGTTACAGGTGGTGTAATAGAAGCAGCTCTAAGAACCGCTTATGAATGGGTCACAAAAAAAGAATTGAAAGATGTTGTATTCACAGAAGCAAGAGGATTGGAAGGAATTAAAGAAGCTACAATTGATATTGATGGTACAAAAATTAATATCGCAGTAACTTCTGGTCTTGGTAATGCAAGAAAAATATTAGAAAAAATTCAATCTGGCGAAGCAAAATATCATGCCATAGAAATCATGGCTTGTCCTGGTGGTTGTATCGATGGTGGTGGTCAGCCATATATTCATGGTGATACAACAATAATCGAAAAAAGAATGAAGGGGTTATACTCAATCGACGAAAAGAAACAAATAAAAAAATCACACGAAAACCCATACATTCAAAGACTTTACAAAGAATTTTTGGGTGAACCTGGTAGCAAAAAAGCTCATGATGTTTTACATACACATTATTACAAAAAATAATAATTGGATAATTAAAGAGGCTGTCTTAAAAATTTTTGAGACAGCCTTTTTTTTGAATTTACAAAATAATAGAAAGAATTCATTACACATCTTTTAATTCGAGGTATGTTAAAGTTTGATTTAAGAGTTGATATGCAATTTCTCCAAAAGTTATAGGACCAATTATATTTCCAGTTTTTCTGTTATTCAACTCAGAATAAAGATAATTTAGAATACAGTTACAAGAAAAAATAGGTTCTATCTTATCTTTTTCTAAATGAGTAGTAAATTCTTTGACATAATCACCAATTGGTTTTGCTATTTTATATTGAACGTCTTTAAATACTGGAGCATAAAAGTTTACAATCTTATCTTTTTCGTCAATTGATTGAAAACTAACATTAACCATCGCACCACAATAATCCGCAACTAATGGAAGTTTTGTATCTATTTTGCCATTTAATAAATATTCTGAAAAATTATGTTGTTTTCCATTAATTAAACAATCTTTTACTGTAAAACCTTCTGTATCAAACTCAATCGTATCACCATCTCCTTGTTCAAAAATATTGATAATACCAATATTAGCCATTTTGTTACTAGGTAAGGTCAAGTGCATAACTAAAGCATTGGTTTCATTTTTTTCGCCTGTTTGCCCATTGAATACTTTAGGTTTAATCGTTCCAAGATCATCTAAATGTACCCCAGATATCCAACCAATAATAGGTTTTAAAAAAATATCTTCATAATTTGGAGCATTATGAGCATAGCTAATATGAGCCTTGCTGGTTGCAGGGATTATTATTAAAGAAAAACCATTTTCTGGTGCATCTTTTGGTATGTTAGAAAGTTCTTTTTCATTATAATATTTAATTTTAAAGTCTTTTATAAATTCGGGAAATCTATTTACGAATATTTTATCTTTGGACTCCTCACCATGATTTTGACTCATGAAATAAGGAATAGTTCCTGCGATCCAATTACCCTTTGGGAGTTTTTCCAATAATTTTTCATCTGCAGCAAGTGATAGAATTTCTTTTTTTTCGATCAATGCCATAACATCATTTATAGGTAATAACATATTTTTTTCTCCTATTTAAATATAACTTTAATATCTTCGGTAAGAATAACTTCAAATTTACTAAAAAAATTATAAACTTCTTCTATAAGTTTTTTAGCATGCTCAGGAGAATCGTTTTTTTTAATTTCTCTTTTCAATCTTGATACCATCATAGCTGCTGGAATGGATTTAAAATTGTGATTAATTTCTCCTGTTAAAAGTTTTTTCCATTTAGGATTTGTTTTTTCTGGCAACATAAATCACCTCCAATAATTTTTTGTTATACTTTGAAAATTATTTTATTAAATATACAAATATACCAACTTGTAATTTAAAACATTTAATTATATATTATTATTCTTATTTAAATAAATGTCTATATGTTTTTGAAAAATTTTACCAAATTTTATCAAATTTTACAATTTTTTAAATATCTCTTTTGTGTATTAAATTTTTGACAAATCAATAAGTTTTTAGTATAACACAGATTAGCACAGATTTAAAAAAAGCGACATTCGCTAATGTCAAATTATCTATATTTATAGAGTTGTTATATGAATAAAATATTTGTTTTACCTTTAGATGTTTCTTCAAAAATTGCTGCTGGTGAGGTAATCGAAAGACCAGCTGGGGTTATCAGAGAATTAATTGATAATTCAATCGATGCTGGCTCTACCGAAATCATAATAAAAATACAAAATAGTGGACTTGGTAAAATAATTATATCTGATAATGGATGCGGGATAGGTAAAGATGACCTCGAACTTGCCTTAACAAAACACGCAACGAGTAAAATAAAAGACATTGATGACTTACTTAGTTTGTCAACAATGGGTTTTAGAGGCGAAGCGTTGCATTCTATACAAACAGTGTCAAAACTAACGATAATATCAAACACTGATAACCAAAGTGCTGGCTACAAAATATCAAACGACGGTGAAAATCCATTTACAATAATTCCATCTCCTGCAAAAAAAGGGACAAAGATAGAAGTAAGTGATTTGTTTTACAATATACCTGCAAGAAGAAAATTTTTAAAATCTGGGCAATCAGAATTTTCTACTATAAAGAAAGTAATTTTTGATAAAGCGATGTCTTTTTTGGATGTGAGTTTTTATTTTTATAATGATGAGAAACTTATATTTGCGACAAAGGGAGATGGTTCTTTTGAGAATGCTTTTTTTTCTATCAATAAAACAGAGAGCAAGTTTGCAATTTTTGATCACTCAGAAATAATAAATAAAACTCTCCAAATTAAAATTTACTACTCAAATGTAAATACATTTTTTCCAAATCGAAAGTATCAAACTTTATTTGTTAATAAAAGACCAGTATCAGTAAACTTTTTTTATCCAGCGATTGATAATGGGATAAAAAATTATATTTCGCCTGGTCGTCATCCGCTTTTTTATGTTTTTATTGATATTGACTCATCTTTAATTGATGTGAATATTCATCCTGCTAAAAAAGAAATAAAATTTTATAATAATAGTGAAATTTTTACTACAATACAAAGTACTGTCACTGAATGTATGAGTAAAATCATAAAAAGAGACATTTTGGAAATAGAAAATACACCTTTTAAAATAACAGAAATTCAAAAAGAAATGTTTACAGAAGATCAAACAGATTATTCTTATTTTAAGAAAACAGAACACGAAAACTATGTTATTCCACAAAAAAATAATATTCAAGAAGATATAATAACAAATTACGAAAATAATCATAAAATAAAAACTATTCAACAACCAGAAGAACAAAAAACAGTAAGTTTTCAAAAAAATTACAAAATAATAGGTGTTGCATTTGATAATTATATCATAGTAGAAAAAGATGATAAAATACTTCTAATTGACCAACACGCAGCATGTGAGGCGATAATTTTTTATAAAAAAAAGCAAAGGTATGCAAAAGGTTTTGATGTAGAAAAATTATTGATGCCAGCAATAATCCAAGTTGATAATTGGGATAATGACACAGAGAAACGACTTGAAATTCTAAATAAAAATAATTTTTTAATCGAGAAGGATGAAGGAAACACTGTTTTTATTAGAGAAATGCCTTCAATTTTATTATCAAATAAAGACTATCAAATTGCCTGCGATATTGTGCTAAAATTTTTGGAAGAAAAAGGGGAGATAAAAGCAGATATAATTGATTTTATTTTGATAGAATCCTCCTGTAAAGAAGCTGTAAAGCAAGGAGATAAGTTGACTCTCATTGAAATTGCAGAAATTATAGACGATTATTTCAAATACGAAATAAAAAACTGTCCTCATGGAAGACCTGCACATTTTGAACTATCTAAAGACAATCTCGAAAAAGTATTTCAGAGAAAAAAGTAAAGATTAACCAAAACGTTGAGTCACAAAAAATTAATCAAAAATAAAATTATCTATCAATCTTCTTGTTAAATCTTAATATTTGACAAAAGTTTGTTTTTTTTATATAATTCTATCTGTGATTTTTTATAATGAGAATCGTCAAGATTGTTATTATATACCTGAAATGTTTTTTATAACTTGTTTTATTAAAATGAGTTAGAAAAGAAATTATCATTAAATTTAAAAAAAACATGAAACATTTCAGTATATATTATTTCAAAATTTGTAAAATAATTACAATATTTTCTAATATATTATTGTAAATATATTATTTTTCTTTTAAAATTGTTTTATAATCGAACGAGTTGTGTTCGTCAAATTTTTAGTATATATCAAATATGCTAAAAAAATAATCAGGAATATTAATGGCTGATAAAATTAGAAGAAGAAAAAACATTACATTTGTAGGAATTTCGTTTTTTTTTCTACTGTCAATGTTTTTTCTATTTTGGAATATTTCTTCAAGAATGTATAATAATGCTAATATTTTATTTTGTATAAAAGAAGCAAAGAGTTTACAAAATATAATCTTATCATCTATTGATTTTGATTCAAAAAATCCAGAAATAGAAAATAATTTAAAAACACTTATAAATATAGTAAAAGGAACAAATTTTTATCCACCTGTCTTTTCTGTAAAAATATATTCCAATGAAAAAAAACTTTTGTACAATCTTGGAAGAGAAGTTAATCTAAAAGAAAAAAAAACAATTGATGATTTAGTTACAAGAGATATTTTATACAATAAAACAGTTCTCATCCAAGAAAACATAGAAGCATATCAAGTAATTTTTCCATTGGCAAAAAATGGCAAAAATCTTGGTTATGGAGAAGTTCTATACGATTTAACTTTTATAGACATTACATTCTTTAAAGAAAAAAGATTAATTTATATTGTGGTTTTTTCTATAAGTTTTTTTATAGTGCTATTTCTTATGATAATGGTTATAAATTTACAAAAAAGAGTCTCTCTTCTTGAAAAAGAAGTTCAGGAGGTTTCCACAACTGACATCACTACTGGCTTATTTAACAAGGATCATTTTTCTAACCTTATGAAAAAAGAAATTGAACGAATAGAAAGAACTGGCGGCAAACTTTCTCTACTCTCTTCAGACATTGATAATTTTATGGAAATAAATGAAAATTATGGCTATGAATTTGGAGACCTTATTCTAAAAACTGTTGCAAATATATTTATTTCTAATTTTAGAAATTTTGATATAATTGGGAGATTTGGCGGAGATGAGATTCTTATTTTAATGGTTGATAGTAGCGAGGAAGAGGGCTTTGTCGCAGCAGAAAAATGTCGATTAAATGTGCAAGAAAATAAATTTTATTATGAAGGAAAAGAGATTACGATAACAGTAAGTTTTGGCATTTCTTCAACTGAAGAGTTCATCACAGAAAAAAGAAGTTTTTCCAAAAATAATTATAGAAACTTAATTTTTGATTCTTTAAATGGACTTGCAAGAGCAAAAAGAGAAGGCAAAAACAAAACGATTAAACATAGTCAAATGTAAGTAAAAAAATATTATAATTTTTACTTTTCTTTTTTTTATTCTTAAGTTATATATACACTAATTGAATACTGACTATAAGTAATAAAAACAGATGTTAGAAACAAATCTAACTCATTATTTAAGGTAGTAAAATATGATAGGGTTAAATGATATAGTTGTAAAATATGGAGAAAATCCAATATTAGACATTAGTTTAGAAGAACTTAAAACATTAATTGATGTGGAAGTTTATGATGATAATCGTTTGTTATATTCAGCAAAACATGATTCTTCTAAAAGTGAAAATGTAAAACTCGATATAACACAAAAAGATTTTTTTTATTATACTGTAAAAATAAAAGCTAATAATAGAAATTATACAGTCCCAGTTTATGTTTTGCAATTAGAAGAAAAAGAACCTTACATAGTTTGTGACATAGATTTTACTATTTCTGCAACAAATGCTTTCTTGTATCTTTCAAAAAATTTATTAAATCAAAAAAAAATATTCCACTCATCAGAAGTTTTACAAAATTTATCAAAAAATTATAAAATTATATATTTAACTGGCAGAAGAATGAAATATTCTCAAATGACAAGAAAATGGCTAAAATTGAACGAATTTCCAGAAGGTCCAATCATCTCAAGAAAACATAAATTTCCTTCAGGTCTCCAATATTTTAAAGCAAGCGTTTTAAAAGAAATTGCAAAAATAAGTAACAATGCAGTTGGAATAGGTGATTTATCTTCTGATATAGGAGCTTACTTACTAAATGATTTGACTGCAATAAAAATAACACATCCTCTGTTATATTATTCAAAAAATGATAGATATGATTTAAAAAACGGATATTACGTTGTTTCTTCATGGAAAGGTATAGAAAAATTATTTAAAGAAAAAAATCTTTTTAAATATTAGAAAAATTTCTGCATAAAAATACTTACATTTTTTCAAAACTACACAGCGTTATTTTTGACTTTTCGTCCAAACAGTGTAAGAAAAATAATTCTTATGTCAAACAATAATGTCCAATTTTCGATGTATTCGATGTCATATTTTACACGTATTCCTATATCAGAGTCGCCCCGCCAACCATTAACTTGTGCCCAACCAGTTAAACCGGGTTTTACCCAATGTCTAACAAGGTATTTGTCATATTTTTGGTAAAATTCTTCTGTGTGAGCAATCATGTGAGGTCGAGGTCCAACAACAGACATTTCACCTCGTAATATATTTATCAATTGAGGTATTTCGTCAAGGTTTGTTTTTCTCAAAAAGTCGCCAATTTTTGTTTTACGAGGGTCATCTTTTGTTGCCTGTACTTTATCAGAATCCTCATTTACAATCATAGTCCTAAATTTCAAAATATCAAAATCTTTTTGTCTAAAGCCTGTCCTTTTTTGTTTGAAGAAAACAGGACCTTTTGAAGTGAGTTTTATAGCAATCATTATAGCAATAAAAACAGGTGAGCATAAAATAAGCCCTGCCAAAGCAACCATTATATCAATTAATCTTTTTGTGAGCCTGTTAAACATATTCTCAAGAGGAACATTCCTAATCCCTATCAAAGGATAATCTTTAATTGATCTAAATGAAGGTTTTGAAGAAACTACTTTATAATAATCCGGAATTAACTCTGCTTTGACTCCAAATTTTTCACAAAGATTTGCAAGGTTTATAATTTTTGTTTCTGCTCTCATCGGTAGAGCAATTATCACATTATCAACAAGCCTTGATTTTAAAATTGTTTCTATTTTTTCTGTTGTTCCAATAATAAGTCCTTTGATTACATCTGTATATTCTGGATTATCAGAATTAATTAATTGTTTGTCATCATCCAAAAAACCTACTATTTTTATCCCAAGATCATTTGAAGAAACAACTTTTCTATAAAAATTAATCCCCAACTCTCCTGCACCAATGATTAAATATCTTCTAAAATTATAACCGCTTCTTCTTAAAATTGTCAAAAATATCTTAATAAAAATTTTTTCTGTAAAAAATATAACAAAGGTAAATATTACAAAATAAAAAACAAATTGATTTGTAAATTCATAAATTTTAAACAAAATACAAGCATAAAAAGAAGCCAGAATAAAAATTTCGTAAAGAATAGTATTTTTTACTATTTTTATGAAAGGTCTAAATCTATAAGTATGAGTGAATTCAAATTTTTCGAGTATTATAAAAAATGCTAAAATAAGGATAGAACCAATAACAATCTCTCTAAAAGTCCAAAAACTTAAACCTGTAGAGAAAGTAAGGTACTTTGCCAATAAATAAGAGAATATTAAAAAAATAAAATCAAAAAAAACGAGTATCGCAGCAAAAATATTACTATTTTGTTTTAACATATTTTCATTATTACAATTTTTTTTTCTTTTTTCAAGATATTTTTTTTATTTTTTGAATAGAATCATAAATTAATTTAGTTGTTTCTGTTGAAACATTAAAAATATCTCCCATACGGATTATCGCTCCACCAAACAAATCTCGCTCATCAGATTTTTCGTGTATTTCAAAGTCTCTCTGAAAGGATGTTTTTGTTTCAAACGGAAATTTAGCCCCTTTTAAATAACAATCTTCAATTATTGTAGAAGGCAATGGAATCTGTTTTTTATTAGCAATACTAACAATTTCTCTCATTATATTTTTTACATAAGAACTTAATTCTTCTGATTGTAATACTTCGCCTATTGTTTTGTTAAAACTTGCCGTTACCAAGCCAAATGATGCTATAAAAATAAATTTACTCCAAATTTCTGTATATGGATTTTCGAGCCAATTATACTTTATGTTAGATTCTTTTAGCAAATCGAATATTTTTGGATTAACATAGTCATTTTGCGGGTCTTTTCCAAAATGGATTGTACAAGCACCACCTCTTTGTGTAACTTTGCCATATTTTTCAATATGCGTTCCAACATAAACACAAGAAGGAAAAACGATTCCAGAGTCAATTTTTAATCTTATTCTTTCATATATATCTACACCGTTTAATAATGGCAAAATCATGGTGTTTAATGTTACTTTTTCCTTTAATTGAGTTAAGACATTCTCAAGATCGTAACTTTTAACACATATCAAACATAAATCTAATAATGGCAAATCTGAAATTTTATCAGTAGCCAGTGTAGGTTTACAAATAAATTGTCCTTCATCTGTATCAAGTAATAATCCGTTATTTTTTATTTCTTTTAAATGATTACCCCTCGCTATAAAAAAAATGTTTAAATCACTATGATTTTTAATTAATTGTGTCAATTTACCACCAAAATAACCACCAACTCCACCAACGCCTATAACTGCTATATTCATAAAACTAACCTCTTTTCTCAAGATAGAATAATCAAATTAATTAGATACACCAAAAGTTTTTGATTTGTAACAAATCCCAAAAATTAAATACAGCTACTGTATATAATTACACGAGTTAATCCGTGTTAATCTGAAAGAATCTGATTAATCTGTGTTATATATAAAATAGGATATACAAATTGTCAAATCTTTTATACTGACAATTGTCCAAATTGTCAATATATACCTTAAAAGCTTATTTCTATTAATTCATCTGATCAAATAAATTACAAGCAATATCAATTCTATTATTTATTGATCTTTTAAAAACGTTTAAGTATATTATCATTAATCAATTCAAAAACTATATTTTTTTAAAATTTATTTTTAATCTTAATGTCTTTAATCATTTTATAGATATTAAAATGAGAATTAATTCGTTTTTGTTTTTTAAATAAAATAAATAAATATCTAATTTTACAATTAAATCAAAATATTTTACAAATAAAATATTGTGCTAATAAATAATTTTATGTATATTAGATTGAAAAAGAAACAAGAGATAGATGCCTTGTTTTTATTCCAATTTTTAGTGTATCAACTAAAGAATTTGTTTTGAAAGGTTTTTTAAATGGCAAAAAAATATTTAATAGAGGGTGGTTATCCATTAAAAGGTGTTATTAAACCTAATGGCAATAAAAATGCAGCTTTACCTGCTATTGCAGCGGCTTTACTCACCGAAGAAGAAGTAATATTAAGAAATATTCCAGATATAGAAGATGTTGTTATAATGCTCGAAATTGTTAAACAACTTGGAGCAACTGTTATTAAAGAAGAAAAAAATACATATAGGATTAAAGGAAATATCTCGAAAACCATCATAAACCCAGAACTTGGTAAAAAAATAAGAACTTCTATTTTATTTGCAGGTCCTTTACTAGCTAGATGCGGTGAAGTGATTTTACCTCCTCCTGGTGGGGATGTTATAGGTAGAAGAAGGCTCGATACTCACTTTTTAGCACTCACAGAACTTGGTGCTAGAATAGAAGTTGGAGCTAATTTTAAACTTTCTGCAAATAAACTTATCGGTAAAGAGATATTTTTGGATGAAGCGTCAGTTACTGGCACAGAAAATGCTGTAATGGCTGCAGTAACAGCTGAAGGAAAAACTGTAATCCTAAATGCTGCAAGTGAGCCTCATGTTCAAGACCTTTGTAATATGTTAAACTCTATGGGTGCAAAAATCGAAGGAATTGGTTCAAATATTCTAAAAATAGAAGGCATTCCAAAACTTCATGGCACTGACTTTACAATAGGCACTGATTTTATGGAAGTTGGTTCTTTAATTGGGCTTGCTATTGTCACAAGAGGTGAGATAGAAATTACAAATGCTCAACCAGAAAATATGAGGATGACAAAATGGGTTTTTAGTAAACTTGGTATCAGATGGGAAACAGATGGAAGTTCAATTTTTGTACCTTCACATCAAGAGTTAAAAGTTATGGGAGACCTTGGCGGAATGATTCCAAAAATAGATGACTCTCCATGGCCTGGTTTTCCACCAGATTTAATTAGTATTGCAATAGTTGTCGCAACTCAAGTCGATGGAACTGTTTTAGTTTTTGAAAAAATGTTTGAGTCAAGAATGTTTTTTGTCGATAAGCTCGTTTCTATGGGTGCAAAAATAATTTTATGCGACCCTCATAGAGCAGTTATTACAGGACCAAGCAGACTCAGAGGTTTAGAATTAACAAGCCCAGATATTAGAGCTGGCATGGCTTTGGTTTTAGCAAGTTTATGTGCTGAAGGCAAAAGTGTTATTCAGAATGTAATTCAAATTGAGAGAGGCTACGAAAATTTACCAGAGCGATTAAAGAATCTTGGAGCGAGAATTGAAGTTGTCAACGATTAAAATTTTTTGTTTTGTTTTTATTTTAACTTTGTTTGGATGTAAAAAAGATGATACTGCTAATATTATAGCAAAATACCAAAAGTTAATTAAAAGCCAACAAATTGGGACAGAGCAAAATAAAGCGATTGATTTGCTTTATGATAATAATTTAGAAAATACAAAAGAGGGTTATGAGTTTTATATAATTCAAAAACAAACTCCTTTATTATTAAAAAAACCTCAAAATGATTTTACTGTACCAGATGAATACATTATGCTCAAATTTGGCGATGTATTGTTTCCTATTAAAGAAGATAACCCAAAAAAATATTTTTTCCATGTGAAAACAATAAATGGTAAATATGGTTGGATAGATAGTTCATCAGGTATATCTCTAAATTATAACGATGATCCTAATTTATATTTTTTTAGTAAAGAATATTATCTAAAAAATTATAAGGATACTTCTGGGGATATTGATAAATCAAATAAAATCATTTTAATAAAAAATGTTGTTCCTCTGCTACTCGGAAATTTTAAAACAGATGGATGGTTTTACGAAAAAGATTATCAATTGGCATTAGAACTCTCATTGTTTGGTCTTTCGATTGCAAAAGATCAGGATACTTTTTTTTACTCAGCCTCAAGTTATGATTGGCGAGTTAATGAAGTTGTTATTACTAACAATTTAATTGCAGATTGTTATCAAAAACTTAAAGAATACGATAAAGCGATAGAAATTCATCAAAAACTTTTAAAAAATTATTTTTGGAAAAGGTCAGATAATTCACCAATTGGCGGGCTTAATTCTTCTGTAAAACTCGAAAAAATTTATCTAGAAAAGCTAAAATCTGAAAAAATAGGGACAGATGGATACCGTAAAACTCAAGATAAAATCATTGAATCAATACTTATTACAGGAGATTCTTACAACATCTATACTATTATGGATAAAGAATGGCATCTATCAGCTGCCGAATGGCTTTTAGTGATTTTAAAAGCCAATGTGCCAAGAGAAGAATTTTATCAATTTTGTAATATATTAATGAATAGAACTGTCTCAAGAGGTTTTTCTGACCTTGTTTTGATACATAAAGCAATTGAGATGTATAAAGATGGAAAACAAACTGATGCTGTAAAAATTTTACAATCAATTAATTCAAAAGATATTCATAAGAGGTCTGGTAAAATAGAAGATTGGCTTTCTAACATAAAAGAAATGCCAGAATCTGCTATTTATCGGTATAATTTTTAGTATCTTTTTTAAATGTAAAAATCTTATTCCCAAAAAAGCCAAGTATTGTGTAGATAACCATTCCACCAATAGTAGCAATTTCTTTTGGGAATAAAAGAATTTCTTTAAAAAACACAGTAAAACCAAATTGGATGCCAAAACAAACTAAGAATACTGCAAAAAATTTGACCGCTTCTCCTTTAAAATTGGCAGTACTTTTGAATGTCCAAAATTTATTGAATATAAAACTATTCAAAACTCCAATTATATAACCAATTATGTTTGATATTTTATAATCTAGCTTAAAAAGATTCATACAAATAAATATCGTACCAAGACCAACTATTGTATTTAAAACCCCAACAAGCCCAAATTTTACGAACTGTTTAAAAAGATTTACTATATCAAATTTAACAAAGATTTTTTTTATTTGTTCTTTCATATTTACCTTTATTTGTTATTATGTAAAATTTATAAATTTATTTGAATGATATTCTTCTGAGCATTTTCTTTTGCATCAAATAATCGACAATCTTTTTTTAAAAATTGAATACTCTAAAAAGTTTTGCCAATCCTCCCAATCTTTATCAAAAAAAACATTGATATTTTTTGTAACTTTTCATATAATCAATTAGTAAAATTTTAAAATCTTCTATTTTTGTGGAATAATTACAAATGAATTTTTATGCTATTCAAAAAGTTACACTTCTTGACTATCCAGAAGAAATTGCCGCTACTATATTTAGTGGGGGGTGTAACCTAAGGTGTCAATTTTGTCATAATCCAGAGTTAGTTATATTGGACAATCAAAAACAAAAACTAATAAAATTTGATGAAATATTTAGTTATTTGGAAAAAAGAAAAACATTATTAACAGGAGTCTGTATTACTGGCGGAGAACCTCTATTGTCGAATGATTTGGATGTTGTGATAAAAAAAATTCAATCTTTGGGATTAAAAGTTAAGATCGATACAAATGGCACTCTACCAGAAAGGCTAAAAATTTTAAAACCAGACTATATTGCAATGGACATTAAAACATCTATCGAAAAATATTATACTTTATGTGACAAAAAAATCGCTAATTTGGAAGATTCTATAAAAGAATCTATTAATTATATAATTAACTCTGGTATAGATCATGAATTCCGTACAACAGTAGTCCCAGACCTTGTTACACCATCTGATATAAAAAAGATAGTAGATTTGATAAAAGGCTGTAAAAAATATGTACTTGCTCAATTTAGACCAGAGCATTTATTAAATAAAGATTGGCAGAACATAACCCCTTATCCAAAAGAAATTTTTGACCAAATGAAACAAATAATCGAAAATGCTGGAATTTACTGCGAACTAAGGATTAATTACTAATAAAATCTCAATTAGATATTTTGACCTGCTAGGTTTTTGAAACTTGACAAGTCTTAAAAACTACTCAGATTTATTTTTGACAAAATAAAAAATTTTATGTATAATATCAAATAATTATATATTTTAATCTGTGGCTTGCACTCGCTTGACGGGTGAATCAGTGATAATCTAATCAATCTATGTTATAAAAAAGTAAGAGTTTATGGCAAAAAAAATTATTCTATCTTTAGCAATATTGTATTTTATTTTTGCAACAAGTTGTGATGTTGTTCAAATTGCAAATGAAACAAATCCCAAAAAAAGAGACAGTTTAGAAATTTATGTTTTTAATGTTGGGGAGGCTATGAGTCAATTAATCATTTCTCCTACTGGCAAATCGATTTTGATAGATTGCCCTGAATCAAATTGGAATTCTAACACTATATCTAAATTTATTGCATCTGAAATTAAAAGAATTACTGGTAATACCCACATCAATTACATTGTAGCAAGTCATCTTCATTTAGATCATATTGGCTATGTTGGTTATGGTGGAATATGGGGTTTGATAGAAAAAGAAGGAATTACTTGCGATGTATTACTTGATAGGAATGCTGGTAAATGGATTGATTATAATGATGATAAAATCCCAGACTATTCAAACGAAATTGTTTATTATAATGGAGGAAATCTTACTAATACAGCAAAACGTTGGATTTGTTGGGTAACAGACCCAAGATCAAAAGCTGGTAATATTAGACAAATTGCAAAATTAGATTCTACAACTCAAATTGATATTGGTCTCTCTGAAGGAGTTATTGTAAAAATTGTGCAAGTCGATGGTTATGGTGTCAAAATGACTGATAACGAAACATCGATCTCAGGCGATCACACAAAAGAATCTTTTCCTCCATCAGAAAATGATTACAGCATGACTTTATGGATAAAATGGAATAAATTTGACTATATTTTTGGCAGTGACACAGATGGACAATATCAAAAAAGCCCATCCTATACTTATAATGATGTAGAAAGTATTGTTGCCAAAAAAATAAATCAACAAGTTGAAATTTTGAATGTTAACCATCATGGGGCGGGATATTCTTCAAATAATACCTATGTTACAACATTAAAACCACAAGTTGCCATATATCAAGTTGGAGATAATTCTTATGGTCATCCAGAACAAAGGGTTTTAGATTTATTCTATCAAAATAACGTAGACCAATATTTAACTGCTATGGGTGATATTAATAGAAATTATTACAACTCAGTAATAGTAAATGGAACGATTTTGATAAAAGTTGCTAAAAATGATAGTTATACTGTGAATAAAAAATCATACGCTTCTTTAGAGCCATAGACTCGCCAAAAATTATTTTTATAAAAAAAGTATAAAATTTCAAGATTATGAGTCTCAGCGTCGAAATTTAGTTTAATCTAAAATTTGGCTATTTTATGAAAAAAATTATTAGTTTATTTATTTGTTTATTTATTACATTTCTATTTTATTCTGACGATTTTAAAATTCATTCTCTTAAAGATGGTGAAACTTTATGGAGAATAAGCAGACAATACAATGTCTCTTTAGAAGAATTATGCAAATTTAACAATATAAAAGATGTCACAAAAGTTAAAAAAGGTGCAAAAATAAAAATCCCAACAAAAATAAAAACAGATAAACTTATAGATAACCCAAAAGAAAATAAAACTATTGTTGAAAATAAAGACCAAAAAGAGAAAAAAGAACTTTTAAACTTCGATGTACCGCTAAAAGGAAGCATTAAACCTTTTGTAACATCACATTTTAGAGGACTCATCATTTTTTCAAGTGGAAATGACAATATTAATTGTGTAAGTGATGGAGAGGTAAATTATATTGATAATGTCTCTGGATATGGTCTTACAGCAATAATAAAAAATAAAGATGGATATATTTTTACATACTCTGGATTTAAAGAATTATTTGTAAAACAAGGCAACAAAATACAAAAAGGCGCATCAATAGGAGTTGCAGGCAACCTCTCAAGATACTCAAAACCCGGCATCTTATTTTCTATTCAATACAAAGGCAATAGCCTTAAATTCGACATGGAAAAAGAAAAATTTTATAGATAATGCTATTTTTCTATGGAACTATATACTTATTTTAACTAAATAGATAATAAAAATATTAGAATGAAATTTGACATTTTAATCAAAATATAATATATTTATTCTACAAGAAAAATAAAATTTTTGTATTATTATTTTTAAAAATTGTGAGTTTGTTTAAGTATATATTGACAATTTGAACAATTGTTAATATAAAAAACTAAATTAATAATTTAGTAAAATATAATAATAAAAATTTTGATATACTAACAATACTTAAATTTAGTTTTTTGTTAAAATTATAATAAGATTGGTTTTATGGAATTATTTGGAACTCATGGAACTATTGAATATAGTGCAAAAAAAATTGTTAATTCGAATTTTCTTTTAGGTAAAGGACGTGGAGGTACAGGAATTTATTTTTGGAGAAAAAATGAATATTCTGTAATTTTAGCAAAAGGATGGTATGAATATTATTTAAGTAAGAATAAATATAATAATATAGAACTAAATAATTTTGCTTATATTGATGTTAAAATTGATGTTCATGAAAATAATTTTTTAGATTTTGAATTAGTAGAATTAAAAGATAAAATTGCAACTATTTCCTTTAACAAAAAGTTAGACAGAAAAACAAGTGATGAGGAAATTACGGCATTATATGATTATTTTATTACACGACTTGAAGAAGAACTTAAAACTAAATTTTATGTTTGGCAGCTTCGAGTTAATGCACCATATACTGCAAATGAATATCCCTTAAATATTCTTGGGAATCCAATTTGCTATGTGGTTAATAATAATGATTTAATTAGTATATTGGATTGCTATATAATGGAGGGAACTTATGAAAGAAAAATTTTATAAAGCTTTAGAAAAAATTTCGACTGAATTATTAAATATGGAAATGGAAGATTTTTATAATATTCTTGAAACTCATAAAAATGGGGTATATGCTCAAACTTTAAAAAGTATTGATTTTTTATTAACAGAAAATATTTATGAACTTCACAAAACAAATATTTCTGTTTGTTTTGAAATTCCGAAAATTGATTTCAAAATAGACGAAAATTTTTATGAAACTATTCAAACTAAAGAAATTAAAATAGAAAAAAGAACTTTAGATATTAAGGATAATCAATGGTTGAGTCAAGCAGCATAATTTCAAGTTTTAAATTTATTTCATATAAAGTAGATAATTTTAAATTTGAAATGGCAAAACATGTGTCATTATTAGGTTTTTCTGGAAATACAAAAAGTGATGACTGGGAAATAAATTTAAGTATTAATCAACCAACATATTTAAAAAAAAATAATTTATACATTGGCAGTATAAATTGTAAGATTGTACTTTTATCAGATAACAACCCTGTTGTTAATTTAGAAACAAGTATTTCTGGATTATTTCAATCTGATTGCCAATTAGATAAAACAGTTGAAGAAAATTTAGTTAAATATCAAATTCCAACTATTTTATTTCCGTATTTAAGAAGTACAGTAACAAATTTTATTGCAAATTCAGGATTTGGTAGTTTTATATTCCCATTAATTAATGTAGTAGAATTATCAAAAAAAACACTAAAAGATATTGAAATAAATGTAGTAGAATAAAAAGAATAACCATCTTTATTTCTTTTTTTATCCTTTCATTAAAATATTCTAACCACAAAATTCCAAAAATCGATTAATTTTTTAAAAAAAATATTTTCAAATTTTAAATAATTATTATATAATTTACTATTAAGATAAGATTAAAGGAAGTTTATGACAGTTGCAGAATTAAGAAATTCTATTAATAAGGGAAAAATTGAAAACATTTATCTATTAGCAGGTCCAGAGGTTGGAGAAAAAAATGAAATCCTATCTTTAATAGAAAAAAAAATTTTTGGTAGTGAAGAACCGACAAAATATACATTCTATATTGGTAATGAATTTGAACTTGAAGAACTCAATGATACTGTTAGTGCAAACCTCCTATTTTCTACAAAAAAACTCATAATCATAAAAAATATCGAGTTAGTCAACAAAACAATAATTAAATCAATAGAAAACTTCGTTATTCCGAAGAAATTGAGAGATTTTGATAATAAACTAAACGAAGAGAAAAGAAAATTAATTCTTTCATACTATAAAGCTGATGGTACAGATTATATTCTAAAAGAAAGTTTGAAAGAAGCAGACATTAAAAAACTCACTTCTCTTTGTTACGAAGCTGGGATAAAAGGCATTGATGATAGTACTTATTTAATTATGTTAAATGAAACTACTGATAAAATACCCGCAGGGTTGACAAATCTTTTAACTCAAAATCAAAATATAATTTTTTGGGAAATGTTTGATAATCAAAAACCTCAATGGATAAGAGCAGAATTTAAAAAACACAATCTTTTTATTGATGATGATGCCATTCAATTTATAATAAATACAGTCGAAAATAACAAACAACAACTTGAAGGCGAAATCCAAAAAATAGCGACATCTTTTGATAGTCTAAAAAAAGTAGACAAAAATGTTGTAACCAAAGAAATAATAGAAGAATTTTTATACCATTCTAAAGATGAATCTCCTTTTACTCTATACAGTGCCATACTCGAAAAAAAAATGGGACATGCGTTGGATATTCTTGAAAAAGTTTTTTATACAGACGAGGACGGTATTCTTGGCGGACTTTTGTATTCTCATAGAAGATTTTTAAAAACTCTGGATTTATATGAGAATCAAAACAAAAATCCAGATGAAATTTTTTCGGCTATGTTTATAACTCTTAAAAGAGCAAAAGATGAATTTAACGCTGGTTTCAAAAATTATAGTTTCACAGAAGCCTCGTTTGCCTTTTATTACTTATCAGAACTTGATTATTACCTAAAAATTTTACCTTCAGAACTTAAACTTGTTAAATTACAAGAATTTATTGTAAATTATATAGCAGGAAATACTGGCAATTCTTTTTTACAAGGCGATCTTCAATATTTCCAAATTTAATAGGAGAATGTTATGACAGAAGATATACAAATAATTGATACAAACTCAGAAAATATTCTCAAATATGGAGTTTGTGGCTATAAAAACATAAAAAAACCGGGATTTCCTGAAAAATTTGACTGGATAAAGAAAAATGAGTCTTTAGGACTAAGAATTAAAACTTTATATTCACAAAATGACGGAACTCAAGGTATGATAGAATATTTACCCGGCGAATTTTGTTATCGTCCAGTTGATGCTTCTGGATATATGTTTATCCATTGTATTTTTGTTGGTTTTAAGAATGCTTACAAAAATAAAGGGTACGCCTCTCTTTTAATAGAAGAATGCGTAAAAGATGCAAAATCGAATAATCTAAACGGCGTTGCAGTAGTTACCCGTGAAGGTTCTTTTATGGTTGGTAAACAATTATTTATAAAAAATGGTTTTGAGAAAGTAGACGAAGCACTGCCAGATTTTGAGTTATATGTAAAAAAACTAAATAAAGAAGCAAAAAACCCCAAATTTAATGATTTATCAAAAAATCTAACTAAATATAGTGATGGTTTAACCATAATTAGAGCAAATCAATGTCCTTATTCTATAAAAAATGTTAGTGAGATAGTAGAAACTGCAAAGAAAGACTTTGGCATTACCCCAACAGTTATAAATTTAGAAAGTTACAAAGATGCTCAAGAAAACCCTTGTGCATTCGGAACTTTTTGTATAATTTATAATGGTGAAATAGTGTCATATCATCCAATAAGTAATACAAGATTTGTTAATATTATGAATAAAATAATAAAAAAATGAATTTTTAATCAAAAGGTGATATGAAATTATCTAAATTTATTAAATTATAATCTTTTTTAGATATAATTGGTTTATCCACATCCCAATTGTAGCCAAAAGAATCCCATTTTATACCGCTATCATATTGTTGGTAGAATGGAGTTGAACTGAAATAACCAACGATTGTATTTTGCTGTAAAGATAAAAACCCGTGAGCAAAGCCAGTTGGGATATAAATTGCTTTGTTATCATCTGTCATTTCTAAGGCTACAAATTGTCCATAAGTTAGTGATGATCTTCGTAAGTCAAGTATCACATCAATAATTTTACCTTTAATAACGAAAATAAGCTTAGTTTGGTTTATAGGAGGAGTTTGAAAGTGCATTCCTCTAATAACATTCTTTTTTGAGGTAGAATAGAAAAATTCTCCAAAATTTGACTCTAAATCGTAATTTTTGAATAAATTTTGGTTGAATGGTTTACAAAATACTCCTCTTTCATCAGAAGAAAAAATGCTTTCAAGAAGTTTTACTTTTTCAAAATAAGTTTCTAATATCATTGATTTTTGTAATACTCGATTGTTTCTTTCAAGCCATCACTTAGAGAATATTCTGGTTGCCAACTAATAATCTTTTTTGCCAAATTTATGTTTGAATACGAGAATTTAGGGTCTTCATTATTGTTTTTTTCTACTATAATATTCAATTTTTTGCCGATTAACTTCTCAATTGTATCAATTATCTCTTGAACACTAAAAAACTTGCCACTTCCTATATTTATTGCAGTGTTTTTTGATTTGAGGCTACTAAAATTATTTATAGTTTTTATGTAAGCACTAACAACATCTTTTATATAAATAAAATCAATTATTTGATTTGGATTTAATATTCTAATTTCTTTATCTGCCAAAGCGTTTGATATTATATGTGGGATCAATTTATTTTTATTATCCCGTTCACCATAAGGGTAAAACAATCTTAGAGTAACACTTTTTATATTATATTTTTTTGAATAAAAAGTAAGCATATTCTCAAATAATACCTTGCTAACCCCATAAATATTTAGAGGATTAGTCTTGTCAGAATTTTCTTTAACCTGTGATTTAGAATAAGAATATTCAAAAAAACTCCCAGTATTTATAATATTTTTAATACCAAAAATTCCCATTAGTTCTAATATTTTAGCACCATAAATCAAATTTGCATTAAAAATAGTTTCTATATCACTATATGAGTCAAATTTTTTATAAAATGTAGCAAGATTTATCACTAAATCAATTTTTTCTTTCTTAAATATATCAAGCAAATCAATTTTATCTATATCATAAAATTTTATTTTTGGTAGAATATCGTTTATTCTTTCAGTATTTGAAAAACTTCTTTTTAAAAGAATAATATTGAAATCATTTTTTAACAATTGAGTCATTAAATTACTACCAATAAAACCAGTTCCACCAGTAATAAGCACATTTTTTATCATTTTTTTATCCTTAAACATTGTAAATACAACTAAAAAGGAAACAAGGAGTAAATACCCCTTGTTTCCTTTTTAATTAATTGGCAGAAATTTCCAATTTTGTACATAAAGAATTTAAATCTTCAGTTTTATTAATCGTTTCTTTTTCTTTAATCTTTTGTAACATTTTTTCCATATCTCTTTTTATTATAGCCACTCTTATTTTATCAAAAAAATCAAAAGCAAAAGAGTAGAATGAAAGAGCATATTTTAATTTTCCTTCTTTAAACATAAGCCTAATTTCTTGTTTTAACTGATCTTCCTCTTGATAGAGTTTTATTTTTTCATCATAATAAATTGGTTGATTTATCGTTTTTTCTACTAGCATAGCATTAATTTTTTCGTATTCATTATATTTAAAATATTCTTTTACAGACTTGTAATAAATTTGTAGGTTTCGATAGGCAAGTAAAGTTAGTTTTTCAAATAAATCTCTATGATACGCCAATCTCTCAGGAGTTAAATATTTTTCGCTGATAGTTAATATTTTTTCTATTTCAGGATGAAGTTTAACTTTTATATTTGGTATCTCTTTATAATTTTTTCTCCAAGATAATACACTATCAATAAATGTTGGTTTCCCAATTTTTAATACAAGTACTTCCAAAAATTTTCTACCTTTATAATTTTCGTCATAACTTTCAATAAGAGATTTTGATAGCTCGTCAGCTATAAAATCATCAGATACATCAGAATAACTATTAAAAATAATAAAAAAGCAAACTATAATAAAATAAATTTTTTTCATATACTAAAAATACTACTTTTTTTGATTATCTGCAATAAAAGAATTAATTTTTTTCAATTTTTCCTCAAGACTCTTTAGTCTCATGTCAATAACAAGATCATAATCATAATCGTACAAATTATTTTCTATCTCATAATTTAAGTCTTCTATTTGTTCCCAATCAACTCTAACTTTTTGCTGATATGCAAGTTTAGACCATTTTTTTGTTTCTTCCCAATAATGTTTTGCAACAAGATACCTTGATTTTGCAATCTCAAAACTTTTTTTTAGTTCATCAGCCCATTCCATGTTATAAAAAACAACATCCTGTTTATCAAATTGCCAACCCCAGTCAACATATTCTTTTGTTAAAAGATAATGAATGTGAAACCTCAATAAAAGTTTATATTTTACATACTCTTCCCATGTTTTTGTAATAACAATTGCCTGACTTGGATGAATATTTGGCAATTTTAACGACTCTTCAAGCCAAACAATGTTTCTTTTATGCTCAGTATGTGTCCCATAAAGATTTGATTCATATAAAGAATAAATTTGTTCAATAAAAATCATTTTGGTTGATTTAGAAAAAACTGGGTAAGAAATTAATAAAATTAAAATTAATAAAATTATATTTTTATACATGCTAAATTTATCGTATTTTTTTGATTTAGGTTTAGATTTTTTTAAATAAATTATTAAATCAAATTTTATTGTAGAATTTTATTGGATATTATTATATAATATGTTTATACTGAAACTATTAATCTATACAAGGCAAAATTTAAAGAGGGGTTTTTTTATGGAAGAAAATAACACAAAAGACAAAAATTTTGTTACTCAAGAAGAAGTAAATAGTTTTCTCTTAAACGAAAACATTGAAACTTCAACAGAAATACAAAATATCATAATTTTAATAAGGAATGAACTCAATACCTTAGAAAATCAAATTATAAAATATCCAGAGCCTCTTAAAAGTAAAATTGTAAAAAGATTAAATAAAATTTTTAATCAAATTATAGATATTCGGAAACATTAAAATTTTATTCTTTAATGGTTTATGTAACAAACAATCTTAAAGTAATCAAAAAAAATTATTAATACTTTCTTTATTAAATAAAATTCTACTTCCTTAATTAAGGAAATTATATTTTTAAATACGAGGAAAAAATTATGAATCAAAATATTACAATAATAGAAAATCCATCTATTAATGAAGTTAAAGGTTTCTATTCTAATGCTTGTTGTTGTGAAATTAAAAAAAAAGATAAACTCGACTTAGGCATTGTGTATTCTGAAAAACTATCTAGTGTCTTTGCTGTTTATACTACAAACAAGTATCAAGCAGCTCCAATCTTAGTTTGTAAAAAACATCTTACAAATAATAAAGCACAGGCTCTAATTGTAAACAGTGGTAATGCAAATGCCTGTACAGGCAATGAAGGTATTCAAAATGCTGAAATCATGTGCGAAGAGACAGCAAAAATTTTGGGGATAAAAAAAGAAGATGTCGTTGTTTCCTCAACTGGTGTAATTGGTCAAAATCTACCTATGGAAAAAATTAAAAAAGGCATTTTGGAGTTAAAAGATAAAATTAAAGCAGAAAATAAAGACAATTTTTCTTTGGCAATTATGACTACTGATACCAAAATGAAAGTCGCTGGGGTTAAAGTAAAAATTGATGGGGTTGAATACAAAATCGTAGGTACAACAAAAGGCTCTGGGATGATTCATCCTAATATGGCAACAATGCTTGGCTATATTTTTACAGATGCCAATATAGAAGATAGTTTATTAGAAAAAGTATTCAAAAATTCTATACAAAAAAGTTTTAACTCTGTAACAGTTGACGGTGATACAAGCACAAATGATACTGGTATGATTTTTAAGAATGGAATGGCTAACAATAAAATAATCGATGATAAATCAAGTGCCGAATACGCAGTTTTTTGTGAGGCATTAGAATATGTTGCAACATCTTTGGCTAAACAAATTGTTCTTGATGGTGAAGGGGCAACAAAACTTATAGAGCTAAATGTTGTTAATGCAGATACAGAAAAACAAGCAAAAAATATTGGTGTTACAGTTGCAAAATCAAGCCTTGTTAAAACAGCGTTTTTTGGTGAAGATGCAAACTGGGGTAGAATAATTTGTGCAGTAGGTTATAGTGGAGAAGAGTTTGATATAAATAAAGTAAAACTTTCTTTTGGAAATCTAATGGTTTTTGAAAATGGAAGAAACCTTAATTTTTCTGAAGAAGATGCAAAGAAAATCTTATCTCAAAGAGAAATAAAAGTTACAATCGATATGGGTTGTGGCAATAAAAACTGGACTTACTGGACTTGTGACCTAAGCTACGATTATGTAAAAATCAACGGAAGTTATAGATCATAAAAATCAAGACCTGTCTGGTTTTTAAAACCTGACAGGTCTTTTTCCTAATCTTAAAAATAAAAAATGACCCGGAGATGAATCGAACATCCGACCAAAAGTTTAGGAAACTTTTGCTCTATCCACTGAGCTACCGAGCCAATTAAATATAATTTAACATATTTTAAGACTATGGTCAATTTAAATTAGAAAGCAATTTACAAATTTCTTTTTTATCTTTCTTTTCACCCGCTAAACAAGGACAGACTTTTTTTAAAAAATTTAAATTTCCTACAAAAAAAATTTTCAAAATTATTTTTCTCTTTGGTTATTTTCACATGTAATTTTATAATTATTTTATTTTTTTTTTAAAATAATTATTGACAAATATTTAAAAATAATATATATTCTTTTTAAATAGAAACACTAACAAAGAATTTGGATTGCCCATCCAACTCCTTTTTAGATTTTTAAAAAACTTTAAATACTTTTGAACTCCAACCAAAAAACCTCGTTGTCAACGAGGTTTTTTGTTTTTTAAAAATTGAATTTATAACCAATATGGAAATTTACACTATGGCATAGGTCACTACCGTTAATAATTTCTTCAATATTAAGAGCATTGCTTATAAATTCAATAAAACGATCTGATATAGATAAACCATAACCAATTTTAAAAACTGGAATGGAAAATCTTGGCACTAAAAAAAATAGCAGAATATTTAATTAAAATTTATTATTTTAATAAGAAAATGGCTCTTTTTAAAAGAATTTTTAGTTTACAAAGTATCAACAAAGTCTTTTCTTAGTTTTTGTTCGTAATTGTCGGTAGTTTGGTCTTTTTTGATTAGTTCGTTCCATATAGGGAGATAAATATATTTTATAGTGCAAGGCTTTTCGATTGTGATTAACACTTCGCCATCTTCCCAACTTGCACTTTTTGGGTCAAGTCTTTTTGGATTACCAAATCTTTCTGTGTTGTTTTTTAGGAGTAAATAATAACCGATTTTTTTTTCATCTATTTTTAAGAATATTTGGAATAATTTGTCTTTATTAAAATGAAAATATCCAATTTGAATAAATCCCATTCCATCAGCTGTAATTATTTCTGTGTCAGGCTCAAGTCTTATGCTTAAAATTTCTTCTCTTTTTGCATCAAAGTCAAAACTTTTTTTTAGAAGATTTGAAACTTGCTCTTTTGACATGCCAAGTTTAAAATCTTTAAAACCATTGCTTAGTTTTTGACTAAATAAATTGAATGGTAAAAATAAAATAAAAAATGCAAAAAAAATTTTATACATTAGAAAATAAAACCTCAAATCTGTTGCCAAGATTATATTTATGGTAACATTTTTCGCCACTATCTTTAATTTTGTTGTACTCAGAGTCAAGAGAAGATAAAAATAATATCTCTGTATCAGATGGAATTTTATTTTTTAGAGAAAGGCTACTTCCTCCCGGTATTTTTGAGTTTGCGATTATCAAATCAAAATTATCACGGTTTAACATATCATTCGCCCTATTTAAAGAGTCCGCAATAGAAAAACTCATACCACAATCTGGTTGCGAGTTAACAAGATTGCAAATAAAACTATAATCATCATCAACAATTAATACTTTTCTACACATATTCCCCTCTTGTATATAAAGATTTACTAATTTAATCGTCATTTATATCAAAAATAATAATTTTTATTTTAGATTTTTTTGAATATATAACACAGATTAATCAGATTGTCACGGATTATGTTTATTAGACTTTTAAGATTTTAAGATTCTACCAAATAAAGTCGTCAAAATTACAATCAGCAGGCATCCTCCACGAACCACGAGGAGACAAATCGATACTTCCTACCTTAACGCCTGCAGGAACACAGTCTCTTTTCCATTGATTTGTAAAAAATCTTTTGTAGAATGTCGATAGCCATTTTTTTATTGTGTCCTCATCGTAGCTATCCTCAAACGCTTTTTTGGCAAGAAAAAAAATCTTATCAATCGTAAATCCATACCTAACAAAATAGTATAGAAAAAAATCGTGTAATTCGTAAGGACCAATTTTTTCTTCTGTTTTTTGGGTGAATGTTTTACCGTCAGATGGCAATAATTCTGGGCTTATAGGAAGTTCTATTATAGTAGATAAAATTTTTTGGATGTCAGAATCAAACTCAGTCAAAGATACCCATTTAATCAAAAATTTAACCAAAGTTTTTGGAATACTTGAGTTCACATTATACATACTTATATGATCTCCATTATATGTACACCAACCCAAAGCAATTTCAGAAAGATCGCCTGTCCCAATCACGATTCCGTTTTCCTTATTTGCAACACTCATTAGAATATATGTTCTTGCACGGGCTTGGACATTCTCATAAGTCACATCGTGTAAATTCTCTGGGAATGCTATGTCTTTAAAAAGTGTGTTGGACAAATTTTTAATGCCGATTTCTAAAAGTGTAACACCAAGTTTTTGACACAAATCTTTTGCAGTGTTGTAAGTAGTGTCAGTTGTGCCAAAACCCGGCATTGTAACGCAAATTATATCTTTTAAGTCTTTATTTAAAAGTTTGAATGTTTTTATTGTAACAAGTAGAGCAAGTGTTGAGTCAAGTCCACCAGATACACCAATTACTGCTTTTGCTCCGTTTATGGATTCGAGGCGTTTTGCAAGCCCTGCAACTTGGATATTAAAAATCTCTTTACATCTAATATCGAGTTTGCCTTTTTCTTTTGGGATGAATGGATGTGGCTCAATGAAACGAGTGATCTCGATTTGCTCATTACTTGATTGAAATTCGACAAAACGAAAGTCTTTGATTGAGTTGCCAAAACTTGTAAGTTTAATTCGTTCGGTTACAAGTTTATCTGTGTCTATTTCACTGTAAATTATTTGATTTTTACGTAAAAATCTCTCGGATTCGCATAAAATAGCCGAATTTTCTGCAATAACAGCATCAGCATCAAAAACAACATCAGTCGTTGACTCGCCCATTCCAGCAGAAACATAGATGTATCCTGCCACACAACGACCAGATTGGTTTTTGATTAACTCTCGCCTGTATTCACTTTTTGCAACTAAAACATTACTCGCTGAAAGATTACAAATAATCGTAGCCCCAGCAAGGCATTGATAACTCGACGGAGGTATTGCAACCCAGACATCCTCGCAAATTTCGACACCAATTACCAAATTTTTATTATTTTTATCCCTAAAAAGAATATCAGTACCAAAAGGAATATCTTTTCCATCAATTTTTACAGTTTTATCATAACCAATATCGCTTGATGCAAACCAGCGAGGTTCATAAAATTCTTTATAACCAGGAATAAAAGTCTTTGGTACTATACCAATAATTTGTCCCCTATTTAGAATCGCAGCACAATTAAATAATTTGTTGTTATTTATAAAAGGTAACCCAATGATTGAGGTTATCGCCAAATCTTTGGTCGCATCCCTAATTTCTAAGATAGCAGACTGACTTTCTTCTATTAATAAAGTTTGTTGAAACAAATCACCGCAAGTATAACTTGTGATAGTTAATTCTGGAAAAACAATAATCGAAGCATTATTTTGACTTGCTTCAAAAATCATTTTTATTATTTCTCTTTTATTATACTCAACACCAGCGACTTTCCCATAAGGAATAGCAGCTGCAACTTTAACAAAACCAAAATTTTTCATATCTTTGTCCTTATAACACGGATTATTACAGATTACTACAGATTTCACGGATTTTCATAGATTATATATATGGAAACAAGGGGTAGCTACCCCTTGTTTCCATATAGTGCATTTTTAATTAGAATATTTTAATTTTTTTTAAAAGTCAAATTTTTTGTTTTGATTTTATTCTTTTTGTATGTATTTATTTTTAAAATAATATTCTCATAAAGAAACAGAAAATACTGATAACTTTAATATTTTTTGATATTTAAAGTATTTTATTTATTATATCAAGTATTTATTTAATATTTATATTAATTAATAGATTTTTCATCATTTTTAACCAAATAAGTAATATGTTTATAGTATGGATTATTAATTAACTCTTTTATTAAAGAGTTCTCTATATCAATCTTTTTCAACATAGAAATCAATGCTATTTTTAAGGTAGGGAGTTCATCTTTTATTACGCTCCATATTATGGTAGGATCAATACCTCTATAATTATGTGTTATTTTATCTCTTAGTCCTCCAATTTCTTTCCAATGAATATTTTGATAATGAAATTTTAAACTATTATCGATTTTTTTTACCTCTTCACCAATAGCAATTAACAAATTAACCGTAGCATTAAAATTTATCTGATCATTTTCCCAATAAAACTCATCAGCTTTTTCAAATTTCAACGAATATATAAATATTTTTTCTATTGCTTCTAATATTGTAAAAATATATACCAAATCTTTAGTAAACATAGATAAAATCCTTTTCTGCTATCTTTTTTATGATTGGATTCATATATTTGTAATTAACAAGCTCTATTTTTTTGTTAAAATTTTTAGTTAAAAAATCCTCTAACTCAACATAATCAATATAACTAATCGGTTTATCGCTATCGTTTTCATAAACCAAATCAATGTCGCTATCCTCTGTTGCTTCATTTCTTGCATAAGAACCAAATAAAAACAGTTTTGTAATTCCATATTTTTCTATAATATCTTTGTTGTCCTTTAATTTTTGGATTATATCTTGTTTATTCATTTTATTCCTCTATATAGCACGGATTTTCATAGATTATACTATATAAGGGAAACAAGGGGTAGCTACCCCTTGTTTCCATATAGTGCATTATTAATTAGAATATTTTAATTTTTTTTAAAAGTCAAATTTTTTGTTTTGATTTTATTCTTTTTGTGTGTTTGTGTTTTGGGGAAAATGTTTATCGCAAAGCAAATAGAAAAAAAAAAAGAAACATTTTAAGTATAAATAGGAAGAAATATCCTAAATTCTGTTCCAACTCCTATTTCGCTTAATAATTCTATCTTTCCATTATGTTTATCTATTATTTTTTTAACAATATGAAGCCCAAGACCGCTTCCTTCCCCTTGCGATTTTGTTGTAAAGAAAGCATCAAATATTTTATTTTTGATTTCTGGCGGGATACCTTTACCAGTATCTTTGATTGAAATAATAACAAATTGGTCTTCTTTATAAGAAGATATTGTAAGAATTCCTTTATTATTCATAGCATGAATGGCATTTTGTATAATATTTGTCCAAACTTGATTTAAATCGTCTGGATATACAAAAATTTCTGGAATTTCAGAAAAATTTCTTATAACTTCGATACCTTGCTTTATTAAATTGTTATATATTGTAAGAACATTATCAAGACCTGTTTTAATATCAATCTGAATTTTTTTGTCTGTATTCTCAAAATGCGAATAACTTTTTAGTGCATATATTATTTTTGATACTTTACCAGTAGCATCATTTATATTTTCAATGCTTTTTTTAACAATCATCAGTTTATAAGCATTGTTGACAAGCTCTACATCGATCACTATCGTATCAAATTTTTCATTAATTTCCACAAATCCCATTTCGGCAAGAAGTCCAGTAATAATATCAGAATTATTAATTGATTTTTTATCAAGATATTCTCTAATATTTTTTTTATTTTTTCGTAATTCCATAGTATTATAAATATTTTTTAACGAAAAAGCAGTTTCTATAAATTCAAAAAATAACTTTTTTTTATCTTCACTAAGAGTATCTATAAATCCAACAATTTTTATAAAATCTTTATTAATAAGATCAGATATAGAATTAGCCGATGCCTTAATTACGCCGATTGGGGTATTCACCTCATGAGCGACTCCTGCAATAAGTTGCCCCAAAGATGCCATTTTTTCTGATTGAATCAAAAGCGATTGAGCTTCTTTGAGGTCTTCGAGAGTTTTTGCAAGGTCATCTTTCTGATTTTGTAAAATAATATTCTGTTTTTTCTGTATTATCTGAAGTTTTATTTTTTCATAAGCAATTTGAACTTGATTTTTGGATATTATGAGAATATTTAAATCGTTTTCACTTAATATCTCTTTTTTTGTTTCTCTTGCACAGATAAAACATCCATCAATCTCATCTTTAATATTTATTGGGATACATATAATTGAATTGTATTTTTTATCAAGTTCGGTTAAAAAAGAAATTTTATCTAAGTTTATGATTACTCTTGACTCTTTGCTTTCTGTTAAATAATCAAGAATTTCATTTTTGTTAAAGTCAATATTTTTTTGTGAAAATAGAAATTTCCAATTATTTTGTTTTGATTTTACAAATAATCCAGTGAAATCATAAGAAAAACTGTTATTTATAAGGTCAAAAACGTTTTTTATAAGATTTTTCCTTTGATCTACTGTAACAAGAATATTTTGAAGATTGTTAAGATAATTCATCTCTTTTATTTTAGAATGAAGAAGTGTATTTGATTTAGTATTATTTATATCGTTTATAAAATAATTTAGGTTTATATAATTTTTTTTAGAAATTTCTAATGGTTTATTATCTGGATAATTAACAAAAAGATTACGAAAATAAGGATATTTATCGCCCTCACAATAAGAAAGCCCTTTTTCAAACTGAATCAACGCTTTTTCTTCTTCATTGATATTTTTTAATGCACATCCATATTCATAATGAAAAAAAAGTAAAGAATATTGAAATCCATTTTCTCCATTATGAAGAATTGCTTTTTCAAAATATTCTTTCATTTTTTCATAATCTTTTTTTTGGTATGATATAAGAGCGTTAAATAGTTCAAAATATGATATTTCATTGATATGAGTTTCTATTTTAGAATACTCTTTTGCTTTGTTTAAATAGATATAAGCTAAATTAGTCTGATTATTTTTTAAATTTGCTATACCAATTAAGCTATATATTTTTAACCTTGTGTGATAGTATAGTCTTTCATAATTTAATGAGTTAAATATATTAATTATATTCTCAAAATAAAACAATGATTCTTTAAAATTCCTTGAAAATAATGAAATAACAGCAATATTATATAAAATATTACATAACTCTCGATAATCTTTTATTTCTTCAAGAATCAATATTGCTTTTCTATAATAATTAAATGATCTTTTAAAATCTTCTTTTGAAAAACTAAGATAACCTATACTACTGTGTAATCTCATTAATCTTATTGTATTTTCAATTTTAATATATAATTCCTCTGATTTTTTAAAATAATATAATGCCTTCCTATAATCGTTTTCGTCCCTATAAACAATCCCATACACTGAATAAATAATAGCAGTTATATTATCATTACCAAATTCTTTTGATAATTTTAAACATTTACTCATAAATTGAGTAGCCTTTTTTTTACCTTCTTTTTGTTTTAAAACATCATAAGTAAAATGATCTATAAAAAAATAAAAAATATATTGTGACTTGTTAATTTTTTTTAGAAATCGATATAGATAATTTAGCGAAAAATTTAATTTATCCATTATATCGCTAATGTTAAATTTAAAAAGCAGTAAGTAAAATTTATATAATAATTCATCGTTTTCTTTATTGTAAATTTCTTCCCAATAAGAGTCAATAAATTTAGCCCCTAAGTTTCTATGTCCCTGATAATAATAAACAAATGTAATTTTAAGATTTGTCTCTAATATTTGATTTTTTTTATAATTAGTTTGAGCTAACGAAAGCATTTTTTGGTAATAAAACATAGCAAGATCATATTCTGTAACACATAAGTAAGAATCTCCAAGTATTTTTAAAATTGAATAACTTATATTAAAATCAATTTGTTTTTTTTCTCTACTGATAATGTTATTAATTTTATCTGCATAACTTATTGTTTCATGGGTAGCTAAAAAGTTATAAAAATTTAAACATTCTTCAAACTTATAAGTTAATAATCCATTAGTTAATTGTTCTTCATTTGCTTTTATATCATCAAATACTTCTATATTTGAGCTTTCAGATTTATATTCTATAATTATCCGATTTTTTTCTAAAACAGACAAAAAATCTTTCCATATTTTGTCAACACTTGCTTTTATTTCTTTTTCATAAGAAAGAATTATCAACATATTTGATTTTTTTTTCTTTAATAAATATTTTATGTATCTCAGTGAAGACTCTTTAATATATTGAATATTAGAAAGATAAATTATTAATGGAGTGGTTTTTGTTATAAAAATAAATATATTAAGAATTGATTCAACTAACTTTAACTGTTCAAAATCAAACTCTTCTTTTGAAAAAAACATAAACTCTTCATCTCTGACAGATTTTGAATTAAGAAAGTATAATAGAAATAAACTGTAATTATTGTAATAAACATTTGATTCTTTTAAAATAGACTCTATCTCTACCTTGCTTTTTCCTTTAAAATATTCTTTTAAAATATTTAAAAAAGGATAATATGGATCACTTTCCATAAAATCGTGAAATGTAAAATTGAAAAATTTTTTCTCATCAGATATTGATTCCACAATTTCTTTCAGGTCATAAAGAAATCCTGTCTCATTATCTGTATTAAAAGTAAGAATTTCAAGTTCACCATTTTTGATATTTTCAAAATTTTTTGTAATAATTTCTTTTAGGTCATTTTTATTAATCAAATCATATTCCTTTTAAATTTGGCTCATTTCAATAAATTTTTGCATTTATTAAGATAAATATTCACCGCAGTATCATTTTCATTAATTTCTAATATATTATTTAAAATATCGAATGATTCTTTAATTTTTTCAGCCCTAAAAAGTTTGATTGCTTCTTCAAATTGATCTTTTGTTTTGAGTTTTAGATTTTTTTCTTCATCAGAAAAACAATCCAGAAGTTCTATTACAAACGAAACCTCAGTTTTTCCCTTCAAATTAATAATATCTACTAACCTATAAGAATATTTATCTGGATTAGTAATTGAGTTTAATGTTCTAAGCGAAAGTAAAATTTTTGCTCCATATACTTTTGTTAAACTTTCTATCCTTGATGCTTGATTAACAGCATCAGATATTACAGTCGTTTCCATTCGTTCTTCTTCGCCGATTGTTCCGAGCATCATAAAACCAGTATTAATACCAATGCCGATATTGATAGGTTTGTATCCTTTAGTTATCCTTTGATTATTGTAGTTATTTAACTCATTTTGCATCTCTATTGAGGCTATGATTGCACCTTCAACATCAGAAAAAAGAGCCATTATTGCATCACCAATAAATTTATCGATAAATCCATTATTCTTCCTGATAATAGGACCCATTTTTTTTAGATACGAATTTATAAAATTAAAATTATCCTCAGGGCTCATATTTTCTGATAATGATGTAAAATCTCTAATATCAGAAAACATTACAGTCATCTCTTTTTCAATTTGGTCGCCAAGTTTTATATCAATAATATCTTTTTTATTAAGCTGGGATAAAAATTCTTTTGGAACAAATTTATTATAAGCAGCAAGAGTTTTTTTAATATAAAGTGCCTGCTGGTATGCTTTGATTGCTTCCTGAATTGTCATTATTAAATCATTTTTTTCCCATGGTTTACCAATATATCTGTAAATTTTTGCATTATTAATTGCATTTACGACACCTTCGATTGTTGCTTGACCTGTTAGCATTATTTTAATAATATCTGGATATTGTTTGTAAATTTTTATCAAAAGTTCATCGCCTTTCATGCCAGGCATAATGTAATCAGAAATTACAACCAAAATTTCATTGTCATTTTTCATATCTTCTATGACTTCAAGGGCTTCATCAGCACTCATAGCAGCCTCATATAAATATTGATCGCCAAGGCTTTCTCTTAATTGAATAATCAAACTATTTAAAACCGATTGTTCATCATCAATACACAAAAGGACTGGTTTGTTATTAATTTGAGTCATAAATTTATCTCCTGATTACTACTATAAGGAAGATAAAAATTATAATTTAATTAGCAAAAAAAATCAATATATAAATATTTTTTTACAGGACAAATACATTCAACACGAAATTTTGCAATTTCTGACAAACCTAAAACATTTCAGTATATTTTTGCAAAAAATAAAAATTCCTCCCACATAAGAATATTATGATAATTTCTTCTTGCAATTTATTGATTTTTACAATAAAATGTGGGTATAAATTTTATATTAAGGAGATTTTTTTTATGGCAATTTCCAAAAAAACTGTAAAAGATATTGATGTTAAAGGTAAAAGAATTTTAATGAGAGTAGATTTTAATGTTCCAATTAAAAATGGTGTTATTCAAGATGACACAAGGATTCAGGCTGCTCTTCCAACGATTAAATATATTCTTGAAAATAAGGCAAAAAATCTTGTTTTAATGTCACATCTTGGCGATCCAAAAAAAGATGCTAAAAAAGCAAAAGAAAAAGCAGAAGCTGCTGGCAAAACATTTAATGAAGAAGAATATTTGAATGGTCAACATAAACTTGCTCCTATTGCAAAAAGACTTTCTGAACTTATTGCAAAAGAAGTAAAAGTTACTCCTTCTTGTATAGGGGCTGACACAGAAAATATGGTAAAAGCGTTAAAAGATGGCGAAGTTTTATTACTTGAAAATACAAGATTCCACAAAGAAGAAACATCTGAAAATGCAGAAGATAGAGAAAAACTTGCAAAAGAACTTGCTAAATACGGTGATATTTATGTAAACGATGCTTTTGGTACTGCACATAGAGCTCATGCTTCAACAGAAACAGTTGCTCGTTATTTACCAGCAGTTGCAGGTTTCTTAATGGAAAAAGAATTAGAATTTTTGGAAGAAAAAATTGTTAAAAACCCAGCAAAACCATTTGTTGCTATTGTAGGGGGTGCTAAAGTTTCTTCAAAAATTACAGTTATCGAAAAATTACTCGAAAAATGTGATAAAATTATTATCGGTGGTGGAATGGCTTTTACATTCTTTAAAGCTATGGGTAAAAAAGTTGGTAAATCACTCTGTGAAGAAGATCAAATCGATACTGCAAAAAAAACAATGGATGCAGCAAAAGCAAAAGGAGTTCAATTTTTATTACAAGTTGACGCTCTTGTTGCAGATAAATTTGCAAACGATGCGGCTACAAAAATTGTTGATGTAGATAGTATTCCAGACGATATGATGGGACTTGATATTGGTCCAAAATCAATTGATCTATTTAACAAGGCATTAAGTGACGCAAAAACAGTTTTTTGGAATGGTCCTGTTGGTGTTTTTGAAATGGAAACTTTTGCTAAAGGAACAATTTCAATTGCTAACACACTTGCAAACCTTAAAGGTTCTACAACTATTATTGGTGGTGGAGATTCTGTTTCTGCTGTTAATAAAGCTGGAGTTTCTGAAAAAATGTCTCATATTTCAACTGGTGGTGGTGCTTCACTTGAGCTCGTTGAAGGTAAAGTATTACCAGGTGTTGCAGCTTTAAACAATAAATAATTTTAATAAACTTAGTATAACTACGAAGGACACGAAGATTACGAAGAAAATACTTGAAAAATACATTTTTTCAATCAAATCTTCGTGAAACTTCGTGTATTCTTCATCTTATCCGCGTGTAAATATTTTTTTAGAATAAATCATTCTTCCAAAAAACTCACTATCTCGCTTGCTACTTTTTGAGGGACAGAGACAATGGATAGATGCCCATAATCTTTTGCAATGATGAGTTTACTGTTTTTTATACTAGTATGTATCCGTTTTGATGTTTCTTCTGGAACCAATAAGTCAATTTTGCTACCGATTATTAGGGTTGGGCACTCGACTTGGAGTAGGGCAAAATCATAGTTTTTATAGATTATTTTTTTATAGTTATCAATAACACTCTCACCATTGTTATACATTGCAACAGTACGAGAAAGTTTTAACAAATCATTACTAAAATATCTATCCCGTAAAATTGGCATTGCAATTTGTTTAATCGTAAAATCAAAATCATGCTCAAGCATCTTTTCAAAATTTTTATAAAAAAATTTGGTAGTAGGTGTATCGCAAAAATTAGAACTAGTATGAAGTAATATTAATTTTTTTATCATAGGTTTATTTTTAGTATAAAAATCCAATGAAACTATTCCTCCAAAACTATAACCTGCTAAATATACTTTATTAAGGCTCAATGAGTCTAACAATTTTTTAACCACATTAGTAAACTCTTCCACCTCAAAATTATCCACTTTTGGAGAATATCCATGACATGGGTAATCAACGACCAACAAATTGTAATTTTTGGTAATGTAAGGAGACATAATGTTTATCATCTCAAGATTGCCACCAAATCCATAAAACAATAAAATCGTCTCTTTGTTAGTGTCACCAAAAAATTTATAGGCAACTTTATAATTTCCACTTGTGAATAATTTTATATTTTCTTTTAATGGTAAACTCTTCCATTCTTCTGCAAAAATAGAAAAACTAAAGAATATGATAAAAAATATAATAAATTTTTTCATAGCACCGCCTAATGTTGATGGGGAGTTGGAAATTTGTCAAGATATTTGATTCCCATAATTAAGCACCTTTTAAAGTGCATTTACTAAATTTTATTTTAGTTCTAATTTATATAATAACAAACATTTACAATTTGTCAAGTAGAAACTTAGTTATCACAAACTATAAATCGAGATATTTTTTTGTAGTTTTTTTTCAAAAAAATAAAAAAAGTTTGATTAAAACTATTTACTTTTAATCAAATATTTGATAAGATATAGGGTGCTTCCAAAATACGTCTTTTTAATCTTATATTTAAAGAATTTTAAGACTTTTTGGCAATTTTCATTAAATATTACTATTTATTGATTTTTAAAAGCATTTAAAAATATTTCTGTTTTGAGGGTGGGAAATGGTGAAAATTAAACCAATTAAGAAATTAAAACTTTATGGCTTTAATAACCTAACAAAAACTTTGAGTTTCAATTTATATGATATTTGTTATGCAAAACTTCCAGAACATCGAAATGCTTATATAAAATATATAGATGAAGAATATAGTGCAGATAGATTAACTAATATTCTTACCGATGTTGCTAAAATAATTGGGGCTAATATACTAAATATCGCAAAACAAGACTATGACCCTCAAGGAGCAAGCGTTACAATGCTTATTTCAGAAGAAAAGATTCATACTGACGAACAAGTAGATTCTTATACTGAAACAGAGTCGCCAGGACCATTACCATCAAGTGTTGTAACTCATCTTGATAAAAGCCATATTACAGTTCATACTTATCCTGAAAGCCATCCTGACGAAGGGATTACTACATTTAGAGCAGATATAGATGTTTCTACTTGCGGTAAAATTTCTCCTTTAAAAGCGTTAAATTATCTTATCCATAGTTTTAGCCCAGATATTGCTATGATAGATTATAGAGTCAGAGGTTTTACAAGAGATATTAGCGGTAAAAAGTTTTTTATAGATCACAAAATAAATTCTATTCAAAATTATATCCCAGATGACACAAAAGATTTGTACCACATGGTAGATGTCAACGTCTATCAAGAGAATATTTTTCATACTAAAATGATTTTAAAAGAATTTGAACTCAAAAACTATCTTTTTGCTACTCCAAAAAGTAATTTGCTACCAGGTGAGAAAAAACGAATAAAACAAAGACTAAAAAGAGAGATGAAAGAAATTTTTTGTGGTAGAAATATACCAAGATTTTAATACTAAAATAATTACCATTTAAATTATTTTTACACAGAGTTTACTAAAAATTGGATAAAATTTCAATAAAATACATGAATATTAAATTTATTGAAATTTTTAACCCTAATTCTCTTTTTTACTCTATTTTTTTCGTGTTATTTGTATCTTTCAATGTTTTAATTAATTTTACTTATCGTAAAACCAGTTAATCGTTGATATAAAAGTGTTTAATTAATAATAATTTATTGACTATTTATAAACTCTTATTATATTTAAACTATATGACTACTGAAATATTAAGATACAAACTCCAACATTATAAAGTCAAAAAAAATGAGAAAAAATCAGTAATTTTTTTCGTAATATTCCTATATTTATTAAAAAGATGATTTTTTGATAAATATCTTGTTTTTTTGTTAAAATAAATTATTATTTCAAATATTTTAACATATCATGGAGGTTATGGAATGCAAAAAATTTATCTTATGTTATTAGCATTTTTATTAACAAGTTGTTGGAATAATACAATCAAAGTTGGCTTTTCTGGCTGTTTGAGTGGAAAATTGTCTGATCTTGGAGTAGCAGCAAGAAATTCGGTAATTATGGCTGTCGATGAAATAAATGATGTAGGTGGCATAAATGGCAAAAAGATAGAACTAATTATAAAAGATGATGCGCAAGATGCAGAAACTGCAAAAAAAGTAGATCAAGAATTAATAGATCAAAAAGTCGTTGCTATAATAGGACATGTAACAAGCGAAATGTCTTTAGCCTCAATAGATATTGTAAATAAAAATAAGACGGTTTTATTAAGCTCTTCATCCACAACAAACCAATTAACAGGACTTGATGACTATTTTATAAGAATTATTTCTTCTGACAAAGTACAATCAGATAGAATGGCTTCTTATTCTAAAGATGTTTTAAAAGCAAATACAGTCTCTTGTGTTTATGAATTGTCTAATCGTGGATTTAGTGAATCATGGTTTCAAAACTTTAAAAAACAATTTGAAAACATTGGAGGAAAAAAAACATTTGAGCATAGTTTTACTTCGCAAGATAACACATCCTATCTTGAAATTGCACAAACTTTATGTGCTGATAAATCTGACGTAATTTTAATTATAGCAGGTGCAATAGATACTGCAATGCTTTCTCAGACAATACGAAAAATAGATAAAAATGTTAAAATCATTTCCACAGGATGGGCATGTACTGAAGAATTAATAAAAAATGGTGGGCGAGCAGTTGAAGGAATTGTTATGCCACAGGCTTTTAATACAATGAGTCAAAATAAGAAATATCTAGAATTTAGTGAAAAATATATAAAAATATATAAAAAAGAAGCTAATCATTCGGCTACCTCAGCTTATGATGCAGCTAAATATCTTTTTGAAACACTATCGCAATTAAAAGATTATAAAAAACTTAAAGATAATCTTATTGACAAAAAATTTGATGGATTACAAGGAGAAATTTTTGTTGATAAATTTGGTGATGCTGTAAGAAATCAATACTTAATAACTATAAAAGATGGTAACTTTGTTACTTTAGAATAATTTATATAGTGGAAATGGATAATGAAGTATAAAAATAGCCTTAAAAGAAGTATATTGTTTAATCTTATATTTTTTTCAACAATTCCTTTAATAATCATTAGTATTTTAACACTATATTTCATTTCAAACAGTATTAAAGAAGATATAAATAATAAAAATCATATCCTTTTGACAGACCTTAAAGAATCTGTGAGTCAATATTTAGATATACCTCTAAGAGAAATTCTACAAATAAAAGAAATTCTTAATAATAAAATAATATCTACCAAAAATATAAATAGTTATATAAAATCGATATTTACAACTAATAATTATTTTAATTCACTAAAAATATCTGATAAAGAAGGTTATATAAGGTATTTAGTTCCTTATAACGAAGATTTCATTAATATAGATGTTTCACAGCAAGATTATTTCAAGTTGATAAATAATAATGATGTTTATTGGTCTTCAACTTTTATTTCTGCCTCAAGTGGTCATCCTACTATCACATTAAGTTGTTCGTCAAATGATTACGTAATAATAGCAGAGTTAAATCTAATGTTTCTTTATAATTTTATTAATCACATGAAAATAGGCAAGAAAGGCAACAGTTTTATTGTAGACGAAAATAATGTTTATATTGCTCATCCAAACAAAACAAAGGTATTACAAAGAAATAATTTAGACTATAAATTAATTGAAACTATCAATGGCAATAAAATTATTTCTATTAACAATAAAAAATATTTTTTAAATACTATTCTTATCAAAGCGACTAACTGGAAAACAGGTATTATTCAACCTCTTGAAGATGTTTTCAGACCAATAAATGAAGCTATAATTATTATTGTTTTTGGTACACTTGGCTCGCTTAGTATCGGTATAATAATTGCATTTATACGAACCCAAAAAATTTTAAAACCTCTCGAAAAATTATATACTAATTCTAAAGAAATAATTAATGGCAATTATACCATAACATTTCCAAAAAAATCTTATTACGAAATAGATGAGTTATCTAATATTTTTGAATCTATGATTGCAACAATTAAAAATCGTGAGATAGAATTAAGAGAAAATGAGGAAAGAATAAAAGAAATTCTTAACAATCTTCCAATTGCAGTTGGCATATCAACTTTGGAAGGAAAAATAACTTTCTTAAACAAAAAATTTATTAATTTGTTTGGTTATAATCTGGATGATATTCCAACTATTGATGATTGGTCAGAACAAGCTTATCCAGACAAAAATTATAGAAACACAAGTTCTACAATCTGGACAAATGATATAAAACAATCTTTAGATAAAAAAATTATTCCACCTGTAAGAATATATCTAATTAGAACTAAAAAGAATGAAACTAAAAATATAGAATTAACTTTTAGTCTTAGTAATAATAGTATAATAGTTAGTTTTATAGATATAACTGAAAAAATAAAACATAATGAACAAATTAAGACTTCTCTTAGAGAAAAAGAAACATTATTAAAAGAAATTCACCATAGAGTAAAAAATAATATGCAAATAATAATAGGATTGTTAAATTTGCAACAAAGAAAAATCGAAGATGTAGAGTCAAGAAATATTTTTATTGAAAGTCAAAATCGTATTCGTGCAATGGCACAAGTCCATGAAGAACTTTATAGATCAAAAGACCTATCAAATATTAATGCAAAAAATCTAATTACAAATATAGTTGGGAATCTATTTAAAACTCATTATTATTTTAATCGAAATGTTAACTATAAAAATTTAACAGAAGATATTTATATAAATATTGATTATGCAATACCATGTGGACTTATAATAAATGAAATAGTTTCTAATTCGTTAAAATACGCATTCGTAAATATGAATGAAGGTGAAATTATAGTTGAGTTAAAAAAACGAGAAAATAAATATGTTCTTTTAATTTCGGATAATGGAATAGGATTACCAGAAGACTTTGACTATAAAACTATTACTTCACTTGGAATGCGTTTAATATATAATCTTTCAGAACAAATAAATGGAAAAATAGACATGAAAACCAATAATGGTCTAAAATATTCAATCGAATTTGTTGTGACTCATTAAATTTATTATATACTTAAAAGCTTCTAAAAGGTCAATAAATAATAAAGATAAGCGATTAAGGTATAGAGACAATTTGGAAAATTGTCAGTATAAAATAAGACTTTACAACCAAGTTCTAATTTAAACATTTTTTAGATACAATTAAATAATTTAAAAATAATGACAAAAAAATTGATGAAATATTTGAAAAAAAATTAAAAAATTGTTATTATTATAAAATGAGTTGAGTTTATCAAAGTTTTTAGGATATACCACTTTTTTAAGGATAGAGTATGAAAAATGAAATAAAAAAAATTGTTATATTTTCTGTTATAGTTTTTGTTATAGCAAGTGGTGTTGCTGTTTTTAACTATAAATTGGTTAAAAATAAACATTCTACAAAAATAGAAAAATATTCTACAATAAATACAATAGATGTAACTAAGTCTAATGTCGGGCTTGATGAAGAGGAAAAAAATAACATAAATATATATGAGGCGTTAAGCCCTGCGGTTGTTAATATAACAGCATACAAAACAGAATATTTAAGTTCTTTTTTTGAAATTTATCCACAAAAAAACGAAGGGCAGGGGTCTGGAGCGATTTTTGATAAAAGAGGATATATTATTACTAATTATCATGTTGTTGGCGATCCAGAAAAACTTACAGTAGCCCTATCACAAAATGAAAAAGTTTATGATGCAGAAATTGTTGGCGTTGACCCAGAAAATGATATGGCAGTAATTAAAATTAAAAATCCGCCAGATAATTTACAGACAATTCCTTTTGGGGATTCGACACCACTTAAAGTTGGTCAAAAAGTTTATGCAATAGGTAATCCTTATGGACTTGATAGAACATTAACTTCTGGGATTATTTCTGGACTTGGTAGGCCAATAAAAACACAAATTGGCACAGTAATAGAAGGAGCGATCCAAACAGACGCTTCTATAAATCCGGGTAATTCTGGGGGACCTTTGATTGACTCATCAGGTAGAATGATTGGTATAAACACAATGATTATTTCTCCTTCTGGTGGAAGCATAGGCATTGGTTTTGCAATACCAATTGATACTGCAAAATATGTTATTTCTGATCTGATGAAATTTGGTTATGTGAAAAGAGGTTGGATTGACGCAACATTCTTACCAATCACCCCACGTATAGCACGGTATCTTGAAACACCAGTAAATTATGGACTTATGATTATGATGGTTGCAAAAAATGGCGAAGCGTATAAATCTGGTCTTAGAGGTGGAAACCAAAAGGCTGTTTATGGAAATAATATTGTTTATATCGGTGGCGATATTTTAGTGTCAATAAATGATATTAAAATTACAGATTATTCAGCTATGGTGCAAATATTAAAAGATAAAAAACCAGATGAAGTTGTGAGTATCGAATATTATAGAAACAACAAAAAGTATTCTACTAAAATAAAACTAATTGATAAAGCACAATTTACTGAATAGTGTTTTTTAACTAAAAGATTTTTATTAAAATTTGTAGGTTATGGGTGAGTTTATTTATGCTTCCTAACAACTATTTTTGTTGCAATATCGGCTAATTTCTTTTTAAACCAATTTCTTTTTAATTTGTGGTTTGTTTTATAATAATCCATTTTTAAATAGTTGTTTTCTTCCCATAATTTGTATTCATAAGAATATTTTTTTCTACCTATGGTTATAATCCTTTTTCTTAGTCCAAAATTATAGTAATCAGCAAATCTTAGGCGATAAATACCAGTTTTTAGCACTTTTTCTACATTATTTATCAATTTATTCATTTTATTTTGAAAGCGGGATTTTGGTTTTTTGTAGGTATCAAACTCAGAAATATAGCAAAACGCATTCCCAAGATACATTATACCCAAAAAAGAACAAAAATCACCCAAATATTTTGACACTTTATTAGAGCCTGCACCATCAGCGGTAGTTACTGCGATTGCGTATTTACCAAACAATTGTTTTGATTTATAACCCCAAGTGATTAGTCTATCAATAAAATGTTTCATTAAATAGCTAACAGAAAAGAAAAATACTGGCGTTGCAAAGATTATAATTTCTGTTTCTTCTATTATAGATAAGATTTTATAGATGTCATCATTTATTATGCACTTATCAGTTTTAAAACATTTCATACAGCCTGTACAGCCTGCAAAAGAATATTTTTGTAAGTCAATTTCAATCGGTTCTTCACATCCTAATTTTTTTGCAACCATCTTTGCTATCCTTAATGTGAATGAACTATTACCTTTTGGAGAGCCATTAATTATAGCGATTTTTTTCATCTGTCGTCCTTAGTTAGAATAAGTGACTATATAACTAAAAACTTAGCCAGTCAAGATAACAGAGGTATAATTTTACAAAAAGGTTATTAGAAATAAAAAAAGGGTTTCTAGCAATGCCAGAAACCCAATAAAATATTTAACTAAAAATTATAATTTGAATGTTACAGCTGTTTCAAATCTACTTTCCCAACCTTCTGGATTTGCTTTTTTATAATTATCATCCAAAGAGCTAAAATTTTGACCGTTTTTAATAACTTGTGCACAACCAAGATATGTTACAGAAAAAGAAAACCAATCTTTTGAATATCCAATACCTGCTTTAATACCAGGATAAACATTTAAATAATCAGTTGTTGTAGCATCAAAACCATCAACAGCTTTTGTCCATTTTTTATCTTCTTTAAATTTGATATATTGTTGTTTTAAGTAAAATCCTAAAATTGGTGTTACTTTATATAAATCAAATTCAATACCTGCCGCAAATTCACTTTGTATTTCTATGTTTGTAGCTGTTTTAATTGCATTACCAGCAGAATCTTTTTGAAATTCATCAGAATATAAATCAATTATATGCCATTCTTCTACAAAAATACCACCTTTAATATCTTTGTTACCTGCGAAGTGTAAGAAGTCAAAAGCAAGTTTATAACTTTCTGCTTCGATTTCAAAAAATTTGAAAATTTTATTATTATTATATCCTGAGTAGTCTGGATAAAAATATAAACTAAACAAAGTAATAAGTCTAAAAGATAAACCAAAATCATATTTTCCAGATAAACTTAATTTTGGAGAAAATCTCAACTCTACTGCTTCATAAGGAGCTGGCTTTGATGGGTCTTTTTTTCTTAGATCAGATGCGATTCTATATTCAAAGTTAATACCAATATCCATAATTTTTGGTATTTTGATTGTGTTATCAAGACCAAAATAGAATCTATTTCTTGGTTTTATAGTTGATTGTGCAGAAGTTAAAGATTCAAATTTAATATCAAATCTGTCTGCAATCCATGGTGTCATATTAAACCAAACATCTTCTTTTCCTTTTTGATCTTTAATTTTAAGTAAATCAAATCCCAAAGAAAGTTTTAATTGGTTTCTAAAATACAAATCGCCATCTTTTATATCATTTGTTTTTGGTTGACCATCCATAAACTCGGCAGCCAATCTTGAGTTAAACTCAAGTCCAAATTTTCCAGGAAATTTTACTTCTTCCTTTTTCTTATCGGTTGTTGCATCTCCTGCAAAAGAAAATGCTGTAAATGCAATTACTGCAATTAAACTTAATAAAAATTTTTTCATTATTCCTCTCCTAAAAAAATAAATTTATAATACTGCTTAGGAAAAATCCTTAAGCATATATCGAAACTAAATTTTTTATAAATTTAGTTTCGATATATGCTTATTAACAAATTAATAATTTAATGTTAGTTTAGCATAAAATTAATGTTAAGATATAGCTAATTTTAAAATTTTTGTAAAAAAATTATATTTTTTACTTAAAAAATTTATTGCTCTCCATATTCTAGTTGATTTTACCATTTTTTTAATTCAAACTTTTCTTTTGCCTCTTTTCCTAAATATTTTACTTAATCTAAAGAAGTAATTTTATTCATATTTATAATCACCTTTCAACAAATTATAATTTTTTTTTAAATATTCGGCTTCATTGTTATAATTTTGTAGTTTTATAATAAAAATTCTTTAAAACTTTTAATTTCTATCTTTTATCATATCCAAATAAATATTGCAGAAAAACTATTAGATTGTTTTAATTTATACCAACTATTAACTGGTTTTAGCGATAACTAAGATTAGTTAAAACCGCTAATAATACGAATATCACAAATAAAATATGATAAAAAAAATTTGATTAAAAATTCCAATAAATTTAAAAACTTCATGTTTTTTCTTGAAATACTCTCTAATTATTCGTATTCTTCCAGACTGTGTAAATACTCGATTTTTTTACAAAGACCAAAAAAATTTTTGTAAATTAGAGCTCGTTAGGTATATCACTTATAAATCCAAATAAGAATTAAAATCTTTACATCAATTTTATAACAAGAATGTAATTACAATTAATAAAAATCATTGTCAAGAAAATAATAACTTATAATTACTTAAAATAACAAAATATAACTTTTAAATAAAGATTAAATCTAATGGTTTAATAAAATTATCATAATGTTAAATTAAAACATATATTTTGATATTTTTTTAAACAAACAATATATAAATATGTACAATTAAAAATTTTTTGTAAATAATTTTGAAAAAAATAAAAAAAATGTTATTCTTAACTGATAAATAAAACATTAAGAGGATAATTTATGGAAAAAAGAAAATATGTAAGTTTGGGGGTTAGTCTAATAATAATAGGCATAACTTTTTTTATATCAAATTTAATAGAAGGATTTAATTGGAAATATTTGTGGGCAATATTTTTTATAATACCAATAGTTTCTTTAATTTCTGATTTTGCTGCATCTCCAGAAACTAAAAAGCATCACATTTTTCCAATATTTTTGCTATCTCAATTGATGGTATTTTTTATCGTCTGGGCAGCTGGTTTTCACTATGAATATATGCAACAAAGTTGGCCCTTTTTTGTAATAATTACAGGAACATCTTTAATTGCCTTTGCGTCTTTTAAAAAAGAAGCAAAAAGTTTATATATAGGTACATTTTTGATCATATTAGGTATTACGTTCCTAATTTTTACTTTTGGCATCTTTAATATGAAAATTCTTGCAGCAATTTGGCCAATTTTTTTAGTTATAGGTGGTATTTTTATTGTAATATTCTATTTAAAGTTTAAAAAATGAACAGTGTAAAATCTTTTTTAAAAAAGAATATTTCAAAAAATATAGTTTTTTATCCTTTATTAGTACTTTTTGGAGTTCTTTGGGGATTAGGACAACAACCTACTTTCTTTTTTATTAGGTTTTTTGGTCTAATTATATTTTTATATGTAATTTTTTATAGAAAACACTATATTTTAGAAACTTTATTATTTGGCTGGATTGCATACACTTTTAATTTCTACTGGCTTTTTATAACATTCACAGAGTCTGGTAAATTGCCAGTTTTGTTTTCAATTGCAGTTCCAGCTGTTCTTTGTCTTTATTATGGGCTTCAATATCCAATCATAGCTTTTATTTATAAGAAATTTCATCAATTTAATAAAAAAATTCTATTTTATTCATTTCCCATAGTTTTTGTCTTTGTAGACTTTTTATTTCCAAAAATATTTAGACATACGATAGCAGATAGTCAAATAGGATTTTTTCCATTCGTTCAACTGATAGACATAACAGGAATGGCTGGTCTAATTTTAATCATTATGTTTTTTAATCTTGGGTTATTTTTACTCTTGAAAAAACTTTTTAATTCTAAAAAAATAAGGGTTTTAAATTTTGTTTTTATCATTCCATTTGTACTTGCATTAATTTATGGTTTTATAAGGATAGAATATTTACAACAAGAAATAAAAAAATCACAATCAACTTATGCTGCTATGATACAAGGAAATATAACTGGTAAACAAAAACTTGATGAAAGTTATTTTATTACAAATGTCGAAAGATATAATAAATTGACAAAAGAAGCGGCTACTACTGGACTCCAACCAGAGTTTATTATTTGGCCTGAAAGTGTTTTTAATAGGTCTTATGATGGAAACCCAGAGTTTTTGCAACAAGTAATTTACGAAAATTACCCACCTTTAATTTTAGGTATAGTTGTTTGGCTTGGTGACAGAGCAACAAATTCTGCATTATTGATAAGAGATAGGTATCGCATTAATCAGTACGATAAACAAGTATTACTACTTTTTGGTGAATATCTTCCTTTTGAAAAATCTTTTCCTTTTTTAAGAATGTTTACTCCCTTAAGGCATAGTTCAACGCCTGGTAATACATCATCTATATTCCAAATAAATAATGTGAGAGCAAGTTTAAGTATATGTTTTGAAGACCTCTTTCCAGAATTAAATAGAAAAAAAGTTTTGGAAGGTGCAAATTTAATGATAAATATGACTAATGATAGCTGGTTTGGTAATGGGTTGGGACCGCTACATCATTCTATAATAGCAAGACTTAGAGGAATAGAAAACAGAAGGTCGCTTTATAGATGTACAGCCACTGGATTTACAACTGCCTCTGATTTTACAGGTAAAATTGTCGCAAAAGGAAATATGGCGACTGCTGAGGTTATAAAAGCAAGACTTCCACTGAATGAAAAACGAACAATCTATTCTTATATCGGTGAATTGTTTTCTTATCTATGTATAATAATCGTAGGATTAATTTTACTTGTGATAATAAGAGAGCATTTTATTAATTTTAGAATAAGAAAAGTAAAAAAACATTTTGGGCATAAAAAGATAAAAGAAAAAGATTTGAAGAAGTATATATATTAATAAATGAAGAAAATTTAATAGACCAGAGAGTGTTATAAAAAGAGTTTCCAAATGTAATTCAACATTAGCGTTATATATAACTTTTATCCTACCAGAACACAAAGGAAAAAATATTTTTTATTTTTTCCTTACTCCGTGTTTCTGTGAACTCCATGAAAAACTTACTAATACTATTTATGCAAATAATTAAAATTGTACCCCTTCCATAAAAATATTTTAGAAAAAAATTTACTTTTTTAATTAAAATTTGTATATATACTCCAATTATATGAAAAAAAAATATTTTATCTTATTTCTCCTTTTAAATTTATTTTACATTTACTCATTAGATTATAATACAAAAATTGTAGTTTTTTGTTATCATAGATTTGGTTTTAAAAATCACCCTTTTTCAGTGTTAGAAAATGTATTGAAAGAACATATAAATCTTGCAAGAAAAAATGGATTTTCTATTATTTCAGAAAAAGACCTTTTTGATTTTTATTATAATGAAAAAAGTTTAAAACCAAAGTGTTTTTTAATTACTGTTGATGATTGTTATATTGATTCTTATAAAATACTTTTTTCTGTTTTAAAGGAAGAAAAAATAAGCGGTTTGTATTTTCTAAATACTAATACTGTTGATAAAAAAAAATATATTTCATGGGAAAATATCAAAGAAATGAAAAAAGAAGAAATCTTTTTTGGTTCACATTCTAAAAGTCATTTTAATTATTATAAACTAAGAAAAGATAAAGATTTTGAAAGTTTATTAGAAAGTGAAATTAAAAACTCTTTTGATATAATTAATAAAAATATAAAAGATACAATACTTTCTTATGCTCATCCTTATGGAATTTATAATCCAACAGTTATGGATGATATAAAGAATAGTGATTATAAACTTGTCTTTACTACAACAAAAGCACCAAATATCTATGAGACAGACCCTCTATATTTAAATAGATATGTTATAACAAAATATGACACAACAGCAGATATAGAAGAATTTTTGGATTATGAGCTTCTTCCCATTAAAAAAACTATTCCAGAAAATGGAGATTTTTTAAAAAGAGATAAAAAAATCTACTTTATTTTTAGTAATACAAAGGAAATAGCAAGATTTAGAAATTTCAATTTTGAAATAGATAACAAAAAGTATGAAGCAAACGTATATAAAAATACTGTATGGTTTGATTGTAGAAAAATTAAAAGGAAGAGTTTTGATATTTCTTTAAAATGTACTGATAAATTTAATAATAAATATATTTATTCTATTCTTATTAATATTTAAGTTCTATACTTTAAAACTCAAAATTTAAATTTAATATTAATTTTATTATTATAACTATAAATAAAATATTCTTTATATATAATAAACATATATAACTTATTTTATATAAATAAAATAACATAATTATTACTTTAAATTTATCTGACAATTTGGATAATTATTGATTTATACCTATAATTAATAAATTTCTTACTCAACAAATAGCTTAACCCATTTATTACAAATAAGTTATAAAAATTATTTTTGATAATTTAAAAAATATCTGTTATATATAAATAATTTTTCTTCCTAATTTTTTTATTTTTTTATTGATTTTATTAAGATATAATTATATTATAACGATATAGTAAAATAGAATTTAAGGAGGATGTAATGATCAATCAAATAAAAATTATTACTCTATTTGTTTTTATCTTTTCTTGTGGGCTATTATTTTCAGAAGACACTAAAAAAGAGCCAGAGGATAAATATACTACAATGAATATTATGTTGACAAAAATTGTAGATACCTCAAAAGGTGTTATTATAGAATATTTCGCAGGTGATCAACTAACATACACATATCTCCCTGATGATTTTTTCAAAAGTGGTATGGCTGTTAGAGTATGGGAAGATGATAGAAATATTTCACCACAAGCAAATGTTGTTTTTAAAAATTTAAAACCTTTTAAAGTTAAACTTTATATCCCAAGAAATGCTTCAAGCTTGATTTACAGATATAAAGAATTTTTAACAGATGAAGAAAAAGATAAATTTAAAGTAACAGATTTAGAGTTCAAGTTTTAATTATGATAGATTTAGAATGTTTTAAAAAGATCATCTTGTTGCAGTAATTATTATAAAAGCGATATTTGCGAATATCGCTTTTAGTGTAATAAAACATTTTTAGTCAGCTCTCTTTTTACTAAATCACAAATTAGAATATTAATTCATTAATTATTTAGAAACTGCTTTTAAATTTTTTATTGAGTATATTTTACAATATATACTTTAATTCTTTTCTCGAGAGCAGATTTTTTTATACAGCATAAATATTTTAATTATTCTATTGAAATTTTTATTTTTTTAAATTAAAATTATTAAAATAGAATAACTTTAAGGAAATAAATTGAATATTCTTTCTTTATTTGCTTTCTTTGCATCCATTACTTATTTATATGTCGGTATTTATTCATTAAAGAAAAATTTAAAAGAAAATATAAATATAGTTTTCTTTTTTCTTTCTTTGAGTCTTGCAGTGTGGGCTCTTGGGATGACTTTTTTTTATTCAGCAAAGTCAAAAGAAGAATGTTTGTTATTGACTAAATATTTTAAGATAGGTTTGTATTTATATCCTGCGTTCTTGCTTCATTTTTTCTTATTACTAACAAAAAACAAAAATAAAATCATAAAATTTTTAATTTATATTCCACAGATTGTTTTTTATATCAAAAGTTCTATTATTACAACAATTGCAATAAAAGATTTTGTTTATCTTAATAATCAATGGCATGTGATTTATGATAAAGAATCTTTATGGTACTATGCTTTTTTTGGATTTATGATTTTATATCACATATTGAGTTTTTTATTGCTTTTGAAATGGTTTATTTTAACAAAAACAAAAAGAGAAAAAAAACAAGCATTGATAATTATGATATCTTTTCTGATAATGTTAATTTTAGGTATTATTTTTGGAGTAATTTTTCCTTTTCTTGAATTAATGCTTGTTCCACATATTGCACCAATTATAATATCAATCTGGGTTTTTGGAATATGGTTTTCTATAATAAATTATAATTTGTTTGAGTCAAATCAGTCACTAATTTCAAACTATATAATAACAAATTCTGCAGACTTAATTATAATTGCTAACTCAGATGGGTATATAACAAAAGCAAATAATAAAGTAAAAGACTTACTTAGATTTTCTGATAAAGACTTGGAAGGCAAACTTTTTAGTTCTATTATTGAAGAAAATGAATTTGAACTTATAAAGAATAATGTTGGTAATCCAAAAACCGATTATTTTTCTATAAAAAACTATGAAATATTCTATAAAACAAAGAATAATGATAAAATTCCAATAAATATAACTGTAAATACAATAAAAGATAAGTTTGATGATAGAATAGGATATATAATAATAGGAAATGATATAACTGCTTCAAAACAATTGATAGAAGAAATTAGGGGAAGACGAGAAATTCAAGAAAATTTATTGGAAAGTGAAAGTAGATATAAAACTCTTGTTGAAAATATTCCAGACACCGTAATAGTGCATATTAACGGAGAAATAATTTATATAAATCAAGCAGGTGTTGAGTTATTAGGACTTAAAAATACAGATGAGATAATAGGCTCTCCTTTATCTAAGTTTATTCATCCAGATTATATAGAAATTGTAAATCAAAGAATAGAAAAAATGAATGATGAAGGTAAAAGTGTCGCTGTACTTGAGGAAAAATTTATTAGACTTGATGGTGGAGTCATTGATGTAGAAACTGCACCTATGCCATTTATCTATTATGGAAAGCAAGCTATACTTGTTGTAATTAGAGACATAACAGAAAGAAAAAAAATGGAAGAAAAACTGATCAATGCTGCTAAACTCGACTCATTAAGTATTATAGCAGGAACTATTGCTCATGATTTTAATAATATATTAACAGCAATTGTCGGAAATATTTCAGTTGCAAAGCTTTATACAAAAGAAAATAGTGAGTTAAATAACATTTTGATTGATGCAGAAAAATATTCTATGAAAGCAAAGAATTTAACTACTCAACTTTTAACTTTTACAAAAGAAGGAACTCCTGTAAAAAAAATTATTTCTATCAAAGATTTAATAATTGAAAACACTTTATTTGTATTAAGAGGGTCTAATATTACTTCTTTATTCTTTATAAAAGAAGATTTATGGCCAGTCGAAGTTGATGAGGTTCAAATTTCTCAAGTTATAACAAATGTAGTAATAAATGCAAGGCAGGCTATGCTAAAAGGCGGCTCTCTTGAGATAAATGGAGAAAATTTTATAATAACTAAAGATAATAATAATTTACCTCTGTCAGAAGGGCGATATGTAAAAGTTTCTTTTAAAGATACTGGGATTGGAATATCTGAGGAAAATTTAGCAAAAATATTTGATCCATATTTTACAACAAAAGAAAAAGGCTCTGGTTTGGGACTTGCTTCGACTTTTTCCATAATTAAGAAACATCAAGGTTATATAGAGGTAAAATCAAAATTAAATCAAGGTGCTTGTTTTATATTTTATCTTCCTGCTACAAATAAAAAGATAGAAGAAAAAAATCAAACTAGTATAAATATTCCACATTCATTTAATGCAAAAATCTTATTTATGGATGACGAACAAGTTATTTCTGAATTAGTTCAAAAAGCTCTTACAAAATATGGTTTTGAGGTTGAAACAGTTGAAAATGGAAATGATGCTATAACAAAATATCAAGAAAATATTTTGTCTCAAAGACCTTATGATCTTGTAATCCTTGACCTTAGTATATGCGAAGGACTTGGCGGTAAAGAAACAATAAAAGAATTAATAAAAATAAACCCAGAAATAAAAGCAATTCTTTCGAGTGGATATTCTTATGAATCTCTTGTTTCTATTACTAAAGAATATGGTTTTAAAGATTATATTATGAAACCATATAAAATAGATGATTTAATAAAAATTATAATAAAAAATCTTAGTGAATGAGAAATATCAAGAATATCGCCGTTCTATGCTGTAAATTCTTTGAAAAGATATTTTCCTCCCACAATTTTTTATGTAAAATTATACCAACTATTAACCATTTTTAGCGATACATATTAATTTTTTTTAATACTAAGGATACGAAGATTTGGAAAAAATTTCAATAAAAATAGATGATTTTTTAATTTATTGGAGTTTTTTATCAAAATTCTCTTTTTTATTATATTTTGTTCGTAGTTTTAACTAATCTTTGAAGCGATATTATTCTGATTGCACTTTTAAAAACGATTGGGTATATAATAATTAATTTCAGTATAATTATACAAAAAAATTAAAAATGTTAAAAAATTGTTTTTTTTATTATATTTTTATTCTATAATATATATAGAGATTTTCTTTTTTAGATATAGGAAAAAGCAATATGTACTTAAATTCTTTTTTGAAAACTTCAACAACTAATTTACAAACTCGGTATATTCACACTGACAATTTTTATACCTATTTTACTGTTTCTGATTTTAATGATTATTTTGATGGATTGTGGTCTGGTGGGTTTAAAATTTTTAGTAAAATAATGCCTGTTGAAAATTCAAAAATAGACAATAAAACTAATTCTCCAATATCAACAGAGATTAATTTTTATGGAAGAAACTCATTAAGATTTTTTTTATTTAAAAAGTCAGAAGGTTTTTTGATAGAATTTTTAGATAGAGGAATTCTTCCCATTAGAAATAAAGACAATGATTTATACTTAAAAATAGACACCCCTTTTAATGTTTTAGAAAATTCTACTAATAAAATTATTATTGAATATACAAAGCCAGTAAGAGAAGGGTTTGGTTTTCCTAAATTTTATGTTGCATTAGTACCAACAGGACAATATTCTATTACAAAATCAAAAGCCAGTGAAGATTCGCTTTCTATTAGAGTATCGGATGTTGAAAATAAGAAAAAAGAATGTAAAATTTTAGTTTTATATGATTCTGATTATCATAGATTAAAAAAATATATCGAACACGCAGACAATAAAGTTGATATGTTAAAAAAACAACACATTAAAAATTGTTTGCTTCCTTTTAGATATTCAAATTTTGTAACATCAAACAATGTTTTTAACAAAGGAATGATGCTAAATTTTTTATCAGCATATTCTTTTGTTATGCACAAAAAAAACAAAATGGGAATATGGGCAGGATTTCAATGGTTTGATAATAATTGGGGCAGAGATACTTTTATCTCTCTTTCTGGAATAAGTTTGGTTTCTGGTAGATATGAAGAGGCTCTAAGGATTATTGAGACTTTTGCAGAATTTCAATGCCTTGATAAAACTTCAAAAGACTATGGTAAAATCCCAAATGTAATCTGGGGAGACAATAATATTCTTTATAATACAGCAGATGCGACACCCCTTTTTGTAAGAGAAATATACGAATATTTTTTATATACTGGTGATTTCAATTTTATAATTTCGTGGTGGAATACTATAAAACTTATAATAGAAAATTGTTATATTGCTAAAAAGGATCAAAATAATTTTGTTACACATGAGGATTCTTTTGATTGGATGGATGCAAAAAAAGATGGAAAATATCCTTTTTCACCAAGAGGAGATAAGGCAGTAGAAATACAAGTTTTATGGTATGTAGCCTTATATAGTGCTGCAAATATAGCAAAAGAGATAGAAAAATATGGTGATATTAACAAAATGCCTCTTCCTGATACTCTCAAAATTAGTGAATTAAAAAAGGATGTGAAAAAATACATTAGCGAAGCAGAAAAACTAAAAGACTCATTCGATAAATTTTTTGTTACAGAAGAAAACCCTTATATTTATGATCACTTAGATTTTGATTATAAACCAGATTTAGAAATTAGACCAAATGTATTAGTTGCAATATATTATCAAAATCTTATAGATATTCCACCTTTGTTTGATAAAAAACTTGTAATAAAACTAACAAAATTTATTATGCCAAAACTTGTTTTTAAACATGGGGTTGCCTCACTTGATAAAAATAACAGCAATTTTCATCCTGTGCATATTTCTGAAAAATTTCATAAGGATGCTGCATATCACAATGGTTCTATTTGGGGTTTTTTGTCTGGAATTTTTATAAATATTTTATGTTCTTATAATTTACAAGATTTTGCTTTTAAACATACAGAAAGTCTTTTATTTCAAACTCTAAATGTTGGTACAATTGGAAGTTTTAGTGAATTAGTAGAACCTTATATCAAAAAAGAAATAAAACCATCAGGAGCTTATAGTCAAGCATGGTCTGTATCAGAATTTTGTAGATCATTCTATCAAGATTATATGGGTGTAAGATTTAATGTGCCAAAAAGAACAATTTATTTTACTCCAGCTATTCCAAAAAAACTTGGTAAAGTAAAACTTAATATTAGATTTGGTTTTTACGAGACCCTCTCTCTTCTTGCTCAAATTTCTCAAAATACATCTTTTGTCTCACAAATAGAAATAAGGACAATTGAAATTGTAAAACCTCTTTATGTTATTTTAAAAATAAATGTAGGTTTTGAAAAACTAGATCAAAAATATCAATATAAATTTTTAATCTTAAAAATTTGTTTAAAATATAATGCTGATAGTTTTAAAATAAGTTTCTCTAATGTAAATGCAGATTTGATAAAAATTGAGAAATTTACAAGCCTTAATAACACAGAATTGGTAAGCATTGAAGAAATATCAGAAATTTTTGATGAGAAATTGGATTCTAACCTAAGTTTTGCAACACCTATTACTGATTACGAATTTTCAAACTATAAAAGTATCACTGAAAAGAATTATCTTGAAAGAAATATTATTGTATAATTTACAAAATTTAAGAAAAATATAAAAATATTTAAACTATTGCTTTTCATTATAAAAATATTATTTTATAATGATATTTATTTGTATTAATATTGTAAGTTTTGTTGTTTTTTTAAAAAAAAGTATTAGAATTTTTATTAGCCTATATTTTTTCTTTAGGAGTTCTATAAAATGTTTATCGAAAAATTGTTAAAACCTGTAAATACTTTTTGGAATGCTTTAAAAATCAGATGGAAACTTTTATTTATAATTCTACCAACGGCTATTATACCTTTAGTTATTGTTATAACTTTTTCTACTATAAGGATTTATAACCATCTAGAAAATCAAGGAAGAACATTCTATTTTACTTTACTTACACAAGTTAAAAAAAATATAGACCTTCTCTATCAACAATATGGAAGAACTCTAACAAATATGATGACAATTTCTTCTGTGAGAGCTGGGTTAAATGCGCCTCCTTATAGAACTAAACAAGAAGAACTTAATATAAAACAAATGGTAATGGGTGACGAAACAACTGAAGGTGGATTTAGAAACACCGCAGAAGAAAAAATAGATGGCAATGTCTACCTTTATGAAATGGACAGAAAATCTTTGGCTACAGAAACGAATTATACAGTTCATATCCTAAATGCTAAAATAGGTGAACTTAATTATGATAAATTAATTAATGATCCATTATTTTTGTTGTTAAAAAATAACAATAAAATCAAAATGATTTTTGGTATATTCCAAAAAGGAGTCGCTCAAAATCAAGAAAATGAAGACAAGCCAGTAATAATTTTGCCATACTATCAAAAACCCCCAGAAAAAGACACAGATACTTTTACTAAATTTGTAGTTGTTTTATTAAACAAAGATTTTATTCCAGTATTTTATCAGGACATCGAAGCTTTACAATTTGGAACTCTATATATTATGGATAGAAATAATAACATAATATCTTACAATCACCCAGGAGATCAAGATTTTTATGATTATGATACCACTAAAAAAACTTATACTCTTGGCAATAATCTCCCCATAGAAGAAGGAGAATTATTAACTTTTTCTGATTACCAAATGTTAAACTCTGATATGGATATTTTAAAAACTAAAGATGTTACCAAATTACTCGATCTACTCACAAATGAAGGTGTAGAAGATATGCTTTATTCTCAAGATACAACTGTAAATATTTTTGAGAAAAAAAACTATATAACTTATAAGGGCAGACAATATTTAACAATAGTACAATTTGGAGAACAATCTGAGACAAAGTATGTTTATTTTCATCCTATAAAGCAAATTCAGAAGCCTTTATTTGAAATAACAAATATAATTATAATTATGACATTTTTTATAATTATTTTAATTATTTTTATAAGTTTCTTATTTAGTAGAACATTCACAAATCCAATAAGAATTTTGGTAGAAGCAACAAAAATTATTACATCTGGTGATTATAACCACTTTACAATTGTATCATCAACAGATGAAATTGGAGACTTGTCACAAAATTTTAACCAAATGTTAAAAAATATAAAATTATATCAAGACAAATTACTCTCTGCTGAAAGAGAAAAATCTGAACTGGAATTAGCATCAAGAATTCAAACATGTTTATTACCTTCTATTCCAGAAAAAGAATTTTATGATATTACTGCAACTATGATACCTGCTGCTGAAGTTGGCGGAGACTATTATGATTTGATTGGTGAGACAGATGGTAGAATATGGTTTGGTATTGGAGATGTTTCTGGTCATGGTCTTACATCTGGTTTAATTATGATGATGGCACAGACTGCTTTTAATACAATATTACTAAGTGACCCAGATATTCCATCTGATAAATTAATATCTCAAGTAAATAAAGTAATGTATCAAAATATCAAAGAAAGACTTGGCGAAGACCATTTTATGACATTATCATTTATGATTGCAAACCCAGACGGTACTGTAAGATTTTCGGGAGCACATCTTGATGTCTTAATTTATAGACAAAAAACAAAACAAGTAGAAAGAATAGAAACTTTTGGTATATGGCTTGGGCTTCTTCCAGACATAAAAGAAAGTACAATTGAAAAAAAATTCAAACTCGAAAGTGGCGACCTTATGTTTTTATATACTGATGGTCTTATTGAAGCAACAAACTTTAAAGGCGAACAGTATGACATGAAAAGATTAATAACAAAACTTAGCGAACTTGGTGAAAAACCAATCAAAGAAATAGAAGAACAAATAATTGCTGATGTTTTTAAATTTTTACATGAACAAAAAGACGATATTTCTTTTGTAATTGCAAGGAAGAAATAATAAATCGAATATTGAATTAAAAGTTCTTTTAGTTATTCCATGTAGGAAGACGCGGAAAAATACAAAAAAATATTTTTTTCGCCTCTTTCCTGTTAAAATTTTCTACTAAGATTAAAAGTGGCGATATGCAGGAGATATTCGTTGTTTCTATATAAATTCTGCGTATCTTTTCTTAAATTATTACACTAATAACAAATATTTATTTTTTTATCTCGGAACTTGACTTTTTTAAAAAAACAATTAAAATTTATATATACGTTATTATTAATTATATCAGGAATGAGTTATGAAAAATAAAAAAGATGATGTGTTAATAATTGGTTCAGGTATCGGTGGTTTGTCATGCGGTTCATATCTTGCGAGAAAAGGTTATAAAGTTAAAATTTTTGAAAGACTGAATAAACCTGGAGGGTATGTAAATACTTTTAAGAGGAATGATTATATTTTTGAAAACACAACACATCTTATAGGAATTGATAAATATCTTCTAAAAGTGCTTGGTTTAAATCTAGAACTTATAAAAACTTTAGATACAGGTATTGGTTATTATATTTTCAATCAAAATAATAATATAGAAAAACAATATTATTTTAATCCTAAAAATGATGCGATAGATACAATAGTTAAATATTTTCCTTCTGAAAAAGATATTATTGAAAAACTGTTTAAATATATCAAACTTTATGTAAAAGATGTTGTTCGTTTGAATAATTTACTTAAATTTCCCTTTGTCAATCTGATTGATTTGATAACTGCAATTTTTTTGACAATTGGAAAAGATAATTCAATATTTAGAAGAATAGGGATTAACTCTTACAAATATTTTAATAAAATATTTCTGGGGAAATCAACAGATTTAGTTGAAAACATAAAAGACCCAGTATTGGCATCAATAATTTTAATGATCCCATGTTGTTGTTTTTTTACGCCTCCTGATCAAATACCTGCTATAATGACGACTTCTCTTATTTATTATCTTATTAATTCTGCTTCATGGATTAAAGGTGGAACTTCAACTATCATAAATAATATGATAAATGTTATAAAAAAAAATAACGGTCAGTTACAATACAACGCTAATGTAGCAGAAATAATAGTAAAAAATAAAACTGCAATCGGTATAAGATTAACAAACGGAGAAGAATATTTTGGTAAATATATTGTTACAGATATAAATTGTTTTCAGGTTTATAATGAATTAATAAAAGAAAACTATTATTTTTCTGAAAAATTATCAAATAAATTAATAAATTATAAAGAGGGCAGTTCTGCTTTTCAAACTTATGTAGGGCTTCCATTTGAATTGAAAGATTACGGATATGAAGGGCACACAAATATTTTTTATACTACCACTGATCTTCTAAATATTTTCAAAAAACAACCAGACCTTTATAATCCAAATTTTTTTATAACAACAAATTATTCTTCTGTTGATTCATCTTACTCTCCAAAAGGAACAAGTAGTATGGTAATTTCTACAAAAACAGAATCAGAGTACTGGCTTTCACTTGATGATAAAGAATATTATGAAAAGAAACAAAAAGTTCAAAATTCACTTTTGGAAAAAGCTCAGGCAATTACAAATATTCCTTTTAATAAAGCCGAATTAATTTTTTCTGCAACACCAAGAACGCTGAAACGCTATTCTGGAAATCCTTATGGGAGCATTATAGGATTATCATTAGACGGTAATATGAACAACAGATTTGATTTTAACTCTGAAATAAAAAATCTTTATCATGTGGGTGCAGATACAAGAATTGATGGAGGATTCTACGGAGCATTAAGTTCTGGAGTAATGGCAGGTAAAACTATCTGTATTTTTTAAGTTGTATAAATAATCACCAATTATAATATAAAAAAAATTAAGGACGATTATAAAAACTTATGTTTTTATAATCGTCCTTAGGATTTTACCAAATCGATTGTTATGTGCCAATCAAAATTATTTTTTTGATATTGACAAACTTACAATTACAAATATTACGCAGAAATTAATTCTTTGTTTTCCGCAAAAATTTTTTTTAATTCTTCAACTGAAGTAACAATTGATATTACATTGTCTTTGCTATCAAATAAAACTACTGTTGGTGTAGAAAGAATATTGTATTTTCTTGCAGAATTTAATCCTAAATCACTGCTAACATCAACTTCTTCACCAGGTACAGGTAATTTCTTTAAAAATTCTTTTACAGGAGGGCAATTTCTACAAAATTCTGTGTAGAATAATTTATAGAATGCTACATTACCAACAACTATATTTTCTTCTTTTACGGACTCTTCTTTATGTCCTTTAATAAAACCGTCAAAAGATTTTCCTTCTATTTCTTTTTCAAAGTAACTAAATGTTAATCTATCTCTATATTCTTCTTTTTTCCCTTTATTCCAATTTGTTACTGCTCTGTGGTAGCCAACTATTCTTGTATAAACCTCAGTTTCTGTACCAACAACATTTTTTAATTTTTCTTCAAGAGTAGATAACTCTTTTTCGATTTCTAAAATTGTTTTCATAACATCCTCCTGTTTTAATTAACTTTTAGTTACTAAAAGTTCTTTTTCTCTTTGTAATTCAGTTATTTTATTTTGGATTTCTTTTTTTTCATTTTCTGCACATAATTCACAATGAAAATGTTCTCCAAGCAAATAACCGTGTACTGGACAAATTGAAAAAGTCGGTGAAATTGTAAAATAAGGTAATCTATAATTAGTTGCTATTGTTTTAACAAGTTTCAAACACGATTTCCAGTCTTGAATAGCCTCGCCAAGATACACATGAAAAACTGTTCCTCCAGTATATCTTTTTTGTAACTCGTCTTGCATATCCAAAGCTTCAAAAATATCATCAGTGTAATGAACAGGAAGCTGGGTAGAATTTGTGTAATAAGGCTCATCTGTTCCACTTGTAATAATATCTGGGTATTTTTGTTTGTCGTGTTTTGCAAGTCTGTAACTTGTACTTTCTGCTGGTGTTGCTTCAAGATTATACAAATCGCCAGTCTCTTCTTGAAAATCAGCAAGTCTTTTTCTCATAAAATCAAGTACTTCAATAGCAAAATCTTTACCTTCTTTTGTTGTAATATCTTTTTTTATAAAATTAAGTAAACACTCATTCATACCATTAATTCCGATAGTAGAAAAATGGTTATTAAAATGCTTCAAATATCTTTTTGTATAAGGAAAAAGTCCATTTTCCATGAGTCTATTTATAACTTTTCGTTTAATATCAAGCGATTCCTTTGCTGTTCTCATTAAATAATCGAGTCTTGTAAAAAATTCTTCTTTTGTTTTAGAAAGATAGCCAATTCGAGGAAGATTAATAGTAATAACTCCAATAGAGCCAGTAAATTCATCTGCACCAAAGAGTCCTCCACCTTTTTTTCGTAATTCTCTTTTGTCAAGTTGAAGTCTACAACACATAGAACGAACATCACCTGGATTTAAATCGCTATTTATAAAATTTTGAAAATAAGGCGTTCCATATTTTGCTGTCATTTCAAAAAGAAGTTTTACATTCTCAGAAGTCCAGTCAAAATCTTTTGTTATATTATAAGTTGGAATAGGATATTGGAAACCTCTGCCATTAGCATCACCTTCAAGCATTACTTCGATAAATGCTTTGTTTATCATGTCCATCTCTTTCTGAAAGTCACCATAAGTCAATTCACCATAAGGCTTACCACCAACAATCGCAGGTTTATCTTTTAAGTCTTCAGGAACTACCCAGTCAAGAGTAATATTTGTGAAAGGTGCTTGACTTCCCCATCTTGAAGGAGTATTAACACCAAAAATAAAACTTTGTATTGCCTGTTTTACCTCTGGATATGTTAATTCGTCAACTCTAACAAAAGGAGCTAAATAAGTGTCAAAACTCGAAAATGCTTGAGCTCCAGCCCATTCGTTTTGCATTATACCCAAAAAATTTACTACTTGAAAAACTAATGTATAAAGATGTCTTGCTGGTTTTGAACTAATTTTACCGTGAACTCCGCCAAGTCCTTCTTCAATCAATTGTCTTAACGACCAACCCGCACAATACCCAGAAAACATACTCAAGTCATGGATATGAAAATCTGCATTTCTATGAGCATTTGCAACTTCTTCTGGATAGATATTTTTTAACCAGTAATTTGCTGTAATCGTGCCAGAATTATGAAGAATAAGACCGCCAAGTGAGAAATTAACATTAGAGTTTTCATTAACTCTCCAATCAGATTGGCTTAAATAACCTTCCATAGTAGCATCAATATCAAGCATTAATTTTTTAGAATCTCTTATTACTTGATGTCTTGCACGATAAATAATGTAAGCCTTTGCAATTTGAACCTGTTTTTCTTCAATTAAAACGGTTTCTACAAGGTCTTGAATTTCTTCTACCGCAGGAGCAGAATTTTTATGACGTGTTGCCATAAACTCTTCAATTTTCTTTTCTACCAAAGTAGTTAATTTATCAACTAAGTTAGAGTCAAATTTTTTTACTTCTTCAGCTGCCTTTTTTATAGCATCGTAAATTTTGTCTTTGTCATATATTTCAAGTTGTCCATCTCTTTTGATAACATGCTTTATTATATCACTGCTTGTACTTACTATTTTCTTTGAACTATCAAGCCCTAAAAAATTTTTTCGCCATTGAGAATTTTTGTCGCCCATCTGAATCTTCCTCTAAAATTAATTATTTTTGATGTTCTCGATTTCTCTGATGAATTCGCTAACATCTTCAAATTTTCTATAAACAGAAGCAAATCTTATGTATGCAATAGGATCAATCTTACTTATTTTTTTTATTGCCATCTCTCCTATTTGATAGGAAGATATTTCGTGAGAATCTCCTGCTTCCAATATTGCTTCTTCTTGGATAGAATTTATTAAATCTTCTATAACACTTTGTGGAATAGGTCTTTTTTCAAAAGCCTTTTGGATACCAGTAGATAATTTTTCTATATTAAAAAGTTCTCTTCTTTTATCCCTTTTACTAACCATTAATTTTTTTTCTTCAATATGCTCGTAAGAAGTAAACCTATAACCACATGATAAACATTCTCTCCTTCTTCTAAGACTTATCCCACCTGCTATGGAACGGGATTCTAAAACTTTATCTTCTACACAACTACAATTAGGACATTTCATATTATACCTACGCTATATATAGTGTCATATATATTATACAACACTATATGTGGTGTGTCAAGAGAGAAAAGGTCAAAATTAATTATTTTACAATTTAATTTTTTTTGTATTTACTGTAAGATTGTAAATAGTTTAAAAAGGCAAGTAATAAAAATATAGCAATAACAAAGCTAATTTACATGGTCTTAATATAAATCATTTTCGGCATTTTGTCAAAAAAATTAAAAATGTAAAAATATCTTAAAGAATATATTTAACTATAATAGGTATAATGAGTTGTATAAAAAAACTCTTATTTTATTTTTTTTAAATTTTTTTAAAAAAATTTTGATATACTTAATTCTTTCTAAACATCCAATTTAAATAATACAGCCTCAAAAATTCATTTAAACCACAAAAATTAAGAAAAACGCAAAGAAAATGTTATAAAAAAGAGGTATTTTAATTAAAAATAGCGATAAATTTAAAATGTTATTTTTTTATTTAAATTCAGTTCAATTATCCGTGTTCTTTGTATCACAGTGAGAGATTTCTCAAGTAATTTGATAAGAATAAAAACTGACTAATTTCTCAGGAGGTAAATTTTTTGTTGGGAGAATAATTATTAAATTTCATATTTTAATATATCATAAACTATTTTTTTAAATTCTTTAGGGACAGAGGCTTTTAATAAAGGATAGCCTTCGATTTGTAATTTATAAGAATGTAAAAAATAATTTTTAATATCAAACATTTGGGATAGAGACATAGATGCTTTAGTGTAATATTTATTATCACCGAGTAAGGGATTTTGATTAGATTGTAAATGAGTCCTAATCTGATGTTTTTTACCAGTCCACAAATCAACTTCCACTAAGGTACAATTAGTCGCTGATTTTATTGGGGTTATCAATGTCGCACATAAAGTTTTATTATTTTCTAAAAATTCTTTTTTGTCAGGTATTACATGCAAAACCTTAAAATCAATTACAGATACTTTATTTTCTTTGTTTTCAGAAGCATCTATAAACGAAGTTAATAAAATTTTATTAGTAATTTTTCCAAACGCCAAAGCAAGGTAAGTTTTAGCAGTTTCTCGGTCTCTAAATTTTTGGGTTATATTTTTAAGAGAAGTTTGATTTTTTGCAATAACAACAAGCCCTGATGTGTTTGTATCAAGCCTATGAGTGGGGGACGGAGCAAAAAAATTGTTGGGTTTATATTCACCTTTTCTATAAAGATATGCTTTTGATATTTCTGTAAGAGTATTTTTAAATTCTTTTTTATCAGGATGTACCAAAAGCCCAGCAGGTTTATTAACCACAAGAATATCATTATCTTCAAAAATCACATCAAGTTTTGCAGACACTGATTGAAATTTTTCGTCTTGTTTACCCTTGTTTTTAAAATGAATATCAGCAAGAAAAAAACTAACTTTGTCACCTTCTTTTAAGATGTGATTTGAGTCTGCCTTTTTACCATTGACTTTAATAACTTCTTTACGAATAAGTTTAAAAACTTCTGTATTTCTCATCTCTGGTAAAACATCTTGTACAAACCTAAATACCTTTTTTGAAGCATTAAATTTGTCGATAACAAAGTCTTTCATTGCTATACATCCATTTCCTCTGAAAGGTTATGTAGCTTATGGTGAATGCTTTCCATCAAAAGTCTTTCTTTATCATTCCAAGCAGTAACTTCTGAGTCGAATATTTTTTCCATTGCTTTTAGCGACTCTTCTATTGCACAAAAAAAGTCATTTTCGAGATAATACTCATAAACAGTCTCTTCCAAAAATCTTAGTGTTAAAAAACCAGTTTTATTTGCCTTTTGTGAAGAAAGCGTTGGGGCAAGTATATGATCCATATATCTATAAATTTCTATCCAATCATCAGGATATACAAGCATGTCGTTTTTAGGAAATTTTTGATTTATTCCATTATCAAGATCAATTTTATCAAAATATTGAACTAAAGACTTCATTTTATCTTTTACAATTAATTTTTCTTTAAAAAATAACTTTGCTTTCATAGTACCAAAATCATAGTGTAAAATTTTTTCTTTTTTTGCCTTTAATTGAATAATTATATGATACGGAACATAAATAATTTTTTCGTTTTTTTCTTTAACAATATCAAAATATTTATCAAGGATTAAAATTCTATTTTCTTCTGGCGGTTTTTCTTTCTCTCTGACAGTTGTAGCCTCTTTTAGCACTTTTCGTATCTTACCCTTGCCAGTAATCAACGAATAAAGATCAGAAAAATTTTCTCTAATAATATTTTCTGAAACAGCAATTCCAGTACGAGCATAAGTTCTACCTGTATTTACAATTTCCCCACCTATAATCCAGTCTGGATTTTCTCCATAAAGGTATGAGCCTGGGTGTATTCTAATTTCTTTTTCTGTTATAGAATGATAAGAATTTGCTCGTTTGCTATCTTTAATACAAACATATTGTTTTAATCCAGAGCATATACAAACAGAAATCTTATCAGAGTCCAAATCAAGCCCAATATTATACCCTTTTTCCATCATCATATCAGAAAGTTGAGAATGGATATTCATAATTTCGTTCATACTACGAGTATCAAGATAAAACTTCTTACAAAAGTCTTCTTTGTCTTTTTCTTTTTTATATTTAAAAAATAAATTTATCCACGAAAAAAAATCTCCACCCTTTGACGCTAATTTTTTTTGTGCTTTTCTACTTTCAATCTCTTCACCTTGTGGATATAAAAACGGTCCTTTTGCAGAAAGAAAAGAAATAACAATTAAAAGTGCATTTGTAACCGCTGGATATTTTATAATTCCTTCAAGTAAAATTCGAGACAATCTTGGCACTAATGGAAAATCAACCATTTTTTTACCAATATCAGTAAGTCTTTTATTTTCATCCAATGCATCTATTGTTGTCAAAGTTTCAATCGCAGAATTTATTGCCCCACTATTTGGCGGAGAAATAAAATTAAATTCAAAAAAATTATAAATCCCAAGGTCTGCCATCCTCAAAAGTACTTCCGAAAGGTCTGTTCGATAAATTTCTTCTTTTGTGTATTCTTCTCGGTTGTGATACTCATCTTCACTATAAAGCCTATAAACAATACCTGGAGCAGTTCTACCAGCCCTTCCCGACCTCTGATTACAAGAAGCTCTAGAAATAGGTTTTAATTCAAGAAAAGATGTAAAAGTACGAGGATTGTAATAATTTATCTTAAAAAAACCTGAATCTATTACATAAATTATTCCATCAATAGTAATCGATGTCTCAGCAATATTTGTTGCAACAACAATTTTTCTTTTGCCGGGGAATTCTTTAAAAACTAAATTTTGTTCTTCTGGAGCAAGTCTTGCATATAGAGGAATGATTTGCAAAGAATAATTAGTCTCTATGTTTAAAACTTCGAGCCTTCTAACGCACTCTTTAATTGTGTCCTCGCCTGGTAAAAAGATTAAAATATCACCTTTTATGTTTTGTTTTTCGAGATTATGCACTATATCAAAAATTTTATCCTGCATAATGTCATGGTTATCTTTTTTTGGAATAGGAATATATTTTAGTTCAACAGGATATGGCTTTGTACCAACAGAAATTATTGGTGCATTATTAAAATACTCACTAAAAAGTTTTGCGTTTATTGTAGCAGACGATACGACCACCTTAAAATCTGGTCTTTCAGTTAAAATTTCTTTTAAAAGTCCTAAAATAAAATCAATATTTAAACTTCTTTCGTGAGCCTCATCAACAACAATTATTGAATATTTTGTCAAATAAGGGTCACTTCGTAGTTCTTCAAGTAAAATACCGTCGGTCATTATCTTAATTTTGGTATTACCTGTCGTTATATCCTCAAACCTAATTTTATAACCAACAAGTCGTCCGAGTTCACAGTCCATCTCTTTAGCAATTCGATTTGAAACACCATAAGCTGCGATTCGTCTTGGTTGTGTAACACCAATAGTTCCCCAGCCACAAACTCCATCATTAAATAAAATTTGTGGAATTTGTGTTGTTTTACCCGATCCAGTTGGAGCTTCAACAACAACAACTTGATTGTTTTTTATAGCTTCAAGAATTTCTTCTTTATGTTGATTTATAGCGAGTTCTTCTTTTTTCATAATCCTCTACAACTATTCTTTTATTATTTGAAAATCATTAATTCTAATAATTTTTTCTTGATCATCCGTTGAGCCTAATATTTTTATCTTAATAAATTTACATTCTACCGAAGAATTAGTTTTAAATATTGTAATATAGTTTCTTGAATTAATTAATTTAAAATATTCTCTTTCATTTATTTTTTTATTATATTTTATAGGATCACTAAAATTCTCATTTTTTGAGAAAGTTAGTTCAAGTTCTATAATTTTATTTGCATTTTCAACGGTTTCTTTATTAGTGTAAATGCCTGGCATAATTCTAATTTCTTCGATATTGGCAAATTCTGTCTTTAAATTAGTATCTTTTGCATTATATTTAAAAATAAAAGCATCTTTTTCTTTATTTATCTCATAATAATCATCATTTCCATATTTTATTTTTTTTGGAGTTACATCAAAAGCAAAATTAGGGTATGTTTTTGGAGAATACGAAGAAGAAATTCTTGCTGTAATTATATGTAGCGGTTTGGCAAGTAAATTTCTATATCTCCAAGTAAAAGTCTTTCCCCATTTTGTATAGTTTCTTGGCATTATTTTCAGGTAATCATTACTTATTATATGAGAATTAAGTTTAACTATAATACTTCTTATTCTTTCTTCATTATTAGCATATACTGTATAGAAAAGAAAATTAAAAACTCTATCACTCTTATAAAACTTATCAGAACCTTCGCTATAACTTGTATATTGTAAAGAAGGGTCTTCATAATTTAATGTTGGAGAATAATTTTTAACATTAATTTCATTGAAATAATTAGGTGTAATATATGAAATTTCAATTTTTTTTATCTCTTTAGGTTGAAATGTCAGAGGAGTAGAATAAAAACAATATTTATGAACAAAAGATTCTATCACTTCTTCATGAATTTTATTAGTATCATAAAAAATAATTTTAGAATCGCCTATTTTAAAAGGCAAATTTAGTGTCATAAAATCGCTTTTTTCCATTGAGTAGTTCGCTGTTTGTTCATTAACTTTGATAGAAAAATTTTTATAATCTCCATTTATTATATGAGATTCTATTTTTGTAGAAACGCTATCTTGATCTGCTGAAGAATCAGCAATCGATTTTTCTATATAAGAGTCAATCTTGGGGTATAAAAAATTACACTCCGTAGTATCTTTTCTATTTATTATAGAATAAACTATATTCACTTTGGAATAATTTTCGTATAAATCAATAGTTACATTCATACTCAATATATCAATATTTCGTTTTTGAGCCTGATTTTTAAAAATAAGCCTCTCTTTGCCACCGCCAAAAACATTGTTAGTGTATTTCTTTTCTATAAAATCAGAAGAATTTAAACAATAAATAGAAAGGAAAAGAAAAAATAGAAAAAATTTTAGTTTCATAATATCCAGCCTCTAATTCTTTTTTTAAAAAGAGATTAAAAATTTTAAATCTTTATCTTTGTTTACCAATAAGTCTTGAAGTTTGAATGAGTATTCAATCTTTTTTTTGTCTGATGATACAGTAACACCTTCTGTTTTTATCATAGGAGTTGTTGTGTACACTTCAAACTTAAAACTTGCAACTTTTGTTAATCTGTTATACAAATTTATATCATCTTCTTTTTGTTGATTTATAAAGTCCAAAAAAACTCCGTCTGCATCCATTTTACCAAAATTTAATACTTGATTTACAGTTAATGTCCCATTTGCTCTTTGAATCGCAAGATTTACCATACTTTTAGGTAAAAGATTTAATGCTTTCTCAAAATCAGTAAAAGATATTTCTATATGACCACTATATCCTTTTTTTGTATCAATTTTTACCACTTTTAGAGTAACATCTTTATTCTCTTTAAAAGCATCTTTAAAAGCTTGTTCATCGATTAAAATAGCAGGGTCAATTGGTGATGCATCTGTTGTACTTTGAAAATTTGCTAAAGCCGTTGATAAAATTGATAAATAATCACTATCAAGAGAATAATCAATGATCATTTTTCCACTTTTTTTATCTGGATTTAAATAAATTTTTTGCGAATAGCAGGAAAAAAGAAATATAGTAAGAGTAAACAATAAAATCTTTTTTAACATAGAAACTCCTTGTTCAAATTATATTCAACATTTTATAATGAAGAAAAATAAAACTTTAATTTTCCTTATTATAATCTAATTATTAAATAAAGAAAAGTATATTTTTTATTTTAACTATATAAAGATTATACTCAAATAAATTTTATTTGTCAATTTGTAATGATTACTAATAGAAATTAATCATTCTTGGGTTCTTGTAAGACCGCAAAAAGTTTTAAAATATCTTTTTTTCCAGCGGAAGTCAAATTTTGTATTTTTTCTAAACTATTATTATTTAAATCACCTCTAAGATTAAGATTGGTTAATATTTTTTCTATTTGAGAGAATGTATTGTTTAAATTCTTTGTTAGTCCCTCAACTATGATTTTATTTGCCTCACACTCTTTTACTTTAATTTTTTGAGTTTCTGCTTTAATTTGCTCTGTTATATCCTGTGAAATACCTATCATTTTTATAGGTTTACCATCTTTATTAAACTCTACATTCGCTTTAGAATGAATATGTCTAATTTCTCCAGTATCTTTTAATTTTATCCTATAAACAAGGTCTAAACAAGGTTTTATTTTTGCAAATACCTCATAAGTCTCTTTTTCAAATATATATCTATCTTCTGGGATAATTAATTCAATAGTAGTATTTCTATTTAAAGTAGATTCATTTTTGTAACCATAAATTTTATAAGTCACATCGGATGCAGAATAAAAATCTTTTTCTATATCCCAATACCAACTACCAATATTTGCTATTTCTTCTGATTTTTTTAAATATTCCGCTTTTAACTTTAATTCTTTGTCTATTTTACATCTTTCCATAGTATTTACAAAAATATCTGCAACTATCTTTAGTAAAGAGATGTCACCAAGAGACCATTTTTTTTCATCTTTTATAGAATCAAATCCAATAAATCCAAAAAATTCGTCTTTTATAAGCATTGGCACAGTGATTAAGGATTTTAACGACAAACTTTTTAAAACCTTTTTTAAAATCTCTTTTTCTGATGGAAGATTGTCTACTGATGGAATATAATAGTGTTCTTTTTTTAAAAAAGATTCCATTAAATTACTTATGACATCTATTGGCATATTTTGAGAGTTTTCTTTTTCAGGATATATTCCTTTATTGCACCACTCATGAGTATTACTTATAGTTTGTTTGTTATCTGAAGTTAAAAAAACATAGCTTCTATCAACATTACAAAACTCACCGATAATTTTTAGGCTCTCATTTATTGTTTCATCAAGTTCTTCGTAACTAATATTTATAAATTTTGAAGATATATTAATTAAATGTCTTTCAAAATTATCCAAATAGATTTCTGTATTGATTGCTTTTTTTCTATCCGAAATGTCTTTAATTATTGCAAAAATAACATCTTGGTCTTCTAAATTAAAAATTGAAAAACTTATCTCGATCGGTATTTTTCTTCCATCTTTAGTTGTAAATATATTTTCTATTGTTTTAGATTCTTCTTTTTTATCTTTAAAATAATCAAAAAATTGATTAAAATTAGGAGTATTTGGATGAAATTTTGAATAATGTTGTCCAATTATATCTTTTTTTTGAATATCAAGTAATTCTTCGCCTTTTTTATTTATATCAATCAAATTTCCTGATTTAACATCAATTAAAAAAATCGCATCATTTGAATATTCCATTATAACTTTATACTTATTTTTAAGGTTTTCTTGATATTGATAATCATAATTATAAGTAAATTGAGGGTCAACTTTACGAATTTCGGTTTGTATTTTTAGCAAATCTTTTAGTAGATCATCTTTATTTTTCATAGTATTCTCTTAAAATTAAAATTATTAAGCAAACTTTTTATGGAAAAAATTATTCTTCTTTCATAAGATCGACAGTTTTATTAATTATATTATACAGCAAATTTTATAAAAACTAAAAAAAATTATAAATTTTTACCAAATCCTTACTATTGCTTAAAGTTTGGATTGAAAGAGAGAGGTTTGATGGGCTATTGAGGATGTTTTTGAAGATTATATACTATAATTAATAAAATTGTTACCAATTTCATTAATTATAGATATATAATCTTACAACTAATATTATAATCAAATCTAATAAGAATTGTTATTATACAAAAAATTATAATTATTAATAATAATAATTTTATCCTAAAAATTCTGACAAACTCTACTCATTTGATTATAAAGTTTTAATATAGTCTTCGTAATCTTTTTCAGATAATAAATCGTTTAGTTCTTTTTCATCAGAAATTTTAAGTTTAAAAATCCAACCTTTTCCATAAGGGTCTTCATTTACAGCACCAGATTGTGATTCATCTTCAAAGATTGAATTAAATTCGGCAACTTCACCTGCAACAGGAGCATAAATTTGACTTACACTTTTTACTGATTCTATTTCAGCAACATCATCGCCTTTGTTTACTTTATCTCCAATATCTTTTGTTAATGAAACATAAACAACGTCACCAAGTTCTTTTTGTGCGTAATTACTTATTCCTACGGTGCAAACACCTTTTTCACAAGAAATCCATTCATGTTCTTTTGTAAATTTTCTTTCCATAAAAAACTCCTTATTTTTTTAGGGAATAGTTGTTTTTTCTATTTCCCCTTAATTATTTCATATTTTCTGATATTTTGATTGAGGTTATTCCACCATTTATATTATAAACTTTTTGAAAGCCAGCACCTTTTAAAATTCGTTCTGCAACATAACCTCTAAGACCAACATGTCCATAAATATAAATAATTTTTTCTTTTGGTATCTCTCCGATTCTTTTTCTAATTTCATCAAGAGGAATCCATAAACTATTTAATAAATGTTCTTTTTGATACTCAATTTTTGTCCTAATATCAAGAATCAATAAATCCTCGTCAAAATTTATTTCACTTAAAGTTACAGAATTTGATATGCCATCGAGTTTATTAGCAGCAACCATTCCAATAACATTTATAGGGTCTTTATAAGTACTAATATCTGGAGTATAACAAAGATTAAGGTTTACCAAATCATCTACCGTAAGACTTGAATAAATTGCTGTTGCAAAAACATCGAGTCTTTTATCTACGCCTTCACCTTTTCCGCAAATCTCTGCTCCTAATATTTTACGAGTCTTATTATCAATTATAACTTTTATATGAATTTTGGCTGAGCCAGAAATAAATCTTTCATAATTTCCATTAAAAATTGTCAAACTTGATATATCAAAGCCTTTTTCTTTTGCTGTATTCTCTGATAATCCAGTAATACCAATAGAAAGTTTGTTAAATTTTAAAAATTTTGTGCCTATTATTCCTTTAAACTCAAGAGGTACACCACCAGCAACAGAGCCAGCTACACGACCTTGAAATTGTGCATTACCTAAAAAGTAAGAAATTTCGTTTTCTTTAGTTATCAAATTAAAAGATTCTGCTACACTTCCTACTGCAAAAATATCTTGTTTTTTTGTCTCCATATTTTCATTCACCAATATTCCACCATTATCACCAACAGGAATATCGATTTGATATGCAAGATGCGTATTTGGTTTCAAATCTTTGCAATATATAACAACTTGAGTATCAATAGAATAATTACTTAATTCTAATTTATAGATTACAGAATTTTCATTTTTTATATATCTATCTATTGTTGTATTTAGAAAAACTCTGGTACCTGAGCGAGAAAATTCTTCTTTTAAAAGAAAACTAAACTCATCATCAAGTTCTTTAAATAATTTATTTTCTTCAGAAATGATATTTACAATAAACCCAGAATTAACAAAGGCATTAGCAAGTATTAAAGCAAAATAATTTTCGCCAATGATTGTAATATTTCTTGCCGAGGTTTTGTCTATATAATTCCTAATAGCAATAGCATCGTCAAGATTTGTTATTTTAAAGAAATTTGGGCAATTGTTTTTGTAAGAAACTCCAAATTTGCTTCCATTTGCCAAAATTAATTTATCATAACTTTTTTCTGACGTTGTGTTAGTTTTTAGATTTTTTATTACGACTTTTTTCTCATTGTCGTCGATTTTCGTCACTTCAGAATTTTTTATTACATTGATTTTGTAGATATTGGCAAGTTTTTCTTCATAATCAGATATAATACCATTCTTATCTTTAATTTTTCCACATATAAACGCTGGTAATGCAGATATTGGGTATGCTACATAATTCGACATCTCAATTATTGTTATTTCTGCATCCTCATTGATTCTTCTTGCTCTTGTCGCAGCTGAAACTCCAGCAGTTCCACCGCCAACGATTACTATTTTAACATTATTCATATTTTATAAACCTTATAATTTAAAAAGATTTGCATTCTATATATAAAAAAAATGTAAAAAAAGCAACAAAAACTACATTGAAATTGAAAACGTAAATGGATTTTTATAATTTGTAAAGATTTCCTTGTAAATAAGTTGATTGAATTGTCTGGTTTTATGACAACAACTGCTTTGTCTAATAATTTGCAATTTCCAAAATTTAATAAAATCATTATAATCCGTATATACATATAGTTTTTAAACTTTCTCACTTTGTATTTATATTATTCTAAATATTAGAAATCAGATCAAATTTTTGCTTTCTATTGAATATTTTTATAAAAAAAAACTTTATTTTGCCATTTTTTTAGAATTTAAATTATAATTATTTAGTATTTATCAAAAAGAATATTAGGGGGTAAGCATGACAGAAAATAAAGCTCAATTTGAAGCTGATATTATGATGGTCGATGATGACGATGACGACACGATGGCAAATCGATACCTTTCTTTTAGAATCGAAAATGAGGATTATGGAATACCAATCCAAAATGTTATAGAAATTATCGAATTACAAAAAATTATCGAAATCCCAGACATGCCAGACTTTGTAAAAGGTGTTATTAATTTGCGGGGTAGAGTGATACCAATAATGGATTTGCGGCTTAGGTTTCATTTTGTGGAAAAAGAACATGATGACAGGACTTGTATTGTTATTGTCAACATAAATGATTCTCGCATAGGGCTGATTGTTGACCGTGTGGAAGAAGTTTTAGAAATTTCAGCTAATAATGTTGAACCACCACCAAAATTTAAAAACAAATCCAACGCAGAGCAATATATCAGTGGTTTGGGTAAAACTGGTGATAGTATCAAAATTATTTTGGATGTGGGAAAAATAATTAGCGAAGATAATATGGAAGAGATAAAGAATATTGAATTATAAGAATAATACGAGGAGAATTAAATGTTAGAAAAAATTAAGGTTGGACCAAAACTTATATCTGGATTTTTGTTAGTAGCAATTATTGCAGGTGCAATAGGTGTAATAGGAATGATAAATCTTACAACTATTGATGAGGCAGATAAATTACTTTATAAAAATATTACCCTACCAATATCTCAACTATTAAAAATTACTGAAGCATTTCAAAGGATAAGAATAAATGTAAGAGACCTTGCTGATAATCAAACAAATGAAGAAAAAACTAAAATAATAAATACTATAAATGATTTGTCTAAAATTATAGAAGAAAATTCAAGCAGTTTTGAAAAGACAATACTTACTGATATTGGCAAAAAAGATTTTGAAGAATTTGTTGGTGCAAGAAAAGTGTATAGAGGACATCTCGATGAAATTATAAAGTTTATTAATCAAGGAAAACTTCAGGAGGCAAAATTTATTATTGACGGGGATGCAAAAACAGCAGCACTTGCAGAACAAGCAGCAATAGATAAACTTGTTGAATCAAAACTATCAATTGCAAAAGAAACATCAAATAATAATACAAATCTTGCAAATTTATCAAGAATTGTTATGACAGTTGCAATTTTTATAGGTGTAATATTAGCTATAAGTCTTGGAATTTCTCTAACAATATCAATAACCAAACCTTTAAGAATACTCACAGAAGGAATAGGATATGTTTCTAAAGGTGACATTCAGATAAAAAAAATAAATCCAAAGGATATACAAAAAATAAACTCAAGAGGTGATGAACTTGGCAAAATAGGAAATGCTTTATTTATATTAATAGCCTATATTAAAGAAAAAGAAGAAATTGCAAAAACAATTGCTGATGGGAATTTAATCGTAGATGCAAAAATAGCATCAGATGAAGATGATTTTGGCAAAGCTTTTAGTCAAATGATAGCATCTTTAAACGAAATTTTAGGACAAGTAAATACTTCTATTGATATGATTTCATCTGGATCAAATCAAGTTTCATCTGCAAGTCAATCTTTATCACAAGGAGCAACAGAACAAGCAAGCTCACTTGAAGAAATAACATCATCTGTTACACAAATTAATAGTCAAGCAAAACAAAACTCAGAAAATGCAATGCAGGCAAATCAGATGGCAAAACAAGCAATGGAAGGAGCTAATCTTGGAAACAAACAAATGAAAGAATTGATTGTTGCAATGGCTGATATTAATAAATCTGCTGATGGTATAAAAAAAATAGCAAAAGCAATTGATGACATAGCATTCCAAATAAACCTCTTGGCTTTAAATGCAAATGTAGAGGCAGCGAGGGCTGGAAAATATGGTAAAGGTTTTGCAGTAGTTGCTGATGAAGTACGAAATCTTGCAGTGCGAAGTGGTAATTCTGTTAAAGAAGCGACACAAATGGTAGAAGAGGCGATAAAAAACATAACAAACGGTACAAAAATGGTTGAAATAACGGCAAAACAAATAGAAGACATAGTAAATATAGCAAGTAAAGTTGCAAATATAGCAGAAGAGGTAACATCTGCAAGTAAAGAACAATCTCAAGGTTTAGACCAAATAAATATTGGTTTGGGACAAATTGATCAAGTAACTCAAGCAAACACAGCAAGTGCAGAAGAAACAGCCTCAGCTGCCGAAGAATTATCAAGCCAATCAGTGCAATTAAAAGGGATGATAGCAAAATTTAAATTAAAAGAACAAAGATTACTAACTAATAATAATGCAGTAATAACTAAAGACATGATAGATTTAATCAGAAAGCAAATAGAAAAAGAGAATAGCTAAAATGGATAATGCTGATTAAAATGTATTATTTCTGTTATTCAAACCAAAAAAGCGATATTTTATAAAATATCGCTTTTTTTATAAGAAAATTATAAAATTTAACCTATTGCATTAGGTCCTCGTTCTTCTGTTCTGATCCTAATACATTCGTTTAGATCGTAGACGAATATTTTGCCATCGCCGACCTCACCTGTTTTAGCACCTTTAATTAGTGCTTTTATTGTTGGCTCAACAAATTCTTCGTTTACTGCGATTTCTAACCTTATTTTTCTTAGGAGATTTCCGCTTTCTTTTGTTCCTCTATAATATTCTGTAACACCTTTTTGTCTTCCGTGTCCCAAAACCTCACTTACTGTAATAAGATTTATACCAGCGTGGTAAAGTTCATCTTTTACTTCTTCCAATCTATGTGGTTGAATTATTGCAATTATTAATTTCATATTAACCCCTTTTATTTAAATTATAGTAATAATGACTTAGAAAATCAAGGTTTATTCTATAACTGTATAACCTCGTTCGTTATGTTGCGTAATATCGAGTCCCATTGCTTCTTCTTTTTCGGAGACTCTCAAACCCATAAATATATCAATTACTTTAAATATTATTATAGTAAGAACAAGAGAATAAACAATTACTACAACAGAACCAAATACTTGTATAAAGAGTTGTTTTGGATTACCAAATAATAAGCCAGAGTATGCACTTTGGATTAGAGGGCTTGCAAAAACACCTACTATAATAGAACCAAAGATTCCACCTATACCATGAACACCAAAAGCATCCAATGCGTCATCGTATCCAATTTTATTTTTAACAAAAACTACCATAAAGTAACATATCAAACTTGATGCAGCACCTATAACAATAGAAGCCCCAACATCAACAAATCCAGCTGCAGGTGTAATTGCTGCAAGCCCTGCTATCGCACCTGTTGCACTACCAAGCATAGTAGGTTTTTTTACAAAAAATAAGTCAAGTATGAACCATATAACAACAGCAGCAGCAGCAGCAGTATTTGTAACAACAAAAGCATTAGCAGCAAGACCATTTGCTCCTAAAGCACTACCAGCATTAAATCCAAACCATCCAAACCAGAGCATTGCAGCACCAAACATCGTAAAAGTTAGGTTATGAGGTGGAGTTGGCTTTAAGTATTTTCTTTTACCAATCATTATTGCCGCAACAAGACTTGCAATACCAGCATTTATATGTACTACTATACCACCAGCAAAATCAACTACTCCAAGTTTGAAAAGCCAACCATCAGTTGACCATATCCAGTGAGCAACTGGAAAATATACAAAAATACACCAAACTATAACAAATATTAAAAATGAAGAAAATTTCATTCTTTCAGCAAAAGCACCTATTATTAACGCAGGTGTAATTACAGCAAACATTCCTTGATAAATTACAAAAAGAAGATGTGGAATTGTAGTTGCATAAGTATCGCTTGCTCCTAATCCAACATTCTTTAAGAAAGCAAAATCAAAGTTACCAATAAATCCGGGTATTAAAGATTTTGGGCTAAAAGAAAGTGTGTAGCCACAAATTACCCACAAAAGACTAACAACAGCCAAAGTTATAAAACATTGCATTAAAATATTTAGAACATTTTTTCTTTTTACAAGCCCACCATAAAATAAAGCGAGTGCAGGGGCTGTCATAAACATAACCAATGCAGTAGATATTAACATCCAAGCTGTGTCACCAGAATTTATTTTTGATGTAACATCTTGAGAAAAAACAAGTTGCGACAACAAAGTAAAAATCCCTAATAATAAAAATTTGAATCTTTTCACAATTTACTCCTAGAAAACAATAAAATGTAATAGTAATATAAAAATTATTTTTCCGCGAAACAAAAGCAACTTGTGTGCCATTTTTATAAATTTCTGTATTTTTACAAATTTAAGCGATTTTTTTAGTCTTTTTTGATTGTTTTTGCTCGAAAATCAATTATTTACGATACAATATTGTATTCTTGTTATTTTTAACTAAACATATTTGTATTAAATAAGCATAAAAAAAATAATCATTAATTTATTTGCTTTTTTTAATTTGTTTAATTAGAATTATTAAAATACAATATTTACAAAAAATTATTGGTTGAATTTTTTATTTTTTTGTGTTACAAGATATTTGTTGATATTTAAATATTCTTTTTGTATAATTAAAAATTAGGCATTAAGCACTTTCTATTTTTTTAAGGAAATATAATGGAAAAAAGAAAAGTTGTAATTACTGGAATTGGTGCTATTTCTCCACTCGGTTTATCGATGGAAGAAACATGGGCAAATCTAATTGATGGTAAAAATGGAGTTAAAGAGCTTGAAAGATTTGCAAGCGAAGAATATAGAGCCCACAAGGCAGGTGAAGTTTATGGATTTGATATAAATAATTTTATAAATGATAAGAATTTAAAAAACATAGGTCTTTGTTCACAATTTGGTGTTGCCGCTGCAAAGATGGCTTTGGACAATGCTAATCTAAAATTAACTGATACTGATAGAATTGGGGTGGTCATTGGTACAACAATGGGTGACGTCCAAGAACTTGAAAAAGTAGATGAAGATTATTTTTATAAAGGAATAGATGCTATAAATCCAAAATCAATGTTAAATTATCCAGCAAATGAAATAGCAAAAAATATAGCTTCTGTTTTTGGTTTTTACGGACCAAATAATACTTTTACAACAGCTTGTGCTGCTGGCAATTATGCTTATGGTTATGCTTATGATTGTATTCAAGATGGAACTGCAGATATAATGGTTGCAGGCGGAGCGGATGTTTTATCTCGCGTTGCCTTTGCTGGATTTAATAGACTATTTGCAGTTGCACCTGATGTCTGTCAACCATTTTGCCTTGACAGAAAAGGTATGATGGTATCAGAAGGTGCTGCCTTTTTAATTATGGAATCAGAAGAATCAGCAAAAAAAAGAGGTACAAAAATACTCGCTGAATTTTTGGGTTACGCATTAAGTTGTGATGCTTTTGATATTACTATTCCACATGAAGAAGGAAAAGGTGCTATTGCAGTAATGAGTAGTGCAATAAAAAATGCAGGAATAAAAACTACTGATATTAATTATATAAACACCCACGGTACAGGTACAAAAGAAAACGATAGGGTTGAATCTCTTGCAATAAAAGAAGTTTTTAAAGAACATTCAATTAAACTTTCGATTAGTTCAACAAAATCAATGCTTGGACATTTAATGGGGGCTTCAAGTGCTATTGAAGGTGCTATTTGTGTCAAAGTTTTACAAGAAAATATTATTCCACCTACAATAAATTTTACAACTCCTGATCCTGACTGTGATTTAGACATTGTTCCAAACATAGCAAAGAAAAAGCAAGTAGATTTTGTTATGTCGAATGCTTTTGCTTTTGGCGGAAATAATGCTTGTATAATAATGAAAAAATGGGAGGAATGATTATGAAGAATAAAATTGTTATTACAAAAACAGGAGCGATTTCTCCAATTGGCGTTGGCGTAGAGAATTTTATAAGTAATATTCAAAAAATAAATAATCCACAAGATATAAAAACTTTTGATACAGAAAAGTATGATATAAAAAAGGCTTTTGTTGCCAATGATTTTGATCCAAAACCAATACTTGGTGATAAAGGTCTAAGAAATTTTAACAGAAACACTTTATTTATCTTATCTGCAATAAAAAAAGATATGGACAATGAGATAAATTATTTTAAAACAGAAGACAAAAGACTTGGGCTTACAATAGGAACTTGTTTTGGTAGCCTTCAATCAATTTCTGATTACGAACTTGATATTTTTGATAAAGGACCTCGTAAAATAAATCCAATGGGTTTTGGTAACACTGTTTTAAATAGCCCAACAAGTAGAGCAAACATCTGGTTTGGACTGACATCTCAAAGTACAACAGTTTCAACGGGAAGCATTTCTTCTGCTAAGGCTATTGAATTTTCGATAGGTCAAATTAATAAGAATGTTGTTGATGCTATGATTTGTGGTGGTGCGGAAGAACTTAATATGCAAACATTCTTAGGATATTATTTAAATAAATTTTTAACAAAAAATGAAGAAATCACTTGCTACGAAAAAAATTCAACTGGAACTATAATAAGTGAAGGTTGCGGACTTGCGTTACTCGAAACTTATGAAAATGCAGTGAAAAGAGGCGCAAAAATATTAGCTAGTATTTTAGGATATGGCACTTCTTTTTATGGAAGTATTGATAATACAAAAAATTTTAGCACAAAAGGTGTAGTTAATTCTATAAAAAATGCACTAAAAAATGGAAATATTGATACAAAAGATATTGATTTAGTTATAAGTAGTGCAAATGGTTTAACTCCTTTTGACAGTATGGAAGAAAATTCTCTTATGGAAGTTTTTGGAGATAGGTTAACAGAAATTCCTGTTATCCCATTAAAATCTTTGATTGGAGAGACAATAGGGGCTTCTGGTTTATTTAGTATTGTAGCTGCTTCCAATATTAAAGACATAAAAGAGTTGCCTTTTGTTTATAAATATTCTAATGGACAAAAAAAATTAATAAAAGTAAATAATTTTAAAATAAATTATTCCAATTTTACAAAAATTTTGGTAAATTGTATATCTGAATGTGGAAACCATTCAGCAATTATACTGCAAATAGAAAAATAAGAAAACCGTAGAGGAGAGTAAAATGGCTGATATTAGAGAAGACCTAAAAAGTATTCTTTTAGAAATCGCTGAGGATGTAGAACCAAATAATGTGAATTATGATTCAAACTTTATTACAGACTTATCTTTGGATTCTATGATCTTGTTGGAATTCGGTTCTGAACTTGAATCAAAATATGATATTCAAATTCCAGAAGAAGAATACCCTAATATGGCAACAATAAATCAGACAGCTGAATTAATTAAAAAATTACAAGTAAAATAATTAATTTTTTTTTAATAACAAACAACAGTTTTGTCTATTATTAACAAGAGGCTTTATGCCTCTTGTTATTTAATTTTTATTCTTTAATAACACTTAAAACAGGAAATTTATGAAAATTAAATTTATTTATCCTAAATTTGAGAAATTTTTGGAAACATATCCAGAACTTGGTGAATTTCCACAAATTGCTGCTACATGGGCATACACTATGCCACCTGCTATGGGTATCCCTATTATGGCTGGACTTACTCCAAAAGACATACAATGGCATGTACAAGATCAAAATATAGAAAAAATTAATTTTGATGATGACTCAGATTTGATTGCGATTAGTTTTTTTACTCCGCAATCAGGTTATGCTTATGAGCTTGGAGATGAGTTTAAAAAACGCGGTAAGACTGTTATTATGGGTGGAATGCACCCTTCTATGATACCAGACGATGTTGCACTTCATTGTGACAGTGTTTGCATTGGCGAAGTTGATACAGTGTGGCTTACTATACTCGAAGATTTTAAAAATGGTAAGCTAAAAAAAGTTTATCAAGCAGAAAAACTTCCAGAGGGGGATGAGATTGCAAGTCCTTTAAATGGAATTTTTGATGTTGAAGATAAATACGACTGGCATGCAAGTTTACTTTCTGTTACTCGTGGGTGCCCTTTTAACTGCTCATGGTGTAATATTCCAATATATCAGGGATGTAAGACACGATTTAGACCTATGGATAAAGTCGTTGAAGATATGAGAAAACTTTCTGGTAAAGAATTTTATGTCACAGATGACATGATAATGCTCAAAAGAAAAGAAATAAAAGATTACATGATGGAACTTTCAGAAAAGGTTAAAGATTTCAATCTAAATATGTTTTTATCATGTTCACCCGCTATGAATACAGACCCAGATTTTTTGGATGCAATAGCAAAAGCTGGAGCTAAAAGTATGTACACTGTTTTTGCAGCTGACCCTTTTAGTAAAATGTTTTTTGAAAAAAGCCAGAGAATGTGGCAAAAGGCTGTCGATTTAGTAAAAGAACTGGAAGATAGAGGGATTAGATTTTTTGCATCTTTTGGTGTAGGATTTGATTTTCAAAAAGAAGACCAATTTGATTATATTTTGGAATTTTGCCAAAAAGCAAATGTAAAAACGGCTGAGTTTTTTATCGCAACTCCTTTTCCTAACACACCTTTTTGGAAACAGATACAAGAAGAAAATAGATTTATACTTCCAAGAAACTGGAAAAAATATAACTGTGCAAATGTTGTCTTTAAACCAAAACACACAACAGAAGATCAGTTAAGAGACGGCTTTGTTTATTTATGGAAAGAATTTTTTAAAGTAAGAGATCATTCTGTTGCTTTAGAAACATTCCACCAAAAAGCAGAAAATATTTTAAAATCAAAAGAATTTTCTGAAGAAGTTAAAAATATGGTAAGAAAAGGGCTTGAAAAGTCTGGATATAAGTTTGGTGAGTAAAATAACATATTAATATTCCAAAAATGCGCCAATAATGTATAAAAATTGGACATTTTTCCTATTCTATGGAAACAAAAGAAAATTATCCTTTTAATTTTAGAGGGAAATGTCACCTTGAAGTTCACGAAGAATTGAAAAAAAAATCAATAAAATAGATGATTTTTTAATTTATTGTAGTTTTTAATCAGAATTCTCTTTTTAATTGTATTTTCTTCGTGTTCTTCGTGGTTTTAACTAATATTAGTTATCCTAAAACCAGTTAATAGTTGGTATAAACCACTTAAATTCTAATCCAACATTCACTTTACTAAATAATTTTTATTTTTTCGTTGTGATATGATGTATATTTATATAAATTATATTATAAGTGTATAAAAAAACATACAAAAAAGACAAAAATAATTAAATTTTATGCCAAATTTATCGAAAATATAGTGGCACAATAATTGCTTATACATTGATAGAACATCTTGAGGAGGTTGTTATGACAATAGAAAAAAGGATTAAAATCATAGGTTTTTTGGAAACAACTTTCATCAACGAAGCGGTAGAAGCTATGGAAAGAAAAAATGGGAGAAGATTATCCAACGAAGAAAAATTAGAAATACAATCTAATTGGTATAAATATTCTTCTTCTTTTACGAGAATGTGGCTTAATTACTTAACAGATGAGAAGTTGCTTACTGTTTTATCAAAGAAACTTAGTTTAGAAAAGAATTTAAGAACATTTAATGAACTTTTTGGAAACAAACTTTAAAATAGTTATATATTAAATAAAAAACTATAACATAATTTTTTAACAAAAAAAGGCGGGAAATATAAAACCCCGTCTATTTTTTTGTGTCTATTAAAAAATATAAGAAACGGGTGCCCGTTCCTTATATTTTTTTCAAATTATTATTATTAATTAAAAAGTCATTTATTGGTTTTTCACCGCAGCTTTTATAAATTCTTTAAAAAGAGGATGTGGACTAAATGGTTTTGATTTAAATTCTGGATGAAATTGAACGCCAACTCCAAAAGGATGATTATTCCATTCAACAGACTCTACTAAACTGCCGTCATCTGTTGTTGCAGAAATAACAAGCCCTTTATCTATAAAATTTTCTTTGTACAAGTTGTTAAATTCGTATCTATGTCTATGTCTTTCAGAAATTTTTTCTTTTTGGTAAGCATCAAACATTCGTGTATCTTTCAATACAATAGAATCGTTTGCCCCAAGTCTCATTGTTCCGCCTTTTTTATCAACGCCTTCTTGTTCTTCTAATAGACTAATCACAGGATAAGCAGTTTTTGTTTCAAATTCTGTCGAATTAGCACCTTTAAAGCCTAAGATATTTCTTGCGTATTCGATTACCATTATTTGCATACCAAGACATATTCCAAAATAAGGAATTTTATTTTCTCTTGCATATTTTGCTGTTAGAATTTTACCTTGTATTCCTCTGTCACCAAATCCACCTGGTATTAAAACACCGTCAACGCCTTCAAGGTTTGCTTTAATGTTTTCTTCAGTCATATCATCGCTTAAAATTCTTTTAATATGAAGTTTTGCATTATTGGCTATACTTGCATGATGAAGAGCTTCATAAATTGATTTGTAAGCATCCTGTAAATCAATGTATTTACCAACAACAGCAATTCTAATTTCGTGTTGTGGATTTTTGATGTTATGTATTAAATCTTCCCAAATAGAAATATCAACTTTAGTTTGAGTAAGTCTAAGTTTTTTTAGTATTACATCAGTAAGTTTTCGTTCTTCATAAAGTAGAGGCACTTCATAAATAGAATGTTTTATATTAACAGCATCCACAACAGCTTCTTCTTCAACATTTGTAAATAAAGAAACTTTCTTTTTCATAGAAGTATTCATTTCACCATCTATTCTACAAAGAAGAATATCAGGTTGAATCCCGATTTCTCTTAACTTCTGAACACTATGTTGAGTTGGTTTTGTTTTAAACTCGCCAGCAGCTTTAATTTTTGGAATTAATGTTAGATGAACATAAAGCACATTGTCTTTACCAGCATCATGAATAAATTGTCTTGCAGCTTCCAAAAAAGGAACTGATTCAATGTCTCCAACTGTACCGCCAATTTCGATTATTAATACATCTGTATCTTTATCAATAGATTGTTTAATTCGTCTCTTTATTTCGTCTGTTATATGAGGGATTACTTGTACACATCTACCAAGGTAATCGCCTTTTCTTTCTCTTTTAATTACTTCGTTATATACTTGACCTGTTGTAATCGAATTATTTTTTGTTAAAAGTGTATTTGTGAATCTTTCGTAATTACCTAAATCTAAGTCTGTCTCAGCCCCATCGTCTGTTACGAAAACTTCTCCATGTTGATACGGACTCATAGTGCCAGCGTCAACATTTATATAAGGGTCAATTTTTGTCATCGAAATCTTAAAACCCCTTGATTCGAGTAATGCCCCTATTGATGATGATGCTATACCCTTACCTAAAGAAGAACATACTCCACCTGTAACAAAAATATACTTTACAACTTTCATTATAAAATCTCTCTTTCATTAAAAAATCAATTTTTAATATAACAAAAATTGTTTTTTTTTTCAATAAAAATATAGGCAAATTTAAGAAAGGAAGAAGGGTAATTCATAATCATTTAATTTTTATTTAATTAAGAAAAAAAATCGTTATAGTATTTTCTGTTAAAGATAAAATTATACTGACAATCAAAATAATTGCCAGCATAATGAGGAAAATCCGTTGTTCTAAAACCTAAATCTAACACCAAGTCTTGTGTTGCTATTAAAATCTGTATCTAATATTAGCCCCATTTCGTATTGAGCTTGCCATTGTTTAAGATATTTGTTTGCTTTTGCAAAGAGTCCAAAAGAAACAAAATCCATTATAAGTCCAATAGTTCCCATTGTAGCAAAAAATCCAATCCAAAAATCACTAAAATAATCATAATAGTAATAATTATAAGAATACAATATTTTGTATGAAAGAATTGGTATTAAAGAAAGTGCTGAAACACCAAGCATTATACTTCCTGGTACCACAAGCCCTATTCCTGCTCCGTTAAATCTTTTGTAACTGATATAAAGAGGATGAAGTTTTGGGTCATCAAAATCAAAATATTTTTTCTTTTCTTCTTTTTTGGTATAATTTTTATCTTTATTATCTTGAATATTTTCTTCTTTGTCTGCAATTTCTTCATCATCATCTTCTTCTATACTTTTAGCTTTTAGACTATCTTTGTCTTTTTCTTCTTTATTTAAAGTAATAATTTTTTCTTTAATTTCTTTAGAATCATTTTCTAATTGATCTTCAATGTTGTCTTTAGTTTTAATTTCTTTTTTTATATTCATATCTTCTTTTAATTGATCTTCTGTCAAATAAATTTTTTTTATTTTTTCTTTTGAAATTGTCAAAACACCAAGACTTGATTTAATTATAATATTATCTTCTTCTGAAGATATAATAGCGCCTCTAATTATATCACCATTCTCTAAAACAAAAATTTCTCCAAATGATAGGTATGATACCAACATTGTAATTACAATAAAAATATATTTTCTCATAAAAACCTCCGCTTATATTGTTTATTTTTATATGTATATAGTAGCAACAAAAATATTTTTTTTCAATGTATAAATTTATCGGATAGCCAAAAAATTTTTGCATATTTAAAATTACATAATCCCTATAAAAATATATACTTAAAAACTTCTAAAAGGTCAATAAATAATAAAATTGACATTACTTGTAATTTAATTTCTAAACTAAACTTTAGAATAAATTAACCCTCTTATATACTATTAGATACATAAAATTATAAAAGGGTTTAAATTTTTTAAAAAAAATATCAAACAAAAACTAAGGGATTACAAAAATACAAAATAATATCTTGTATAAATTCTTGATAAATTATATAATTAAATAACTCGAATTTCCATAGAAATTTTGTAGCAAAGACTTCTGGAGGAAAACTTTGGATAAAAATATAACAAAAGAATTTGTTTTTTCTTTAAAAATAATATTAATAGGCATTTTTTTTTGGGTTATAAAAGTTAAATACTTTACTTTTTTTTGGCTTCCAGAATTTCATTTGTTGAATGTTTTTGGTTTTGAAATAATTGGAACTATTTTGATAATAATTGGCATTACTATAATCCATAGAGTTTATCCATTTGCTTATTCATTTTTTGCAATTGGTTTAGTTTATGTTATCCTTATAATTAATATACTCGATTTTGTTCTTTTTAGATTTAGAATTTATAGAGATATTCAACAATATACTCCTTTTATTATGTCTATAATGCTCGTTTTGATTGCAAAATTACTTGAAAGTGGACTTAAATATTTTGGTAATAAAGAGTTATCAAGAAAATGGAAATATCTTGCAATAATTTTGTTTTCTGGTTTTTCTATGCCTTTTTATATTTATACATCTTTAAATATTTGTGGATTTATTACTTATGAAGGTTTTCAAATAACTACAAAAATAATTTTAATTTTCTTACCTATAATTTTAAGTTTGACTTTTTTCTTTATTTTTTATCTTGTTATACTAATACAATCTTTTAATTTTTTGGCAAAAGTTCAAAAACAAAATAATGAACAGATTAAAATTTGATGGGTAAAATCTTTTTATTTAGACATGGACAAACTATTTCTAATAAAGAAAAAAAATTTTGTGGCATAACCGAAACACCTCTCATTTATTCAGAATACAAAGAATTTCCAACTGTTGATACTCTTTTTTGCTCAACGCTTTCAAGATGTTTTTATTACACACAATTTGTAAATTATAAACAAATATTTACTTCATCAGATTTAAAAGAAATAAATTTTGGTCTATGGGAAGGCAAAAGTTTTTATGAAATAGAAAAAGAAAACCCTGTTTTAGCAAAAAAATATCTTTTGGAGTACAAAGATTTTTGTTTTCCAAAAGGCGAAAGTTTTTTTACATTTAAAGAAAGAATAAATAATTTTTATAGAAAAAATATCATTCCACAAATAGAAAATCAAAAAGATATTCTAATTATAAGCTCAGAAGGTGTAATAAAAACTCTTTTAATCTTATTTCTAAATATAAACAGCAATTTTTTTTGGAATGTAAAAATTTCAAACAGTTCTTTTTGTATTTTAGAATATTTTACTTTGGGAAAAAAAATAAATTTTTGCCTTACTGGATTAAATTTAAAAACATTGTCGTAAATTTTTTGGGGAATGATTTAGTAAATCACAACATTATTTTAACCAATCCAATACTTTGATTTTAGTATCATCGAAAAGTATTTCATCTAAAGCATCATTAATTTTTTATTTATTAAAAAATTTTATTTTAAGAGAATTTTTTAAATAATTTGTTGATTTTACAATATTTAGTTTTATAATATACTCAGAATGTTTTAAATTAAACAACATAGGATGATAATTAAAAAGTTTTTACTTTGTCAAAAATTACAAAGCTTAATTGCTTACATATTTAATATGTGGCTTGCATTCGCTTGACGGGTGAATCTACAACAATCTTATTAATCCGTGTTATATACTCGCTGGAGAAAAAAAATGGATAATGAAAAAATAATAAAAATAATTTCCGAAAAGTTAAATTTAAGTCCAGAGCATTCAGAAAAAATATATAATTCTTTCTGGAAATATATTGAAGAACTTTTGGCTCAAAATGGAATAATTGAAATATCTGGTGTAGGTACTTTTTCTTTAGAGGAAAAAGAAAATAGCAAAAATGAATATACTATTAAATTTGTTCCTGATAAAGAATTTGTTGAAGAAATTTGTTATTCTGGAGATAAAGAATGAAAAAAGAAATGTCAGAATTATTTAGAACATATTTAATCAAAAATAATGTAATTTCTAAGAAAGATATAAAAAAAGATAAGGATATACAAAAAATTATTCTTAAAGCAATGATTAAGTCATTTAAAGGAGCAGAGACTCAAAAACTTTCTGATTTTGGGTATTTTAAAAAAACTTCCAAAATGATTAACTCAAAAGTAGAAAAAACAATTAATTTTATACCAAATGATGATTCTCAAAATAAAATAAAGAAAAAATTTGTAATTCATCAAAAAGAACTAAATTTGGTTAAATTTCCTTTAATTAAGATTATTATAATTACTCTTGTTATATTATTAATTATTTGTGCTTTTATTTTTGGTTTCACTGTTATTTCAAAAACAATTAATAATTATAATCAAGAAAAGCAAAGATTAATTAATTCAAAAAATAAGGATAATTTAAATCAAAAAGATACAACAGGAGATAGTTTTTCTAATGTTATAGCAGACTCTACCTCTGATAATATCGCTGATAATACGGCAGATATAAATTATAACTTAATAAAAACAAAAACAGATAAAGATCAAACTTCTGATACAAATAAAAATCAATTAACTACAAGCACAACTCAGACAACAAAAGTTGCTGTAAAAGAAAAAATAGATTTTACAGATAAAGAAATAAAAACTAACGAAAATAAGTCAATAATAATAAAAACTCAAGCTGTTAATGATACAAAGCTAAAAGAAGGTGAATATTCAAAAGAATTAGTTGATATTGATGGAAAAGTTTATGATAAATATATTTATATTATCAAAGAGGGAGACACTCTTTGGTGGATTGCAGATAAATTTTTACTTAATCCTTTTTTATGGCCCAATATTCATAAGGACAATCCTTACATCGTAAACCCAAATCTAATAGAGCCAAATTATAAACTAACGATCTATACTCAAAAGACAAAAGAATAAAAACTCCCAAATTAAAAAAAGTTGCAAAGAATCAGTTAGATTTTTTGCAACCTTAATATAGGAGGAGTAGGAATTATGAAAACATTCAATTTTCACTTATAATATACACTATTTATATATAAAAAATATGATTTTAGTGTAAAATATGAGTAAAAGTTTAACTGTAAAATTCTAAGAAACTATCTGTGTATAAAGATAGAATATTGCTTGATTTCATATCTTTTGCTATTAAAAACCACTTTTTTTCAACCCACGCAAAAGATAGTGGAATTATGTCTAAATTTGTTGATTTTCCATCTCTTTTCTTATATTTAGCAGATATTACTTTTTTTTCAGACAAAGAATCCTTAATAACTTTTGGTATTGGAAACTGTTCAAAATTACCTTTAAATCCAAATTTGTTTATTAAATTTTCTGTTGTTTTATTTCTAATATCAGTTTCGTCAAGCATTTCAAAAAAAACTTTTTGTAATATTATTGTGTCATTTAATGCTCTATGTAAATCCCCAACTTGTGTAATATTATATCGTTTCATCAAACTTTCAAGTCTATTTTTTTGACCAGGGAATAAATGAACTGCAATTTTTAACGTGTCAATAGCATTCCATTTATCAAAAAGAATTTCTTGTCTTCCAAACTCAGTAGACAAAAAACCAAGATCAAATGCAGCGTTATGAGCAACAAGAATATAGTTATCAATAAATTTTAATATTTTCTCGGCAAGCTCTTTTGTGAATACGGGGCAATCTTTAAGCATATCATCAGTTATATGATTAATAGCTGTAACTTCAGGAGGCATTGAAATTTCTGGGTTTAACATAATTTCAAGTTTGTCTATTATTTCGCCACCACTAACTTTTAACATGGCAATTTCTACGACCCTTTCCCCAGCAAGAGGATATAAACCAGTTGTTTCAACATCAAAAAAAACAAAATTTTCTTTTACTAAACCTTGTGAGAAAAGAGAAAATAAACTCATAACTATTCCTATTTTTAATATTTTCTTCTCTAATTTAAAGAGATAGAATTTATACGAATTATAATCTATCAAAAACTTTTGATTATGTCAAAAAAATATCTTAGAAAAGATTATTTTGATTATCGGTTTAATTTTTAAAATCTGTGTCATATAATTCTTAGTAATTAAAATTTTGATTTTTAAATTAAAATGTGATATAATATATATTAACTCAATTGTCAAATTTGGGATATTATCTTTAAGTTAAAGAATTTTTGTAGGTTAATATATGATTAAATTTATGAAAGAATTATTTTGGAGAATGCTACCAAAAAAAGTCTATGGTCTTGTAGGTCCTCCTGGTTCTGGTAAAAGTTTTAGGGCTTTTTTAATTGCAGAAAAGTATAAAATTGAATTTATAATTGATGATGGACTTTTGATAAAAGGACAGCAGATTCTTGCTGGAAAGTCTGCAAAAAGAGAGTTGTATCATGTAAGTGCTGTAAAAAGGGCAATATTCCATGAGCCAAAGCATGCTCGAGATGTTAGAAAAATATTAATTCAAGAACAGTATAGAAGTGTATTAATCCTTGGTACATCAGAAAATATGTTATACAAAATTATAGAAAGACTTCATCTAAACAAACCAGAAAAAATAATAAAAATACAAGACATTGCAACAGAAGAAGAAATCAGAATGGCTCAAAAAAGTAGGTTAAAGTACGGAAAACATGTAATGCCCATACCTCTAATTGAAGTCAAAAAAAAATACCCAAATATAGTTTTACATGCGATTCACATGTTTATTGATGAACCACAAGGCTTTTTCTTTAAAAAGAATAAAAAAAGACTCATAGAAAAAACCATTGTAAGACCAAATTTTGGTGGTGATGATGGAAATATTTCTATATCAGAGACAGCGATAATCCAAATGGTTAGTCATTGTATTGCAGAATATTCTACAAATATAAAATTATTAAAAGTTTCTATTATCGAAGAAAACGATGGATTTTCATTATTGCTTGAGCTTTCAGTCGATTATTTGATAAATGGACCAGAAATATTCAAAAAAATACAGGATGTTGTTAAAGATAAGATAGAACAGTTTACAGGTATCTCAATTTTAAAAGTAGACATCGATATAGTTGAAGCTCATTCTTATTGGGGTAGTTAATGGAATACAAAAGTTTTGCAAAATTAAACTTGTTTTTAGATGTAATTTCTTGTTACAAAAATGGTTATCATAGTATAAAAAGTCTTTTTGTTGAAACAAATCTTTTTGATACAATTCAATTTGAAAGAAATGATATTGGTAAAATTAGAATTTTTGATAAGTCAAATATTCTACCAGAAGAAAACTTACTAAAAAAAGCCTCAGATAAATTTATTGGTGTCGTTGGTAAAATTCCTTTTGGCATTGATTTTTATATAGAAAAAAATATTCCAATCGGTGGAGGAATGGGTGGAGGCTCATCAAATGCGGCAAGTGTTTTAAAAATTTTAAATAAAGCGTGGAATATTAATTTTAGTCAGAAAAAACTTGAACTAATCGGTGTAAAAATAGGTGCTGATGTTCCATATTTTGTAAAAGGTGGAGTCCAAAAAGTTTTTGGTATAGGTGAAATTTTAAAAAAACTAAAAACTAAAAAAATTGATTTAAATATTTTACTTATTTTTCCTGAAATTTCTGTTTCAACTCCAGAAGCGTACAAAATGATAGACGAAGCAAAAATTTGTAAAGAGACTTATTTTAACAATAAAAAATTCAAAAATTTAATCTCTGGTTTTGAAAATGGAAGTTATTCACAAATTGTTGACAACTTGTACAATAAATTTGAAGAAGTTGTCTTCAAAAAACATAATATTCTAAGTGAAATAAAGGCTAATATCTTAAAATCAGGAGCTGATGTGTCATTAATGTCTGGCTCTGGCTCTACAATGTTTGGTATTTATGAAAATTCTAAGAAATTAGAAGATGGAATTGAGCATTTATTAAAATATAATTATAAATTTAAAAATATCCGATTAAATTTTTAAATTAATTATTGACAATATTTAAAAAATTAAATATATTCAGTCCATAATTTAATCTTGGGTCGTCGGCAAGTGGTAAGCCAGCTGGTTTTGGTCCAGCCATTTCGGTGGTTCGAATCCATCCGACCCAGATTTTTTTTTATTAATAAATTATACAGATAAACGGTTATTATACGAAGCGAAGGAGAAACATCTAAAATGGGCGAACTTGTTTTACAAGCAAAATTAAGAGAACTAACAAAAAAAGAAGCATGTGGAAGATATAGAAGAGACGGTTTTATTCCAGCCGTAATTTACGGACAAGGTAAGAATGTTAATATTTTAATACACAATCTAGATTTTATAAAAGCATATCCAAAATTATCAAGAGCAACTATTATAACTTTAAAAGTTGATAATACTGATTATAGCGTTTTAATAAAAGACTATGAGAAAAGCTATTTAAAAGATAGATTTGTTCATATTGATTTTTATGAACTTAATCCAAACAAGCCAGTAACTTTAAATATTCCATTAGAATTTATTGGAACTCCTGCAGGTATTAGAGATGGTGGTATTTTTGAAAAACACCTTATAAAAATTGAAGTTGCTTGTTTACCAAAAGATATTTTACCAGCAATTAAGGTTAATGTAGCAGATTTAAAATTAAACTCATCTTTACATGTTAAAGATATTGAACTTGATAAAAAATATAAAGTTATTTCACATGCTGATGAAGTTGTTGTTACAATTACAGCAAGTCAAAAAGAAGAAGCAGCACAAGAAACAACACCTGCTCCTGCTGCAGCAAAGACAGAAAAAAAATAATAGTTTCAATTTTTTTATTTATATATGGTTGTCAAAAAAGCCAAAAGCTTTTTGGACAACCTTTTTTTATTAATAATCATACAAAAATATCCTAAAAACCAATAAACCTTTGTTTTAAATAAACCAGAGATGCTAATTTATTCAAAATTTTAATAAATAACAGTCAAAAACATTGTCTAATAAAATAATTTATGTTATTTTTAAGGGCGATTTTAGAGGACTATATCAAAAGTTAGAATAAAAAATACAATAAGGAAACAATGGTAACTAGCCTGACAAATTACTCGGTTTTAATTTTAGAGGGAAATGCCACCACGAAGAAATATATAAAAAATACTTTTTTCAATTAAATCTTCGTGAAACTTCGCCTTCTTCGTGTTAAAAATCTCTTTTTTTAAAAACTGAGAATATGAACAGGTATCAATATCCTTGTTTCTTATAGCGTGCTTTTTAGGGAAAGCCTCTTAGCAAAATAATTTTGGGGAGTTAAAATTGAATAAACTTGTTTTTTTAATAATTATTGGTTTGGTTTTACTTACAAGTTGTAAAACGACACAAAAAGGTTATAGGGAGACAGAAGCTAAGATTTTATTTAAAAATCTTTTAAAAGATTCTGAAAAAATAAGTGATGTAAAAGTGTCTGGTCTTTTTAGAATATCTGGCGTAAAAGAAATACCTGCTGGTTTTGTTAATTTTGAATGTTTTGGTAATGTAAAAAATCAAACACTTTCTTTCAAAGTTTCTTTTTTAAAAAAACCAATTTTTGAAATATCTGCAAAAGATAAAGAAATTCTATTTATAAATCACACAGCTAAGCAATTTATTAAACTTAAAATGGAAAATGTCGATTTTTCAAAGTTTATTGGGATAAATTTTAGTCCAATTGAATTAAGCTATATCTTTTTAGGAAAATGTCCTTATTCTTCAGATATTGAAATGATGAATTCTAAATTTAACGGTAAAGAATATGTTTTAGAAATAACAAACAGTGTCTCCAAATATACAGTTTTTGTAAACAGAACTGAAGATATTTCAAAAGTTATAATTGACAATCAATATTTTGATGCTATTATTATGGATAGTATTCAATATACAAAAAATGCTAAAGGCGAAAAAGTCCCAAAAAATGTTAGTTTTACAACATTAGATGGTAAGATTAAGATGAGTTTTATAATAGAAAAAATTTCTTTTGATAAACAAACAGAAGAAAAAGATTATGGCTTTCTTTCAGAATATGCAGAGGTTTTTGATATAAACGATATAAAGGTAAAATTAAAGTAGGTAATTAAATGCTAAAAAAATTCTTTTTTCTTTTTGTTTTATTGAATGCTTTTTATCTTTTTGCATTAGATAATACTGCAGATGTAAAAATTATTCTTGATAATACTAATGATGTGAGTAATGATTTGTACATCGGTAAGATAGAATTTCCGCGACTAAAAAATTCTATCAAAAGGATAAATAAAGAGTTACCGATAAGGCAGGGTGAAAAGTGGAATAAAGAGTCAGAGGAAAAATTAATTGCTTTTATAAAAACCTTACAAGATGAAAAAATTTTGGATGATACAGAAATAAAATTAGATATTACAAAAGAAGGTAAAAAGGTTAATATAAAAGTTAATATTGGCGAGCAATTTCCTTTTTTTGCTATTGTATTACCTTTTTATACTACAAATAGTTTGTTAAAATTAAAATTTAAATATTTTAATTTTTATATGAATGGTTATAAAGTTCCGTTTGAAGCAGAACTTGAATATTTACAAAAAGTAAGTGATACACAATCCGATAGGGTTAATTTTAAATTTAAGTCAAATGATCCAATTTCTATAAATAAAAGTTTAAAAATGTCTTTTGATATATCAACTTATACAACTTCATTAAATTATGCTTTTAAAAGTAATGGAATAAGTAAAGAATGGAAAAATGGACTTGAAAGTATTTTCTTTAAATTTGATTATTTAGTTCCAAAATTTGATATAAGATTATCACCTTCTTTGGGCGTTGGTTATGCAAATATTATAACAACAAAACCAAAAGATGATATTACTGCCTTAAATGATGAGTATCATGTTACTATGCTTGTTCCAAAATTTGAAGTTAATATTCCAATTTCAAGTATAAATGGAAATTTTAGTACAAATCTTGGTTTTGGTTTTAAAAATGAATATAAGGTTATAAATGATAGAAAAGATGTATTCCAAAAACAAGAAATTAGTATTAGTCAGGTTCAACATAATCTTGGAGATATTCCAAAAGATATAAAAGACCCATTAGAATCTCCAATAAATTTTAATTTTGGTTGTCCAATTCCAAAAACAGACGCTAGCTTTAATTTTAAATTTAATTTTGCATTTAGAAAGACATTAACAGGGTCTAAAGATGATATTGATTATATATTGATACAAGAGTTTGATGAATCTACCTTTAAAGATAAAATTTTAGGTATTACTGACATAAAAAATGATCCTAAAACAAAAAAAGAACTTGAGGATAGCTATAAATACGATCAGGACAATAAAAAATATGTTATAGAAGATAATGCTGATAAGAAAAGAAAAGTTTGGGAAATCTTAACACGTCCAAATATTGCTTTTATTTATTCTAATGGTGTTTTGGCGACTCCTTCTTTTGGTTTTAGTTTGCCAATTAAAGATACTGGTTTAAGGTTTTATCCAAATATTAGTTTTTCATACATAACAAAATGGCAAACAGAATATTCTACTATTAATAATTTTTCTGTTATACCAGCACTTGAGATAAATTATGAGATTGCCCCTATTAAGTCAAAACTTACAGCAAATCTTGAGTTAAAGTATTCGAGAGGGTGGATTACTGATTTTGACAAGAGTAATTATGATAAAGATACCACTCATAGATTTAGTATTTCAAAACTTGATATTGCTTTTGAAAAAAAATGGACATTAGATAATTATTATTTAACAATGACTGGTGCATCACAAAAACTTAAAGATCGAGCAGGCAATTTTTTAAAGACTTATGCAAAACTCGAAATTGATCCTTTCTCAGATACAGGAATTTTCACTCCTAATAATTTTAGAGCATCTTTGGACTTTCAATATAGATTATATCTTCCTACATATAAAGAAAGTCGTTTTAAGATGAGGCTTGCATTAATTTCTGGCTATAACAAAATAATTGAAAAAATTGGCGATGATAATATTGTTTCAAACACTGGTTGGATTAGAGGCAATGGCTATGATTTTCTTGGTGGATTTTTTGGATTTATTTCAAACTTTGAATACTGGATACATTTATTTACTATAAATACATCAAAATTTGTAGGTATTAAAATGAAGCAAGAATTACTTTGGCAAATTTTTTGGGTATTCTACACTGATATAGGTCTTACTTTGAATGATAAAATTAGAGAACCTTCAATAGATGTAAATAATTTCCATTTAATGCCTGCCATAACTCTTGGTACAAGTGTTAAAGTTTATCCAAAATTTATGCCTCTTGTTATAAATCTTGAAGCCAACATCAATCTTTACAAATTACTAATAACAAAAGATTTTAGTACAGCAACAATATATTTTGAATTTAGTGTTTCGAGGTTGGTTGAGGACAATTGGTTTAAATTATAATCAAATTTCGATTTAGAAATAAAAGACCTGTCAGATTTTACAAACTAGACAGGTCTAAGATTTACAAGTCTGCAAATTTATATAAATTTAATCTTTCGTTTTTGCCTCTTATTTCAATATCAGCAAGTTTATCGATTTTATTTTGTTGAATTAATTCAATCTTTAAGTTATTAAAAGTTGTTTCGCTTATAAGTAATGAAGTAGAATGATCTTTTGTAAGTTTTTCGATTCTTGAGGCAATATTTACTGTATCACCTATTACTGTGTACTCGAGTTTTTTGTGATTACCAATGTTTCCTGCAATAAGATAACCGGAATGCACACCAATACCAATTTTAATTGGAGACTGTCCATTTTTTGCTCGTTCTTCATTTAATTGTTTTAAGGCGTTTTGCATAGCAATAGAGGCTTTTACTGCATTTTCGCAATGATTTTGAGAACGAATTGGCACACCAAATATAGCAAGTATTCCATCACCGATAAATTTATCTATTATGCCATTGTGTTCTAATATTACATCTATCATCTTATCAAGATAACTATTCAAAAAAGATAGAACTTCGGCTGGGCTTATTTTTTCTGCCATGCCTGTAAAATTTCTAATGTCACAAAACATTACAGTTGCTTCATACATTTCACCACCAAGATTTACATTACCTTTTAAGATTTCATCATAAATTTCTTTTGCGAGATACTGCCCAAATAGAGTCTTTATTTTTTCTCTTTCTTGCAAACCTTTAAGCATCGAATTATAGCCTTCAGTTAATTCTCCAATTTCATCATTTGTTCGTACAATACTAAAACTTTCTAGGTTTCCTTTTTTTGTTTTTTCCATATTGTTTAATAATTCTCTTATTGGAGAAACAATATCTTTTGTTGTCCATCTAACAAATAAAAATACATATATTAATGAAATAATTACTCCGTTTATTATACCAATTAACATTTCAACAGCATTTAGACCATTTATATATATTAATTTCATTCCTATCGGGGTAGTAGAGGTGGATATTTTACTAAATAATGTATCCGTAATCCCAAGATTATCAAAAACCTTCGCAAAATCACCCAAAAGAAGCTTAAATTGACCTTTGTCAAGTTCTTGAATATTATTACAAATACTAATACTTAATATTACATAAAATAAAACTGTTGCAAGTGGCAATATTGTAGTCATAACACTCGAAATTATCAACCTTTTAGCGATTGACAACTTAAATTTAGTATCAATTCTTTTTTTTAATTCTTCTTTTGTAAATACATAGTCTATGTAATACCTTTGAGTCCTACTTCTATGCCAAAAGTACACAAATAAAATAGAAAGATAAGAAGCTATAATCGATATAAAGAATATTTGCCATACCATTGATAGCATAATCGAATTTTGATTTTTTATGTTTAATGTAAATACTAATAATAATATATGTGCTATTGTCATTACCAAAGCTAAAATTATAGCATTTATCAATGGGGTATGAAGGAGTGTTTTTCTGCAATAATTATATAATTTATTTGAAATAATTTTATTTTTTCTTTTACGATAAATAAATATTTTTATTGGAATATTTATGATTGCAGTAATAATAAGCCCAAGAAATAAACTAAATATAATGATAGAATCTATTATCTGTTCTCCTGATGAATTTCTTTGTTTTTCGATATTTATTTGTATTTCACTATCGATTTTTTTGTGAATATCATTAAAATTATTTTTTTCTTGTAATTCTATTTTTATATTATCCGATAAGGATTTATCCATAGAAAGCAGTAAATTTGGAGTATTCTTTATAAATAGAAAAAGCCAAACTGACATTACAAGAAATAAATATATTAATACACCCAATAAATAAATTCTAAAAACATAATATTTGGGAATAGACTTATTTTTCATAAAAGTATCCTAAAATGATTTAAAAATTAAATAAGATGACGGATGTAATAATCTCTTGTTTCCATAGGAGAATTTTGAGATAACAATACATTAATTTTAACGAAATTAATTGAAATGTCAATACTAATATTCAAATATACTTTTTGTCTATTGTTTAAATACAAGAAATTTACAAATATATATCTTTAGAAGTGCCAGACAATTTGATTAATATTATAAAAATTTTACCTAAATAATAAAAAAAAAAATTTATCCTTGTATTTTTTTTTAAATTTATATATTATTAGAAGATATTTTATTATATAATACAAAATTGTAAAATTATTTTTTAGGAGAAATTCTTGCCGTCAAAAACATTTGTTGGACTTTCTAAAATAAAGCAGGAAAAAATTTTTAGTTCTGCTGTTAAGGAATTTTCCAATAAAGGTTATAGCCTTGCAAGTACAAATAATATTTGCAAAGAGGCTGGTATTTCAAAAGGTTCTATGTTTCAATATTTTTCGACAAAAGAAGATTTGTTTTTTTTTGTAATAAGAAAGGCTTTGTCAGAAGTCATTGGTTTTTATAAAAAGAATTATCAATTTGATGTAGAAAAAATGGATTTAAAGGATATTTTTATAAAATCTTGCCTACAATTAATAGATTTTTATGAAAAATACCCTTTCCATTATAGATTGTATTTAAGAACTAATTACGAAATCGATGCTCCAAATTATAAAGAAATTAGAAGATATTTGGTAAGATACGTTTCCACAATTACGCATCGATTTATTGATGTTGGTAAAAAAAGGAAAGTTTTAAGAGATGATATTTCTAAAGAACTTGCACTTTTTTTAATAAATAGTTTTTTAAGTAGATTTGTAGAAATCTGCTTTATTCCGGGGATAGAACCAACTTTTAATGTTGGTAAATTTTCTGCCGCGGAAAGAACAAAAACTCTGGAAGAAATTTATACCTTCCTTATAGAAGGAATGGGAATAAGACAGGTAAATCTAAACCAAGAGAAGGAGATAAAATGAAAGATATCGATTTGGCAAAAATTTTTGATTCTATGAAAACTAATGACATTAGCGAAGTGATTATTAAAGAGGGCGGAAAACTCTACGAAATTAGAAGAGGAGGGTTCAAGCAAAATGTAGTTGCAGGAGCTCAACAAGTAGTTTCAGCAATGCCTGCTGCTGGGTTTGCACAACCAGTTGTCCAAGCACAGACAACACAATCAGTTGCATCTCAACCTTCTACACAAGCGTCAAAACCACAAGAAAAGGTTTCTAATTTTCATGAAGTAAAATCTCCGCTTGTTGGAACATTCTACGCTTCACCTAAACCTGATTCTCCATCATTTGTCGAAATTGGAACAAAAGTATCAAAAGGTCAAACTCTTTGTATTGTTGAAGCTATGAAAAATTTTAATGAAATAGAGTGCGATGTTGACGGAGTTGTAAGAGAAATATTAGTTAAAACTGGAGACCTTGTTGAATTTGGAAAAGTATTATTTAGAATAGAAGCTTAATAAAAGGTGGCAATTATATGATCAAAAAGGTACTAATTGCAAATAGAGGAGAAATTGCCGTACGAATTATTAGAGCGGCAAAAGAACTCGGTATTAGAACAGTTGCAGTTTATTCTGAAGCGGATAAAGAAGCACTTCATGTAAAATTAGCAGATCAAGCAGTTTGTATTGGACCTGCTCCAAGTGCAAAAAGTTATCTTGTTTATCAAAACTTACTGGGAGCTGCTGAGGCTACAAAAGCGGATGCTATTCACCCAGGATATGGGTTTTTGGCAGAAAATGCTGATTTTGCAGATGCTTGTAAAGCTTTGGGAATAGAATTTATTGGTCCAAGCAGTAATTCAATAAGACTTATGGGCGATAAAATGACTGCAAAAAAAACAGTTACAGATGCCGGAGTTCCAATAATACCTGGCAGTAAAGATATTATTAGAGCGGAAGACGAAGCTATTGAAACTGCAAGAAAAGTTGGCTATCCTGTTATCATTAAAGCATCTGCTGGTGGTGGTGGTAAAGGAATGAGGGTTGTTAGGGAAGAAAAAGACTTAATAAGTCAATACCATCTTGCATCAAATGAAGCATTAGCTTCTTTTAAAAACCCTGATGTTTATATGGAACATTATGTTGAACAACCAAGACATATTGAAGTTCAGATTCTTGGTGATAAAATGGGTAATGTTTTATATCTTTTTGAAAGAGACTGCTCTGTTCAAAGAAGACACCAAAAATTAATAGAAGAAGCTCCATCTCCTGCATTGACAGAAGAAACTCGAAAACTTATGGGTGAAGCTGCTGTAAGAGCTGCTAAATCTGTTGGATATTATTCTGCTGGTACAATAGAATTTTTGTTTGATAAACAAGGAAAATTCTACTTTATGGAAATGAATACTCGTATCCAAGTAGAACACCCTGTAACAGAACTTATAACAGGTGTTGACTTGATTAAAGAACAATTTCTTGTTGCAAGTGGCGAAAAACTTTCATTTACTCAAGAAGACTTAAAAGTTTCTGGTCATGCGTTAGAATGTAGAATTAATGCTGAAAATCCAGATATGAATTTTGCTCCATGTCCTGGTAAAGTTACAAAATATATATTACCTGGTGGATATGGTGTTAGAATTGATTCTGCTGTTTATCAAGATTACACAATTTTACCATATTATGATAGTATGATCGCAAAACTTATTGTTCATGGTAAAACAAGAGATGAAGCAATAGCAAGAATGAAAAGGGCTTTAAACGAATTTATAATTGAAGGTGTTTCTACAACAATTCCTTTCCATCTAAAAGTTATGGATAACAAGGCTTTTGCTGAAGGAAATATAGATACATCGTTTATCGAAAAACATTTTACTGAAAAAAAGAAATCATAAGGAGAATAAAAAATGGCTAATTTGTTTATTAAATGCCCAAATTGTGGAACAACCCATTTTGAAAATATTCTTGCAAGAGCTTTATATGTTTGTCCAGACTGTGATTTTCATCATAGGATTGACTCTACACACAGGATTAGATACACAGTAGATAAAAACAGCTTTAAAGAATTTGATAAAAAAATGAGAAGTGGAGACCCTATTGGCTTTCCGCAATATGATGATAAATTAAAAATTGCTATGAAAGAAACTGGTCTTAATGAGGCTATTGTTTCTGGAACAGCAGAAATTGATGGCAATCCTCTTGTTTTAGTTGTAATGGATACTCGTTTTATTATGGCAAGTATGGGGTCTGTTGTTGGTGAAAAGATTACAAGAGCATTTGAATATGCAACTGCAAATAAGCTACCTATTGTAATATTTTGTGCATCTGGTGGTGCTCGTATGCAAGAAGGTATTCTATCATTGATGCAGATGGCAAAAACTTCTGCTGCTTCAAAAAGACATAATGATGCAGGACTTTTGTATGTTTCTGTTCTTACACATCCTACAACTGGTGGTGTTACAGCATCTTTTGCTTATCTGGGAGACTTTATTATCTCTGAACCCAAAGCTTTAATTGGCTTTGCAGGTCCGAGAGTAATAGAACAAACAATTAATCAAAAATTACCAGAAGGATTCCAAAGAGCAGAATTTTTACTCGAACACGGTATGCTTGACAAAATAGTTCCTCGTTTAATTATGAAAGAAACACTGTCTAACTTATTAAAACTTCATAAAGATGCAAATAAATCTAAGGTAAAGAAGAAATATAGAATAGAGCAATACGGGCTTGAAAACTAAAATCGGAGACTGAGATGGGAATGCCTGCTTTAAAAAAGGAAAAATATACTTATGGTGATTATGTAAGTTGGGAAACAGATGAGAGATTTGAGTTAATTGATGGAGTTGTCTATAACCTTGCTGCTCCATCAAAAGAACATCAAGATGCTTCTCGAGAACTTCTGACAGAATTTAATATTTATCTAAGAGGAAAAAAATGTATAGTCTACAATGCTCCTTTTGATGTTAGGCTTCCAAAAGGTAATGAAGTAGATGATGATGTTGACACTGTTGTACAACCAGATTTAGCAGTTATTTGTGATAAAACAAAACTTGATAAAGCAGGTTGTAGAGGAGCTCCAGACCTAATAGTAGAAATAGTGTCTCAAGATGTTTCAAGGGATTTGAAAGATAAGTTTTTCCTATATGAGAAGCATAAAGTAAAAGAATATTGGGTAGTGCATCCTGTTGACAAAACTGTTATAGTTTTTAAAACTGGAAATAATAACCAATATGGAAGACCAGATATTTATTCTAGCAAAGATACAATAAAAGTTGGTATTTTCCCAGATTTGGAAATTGATTTAAATAAAGTTTTCATTGAATAAATGGTTTATAACATTCGAGGAGATATATAATGGAAAAGAGACAATTAGAACAAGAATTAAAGGAATTACAAAATAAACTTTCTTCACTAAAGACTCAAGTTAAAGAGGAGGAAAAAGAGACTCTTTATCCACTCATAAAACATCTTGAAGAAAGTGCTTTAACTTTAAAAACAGAGCTTTATAGAAAAATAACTCCAATAGAAAGAGTTCAACTTGCAAGACATTCTGGTAGACCTACTACTTTGGATTATATAAAATATTTAATTAAAGATTTCATTCAACTTCATGGCGATAGAAGATATATGGATGATTTGGCAATTGTTGCAGGAGTTGGTTTTTTTGAAAACATTCCAGTAACTGTCATCGGTCATCAAAAAGGTAGAGACACAAAAGATAATATAAAAAGACATTTTGGTATGCCACATCCAGAAGGTTACAGAAAAGCATTAAGACTTATGAAACAAGCAGAAAAATTTGGTAGACCAATCATCTGTTTTATCGATACACCGGGTGCATACCCAGGAATTGGTGCAGAAGAAAGAGGACAAGGAGAAGCAATTGCTCTAAACCTCTATGAAATGTCAAACCTTAAAACCCAAATAATTTCAATTGTAACTGGAGAAGGCGGGTCTGGCGGTGCTTTAGCACTTGGTGTTGCAGATAAAGTTTTTATGCTTGCAAATACAATTTATTCTGTAATTTCGCCAGAGGGTTGTGCTTCTATCTTATGGAAAGACTCTGGTCGTGCTGCTGAAGCTGCTGATGCTTTAAAAATCGATGCTAGTAGTCTTTTAAGAATGGGTATCATTGATGATATTATTGAAGAACCACAAGGTGGAGCTCATGAGGATCATGAAGGCACTGTAAATAGTATAAAAGAAAAATTATTAACAACTTTAGAAGAATTAGCTCAGTATTCTATTGAAGATTTAATCGAACAAAGATATTCAAAAATAAGAAAAATGGGACAATTTAAGGAGGTTGACGCATAATGAAAACTGCAATTTTATTCGCTGGACAAGGTGCTCAATTTGTTGGAATGGGCAAAGATTTATACGAAAATTTTAGCTTTGCAAAAGAATGTTTTGACAAAGCAGAGGATGTATTAAAAACTCCTATAAAAAATATATGTTTTGAAGGTCCCGAAGAAACTCTAAAAATGACAGAAAATACTCAACCAGCAATACTTTTAATGTCATATATCTGTTATAAACTCCTCGAAAAAGAAGGAATTAAAGCGGATGCTTATGCTGGATTTAGCCTTGGAGAATATTCTGCATTAACAAGTGCTGGGATTATCAACTTTGAAGATGGCTTAAGAATAGTTAAAGAAAGAGGACTTGTAATGGACAAGGCAGTAACTTCTCTAAAAGGTGGAATGGCTGCAATAATTGGTCTTGAAGATGCAAAAGTAGAAGAAGTTTGTCAAAAAGCAGATGGTATAGTAGTTCCTGCAAATTACAATTGCCCTGGACAACTTGTAATAAGTGGTGAGAAAGAAGCACTCGACAGAGCATGTAAACTTGCTACAGAATATGGAGCATTAAAGGTTGTTGTTTTAAATGTATCAGGACCTTTCCATTCTCCATTACTCCAAAAAGCAAGTACTGAACTTGAAGCTGTATTAAATAAATATGAATTTGCTCCTTTATCTGGAAAGAAAATAATATCAAATGTAACAGCTGTGGCTCATGAAGAGGGAAAAATCAAAGATCAGTTAGTAAATCAAATGTATTCGCCAGTAAGATGGAGAAAAACAATAGAAAACTTAATTGCTGAAGGTTTTGATACTTTTATTGAAGTAGGTCCTGGTAAAACTCTTTCTGGATTTATGAGAAGTATAAATAGAGAAAAATTGACCTTAAACGTAGGTAATATTGATAGTTTCAATAAAACTTGCGGAAATTTAAAAAAATAAACCAAAAAAAGGACATTGCATTGCTATAACTGTTATTATGTCAAAAATGGGTAAAATGATGACTATAATGCTTAAACTTATACAAATCAACCCAATTAATAGTTATTTGCAATGCAAATCCCATAATCTAAAAGTAGTAAAATTTTATTGCTCTCGTCTTACATAATTTTCAGTATAATTTATCCATATTTATTTTTTCTTTTGTTAATTAATTTATATCTTCAACAAAATCATATAGAATCCAGCAGATTTTTGGCAGTAATGTATTTAAAAATATTCGGGCAACTACAAATTATACGAATCCCTCACTTAATTTAGAATTTCTTGTTTATTAGAATATTATCACAAGGTTTAAATTAAAAATCTCATTCTTATTAATTCTAATAATCAAAAAAATATTTGGTTTTTATTTTGAACTATAATTTTTTTAATTCTTTTTTTGACAATACAAATAATTTTTGATACAATTGATTAAATTTTTTAATTTAGGAAGGTATTTTTTATGGCAGTTTCTTACAAAGATTTAGGACTTATGAATACAAAAGAAATGTTTAAAAAAGCTATGGCTGGAAAATATGCAATTCCTGCTTTTAACTTTAACAATATGGAACAATTACAAGCAATCATTTCTGCTTGTGCTGAAACAAAATCACCTGTAATTTTACAGGTTTCTAAAGGTGCAAGAGATTATGCAAACCAAACTTTATTAAAGTATATGGCTCAAGGTGCTGTACAAATGGCTAAAGAATTAGGTTGGACAAACCCACAAATTGCTTTACACCTCGACCATGGCGATACATTTGAATTAGTTCAATCTTGTATTGAATCTGGTTTTTCTTCTGTAATGATTGACGGTTCTCACCATAGTTACGAAGAAAATGTTGCTTTAACAAAAAAAGTTGTTGAATATGCTCATAAATTTGATGTTACAGTAGAAGGTGAACTTGGAGTTTTAGCTGGTGTTGAAGATGAAGTTTCTGCAGAACACCACACATATACACAACCAGACGAAGTTCAAGACTTTGTTGGTAAAACAGGTGTAGATAGCCTTGCAATTTCTATTGGTACTTCTCATGGTGCTTACAAATTTAAACCAGGTCAAAATCCAAAGATCAGACTCGACATTTTAGCAGAAATTGAAAAAAGAATACCAGGTTTTTCAATTGTATTACATGGAGCTTCGTCTGTTCCACAAGACCTCGTTGCATTAGTTAATAAATATGGTGGAAAAATGGACGATGCTATTGGTATTCCTGAAGAACAATTGAGAGAAGCAGCAAGATCAGCTGTTTGTAAAATTAATATCGACTCAGACGGTAGAATAGCAATGACTGCAGGTATCAGAAAAGTATTTGCTGAAAAACCATCTGAATTTGATCCAAGAAAATATTTAGGTCCTGCAAGAGATGCTTTAAAACAACTCTACATTCATAAAATCAAAAATGTATTTGGAAGCGACGGAAAAGCTTTATAACATTTCTTAACCACTGGCTTAGGTCAGTGGTTATTTTACATATCCATTAAAACATTCCTCTGTCCCTAATAAATAAAAGTTAAATTTGAGTATATAAAATTAGGAGCAGAGGATTAGATATTCAACCCCCAAATAAAACCAAACTATACAAAAATTTTTCGGTTAACCTAAAAATTTGTCTATTGAAATTAATTATTAAATGTAGTATTAATTAATGTATAAAATATTAAGGGGGACTCTCTATGAAAATGTTTTTATTTATATTTATTTTTTGCTTCGCTACAAGTTGTATTTATGCAAATGAAAAAATTGATTTTCCGAAAAAAGAAAGCATTTCTTTATTTAAAACCAATAAACAATCAAATTTTAATAAATTTAAAAATGAAATTAATGAAAAAATAATGGCTTATAAAGGTGTTATGATTGCAGGTATTGTTGTTTCTTCTATTTCTAATTTTAGTTTTTTAGCAGTTCCATTTGTTATTTTTACTCCTTTTTTTTGGTATATTCTTATTTATTTAACTGTTAGTGCCGCTTTATGTAATATTGCAGGATTAATTCTTTTTATAGTAGGGTGTGCAGGGCTTACGAGTTTATCACATAAACTAAAGTCTAATGTTAGTATTGATGATAGGAATAATAATTTAACTTTTGCATTATCTTATAAACTATAAAATATAATCATAAAAGCGACATTAGCAATGTCGCTTTTGGTTATTATTTACTATTTAGCTTTAGAATGATACTGTTTCTCCATCTTTTGGTATGATTAACCTATCTAGTGATATACCTACTTGATCTGCCATTTGACGAAGATTGTCACGAGTAACCGTGCAATGATCTAATGACTCCATGTGTACTGCTATTATTTTAGCTTTTGGAGCTGCGTTTACTAGATCAATGGTTTGTTTTGCATCCATAAGTATAGGGTCAAATCCCGGAATTACTGCACCTCCAGAATTTGTAATTATAATATCTGGATTAAATTTTTTTATTACATTTTCTACTTCTTCGCACCAAATACTATCACCTACCCAATAGATAGTTGGTTTTCCAGCAGATTGAAGTACAAATCCAGATACTTTACCCATAAGCTCAAGTATTTTTCCACTGCCATGTATGCCACCTACTCGAGTAATTGTAATTCCTTTCCATTTAAACGATGTTTCAACAGGAGTAACATTCTTAAAACCCTCATTTTTTCTACTTACTTCATCACCCTGTTGACAAAAAATTTGTACATCTTTTGATATAGCATCACTCGCTACTTTATCAAAATGATCAGGATGGTTATGAGTAACAATAACACTGTTTACATTTTCCAATATCTTTTCTATTTGTATTGGTAGATCAACAATTGGGTTTCGTTCAATCCCAGCAAAAGGCTCCATCGCTCCTTTTTGTGAAAGCATAGGATCAATAAGAATTGTTTGTCCTGCATAATTTACTTTCATTGTCGCATTTCGGATAAGTTGAATTTTGATTTTTTCTCCATTTTTACAACCTATTAATGAAAAAATAAAAATAAAAAACCCAATAATACCTCTTTTAAACATAATTTACCTTCCTAACTTAAAAAATTATATTGATGATATTTTGTTTCATCTGATATTTGTAATACTATCAAAAAATTAATGAAGTGTAAATTACCCACTTTTTCGTGTGTATATATTATTTTAATAGTATTTGATTATCGTTACTTAATTTTTTGATCTGTCATTAAGGGACGGAGGTGGAGTCTACTTATTGGGTTATTTAAAAATTTATTTGTAGAAATAGATTTTTCAAATTAAGATTTTCTACATTCATTTATATATTCTTGTCCAACTTCTTGCATAATTTCTAAGGCTTTAATAATTTTTTTGCCTTTATCTTCAGTTAAAAAATATTCTACCTTTAAAGGGTATCCTTCAAAATTTAACTTATCTATTAGATCAAATTCTCTCAACTCTTTTAATTGTTCTAATAACATCTTTTGGCTAATTCCTTTAATGTCTTGTTCTAATTGAGATAATGATGCTTTCCCATGATATTTTAACTGCCAAAGAATAACTGTTTTCCATTTCCCTTTAAGAATATCATGAATAATTTCTAAAGGACAAGTATATTCTTTTCTAATTTTCATTTTATAACCTCTTTTAAATATTATTAAAAAAAAATTGATGAATTAAATTCAGAAAAGACTATTTAATATAAATATTAACCTATTTTATTAAAAATTTTCCAATTTCTGGCAGATTAGCATATTCATAATATGCTGCAAAAACTTTATTTTGATCAATTTTTTTTAATGAATCTTCAAGTTTTTTTCTGAGTTTATCCCCTTTATCATCTTTTTTGACAGCAAGACCAATTGAAATTTTTTGAGTAGGAAGTTGTTTAAAATAAATATCTGTTATTCCAAGTTTTTTTAAAGTTGTCATACTTGATACTCGTTCAAACCAAAAAGCATCAATTCTTCCAGTTGAAAGCATTTTTAAAAGACTATTAATTTCACCTTCATAAAATTGTTCAATTTTTATACCCGTTACAGAACTTGCGAACTCCTTATTACCTCTTGGAATACCGATTTTCTTTAATTTATCAATCTTGTTTAGATTATTTTTATTTTTAACGTATATATCAGTTATTGTAGGTATATTCCAATCAATTTCTTGGGCATATTGATAAAATTCTTCAGTTTCAACTTTATAAGGGGTATGACCAATTAAGTCCAACGTTCCTAAGCTTAATTCTATTTTTGCTCTATTGTAAGGATAAATTTTTATATCAAATTTAAAATCACTTACTTTTTCGATTTCATGTAAAAGATCAATAGTAAACCCTGTGCCATCTTCGTTTATCATTGGTGGAAATGGCTCAACGCCTACACTAACAGTTTGTTGAGCTGTAATAACTGTTAAAATAAATGTCAACATAATAAAAATCGTAATTTTTTTCATAATTTTTTCTCCGTCAATTATTTTTGTAATGCCAAATTTCTTGATACTAGTGATTTATTATAATTTTAATACTAAATGAAAAAAAAGTCAATTACCTCCTTTTTGTGGGTACTATGTTTTATAATGATAATCGTACAGATTGTCATTATATACCTGAAATGTTTTTTTACAACTTGTTTACTTAAAAGGGTTTAGAAAAAAAATGATCATTGAATTTAAGACAAACCAGAAACATTTCAGTATATTAAACCGATATTCGAGTATCAATGAGGCGAAGTAGAGATAAATTTAAAAATTAATCCACCAACATTGCTAATCAAAAATGATACAATCCACGCAAGAGTAATACTATAAACTAAAGATATTATAGCCCATTTGGTCGAATTTGTCTCAGATTTTATTACAGCAATTGTTGCAAGACAGGGAGTATATATTAAAATAAATGCTAAATAACTAAAACCTATTATAGGATTAATTAATGTCGGGAGTACAACTGTAAAACTATCAGAAGCAGAATACAAAACGCTTAAAGTAGAAATTACAACTTCTTTTGCAACAACTCCAGTTATTAAACCAACAGTCATTTTCCAATCAAAGCCAAGTGGAATAAATATTATAGAAATAATTTTACCAAGCCTACCAATTAAACTGTGTTCTCCTCCAAATTCTACTCCAACAGGAAAATAAGACAATACCCATAAAATTGCAGATGCCACAAAAATTATAGTACCAGCCTTAATAAAATAATGTTTAATTTTTGGCAATGTCCCTGTAATTGAGTTTAGAATATGAGGTGTTCTATAAGGAGGGAGTTCCATAATTAAACCATCAGATTTTTTCTTTAATACAGTTTTATTTAATATAATACCAGTTAGAATACTAATTAAAATTCCTATCATATATAAAGCAAATACCGATATTCCACCATATTTACCAAAAAAAGCACCAGAAAGAAGTACAAATACAGGTAAACGAGCAGAACAGGCAATAAATGGCACCATTAGAATAGTTTTAATTTTTTCTTCATGGCTTTCTAAAGTACGGGCAGCCATTATTGCAGGGACATTGCAACCAAATCCCATAATTAGCGGAATAAATGACTTTCCATGAAGCCCAATCTTGTGCATAAATCTATCCATAACAAAAGCAGCCCGTGACATATAACCGCTATCGTCCAAAATCGACATCAAAAAAAACATTATAAAGATATATGGTATTAAAAGTAAAACATTGCCAACTCCGCCCACGATTCCATCTTTTAATAAAGAAACAATTAGTTTATTTGGAATGTAAGTAATAAAATGCGACAAAAATGCAAGTAGATTTTCCATATAACCAATTAAAATATCACCAACAAAAAATGTTGCCTGAAAAAGCAAAAACATAACCAAAAAAAACACTGGAACACCAAAAAATTTATCAAGTGCAATTAGATCAAGAAAATTAGAAACAATTTCTTTCACTTGTTTTTTTCTCATGAACTCTTTTAATACTTCTGCTTCAATACCTCTTGTTATACCATAAATCCAATCTGGGATTGCAATTGCTAAATCAGTACTAATAGATTTGGTTAGTTCTTTCCTTGCCAAGTCCAAAAGTCCATAAACCTCAGTGGAATGTTTTTTTATTTCTTCTGAAACTTCAATATCTTTTTCCAAAAATTTTAGGGCATACCAATTTTTATAATCCTTAAATTTGTCTATATTATCAAATTCCTTAGAAAATAACCTAATAGTCTGGATTATGTTTGCTTCATCATCAGGTATTTTAAATTCTTTATTTTTTGTAGAATTATTTAAATATTCATTAATTTTTTGCTTTAAATTATCAATTCCTTTTGCATCACGAGCAACAGTTTCTACGATTTGTACGCCAAGCAATTCTGAAAGTCTTTTTGTATCTATTTTATTGCCTTTTTCTTCTACTTCATCTATCATATTTAAGACAAGAATAGTTGGTATTCCAATAAACAGTAGTTGCATTGTTAAAAATAACTGCCTTTCTAAGTTTGTTGCATCAACTATATTTAAAATTAAATTGGGTCTTTCATTTATAAGATAATTTCTTGTTACTTTTTCTTCGAGGGTATAAGTAGAAAGGCTATAAATACCGGGTAGATCGATAGCATTTATTTTTTGTTTACCTACACTAAATTTACCCTCTTTTTTTTCTACTGTAACGCCAGCCCAATTCCCGACATGCTGGTTTGAGCCGGTTAATTTATTAAATAAAGAAGTTTTTCCACTATTAGGTTGTCCTATAATTGCTATATTTAAATTATGTTTTAACATTATATAACCTCTACATTTATTTTTTTTGAAATATTTCTACCAATGGCAATATTTGCACCTTTTACTTGTATAATAATAGGTCCTGTTTTGTCATTTTTAACAATCCTAATTTTTTCATTATCAAGGATTCCTAAGTCTTTTAACCTTTTTTGTGAATTAATACCGCCTTCAATGTCTTTAACAGTGGCATTTTTTCCTTCTCTGCATTCAGAAAGATTAACAACCATAAAATCCTCCTTATCTTTTATAATTATCCATAAAAATTTCTATCTTTTGTAAAGTTTCTATATTTAAATAATGTTCGATTGAACAAGCATCGTTTTCTGCTACTTCCTCTGACACCCCAATTATATCTTTGAGAAATCTTTTTAACATAATGTGTTTATTAAGAATGGTTTGTGCCTCATTTTTACCTTCATCAGTTAGTTCTATATAACCATATTTCTCATGAGAAACAAAATGCCTATTTTCAAGCTCTTTTAGTGCATTTATAACAGATGGTTTTTTTACATTTAATTTTTGAGAAAGGTCTTTTACTCTTGCCACTCTTTTTTCTTCAGTAAGAATAAATATTGCTTCCAAATAATCTTCAAGGCTTTTTGTCATTTGTCATTCCTAATAAAGTTAGTCTATACTAACAAAATTACAATAAAGTAACTTAGAAGTCAAGATAAATTTTGAAAAATTTATTATTTTATCTAAAAAAAGATTTGTCTGATTAAATTATTTTGGATAGTAAAAATTGGAAGAAGTTTTTTTGAAAATAATTTGGTAATTTTACAGTATAGATATACCCCAAAGGGACAGACATTTATTTTTAATCATTCACTCAATACCCATAAAAATTATATCCACCGCCATTATTTTGAGTTGGGTCGTCGTAATAATAATCGAGTAATTCAAACCAATTTTCGATTATTTTATTGTCTTGAGTTGCGTTATCTTTGCACCAAAATAATTTTCCATAATAATTATTTGCACCAATAACTTGTTGAGTATCAAGGCTTGTGTACCACCATTGATAAGCCCACATTGGTTTATAATTATACATTCTATTCCCGTCAGTAAAAAAAACTGACACACCATTCTTATCTGGGGTAAAATTATTATATATTGAACCAGCAAAAGATTTTACAACAAAACTATCAACGCTATTCATTACAACTAAAGCCTGATCTCTTATTTCTTTAGAAAAACTTGTCGAATTATAAATATTTTCTGCCAAACTATACAAGTCAAACAAAGGACTATAAACCCAATTAAAAAAAACATTGCTATTAAAATATTTTATAGAATAAGCCCTTGCAAGTTCAACATTTGTTTGTTCATTTTTTAATAAACTGGCTAATTTATCAAAATTTTGCTTTACGGCAATTATTTGGCTCATGTCATAAACTCCAAACGATTGATCTTGATAAGATTTTCCAGCAGTATCATAATATTCTTCTATAATAATTTTTGTAAAATCAACAGGGGACAGAGTCACTGGGTTATAATAAAGTTCGTTTCCACCATACAAGTCGTCAGCCTCATAAGATGTTTTTGTAGAATATTTAATCCTTTCAAAAATATTTTTATAATTCCAACCACTACCAATTTCATCTGATGGAGAGGCTACTATATACTTGGTATTAAAGTCATTGTTTTGTGGATTAAATTGATATAATACTTCAATATTACCCATAACACATGCGTCAAATCCTAAAATATCAATAGAATCTTTTGCCTCAAGTCCATCTGTTATCTCACCAATATACAAAGCATCATTATCAGAAGAATAATCTATACCTATCATTTTTTGTTTTTCTTCAACACTATCTATAATACTCAGGTCTAATCCTTTCCCTCTAATGCCAGCCCCATGGTTTTCTATAAATAAAGCGTAATTTGTTGCAGGATAATTATTCTTACAAAATTCAATAAATTTTTTTAAAGTATTAACGTCACCCATATTAGCTTCATAGGTCGAATTGATAGTAATTTCTGGAAACTCTGCCCCCCCAGCAAGCCTTTTTGCACTGTTACTTTTTATTTCAAAAAGTCTCGTGTCACTAAAATTTTCACCTAATATAGAACTATTCTCTGAATAATATGGGCTTCTATCAATTAGCAATATTAAATTAATACCTTCCTGATAACCTTGTTTCATTTCTTCCACATCATCTAATAAATAAGGCTCAAGATCGTTATCAGCAACAGAATAAACCATCACTGTCCATTTGCTTAAATTAATACCATTTTGGTTCACTGTAACAAGGCAAGTATCTTGTTTTGAAGTGCTATCTTTCGCTTTAGCAGTAATTACTGCAACCCCGATATGTTTTGGATACAAAACTCCATTTGAATCAATATCAACAACATCTTTATTATTAGTTGACCAGAGTATTTCTGCGTTTTGTGGAATTATTATTACATCAAGTTTTTTATTTTGATTTATATCTACTGTACAGTCTGATAATAAAATATCAAGTTTATCAATATCTATTTTTTTTTGAACTTCTTGAGTGCATGACATTAATATTATAACAAAAAGAATTGTTAATAACTTGTCAATAGATTTATCTTTTATTAAATGTTTGTGGAAAAAAAAATTATTAATCATATAAATAATACGCTCAAATACTTTGGATTTGTTAAAAAAATTAATTCTCGATCATCGGTTCATACAATTTCTCGGAATATAAAACATCATTTTGAGGTTCCAAAAAATCATAAAAAACAAAAGGGTCTATTTCCACAAACCTATCAAATAAAACAGAAAGTAATATTATATCGTCTGAAGAAAGATAATAATAAAAAACTTTATCCTCTATTTTTACTTGAAAATAACCTGTGTAATTCCCATTTTCAAACTTTTCTATTGTTAATTTATTTATATTACAACTAGAATTATTTAACACATCGATAAAAATATTATACATATTATTTGTGATTTTTCTGTCATTTTCTAAAAAATTTATTATTTGATTTGCAATATTAGGAGATATTTTAAAATAAAAAGATTTACCTAAATTATCATTTAATATCGCAATAGGTGTATCTGATTTGAAGTCATAGAATAGGTTGTTAAAATTTAAATCCATAATAATCTCCTCTAACTATTATTTTATCTCAAATTTAATAGAATTCAACATTTTTAAAGATTTAAATAAAAAATGTTTAATTTTTTTAACATTCATTTACAATATTCTCAATTTATTATTGCAGTTCTTATTTGACAATCAACTAATTGCTTTTTAGATAAAAATTTAGAATTTTTATTTTCAAATATTAATTGCAAATTCACTTAATTCTTCCAATACCCATTTTGCTTGTATTGGCATAGGAGTTAAATTAGACAATTTGTTACAATTCTCTTTTATTTTGTCTAAGTAAGAAAAATCTTTTTTATCAACACAATCTAAATAAAATTCTATAAATTCTATGAAAATAGGTATTTCTGTACTAAACATCCCAACATTAGGCAATATCCCCTTTGCTAATGCAATATTTTCTCTGGATTCGTAAAAATTATCCTGTTTTAGATAAGCAAAAGCCAAATCAGCAAAAGGAATTATGATATTTGCCCAATTATCAATGATAAATGTCGAATTAAATTCTTTTTTATATTCTATGCTTGATTTTAACTCAATTATTGCCTTATCATACTGTTTTAATGAAATATATAACTCACCTATATTTTTACATACCATTCCAAGCTCATACCTATTGTCAATATCTTCACAGATTTGCCTTGCTTTTATATGACAATCTAAAGATTTCTCATAATCTTCTTTTTCCATATATAAATAACCAATTCCAGACAAATTATAGGCTGTATGCAATAAATCATTTGTTTGCATTGATATTTCTTTTGATTTGTTTAAAAAAAGAAATTTATGCTCTGTTTTATCAAAAGGACCTGTCGCTGCCCTAAAATAATAACTCATTCTTTCATAATCATAGAGAAGATATTTTTCTCCTTCTTTAATAATATCAAAAATTTCATCAACAGATTGTTTATCCAAAAGTAATTTACTTCTTTTATGGGCAGCATATAAAAAATACCATAATAAATTTAAAATTCTTTTATGCTCCTTGTCAATATCTATATATTTATTATCAAGGATTCGTCTTGCAAGCATAAACCTATTTAACAAATCATCGTAAGATTCTATATCTCTGTGAATATTTATAATATGAATGCTTTCTATGAGAGAATATATTAAATAAAAATGATTTCCTAATTCTTTTGCAATTTGTTGAAATTCATTTAAATAATGAGTCAAATATTCATCTCTTATAAATAATTTTTTGTGAAATAATTGAACTTTAGAAAGAAAAATTAACTGTAAGTCATTATATTTTTTTGCATAAGAAAGTGCTTTTAGATAAAACTCTTCACCTTTATTATCATTAAAAGCTAGTGTTTGGGCTATGAAATAGTAAATTATACCAATATTTAACTTTATTTTAACTTCATAAGATAAATATTGTTCTTCAATTTGAAAATTTAGACAAGATATTGGCGTATCATGGAATAAAACATCATTTTCTTCATTTTTAAGTATTTTTTTGGCTAAAAATAAAGATTTATTTAGATATTTATAGGCAGTTTTATAATCAAGAATGTTTCTATATTTAATACCAGATATAAAATAATAATAAATCGCATCTTTTTCAGAATGACCATTTTCAAGATGAAAAGCTATAATTTCATAAATATCAGAAAGGTTATGTGTATATTTTTCAAAAAGTACATTTGCAATTTTTTGATGAATTTCTTTTTTATTATTAGATTGAATTCTATTATATAAAGATTCTTGGATTTGTTGATGTGTAAACTGAAAATTTTTATGTTGACCTATGGTATTTTCTGAGAGAAACCCAAATCCTATAAATTTTTTTAAATAAATATCTATATTTTCATCTGGAAATAAGGTAGAAAGTATTTCAAAGTTTATATTTTTACCAAAAAAACTTGCAACAGAAAGAACTTCTTTTTCTTTTTTGTTTAGTTTATTTATACGTGACAAAACAAGGTCTGGTATAGAAAATATAATATTGGTATTCCTTTTTGCCTCTTCTGTTAAATATAAAAAATTATTTTCTTGATATAAAAAATTATTTTCTTTTAAAAAGTTAATTATTTCAACAAGATAGTAAGGATTACTTTTAGAATGATTTAACAAATAATCTTTTAAATCTACCGATATATTACCATTAATTAATTTGTTTATTATCCCTAAAGACCTCTCTTCAGAAATTTTATTTAAAGTAATCGTTTTTAAATTAACATTTTTCGGATTCCAATTATTATGCTCTTTTTTTGATATAATAAACAATATATTTGAGTTTTTTAGTGTCCGCATTAAATAATCAAGTAAATCTAGAGAGGAATCATCAAAATTATCTATATCTTCAAATATCAAAATTAAATTTTTTATTTTTGAGATGTATAAAAAAAACATTCTAAACGCATCATAAATAATTTGAGTATTTAAAGAAAGTTTTTGAAAATCTTTACTTTGGCTAAACAACTCTGAAATATAGACATTTTGAATAGCCAAATCTTCTCTAAAATCTTTTGAGAACCTAAATAATTTGTTTCTTAAAGATTCTCCGTTTTTTATATCAAAAAAATTATAAAACATTTCTCTAAAAGGCTGCCATGGAAATTGTTTTAAATAAATATTTCCAGAAGTATTAAATATATAATTTTTTTTGTAAGATTTTATTATTTTGAAAATTCTATATATAAATCTATTTCTACTTATATCACTATCACTTATTAGTTGAACATATTTTGATTTTTTATCATTATTTTCGTTATAGATATTGAGAAGTTCTTGTAATTCCAAGTCATATTCAAAAGGTAATAAAAAATAATTATTTGCTATGTATTCCAATTTATCTTCCATATTATTTTTTTAGTATATATCTCAATTATTCAAATTGTCGATTTAACCTTAAAATGTTTTAGAATATCTTTATATAAATTAAACTTATTAATAATACAAGGTTTAAAACATTTTAAATATCTACTTAAATTAAAAAGAGATAATTTAATTATAAACAAAATTTTAAAATTTGTCAAAAAATATGAGTAAAAGCCTTACATTTAAATAAAGCTTATAGACCCTCAAAAAAACTGAAGTTTATTACTACACTTATTCTTTTAAACTTTGATTAGACACATATAATTATAATAGAATACGTAAAAATTTCAAATATTTTTTAACAAAAAAAATTAAACAAAAATTTCGCTTTGTCCCCAGAGTCTATACTGACAATTATTCAAATTGTTAATATATACTATATCTCTATAAATTTATTTGCATTAAAATAAATTTTACTTCTATTATTTATTATCATTTTAAAAGTGTTTAACTATTAATTAAAAATCAGAGATGAATATTATTTTTGATCTCTCAGTTTTTTCGATCCACAATATATAAAATATATATAAATATTTCTTGAATTTCTGAAAGAAATATATTATATTCCTAAAAATTTAAACAACGAAATAATTTAATGCAAGGAGGCAAACAATGGAATATAATTTAGATAAGCCATTGATTAGAGATGATAAAAATGGTAGACTGAAAGCAAGTCCAGATATTTACAATTTAGTAGATATCGAAGAGGGGCAATATTATAGAAATATTTTCCCTTATTCAGAAATACCAAAAGTTCCTTTTAATGACAGATTTGTACCAATGAACACACCAAAGGAAGTTTGGATTACCGATACATCTTTTAGAGATGGTCAACAAGCAAGGCCTCCTTATGCTACTGAGCATATAGTTCAACTCTACAAGTTTTTAAATAAACTTGGTGGCAAAAATGGAATGATCAGACAAACTGAATTTTTTCTTTACAGCAAAAGAGACCGAGAAGCCATTGAGAAATGCCTTGCCCTTGACTATAAATTTCCAGAAATTACTTCATGGGTTAGAGCGACAAAATCGGACTTTGAACTTGTAAAAAGTTTTGGATTAAAAGAGACTGGTATTTTAACATCTGTTTCTGACTACCATATTTTCAAAAAAATGAAAAAAACAAGACAAGAGATATTAGATCAATATCTTGGGATTGTTAAAGATTCTTTGGAAGCTGGTATTATTCCACGATGTCATTTTGAAGATATAACAAGAGCAGACTTTTATGGTTTTGTAGTACCTTTTGCAACAGAACTTATGAAACTCTCTGAGGAAGCAAGAATGCCAGTAAAAATTAGAGCATGTGATACTCTTGGACTTGGCGTTACTTATCCTGGTGCAGCATTACCAAGATCCGTTGCTGGTACAATATACGGACTTAGAGAATATGCAGGTGTTCCATCAGAACAGCTCGAATGGCATGGACATAATGACTTTTATAAAGGAACCGTCAATGCAGCAACAGCATGGCTTTATGGTTGTTCATCTGTCAACTGTACAGTACTTGGTTTTGGTGAAAGAACTGGTAATACCCCAATTGAAGCAATGGCAATTGAGTATGCTCAAATATTTGGTAATACAAATGGAATGGATTTGAGTATTATTACAGAAATTAGAAATTTCTTAGAAACATATACAAATACAGTTATTCCTACAAACATGCCTTTTGTTGGTAAAGATTTTAATACAACAAGAGCAGGAATTCACGCTGACGGTCTTTTAAAAGATGAAGAAATTTATAACATCTTTGATACTGGTAAAATTTTAGATAGACCACCAGAAGTTATGATTACAGATAAATCTGGTACTGCTGGTATTTGTGCTTGGATTAATGTTTACTTCAACCTCGATAAGGAAGAAGAAGTTCATAAAGACGATCCTTTAATTAAAGAAATATACATGTGGGTATTAAAAGAATATGAAGAAGGACGAATTACTACTATTTCAGATCAGGAATTAATCGAAATGGTAAGAAAATATTTTCCAGATATTTTTAACAAAAAAGTTATTTCTGGCAATTTCTTAAAAATTAAATCAGACTAATTTATACAAAGAGGCTGTCTCATGTCAGCCTCTTTTAATTTTTATTTTAGATGATTTTTGAGTAAAAAAAGATAAATATAAAAAATAAAGCCAATAACTTCCCGCAATTGTGAGCAATACTTAATAATCCCAACTCCAAACTTACATTAGTTACTTAGAAAACCACACTGAAACTTCATTGATTTTTTTATTTAAGAATACACAGAGATTAATATGAATTATAAGTAGTACCAAAAAATTATTCTATCTATTTGGGCTTAAATTGAGTTTTAATTAAATTATTAGTAATCAAACTATTATTTTATCTCCGATGATATTATTTTTTGCAGTTTAGGTTAATAAATTGCATTCAAGTTTAATAAATTGATGGTTCATTTTTTAGATATTAATGTAAAATCAACTAAATTTAAAAAAATTCTTTTGGAGGATATTAAAAAATGGATGAATTAAAAATTATCATTAGAGATTTTAAAAAACAAAGGGTAAGTAAAAGAGAGTTAATAAAACATCTTTCTTCTACAATTATTTCTATTCCACATCTTTTTGGGTATTATGACCACGATACCAAAACTGAGTTTTTTGTTGAGGTTACCAGTAAAATTGAAAAATTTATTTCCTTTTATAAAGAACAAGATGATGTGAAATTTTTAACATGGTTTGTGGTTGTATTAAAAAGGGATTTTATTCGGTTTATCAAAAAATTAAATAAGAATGAAAATTTTGAAGTGTACGAAAAAAAAGAACTATATGCAATTCATAGTGAAATTGGGGAAGAAAAATTTTATCAGGAAAAAGAAGTTAAATTTGACTTATCCGTATTATCAACAAATGAAAAAAAAGTCCTATTTGCTAAGTTTGGATTAAGTTTTGAAGAGAAAGAAACATCCCTTGCTGCAAAAAAAATTGTTGAAAGAATGGAAAAAAGATTTAAATATGAAGAGGCTATAAACAAAAAATATGTGAGGCTTTTGAGAATACAAAAACAGATAAAAGAAGAACATGAAGATGAAAAAATAATGTTATTAAAAGAAAAAGAGCAAATAATAATTAAAAATAAAAGAATAATCGAAAAAAAATTAGAAACTTGCAATGTTTTACCATCAAATAGATGGGTTGGTGATTTTTTGGGAATTAGTGAAGGTACAATAGCGTCATATTTGGGACGGATAAAAAATAAATTAAAAAGATTTGATATTAAAGATGTTGTGTATATTAAAGAAGATTTAAAAAGTGAGACATATTATTAACCTGAATTTCGATTTAACATTCAGTCATAGAATTTCACAGAAAAACAAAGAATAAGAGGTATAGACCTGTCTGGTTTTAAAAACTTGACAGGTCTTTTCTTTTCATTTCCAATACTTGCACTTTTAAATTTATCTATAATTATAATGACTTCAAATATTCTATTTTTCTAAAATTTTACAACAAAAAATAAATTTACTCTTGCAAAAAAATAATAAAGATACTATCCTTAAACTATGGAGGAAATTATGCCTTATGATACAAAAAACATTAGAAACATTGCTTTATTTGGGCATAGCTATTCTGGTAAAACAACTTTAAATGAGGCTATGCTTTTTACTGCTCACATGATGACAGAAATGGGTAGAGTAGCTACTGGAAATACTGTTTCTGACTATACAGAGCAAGAAATTAAAAAACAAATGTCAATCCATTCTTCGGTGTCTTATCTCGAGTGGAATAATTTTTTAATTAATATTATTGACACTCCTGGTGCACCAGACTTTATTGGTGAGTCAGTTGCAGCAATGAATGCTTCTGGCTGTGGATTATTCGTAATAAATGCAGAAAATGGAGTTGAAATAGAAACAATTAAACTCTGGCGAAAATGCAATACTCCAAAAATGGTTTTTATTAACAAAATGGATAAAGAGAATGCAGATTACGAAAGATGCCTTGCAAATCTTAAAGAAAATTTTAAAGATATAACTTTTGTCCCTCTAAATATCCCAATAGGCCACGGTAAAGATTTTAAGGGGGCTGTTGATTTGATCGATAGAGAGGCAAGATATTTTGAAGAAAATGGAAAAAAAACTAGAAGAGAAAAAGTTCCTGAACACATAGAAGGACTTGACGAACATTTTAAAGAAATGATTGAAACAGCTGTTGAATCAGACGATATTCTTATGACAAAATATTTTGAAGGACAAGAGCTAACTCACGAAGAAATTGTTACAGGTTTAAAAAAAGCTATTCTAAAAGGAACAATTGTCCCTGTGTTATGCGGCGATGCTTATATGAACTCTGGCACTATGTCATTACTCGATTGTATTGTTAATTATATGCCATCCCCTTCAGATAAAGGAAATATTATAGCAAAAGATAAATCAGATAATGACATTGAAATGGAGCCTGATTCTACAAAACCTGTTACAATTTTTGTTTTTAAGACAACAATAGACCAATTCTCTGGCAAAATAACATTCTTTAGGGTAAGAAGAGGACAAGTTAGGCACGATACAGAGTTGTATGACTCAACAAATAATCATAAAGAAAAATGTGGCAAGCTTTATAAAGTCGTTGGTAAGATGTTAAAAGAGGTAGAATTTTTGAATGCGGGGGACATAGGAGCATTCACAAAACTAACTAATGTTTTTACAAATGATACTTTGTGCGATCCTGCTAATATTGTTATTCTACCAAAAATGGATATTCCACAACCTATTTTGTCTTATGCTATATCGGCAAACAATAAAAATGATGAAGAAAAATTAATCCTGCTACTACAAAAAGTGGCAGAAGAAGATTTAACTTTTACGATACAATACAATGCAGAAACTAAACAAAATGTTATTAGTGCAATGGGAGAAACACAAATAAAAATTGTTTTGGAAAAAATTAAAGAAAAAAATAAAATCGAAACATCTTTATCTGAACCACAAATTGCTTATAGAGAAACTATTCGTAAAAAAGCAGATGCAGAATACACTCATAAAAAACAATCTGGCGGTCACGGACAATTTGGTAAGGTCAGTATCGAAATATTCCCTATTGAAGAAGGAAAATATTATGAATTTATTAATGATATTGTAGGTGGCGTTATTAGTAAAAGTTATTTTCCCGGATGTGAGAAAGGTTTTCACGAAGCAATGGATGCTGGAGTTTTGGCTGGTTTTAAAGTTGTTGATGTTGGGGTTAGACTTTTTGATGGAAAAGAACATCCTGTTGATTCATCAGAGTTATCATTTAAATTAGCATCTCGTAATGCTTTTAAAGAAGCGATGAAAAACGCAAACCCTGTATTACTTGAGCCAGTAATGGAATTAATAGTTTATACAGATCATAAATTTGTTGGTGATATTCTTTCTGATCTATCTGCAAAAAGAGGAAAGGTTATCGGGGAAGAATCACTTGGTGGCGGCATTGAACTAATAAAAGCCCATGTTCCACAAACAGAACTTCTTAGATATGCAGTTGATTTAAAATCAATTACTTCTGGCACAGGAAGTTTTGAATTAAGTTTTTATAATTATCAACCACTAACAGGTAAAATTGCAGACGAAATAATCGCAAAGGCAAAGAAAAATGTTAAAGAAGTGGAAGATTGATATAAATTCTATAGAGATATAAAAGCGATATTCGCGAATATCGCTTTTATATCCGTTACAAATCAATACCTATTTTTAATTTCAACATATTTACTGAGTAGCGATGGGTTTATTTCTTCTGGGAATAAATCAAGAACATCTACACCCAGTCTTTTTAAATTGTGAATTGTTTTATCTCTTCGCAAAATCATATCGTAAGTTGCTGTTTTTGTAAAAATATTCAACCTTTTTGAAGGATTTGTATCTGCTATCTCAAAAAGTTCTTTATCTTTAAGTAAAATTAATAACACTATATGTTTTTTGGAAAGTATAGATAAATATTTATGATAAATTTTAATATTTGAGTCATCTATAATATCTGTAAAAATAATTACAAGACTCCGCTTTGAAAGTTTATTCTTAATAAAACCAAAAGCAGTTTGATAATTTGACTCAACATACTGGTATTCTAACCCAGAAAGTGCAACACTTAGATTTTTAATATCTTTCTTATTTTTTGTTGGCGGAATATACTTGATTATATCCTCACCAAAACACAAAAGGCTTACTTTATCACCGCCAAAAACAGCAGAATACGAAAGAATTATTGATGAATTTATCGCATAATCAAGCAATGACATTCCATCAACCTCAGTTGACATAATACGACCGCAATCAAGCATAATCGCTATATCTAAAGAATTTTCCATTCTAAAAACTCGGGTTATTGGCTTAACTCGTCTTGCCGTTGCTTTCCAATCGATTTTATTTATATCATCGCCTTTTATATAATCTCTAAGCATTTCAAAATCAAGTCCGTCCCCAACTACGTTTGTTTTTTGAATAGACTCGTTTAATTTAATTTGCTTTTGGACAATTTTAAAATTTTCATTTAGCCTACTAATTAAAGGTATTACTCTAAATGTTTTTTTGTGTGAAATCTTTACAAAAAAATAAATAAACCCAAATAAACTTTTTCCTTTTATATAAACATTATTTATTTCAAATAATCCTCTTCTTTTTGCGAATATTTTTAATTCAATTTCTTTTTGGCTAGAAGGCTCTACTTTTAATATTTTTTTGGAATATTCTCTATCAAAAGCAAAATCTAAGTCAGTAAGAAAATAAAAATTAATAGATAATTTATTTTTGTTATCAACAAGTATTTTGAAATGATTATAACAATTAATCCTAAAGTCTTTTTCTATAATTAAATCAATTGTAATATTCTTTTTGTAATTTGGACTCAAAAAAAAGTCGAGTAAAATAACAAAAATTAATATTAAATCAAAAATTATGGCAATAAATAAAAATTCTTTACGAATAAAAGCAAAAATTATCAAAAAAAATGGAATAATAAATAAAATTAGCGTTTTTTTAGTAAAATTTATTCCATCTTTCATCTCGGTACAGCAACCTTTCCAAGACAAATAGTAATAAAATCATCAGTGCTATTTCCCTCAATCTCAGCCTCAGACTCAAGGATAATCCTATGTCTTAAAACTGGATAACACGCCTCTTTAACATCATCTGGCACAACAAAATCTCTTCCACTTATAGCAGCCAATGCCCTCGAAGCCTTTAGGAGTGCAATAGAGGCTCTCGGAGACGCTCCAACTTCGATGCCAGGAGTTTTTCTTGTAACAGAAACTATATCCATAATATAATCTAAAATTTTTTCATCTATATTAACACTATCTAACGAATTTTTGTAACTAACAAAATCATCTTTTCCACAAACAATTTGCAAATCCGAATTTTGTAAATTCCCAGAATCAAAACCATCTCTAAACATTTTAAGCATATTTTTTTCGTCTTCAACTGCTGGGTATTTTACCAATATCTTAAACATAAATCTATCAAGCTGTGCTTCTGGAAGTGGATAAGTTCCTTCGAGTTCGATTGGATTTTGTGTGGCTATTGTGATAAAAGGCTCGTCGAGTTTATAGATAACACCATCAATTGTTACCTGTTTTTCTTGCATTACCTCAAGGAGTGCTGATTGAGTTTTAGCCGGTGTTCTATTTATTTCGTCAGAAAGCAAAAAGTTTGTAAAAATTGGACCTTTTCTAACAACAAAATCATTCTTCTCAAAATTAAAAACTGTTGTCCCTAATATATCAGAAGGCATCAAATCAGGTGTAAATTGTATTCTTTTAAAAGAAGCACCAATTATCCTACTCAAACAATTGGCAATCAAAGTTTTCCCTAGTCCGGGAAGCCCTTCAAGTAGAATATGCCCATCTGTCAAAAGTGCTATAACTACAAACTTAATAACCTCTTCCTGCCCCTGCACGACTTTTTTTAATTCATCATTTATTCTATTATATAAATTTAAAAAATCCTCAGTCTTCTTTTTTTCCATAAATTCTTCCTTATAATTAATTTATTAATTGTTATCAAATCTCATTTATGCACTAATCCCATTTAAAAGCGTTTAAGTATATAATATATGGCTGGCTGCCTCTTAAAGAATTAAATTCATTAATCGAAATTATTTTAATATCTAACATAATATCATATTTTAAAATTAAAATTAGTATTTTCTTTTAATTCGATTAAAATTTGATTTATTTCTATAAATTTTTCTTCCTTAATAATTAACAAATATTACAAAAATAAACTATAAATATCAAGAGAAAAATATAAAGTAAAAAATTGGTTGGATTTTATTTTTCATAATTTAATAGGTGTTAGCAAAACTAACACCTATTTTTAACTATAAATAATGATAAAATAATGATAGATTCTTATTTTAAATTTTCATAAAGCGGATATAATTGATCTATTACATAATCAAGCCCCAGAGAAATTAATGTTTCTTTTAAAGGAATTGTAGTTGTTGCATCATATCCCATTGCCTTATAATATTCGCTCTTACCCTTGTCAAAATCATTTTTAATATTAGCATTTGGCCCTTCAGTGAGAGGATTATTCCTTACTCGTTCAGGCATTTTAATATTGACTTTCTGTAAAAATTCAGATTTGGTTTTTGATTCTGCGAGTTTTTCTCTAACACTAAATGAATGTCGCAAAGTTTTTATACGTCTAGCAACAAACATATATGAATTAAAATCTTTTTTCCAGCCAGTTACTTGATTAAGCCAATCTATTATCGGCAGAGTTATTCCATTATCAAATCCAAATGCACAATATCCAAGTCCGTTAACCAAATCCATAAAACAACTGTCTTGCAACAATTCTTCGCCTTCTGCATTTTCTGCTTTTATAGACATTGGGTGGAGTTTTTTTGTTTTTTTAGGCTTTTTATCTTTTTTAATAGATGCTTTGAGAGTATTACTATTATTTGTTTGATAAAGACTTGCAACTCCACCAAGAGTACTGGTGTGTCTTCCTGGTGTTGGTTCAGCTTCGTATGCTACGCCAAGTCCCATTCCTCCATTAGAACGAGGGTCGTGCATAGGTAGTTCTTGTCCACTTACATGCATCGCATATTCATTAAAATTTATATTAGGTTTTTTTGATGAAAAATACTCAGCTGCTTTTTTAACTCCATTAACCAAATATTTTCCAAACCCTTCATTATTTACTATTTGTTTTACGAGAGTCAAGAGTACATCTGCATTCCCCCAAGACAATTCTAATCCTCCAGTATCATCTTTTGTTATATGATTTCTATTGTATGCTTCGTATGCCCAAGAAACTGTTACAGCACAACTTATTGTATCAAATCCAGCACCATTTAAAAGATCATTTATCTCCATAATTTTTTCTATATCATTACAAAGAACCATAGTACCAAAACCACAAATAGTTTCATATTCAGGAATAAATCCTTTTCTTGCAACACCATTATCAGTTTTATCAAAAGTTGCTCCACATCCCAAAGGACACGATGAGCAGCGAAATCGTTCATCTTCGTGTCTTTTTACAAAATTATTTGATATTTTTTGTGCCTTTTGGGGTTTAAAATCCTTAAAACCAACTCCCATCCAATTTTTTACAGGAGAATCTCCACTTTCAGCAGATGTAGAAACTATTGAAGTTGTTCCCCATTTTTCCATAACATAACGTTCAAAATCGCTAGGCTCAATAAGATTTATTAATGGTTCTCCTGTTTTTTTAGAAGACGTGTTCATTAAATAAATAACCAATCTCGAAAGAAACGGAACATTCATTGCCCATCCAATAAAAAAATTGATAATAGGATGTTTATAAGTCTTAAACGAGTTGATAAATTTATGTATATCAGAAAAAAAAGCGTCTTTTTGACTAATTTTAACATCCTCATTACCTGCGATACATATAGCCTTTAGTTTTTTTGATCCCATTACCGCACCCAAACCACTTCTAGCCGCAGCTCGCCCTGAGTCTGTGATTATTCCAGAAATCAAAGAACAATTTTCACCAGCCTGTCCTATTGCAGCAACTCTAAAAGCTCGCCCATGTTTATCATTTAAATATTGATTAGTAGTAAAAGTACTCTTGCCCCATATATCTTTTGCACTTTCAATAGAAACTTCTCCACCATTAACAAGCAAATAAACAGGCTCTGAGCTCTGTCCTACAAAAAAGAATCCATCATAACCAGTAGATTTTATTGACATTCCAAAAGTTCCACCACAATTCGCATCTCCCCAGCCACCAGTAAGAGGACTTTTTGCCATTGCCATCCATCTTCCTGAAAACGAAGCACATGTTCCAGTCATTAATCCTGTCATTAATCCTAAAATATTTTCAGAACCAAGTGGATCAATCCCCGCTTTTTGATTCTGAAACAGTATTTTTGAACCAATCCCGTATCCAGAAAAATAGTTTTGATAATCTTCATCACCAATAATAATATCCTTTATTTCGCGTGTAGTAAGATTTACCCACAAAACTTTACCCATGTATCCAAATCCCATTGTATCCTCCTCATTTAATAATTTAATTGTAAGACTTTCAAAAAAGTTTAAAATTATAATTCAATCATTTTGAATGTTTTATAATGGCTAAAAAAGCCGAAAAAAACTCTTTTATCACGATTATTTTCTCGTACTGACAATATTACAAAATAAATAAGAAAGATCAAGAAAAAAATAATTGTTTTAAATTTTAAAATTTAAATAGTTAAATTTATTAGGGATAGAACAAGAGTATTTAATTTTAAATAAACGTTAAACATGTCATAAATTTGGCTAAATTCAAAATTTTTAAAAATTCGTAAATTTTTAGTTAAATTCTAATCAAAATAAAAGAATTCGATTTGTCGGCAAATTTTTAAAAAAATTAATATAAATTTTTAATTTTATTTTAAAGTTTATAATATTCTCTAACACATTATAAAGTCAGTAGTTAAGAGAATAAATTAATATTTCAAATTTTATTTCAAAAATTTGTTGATTTTTTTTTAATTCTTTCGATAATCTTTTTACAAGACTTGTTAATAAGTTGTTAATAAATTATTAAAAAAATGGAAAAATCTTGTTTACAATATTTTTGATAGATATAAAACATCTGTAAAATATTTAATATAAACAAGTTAAAAAACATAGAAAAAACAGAAATTTAAATTCTATTAACAAATTTATTATGAATTCTTGTCAATAACTTGTAAATACTTTGGGAGTTCTCTATGCAAGATGGCTATTCTATTTATTGGGCAGGGGTAAAAAAAGAACTTGAAGGTCTTATTTCACAGAATGATCTGCAAATATGGATTAACAGGATAAATTATCATAGTTTCGATTCAAAAACAAATATAATGAGACTTGCTGTGCCATCTATATTCATAAAAGACAATGTTATGAAATTTAAGGATACAATTTCTAATATTCTAACAAAAATATTCGGATATAAATGTTTGGCAGAATTCATTGTAATTCAATCAGAAGAAAAAGAAATAATAAAAGAAGAAAATAAAACTATAAAACAAACCACAATAATTGAACCAAAAGAAAAAATAATAATTAAAACGACTCAAGACAACGAGCAACAAGAAAATTTTTCTTTTGACTCTTTTATAATTGGTAGTTCAAACGAATTCGCAGCCCATGCAGCAAGAGTTGTTGCTGAAAATCCCGGCACAAAATATAACCCTTATTTTATATGGGGTGGAAGCGGGCTTGGAAAAACTCACTTAATAAAATCAATCGAAAGATTTATCAAAGAACATTTTCCAACAAAAAAAGTAAAATATGTAACATCAGAAGAATTTACAAACGACTTTGTTAATTCTTTAAGAACAAATTTACAAGAACAATTTAGAATTAGGTATAGAGAACTTGATGTTCTAATTGTAGACGATGTTCAATTTTTTGCTGATAAAGAAGGTATCCAAGGAGAATTTTTTCATACATTTAACAAATTATACGACAACGGCAAACAAATGATATTCTCATGTGACCAGCCAATTCAAAAAGTTAAAAAAATGGAAGACCGAATTAAGGGACGATTTGCGATGGGACTTACCGTAGACCTAAGACCACCAGATTTTGAGCTTAGAATGGCAATTATGAAGAATATGGCAGACAATTACCTACTCTCTGTGAAAAACGATGCAATGGAATATATCTGTTCCAATCTCGCAGGAAATATCAGAGACCTAAAAGGTACTTTTAAAGACTTGCTTGCATATTCAAGTATTATGAAAATAAACGAAATTACTCTAGACATTGCAATATCAAGATTAAAAGATAAAATAACAAAAAATATGTATTCATCGCCTGTATCTGTTGATAAAATAATTCATACAGTAGCAGAATACTTTAACCTCAAATCTCATGATATTACTGGCAACAAACGGACAAAATCAATCGCATTAGCAAGACAAGTCGCTATGTACCTCAGTAGAAAAACAACCCGATTATCAACAACCCAAATCGGTACATACTTCGGCGACAAAGAACACGGGACAGTAATGCACGCAACAAAAAAAATCGAAGACCTCATAAATAGCGATTACAAACTCAAAGGCGATATAGAAATGCTAACTAATAAGATTAAGGCGGAGTAAGGAATAACGACACCAAATTTTAATATATAAAAATTTGGTCTTATATACTTTGGGAAAATATGAGTGATTTTGTGGGATATAATTGGTATTGATAATATGGAGACAGAGAGTGGAGATTTAGATTAAATTTTATCTTTTTTAGATTATTTAAATTTATTTTTTTATTTTTTTATCAATTGGTTATAATAAAAAAATAAATCTCTATCAAAAAAATTTCAAATAAATTAATCAAAATCTGCCAAAATAATGAAAATAACCTGTTAATAAAAAAACATGCTGTCAATATCGACAAAATAAGATGTATATTATAGACAACTTATTAAAGGTCTAATTATATATCAATAAATAAATAAAAATAGTTATACACATATTGACAGGTACTACTAAATTTCTACTACTAATTTATAAATTTATATTAATAATAGAGATGAAGAATTTAATAAAAAACGATTGACTTTATACAAACTCATTGTATATTTATAATATAAAAAGGATAATAAAATATGGACAATTTATTCATAAATTCAGAGCTTTATGAAGGTAAATTTGTAATATTAGACAATTTTGAAAATAAAAATATTATTTTTTCTTCTGATGACACAAATAAACTATTAGATGAGATAAATAACAAAAAAATAGAATCTCCATATATAGTATATGTTCCAGAAAGTAATTCTATTAATATATTATGAGTTTATTTAAAATTAATTTTACTCAAATAGGTACTAAAGATAAATTTAGACCATATATAGAGTTTATAATAAAAAATACTGAGACAGATAAAAAAATAAATGCTATGGCTTTAATAGATACAGGAGCGGATGAATGTGCTTTACCTGGATTTTACGCAACTATTTTAGGGCATAACTTAGAAAATGGATTTAAAAAAGATGTAAAAGTAGCAGGTGGTAATACTGTTGCTTTTCGACATACAAATAAATTAATAATACCAAAAATTAATTTTATAAAAAATATGATTATTGATTTTATTCCTAATTTACATATACCAATTATCGGAGTGAATCTAATAGAAAATTTTAATGTGTTTTTATATTACCCTAAAAAATATTTTATTATTGATGATTTAAAATAAGAATTTATATTTCAATCCAAATTTTTTTTGAACCATCTATCCCTCGATAAATTAATCAAAATCTGCTAAAAATATGAAAATAACCTGTTAATAAAAAAACATGCTGTCAATATCGACAAAATAAGATGTATATTATAGACAACTTATTAAAAGTCTAATTATATATCAATAAATAAATAAAAATAGTTATACACATATTGACAGGTACTACTAAATTTCTACTACTAATTTATAAATTTATATTAATAATAGAAAATAAAAACTTAACTAAAATTATATATAATAAACTTTGGTAATCTATAAAGACCTGCCTTAAATTTCTTTTAAAAAATAATTTATTTTTTGACTCAGATGTAATTATTAATTTCTTGTAAATTTATTTATAAAGTTTTTTGATTTATCAAAACATTACGAACAAAATTATTAAACATAAATACATAACTTTTTTAATTGCTAAAATTTATCTAAAATTACTATAAATCTTCCTAAAAAAATTACAATAAATTAATCAAAACATGCTAAAAAGATGAAAATAACTTGTTAATAAAAAAAAAGGTTGTCAATATCGACAAAATAATATATAAATTATAAACAACTTATTCAAGAGTTAATTATACATTAATAAATTAATTAAAATACTTTTACACATATTGACAGGTACTACTAAATTTCTACTACTAAATTTATAAATTTATACTAGTATAATAGAGAAGGAGAATCTAATGAAAATTATTTGTTCAAAAGAAAGTTTATCGAAAGTACTCGGAGTTGCAGAAGGAGTAATTTCAACAAAAAACAATATATCCATTCTTTCAAATGTTTTGATAGAAACAATGGACAATGCAGTAAAAATATCCGCTTGTGAAATAACACTCAATTTCTTTGCTGAAATAGGAGCAGAAGTTATAGAACCAGGATCAATTTCTGTTTATTGTAATAGACTATATTCAATCATAAAAAAGCTAAACTGTGAAGAAATAGAAATAACATCAGATTCGCAAAATACTGTTACAATAAGACCAAAAGACAACAAAAGAAGTTTATATACTCTCAAAGGAATTAATTCAGAAAAATTTCCACCAATAAGACCTTCTGACAGTACTGACTTTTTCTCAATAAATCAAGAAGCATTTATGGACATGATAAAAAAAACATTATTTGCAGTTCCTGCGAATGATAACAAAAAATTTACAAGTGGTGTCCTATTTGAAAAATCAAATGATTCGATTAAAATGGTATCAACAGATGGAAAAAGACTTTGTTTAGTAACAAAAGACATAACTATTCAAGAAATAGAAAATACAAGCATTATTGTTCCTCCAAAATTACTTACAGAAGTTAATAAACTTTGTAGTGGAAATGGTGATATTAAAATAACATTCAATACAAAAAATATTTATGTTGTAATAGATAATTTTTATTTTATATCAAACCTTTTAGAAGGCAATTTTCCTCCTTACCAAAAAGTTATTCCTCAAGAACAAAATAACAAAGCTATTGCAAACAAAAAAGAATTTTATGAGTCTTTAGATAGAATCTCTCTTATGAGTGATAAAGATTCTAAAAAAATAATTATATCTTTATCAAAAGATACAATGAAAATATTTACAGAAAATGCAACATTAGGCTCTGGTGAAGAAATAATTCCAGTTGAATACGATAACCAAGAAATAAAAATCGCATTAAATCAAACATTTATTTTAGAGGTATTAAATGTATTACAAAATGACAAAGTAATAATAGAATTTAAAGATAATCAAAGCACAATAACAATTAAAGAATTAGATAACGCAGAATACCTATATGTAATGATGCCAATGTCATTTTAAAAAAAATTAGGATAAAAATTGTTCATAGAAAAAATATATCTTAATAATTTTAGAAACCATGAAAATATTAATCTTGAGTTTAATAAATTTTGTCCGATTAATATAATAATTGCTCCAAATGGAACTGGTAAATCAAACCTTTTGGAAGCAATTTATTATTTATCTTATTTGAGACCATTTAGAAATGTATCTGATGCTGAGCTTATAAAAAAAGGCTCAAATTCTTTTTCACTTGCAGGAAAGTTTATAAAAAATAATATATCAACTGATATAAATATAAAATACTCAAAAACAAAAGAAATTCTATTAAATAATAAAAAAATAAAAAAACATTCTGAAATTTTGGGGTTAATCATAACTGTTTTATTTTGTAATGATGATATTTTTATAATTAATGGCAATCCTTTGTTAAGACGAAGATTTTTTGATATGTTTATTTCAATTTTGGATAAAACATATCTTTTCGCTTTAAAAAAATATCAGGTAATTATAAAACAAAGAAATTATATTTTAAAGAATAATACAAATTTCGATATGCTTGATGTATATGATTTTCAACTTTCGCAATGTATAGAATATATAACTAAAAAAAGAATAGAAATTGTTCAAATTGTAAGTAGTTTATTTCAACAAATATATCAAGAAATAGGTTGTTTTAAAGATAAAACAAAAATAATATTTCAAAGTTCATTACAATCTGATAATAAAGATGAAATTTTAAAAAAATTAAAAGAATTAAGAAAAAAAGATATAGAAAACGGTTTTACAAGCTTTGGTTCTCATAAAGATTCTTATTTATTTTTGTTAAATGGAATTAATTTTTCTAAATATGCTTCTTTTGGGCAAACAAGACTTGCATCATTAGTTTTAAAATTAGCACAGATTGAAATTTTTGAAAAAAATCTTAAAATTAATCCTATTTTACTTTTAGATGATGTTGTATTAGAATTAGACTTAGAAAGACAAAAAAGATTTATTAGTTTTTTATCAAAGAAAACAAAACAAATGTTTATTACAATAACAGACGAAGAAAAATTTAATTTTTTTAATAGTAACAAAGAATTTATAAATAAAATAGAGTTATAGCGATGAGAAGAGATAGTAAAATTACAGAAATACAAGATTTAGTTAAAATTGCTTTCAATAACACTTATTATAGATCGTCTCTAAAAGTATTATTAATAAAAAGAAAATGGATTGACATAATTGGTAAAAAATTATTTTTTCATACATCACCAGAAAAAATGTATAATGGAATTCTTTATGTCAATTGTAGTCATCAAGGCTGGATACAGACTCTCCAATTTTATAAAAATGAAATTATTGAAAATATTCAAAAATATTATAATGACATTCAAGTAAAAGAAATTATTTTTAAACTTGGAAAAATTGACAATCAACAATCTGTTTTTCAACCAAAAGAAAAAAAAGAAGAAAAAAATATTACTAAAACAGATGAGACAAAAGAAGGATTATACAAATCCTTAAATATATTTTTCGACTTATGTAGGAATAGAAAAACTAATACTTGACATTAATTGTAATTAAATGTTATTATCCTCACGCTACAAACGCACAATCTGAGTTTGTAGTTTACACAAAATTTGATTTGTGAATATAAATCTTTTTTTTAAAAAAAACAAAAATAAGATTTTATAGTTTATTTTTAGAAATTAGCAATTTAATTGAAAAATTATTATACATAGTATAGGAGAATTTAATGAAAAGAACTTATCAACCTTCAAAAATTAAAAAATTAAGAGACCATGGTTTTAGAGCAAGAATGGCAACTGCTGATGGTAGAAAAATTTTAAAAAGAAGAAGACTAAAGGGCAGAAAAAAATTAACAGTTTCAGGTTAGACTAAGTGCAAAACTATAAGCTTTTAAAAAAAGAGAAATTAAAAAAAAAATAGAATTTGATTTTCTCTTCAAAAACGGAAAATTCTTAAGATCAAAATTTTATGATTGCTATTATTTGGCTAATAACTTCTTATATTCAAGAATAGGTACAATTGTTAAAAAAAAGATTGGAAATTCTCCAAAAAGAAATTATGAAAGACGAATAATAAAAGAATTTTTCCGTTATTTTAAATTTGATATATCTAATAATAGTTATGATATTATTTTTATATTAAAGCAAAAAGACGGTTCTTTTTTAGAAAAAAAAGAAGATTTTAAAAATATAATTACTCGTATTCAAAAAAATGATAATAAATAAATTGTTTTTGATTTTTATAGGTTTTTACAGAAAATTTATATCACCGTTTCTTATTCCCTCATGTAGATTTTATCCTTCATGTTCTGAATATGCAGAGCAGGCTTTTAAAAAGTACAGCTTTTTTAAAGCTTTTTTTTTAACTATTTACAGAATATTGAGGTGCAATCCTTGGAATAAAGGCGGATACGATCCACTAAAATAATTAAGGGGTTTTTTTTATGGAGAAGAACAGCGGTAGCAATACATTCATGTTTATGATGGTACTAGCAGTGGTTTTAATCGGTTTTTTATGGGTTTCTTACTTTACTACAAAAGATAAAAACATATCTACTAATACAACAAATTTTGAAGCTAATCAAAATAATGTTAAAATTAATAATAACGTTACTCTTAATACAATTCAAGACTTTGAGTTAGTAGAAGAGGCTCAAACAGAACAATATGACCTTGTTTACGAAAACAAAAATATTAAAATTGAATTCAGTCCTTATGATGCTATAATTAAAAATGCTTGGGCTAAAGATACTTTTATGAAAAGAAAAGAAGTCAAAATGTATGATTTAGTACTTGGCGATGAAAATAATGGAGCTTTGAGATTAAAATTTGGTTCTTGGGAAAATGATATTACTATTTCAACTTTGACTGGTGGTAAAAACCTTTTTAATTATAAAAGAGAAGGTGATAAATTTATTTTTACTTGTAAATTAAAAAAGAAAAGCGAAGATTTAGTATATACAATAATTAAAACTTATCAATTTATTGATGATGAAAATCTTTTTAAATTAACAGTTGATATTTCAAATAGTAAAAATATTCCAATCAACTTTGATAACTCTGGTATTTCTTTTAGTATTGCATGGGGACCAAGGCTTGGTGTAGATAAAGATAAACCATATAATAATAGATATGATATGTTTACATATTTAAAAAATAGTGAGTTAAAAAAAGTTTTAATAAATGATAAAATGATAAAAGATTCAAAAATAAATTTTGCAACAAAGACTAAAGAAGGTAACGAATACTGGCTTTCTTGCAATAATCATTATTTTACAACAATTATTTATCCAGACAATCAAAATTATAAATTTTTATTTGATTATAGAAAGTCTAGCAATAATACTTATTACGGTGGTTTATCAAGAGATACAATAGATAAATCAGTATTAAAATCTGAATTTTATGTATATGTTGGACCAAAACTTGGTTCTGTTCTAAATAAATATAACAATTTTGAAAAAGAAAATTTTTCATTAAAAGAAACAAAGTTTTCTGCGATAGATGCTAGTACATTTTTTTATATTGATAAATTACTTACCTATCCTCTTAACTGGATATTTTTACTTGTTAAAAATTATGGTATTGCAATAATTATTTTTACGATTTTGATTAAATTACTAATGTCTCCTTTAACACATCAAAGTATGGTTTCTCAAGAGAAAATGTCTAAATTACAACCAAAAATGAAAGTATTGCAAGAGAAATATAAGGATAAACCAGAAGTATTAAATAGAGAAACAATGAATTTATACAAAAAAGAAGGTATAAATCCACTAAGTGGTTGTTTACCATTAGTTTTGCAGATGCCTATTCTTTTTGCTATGTATGGATTAATTGATAATATGTTCCAGTTGAAAGGTGAATCTTTCTTATGGATAAATGACTTAGCTCTTCCAGATTCGGTTTTATTTTTTCCATTTACACTTCCGTTTGTTAATATAAATTCTTTAAATATATTACCTATTATAATGACAGGAGTATCTGTTCTATCTACAATGTTTATGCCAGATACATCGTCAAACAAGCAAGCAAAAATTATGATGTGGTCAATGCCATTAGTATTTTTCTTCTTATTTTATAATGTTTCTTCTGGTTTGGTTTTATACTGGACTGTTATGAATATATTAAATCTTGTACAACAGATATATATAAATTACTTTAGAAAAAAGATTGTTAAAAAAGCCTAAGTTTATATAAGGAGTTACTAATGATAACAAGAGAATTTAGCGGTAAAACAGAAAAAGAAGCAATTGATAATGCACTAAATACTTTAAAATTAAAAGAAGATCAAGTTAAAATTGAATTGGAAAATAAAGCAGGTATTTTTCCTTTTGGTAAAAAAAATATTGTTGTTAAAGTATCTTATGATGAAGAGTTAGCTTTTGGTAATAGATGTTTAATGCTTGTTAGAGATTTACTCGAAAAAATGAATATTGAAGCAAAAATCTATTTACTCGAAGAAAATGATGAAAAAGTTGTTATTGAAATTGAATCTCCAGACTCTGCTATAATAATTGGAAAACAAGGTAAGACTTTAGAGTCTTTACAAACAATAATTAGTGTTATTATGAATAAAAATTCGACGGTATGGACTAAAATTGTTGTTGATATAGGAAATTACAGACAAAGAAGAGAAAAAAGCCTTGAAAAATTAGCAATGAGTTATGCTAATCAAGTAAAAAAAACAAAAAAATCGATTTTATTAGAGCCTATGAACCCATTTGAAAGAAGAATTATTCACATGATGCTTAAAGATGATAACAATATAGATACTCAATCAGAAGGTGAAGGCACAATTAAACAAATTAGAATTCTCTATAAAGAAGATTAATAAAATGTAGGATGTTATGGATTTACTATCTTTATTTAAATTAAAAAAACAAAAAAAAGAAGGCGTTTTAGTTTTTTCGTTTATAAACTGTTTTTTTTTAGATTTTTATAAAAATTTATCTGTTGATGTACTTAGGTTTGATGTTGAAGAATTTTCTCAATTAAATGACTATAAGGATAGTAAATCTTTAAATCCAAAAGATTTTTTACCTATTTTAAAAAATGTAAATAAAATTAATGATAATATTAAAATCGCTGTTGATTTACCGCTTTCTGTTATTACAGGAAGTGATTCTGATTTATTAGACTTTTATAGAAAATCAAATGCTAATATTTTTGTATTAAATTTAGATTACAATATAAATAATATTAGCAAAAGACTTTTAAATTTAAATATCCCAATAATTGTATCTATAAAAAATAAATTTCAAAATACTAAACTTGAGACTGCTTATATTACAGAAGTTTATAATAAATTAATTGAAGTAGAAAATTACGGCTCTATAATGTTTATAGTTGAAAATTTTCAAAAAAACTTTGTTGATGAACTAAAGAAAAATATTTCAATTCCTGTTGTTTCGACTGACAATACTCTTGGAGCAGATGGATTTTATGGTAGATTTTCTAATATTTTTGGAATATTTGAAAATAAACTTAAATACCTAAATATTTCTGAACTTCTAAAAGAATCAATTAAAGATTGTTTTTTAAGCAATAAACCAAAAATTTAAAATCCTATTTTTAAATAAGCCAAAAATCCAAAACCTATTTCATCATAACTTTGCATAATTTGATGCTTTTGAAAATACAAGATGTTATTAAATTTTATACCAAGCCCAAATCTTTCCTGCCAATTCCAATCAACTCCAGCATTCAAAAGATATATATTGTTCATTTCTTTATCCAAAAGGTCTAATCTATAAAATAGTCCAGTAAAATTAATTAAAAACGAAAGCCCTGTCTTTGGTATAAAAAATTTAGTTTCTACAAATAATTTGTCCCTTCCATTAAAATGAGTATTATCATAAAAATAATGTTTCCACTCTGCTTTTATATCAATATATTGTTTGTAATTAAAATTTATAGATGCAGATAAATTAATCTCAAGAAAATCCCTTTTTTTCAAGATATATAAATTTTCTTCTTTGGTCAACAACTCCCAATCTATTCCACCCATATTATAGATAACCTCAAAATCAGTTGTTGCAGAAAACCATCCAAGAACAGACCCTTTTAATCCAGTCCTTCCATACCATCGATAACCCGGCACAATTTCTTGAGGATATACAACAAAGTCATTTTCTTTAAACCAAAATTGATCTGGCTTTTTGGATAACTCTCCACCACCTTCAACATAACAATAGAAGTATTCTAAAAAACTATATCCAAATTTACCAAAAGGTAAAAGATACCAAAAGAACTCTGTATCTTTAAACAATCCAAGAAAATCAACCATTCCTTTTATAAAAAAAGATTCTTTTATTATTGTGTTGTAACTTGCACCTGCTTTTATACTATTAAAAAATCGTCTGTTGTATTTACCAGAAAAAGTTAAGTAATTACCAGAACTATTAGAATCCGTATAATTAAAATCATAACCAACATACCCAGAAAAAAAATGTGATAAAGCAAAAACCTGACTATAAGTTATATCTGTGTTTAATAAATAATCAAAGTCATCCCGTGAAATAGAAATGTTTTCTCTACCCGAAAGATTATTAAATAAAAAAGAATTTTGCATTCTAAATGTCAAATCATTTTGATATTTAAATTTTAGTGAAGGAGTTGCATCTACATTAAATATTTTTTTTCTTAGAATGCTATAACCACTTTTACTTTGTAGATCATAAGACTTTGCAAAATATCCAAGATCGCTTGCTATATTAAAATTTTTTTGTGAAAATAAAATTTGTGATTTTAAATTATCAAGTGAATAAAAGTTTTTTTGTTGAGGCTTATCTATCCAATAATTTTCGATATAGTTTCTTACATAACTTATCGAAACTTTTGGATTTATATCTTTTATAAAAATAGAAAAATCTGCTAATAAATTATTATTAAGTCCATATCCAAACAATACAATAGCATCAATAGCTTTTTGTTTTTCTGGAGAGTCTATCCTTTTTGGTAGCGTGTCCTCCAAATCAATTTTTATATTTTTTGTTAAGTCTGGCTTAATTGCTATATCAAACGAAACATCCGTAACTTTTGATTCAGAAATTTTTATATCAAAAGAAATTTCTTTTTTATCTTCTATTTCTATATCAACTTTTGGAAGTAAAATAGAAGGAATATCTTCATCACAAAAAACAAGGAAATTAAAAAATATAAAAAACAATAAAATAATTTTTTTCATAAAACCTACCATTCATATTTTGGGGACAGAGCAAATATTTAATCAACGACTTTCAGACGCTATAACATAATTATTCAAATCTTTTTTCCAATTCTTTTGCCTTGCTTGTCCATATAGAATCAGAAAAATTAGTTTTTAATCTTTCTATAATTTTTTTTGCTAAATTTTGTTTATCAATTTTATAATAACAAAGTGATGCTTTATATAATGCTTCTGCAATTGTATCATTATTCGCCTTATAAGAAGTTGTTTTTAGATAAAATTTTGAAGCATCTTGATATTTATTTAACTCAAGTTCATTATCGCCAAGTAGATTACTTGATTTTCCTCCGATATCTTCATTGTTTGTCTCAGACAAATCTTTTAAAATTTCCAAAGCCTTAATTCTATTTTTTTTGTAATAAAGAATCCCAAGTTCAAATTTTGCCAAAATATTTCCTTTTTCAACTTCAATGATTAAATTTGCCTCTTCTTCACTAATACCATTTTTTACTAAATCTATTTCTTTTAGTCTTTTGTTATACTGATTAATTTGTGTAGAATTTTTATCAGCATCAATAAGTTTAATTAAATAATATTTTTCTTTTTCATAATTTTTTTCTTCAAAATAAATATTTTTTAAAATATTCAAACTATCTTTATAAAAACTCGAAGAAGAATAATTGCTAAGTAAATTTTCTAAAAACTCTTTTGCTAAATCAAAGTCTTTTATTTTACTTGCAGAATATCCAGCCCAATAAAAAACAACATCATTATCTTTTTCGTCTTTAAATTTTTTTAGATAAAAATTGTAAGTGGATAATGCTTCAGAATATCTTTCCATTACAATAAACGTTTCTGCTTGCATAATTAAAATATTTTTGTAGAGTAAAGAATTTTTTGAGTAATTATCAGTAAAAATTCTAATCAAAGAGTTAGCCTCTTCTAACTTTTTTTTATCAAGTAAATCTTTTATTAATTCAAATAAAGCATCATCTTTATAATTCGAATTAACAAATTCTTCAAATATTTTTTTATAAACAGTTATCGCTTTTTCTTTGCTGCCAAGGTTTTCAAAACACTTTCCCATTTGATAATATGATTTACTACCAAGTTCGTCTGGATAATATTTTTTATAAATAGACTCAAATTTAAGACTTGCATTTTGATAATCTTTTTTTGAGTAAAAACTAAAAGCTTCCATATAATAAGAATCTTTTTTTAAATTGTCTTCAATATCTAAAAGACTTGCAGCACCAAAATTTTTTGAGGCATCTATATAATTTGATTGTTTGTAATACATCCATCCTATATAATAAAAAGATTTGTAGACAAGTTGTAAAATTGCTTTTTCAAGGTTTTTTGTTTCTGGATATGACTGTAAAGTTTTTAAAAGTAAAATTCCTTTATCGTATTCTCTTAGCTGCATATAACTAATGCCTGCGATATAATCAGATTTTATCTTTAAAGCAAGTTGTTCAGTATCAGCCAAATTTTTAGAATAAGTAGAAATTAGAGGATGAGTTTCTACAACATTATTATAGTCTTCCACATTAAAATATAGGTTCATTAAGTCAAGTGCGAGATGCGGTTTTTTATCAAAAGCAATAAAATTAAAAGTATCTTTAATAGAAGAAATAGCATCTTTAATTTTGGATAGTTTTATATAATTATTAACTTTTATGCTTGTGATTAAACTGTTGTACTTTTCTTTATTAATAATATCTTCAAGAGTTTTTAGTGAGTTAGAATACTGTGACGACAAATATTCAGCCTTTGATTTTAGAATAAAAAATTTATCTTTATTGGCAACGTCAGATTTAAACAAATCTATAGACTTAGAAACTAAATCAAATGCCTTATTAGTTTCTTTTGTTTCAATGTAAATTTCAAGTAATTTTAAAATTGATTCGTTTGTATATACTCTATTATTTTCGTTTGCTCTAATGTAATTATTTATAGCCTGTTTTAAGTCTCCGATTTTATAGTAAGTTTCGCCAATATAAAACAACGTACTATTTTTTAAATCTAATAGCCTTTCTTTTTCTTGTTTTTGAATATCTTGTTTTAACAGATTTTTTTCTATTATATCAAGGCTTTGTTTAAAAAATACCAGAGCATCAGAATAATTTGTATTATTGTATTCTTCAATACCAAAAGACAAACTAATATCAATATTATATTTTGAATAAGGATATTCATTAGCAAGTCTAAGTAAATATTCTTTTGCTTCTTTTTTATTACCAAGAGTGTTTTCTATTTTTGAAAGATGAAGTAGAGCAATATCAGAGGAAGGACTTTCCTTTGCAAAATTATCTATTTTTTTTAGTAAAATTTTTGCATTTTCTATATCCTTATTTTGAATAGAAAGTTCTGCACCATAAAGCCAAAATCTATCTTTATAAGTATAACCTTCACCTGTCTTTCCAAGTTTAGTAATCCAAGTATTTATAAAATTTTCTGCGATATTAAATTTTTTATTTTTTATCAACACAAAAGCATACAGAACGGATGCTTCTTCATACTTTTCAGACCTCTTATATTTATCAGCAATTATTTTTAAATTTTGTTCTGCCATATCATATTTTTCGAGTTCTATTTGAGAGTTGGCAAGTGCAAGATAAGCCCTTTCGATTAGCTCAGAATTAGGTAATAATTTAGTGTATTTTTGAAAGAATTCTTCTGCACTTTCCCATTGAGATAGATTTTGATAAATCAATCCTTTCCAAAAATACGAATAAGAAGTGTAAGAAGAAAATCTATATTTAGTTAATAGCTCATCAAAATAATTTAGTGAAGTTTTATAGTTTTCTAAAAAGTAATATGAAAGACTTATGAAATAATAAGCCTTTGCTTTGTTTTGATTGTCTTCAGAAATTTGAATAAATTTTTTGAAATTATTTATTGCAAATAAATATTGTCCTTTATTATAATCTTCTACCCCAGCATCTAATAAAGAAGTAAACGCTGATTGTGTAAAAGCAAGATTTAAAGAAAATACAAAAAAGTATAAAATAAAGATTTTTTTCAAAGTAATTTTTCCTAAATTTAATATTCAACTGTAAAAGGTTTTTCAAGATATTCGGCTGATACAGAGATGTCTTGTTCTTCAACTTTATGAACTCTTGCCAAACTTGGTCCTTTAGAAATGAGTTTTTTTAATTTTTCAATTTGTTCTTCTTCTCCAATGGCATAAATTTCTACATTAATAAAAGAGTTCTTTACATATCCGCGAAGTCCAAGTTTTGTTGCGTGTTCAACAACAAAATATCTAAATCCAACACCTTGTACATCTCCTATTACAGTAAAAAATTTTGCCTTTACCATAACTTCTCCTAAAATTAGATATGTCAGATTTCTAAAACCTGACATATCCTTTATAAATATTTATCCCTTTTTTACTATTATTTTGCCATCTTCAATATCAACAATTATTGTATCACCTTTTTTTATTGTACCAGAAATTATTTGAAGACTTATTGGGTTTTCAACATGATTTTCTATTACTCTTTTTAATGGTCTTGCACCAAATTCATGAGAAAATCCAAGTTCAGAAATTTTATTTTTGCTTTCATCTGTAAAGTTAATAAAAAAACCGTTCGATTCTATTTTCTTTTTCAACTTTGTTAATAACAAGTCTGTTATAGAAACAATGTGTTCTTTTTGTAATGGATGAAAAACTATCATATCGTCTATTCTATTTAAAAACTCTGGCTTAAAGAATTTTTTTGTTTCTTCTATAATTTTTTCTTTTATAAGTTCATAGTTTTCTCCTTTTCTTTGTGTTGGAGTAAAACCAATTCTTTTTTCAAGTTCAAAAATATGAGAAGACCCAAGATTTGAAGTGCCAATTATTATACAATTTTTAAAACTAACTTCGA
>Ga0209518_1000054_pt1 | contig 166652 bp, 246 predicted proteins | sample RifGroB1_FD_183993 | JGI IMG/M metagenome (GOLD analysis project Ga0209518, IMG submission 183993) | Groundwater microbial communities from Rifle, Colorado, USA - Groundwater B1 (SPAdes) (version 2) | ecosystem: Environmental > Aquatic > Deep subsurface > Groundwater | place: Rifle, Colorado...
CATATATCAAAAATGAGCAAGTCGAAGGTGATTTTACGAAACGTAGAAAAGATTGCCCTTTGAAGTTCGAAGATGAGAAATAAGTAAAATAGGAGTTATAAATTTCTTTTGTTAATTACGAGGAGATTTATAACTCTCAAATGAAATTCATAGTTTATAGGGTACATAATGAACAATAAATAATTTTATTTAACCTCTTGTATTTGGTAGCAGGAGGTTATATAATTAATCAAACCCCACGAAATTATATTTTCAATCTATTTTGAAAGGAATGATTTTTATGTTTGAAAAAGATGAAGTGGTATGGTGTAGACCTAATTTAAGTGATGCACCGATTTGTGGTAAATATGTTGAGAAAATGAGTGATGAACAAATTAGAAAGGGATATCGTGCTGGTCATATTGTAGAAGTCAATGGATTAGAGTGTTGGGTTAGACTTGACTTATGTTCTATAAACAAAGAAAGCATAAAGGATATAAGATATTAAGTAAACAACCCTAACAAATGTTGCTTTTAAGTTATTGAGTAAAAGGAGGAGAAAATTCACAATGAAAAAGAAAATCGGAGAATTTCTATCAAAAAATTTACCTTTCTTTTTTATACCTACGGCAGTTTTTTGGGTTTATCTTGCTATAATGGCTGAATCATTTTTAGGCATTTTAGGTTATACAACATGTTTAGGATTTTCAATAATGATATATTTTAACATTATGGAATGGGCATAAAACCAACCAAATGATGTATTTATAGGTAGGAGGATACAATGAAAGAAAAAGATATTAGAAAAAGTAAAGCGAAATGCCCGAAATGCAGATCAACAGATATTTTAATTTATGAAAAATGCATTCATGTTCAAACATGGGAGCAGAAGGATGGGTTTATAGACCACAATGAAGGATATATGAATCCAGAAGGGGCTATTGGTACTTATGGTGAATGTGATTGTGGACACAGATGGAAGTTCAAAGTGTTGCAAATTACTGATTTATTTATTAAGGAGAAGTCATGAGCAAGAAATTGTTAGAAAAACTCGAAAGGTATGAGAACAAAGCTTATGATGGAGGATATGGTTCTGACTGGTTAGAAAATATAGGTGAGGGTTTTAAGTTTTATATTAAGGGCTGTGTTGATAAAAATATTAGACCAACTATTAAGGGATTTGAAAAATATATTGATAGTATTGTACGATAAAATCTTACATTATATACTTTAAAGGAGGAATAAAATATGCAAAAAATCATTACATATTTTGGTAGAAAAATGCTTCTTGCTTGTGATGGAAAATGTGACAAAGCATGGGGAGTTAGTTCAAGACTAAAAATTCAACTAAGTGAAACTGACGAAAACGATTACTGTTTCTTATCAGATGACGAATTAGGAATTGCTCCTGAAGATCCTTTAACTTATGAAGGTCTTGATATGGAGGGTAAACCTACGTGTGATGGAGGGGAAATGAACAGATGGTGTGCAAGGGAATGTGAAAGAAGTTCTATTAATAATTTGTTAGGTGAAATTGAGATTAAAGATTTTAGTAAACGTAGGTACAATTATACAAATAAGAATAATTAGATACCGATGAAAGAAGGGTTTGGTGACAATTGATAACCATTGATGATGGTGAATTATCAGAAATATACTTTGACTATGGAGAAATGATTTATACTAAGGTGCAGAATAAAGACAAAGTTGAGTACATTCCTTTTGGAAAATTCATGTGGTTTACATGCTCTAAACATTTAATTAATTTAGTGAATGAGAAAGGCGAGAAAATGCCATTAGATTTATGTTATAGATTTACTGAGGAATAAAGGAGGGAAATTATAATAATGACAAAAGAAAATTCTCTAAGAATTCTGAATAAATGCATTGAAGAATTAAATAATATGAGTCAAAAAGAATTTGATCAGAAGATGTTACAAGGCGGTTCATTCTTTGATGAGTATTCATATGAAAATGATGGGTTTGTATTGAATATGTTTAAAAAGTAATACTACGAAAGGAGTCTTTCGAAGACTCTAAACAAAACAAAGAAAGAGGTAGATTAAAATGAGTAAAGAGCAACAAACAATCATCACAGAACTATTAAAAGCAATTGGTGCAAGCAAGGAAACATCCGATATGTCTTGGAGTACAGCCAATGAATTGACATCACTTGTAAGACAATTACAGGTGGCTTAGATGAAATATCATATTAGTTGGTTGGAATCTGCAATTAACGCATTTAAGAATTGCTATGAAACACAGACACTTGAAGGTGACATGACTATTGAGGAATTTATTAAAGCGTTTCAAGCCAAAGAGTTGAAGAAAGTGATTAAATTAGATTAGCAGTAGAGGAGGATTTGATAATGTTGTCATATAACCAAGATCATTTAGAATGGACTATAAGAAACATTAACAAAAGAATCAATGCTCCTCATATGATGGCGAATGAAAAGTTGGCAGACGATATTTTTCCAAACATAAGAAGGTATTTTCCAGAAGCAATCATGATAAAGATTGGCATTGTGCAATGGATTACTGTTACTAAAAGAGGACAAAATGCTCTGATTAAACTTTTAAAAAGAGACATATCAGAGCATGAGAGGGATATCAGAGAGATTGAAAATGCTATTAAGCAGATAGCATAAAACAAAAGTTTTCTAGGAGGTTATTTAATGGATATTGATTACTCAAAATTCACGCTGAAATGTGGTGGTAACGGTTACAATGATTGTGGACAAAATGAAAAACAGAGATGTTGTGTGACTTGTGATAAATATCAAAAGTGCATTAAAAATGGTTGGGCTTGTTCTCATCTAGAAGAGGTTGATAATGACCCACAAGAATGTTCTGCATTATATTTGAAGATAGAAAGATTATAGCTTAAAACGGTGATTCTATGTGCATAAATCCCAATTGAACTAATATAATTAATACATATTATATTAGGAGGAATGCCATATGAAGATCACAGATTACCCAGTCACAACACATTTCAAAGAAAAAGATTGGTTTCACTCACAATCTCACACGGGCATCGACCTAGCCACACCTACAGGAACAAAGATTTATGCTCAAGACAGTGGCATTGTGAGTCTTACGATTGATTCTATGTTAGGTAATACTGTTCGATTGAAATTAAATAATGGAGATATAATTGTTTATGGTCATCTAAGCAAATTTGAAGTTGAGAATGGTCAATATGTAAAGCAAGGAGATTTGTTGGGACTTACTGGTGGGGCTGTTGGAAGTATAAATTCAGGTAGAACCACCGGAAGTCATGTCCATGTATCTCAATACCACGAAGGAGTATTGATTGATCCTACAAACTACTTATTCCATCATGAGCAACAAGATATTTCAAGTCCTTTGATATTCCCTTTGATGCTAATCTTGCTATTAATCATTGCATATAAGGCGAGAAGATTTCTGTTTTATTCGCTTGGTATTTTTGTGGTATTGTTGGTAATATTTTTGGTAAGTTAACATATACTAAAGAAACTGAAAATAATTAATTTAGGTATTGTACAATATGAAAGGTGATGATATAATATGGTAAAAGATTCTACATCGGAAACATTTATCCTTGAAGCAATTAAATTTCTTGAATTAACTACGGATTCTTATAGCAAAATGCCACATATGCAAATTATGAGGATCAAGGAAATCATTGGAGAGTTAGAAGATGTTTTGGAAGAAGACTATTAATAGAAAGGCGGAGTATTAATGTCAAATAATCAAAAACCTAAATGTCAACTTACTGGTGTAGATGGTAATGTATTTGTCATAATAGGAACAGTTAGCAGAGCATTAAAAAGAGCAGGACTTATTGACCAAGCTAAAGAATTTAGCAGTAAAGCGATGCAACAAGAAAGTTATGACAATGTACTAAGATTGTGTTTTGAATATGTTGATGTTTGTTAAAAGTTAAAAATTAGGAATCCTTGCTACATAGGGGTTTCGCGTTGCATAAAATGGCATGAAAGACGAAGTTTAAAGGATAAAGGAGAGATTTATTTTGGAATGTAGAGCATGTGGATTTACTAGAGGAGAAGAAGATTTTATAAGGATTTTCTCAGATCATAAATTTAAAATCGATAACCCAAATGAATGTCATCATGGAGATTATGATTATGAATCTCAAGTTATAGTGGAATTGTACGCTTGCCCTAAATGTAAAAGTGTCTTAATGAATTAATATAGCATAAAAATTAAGTTTGAAAGGTTTAGGAGGTAGAGAAATGTATCAATTATATCAAAACAAAAATGATGCAATTATTAAAATTCAAAAACTAAGCAAAGTGTTTCAAGACAAAGAATCAAGGATAACTGACGAGATTATGATATTTAATGATGTTTATTCTTTTTGTAAAGACAGAAAGAAACTCAAGCAAAAAGCAGAAGAAATTAAACAAGAATGGGTGAATGAAGCCAAAGCATTATTAGAAAAATATGAAAATATTAAAATTTAGAAAGGAGAGGTACATATGAGACTTTGGCATCAAGATTTAATATCTAAACTACCTAGACAGCAATTACTAGGTCAGCACCGCGAATGTGCAGCACTCAGGGGAAATGGATGGGGTAAGAAACACTCAGCTATAAATTATATCTTTAAATATAGTCCTGCTAAATTAGTTTCATATCATTACTTAATCATAGAAGAAATGCTTAACCGTGGCTACAATGTTACTGAAGAATGGTTGAATCTTAATTATAGAGGTAAGGAATGTAAGCCATATGATTTCATCAACCATATTGAAATTAGTGGATTAATTTATCCAGAGCATGATCAAGATTATTTACAGGAATGCCTAGACAATTTAGAAGGTAAAGGAATTAAAATTGTTGCATAGAGAAAGGAGAAATTATGATTATTAGTTTTGAAAAGATAGTTGAGAAATTTATATCTAGACATGGTATAAGGGCAGTAGTTTTAAAGACTAATTTTATTAATGAAAGTGAATGTCATTTATCTCTATATGGTGGATATTCAACATCTGTAAAAGTCATTGAAGATAAACTATATCAAGATGGTGCATTATATTGTAAGGTTGAAGAATTATTTGGTTAAATTATATAGGAAATAAACTAGAATAAGATCGGATATTGTATGTATTTGTTAAAAATATGTATGAAAATGGGTCATATTTGCCCATGAAAGTGTGGTTCTATTGGGAGGAGGGAAGTATGAATCAATTTAGCAAATATAAAAATCAAGGACAATTGAAAATAAATCACAATAATTAAATCTAATTAACACATTTACACTAAAATATAATAATTATATTTACTATTAATATTGCAATTAAATCACAATAATTAATCAAAAAATAATAAATTAATATAAATAATGGAGGAATAATTCAAAATGGCAAAAGCAAAGGCAGAAACTAAAATGAAATCGATTCAAAGACAAGATAATAATATACATATTTGCCCGAAATGCGGAAACAACAAAGCAACACAGGTTACCAAACATTCTTTCTACTGCATTCGATGCGATATTGAATTCAATAAAGATAACAAGATATTTATAATTATGTTTGACGGAACACTGGCAGATTATCATGTAAACGAATTTGCTGATATTTACTAGAAAGAGGAATTGAAAATTGGATAAAGTTAAAGAGGGAAGTTTTTTATGGGTGATGCAACAAGTAGCACAATATAAGAGTGCGTTAGCCAGTTGTGCTATCGAAGGGAATGAATTTGGCAAAAGGCATTTAAAAGCAATTGAAGGAATGGAATTAGTTGAGGAGTATAAGTATCTTAAAAAAGTATTTGATTATCTAGAAGAAAAATATAATTAATCCAATAGAAAAATCTTTTTATTTGGTTTAAGAAAGGAGAAAATAATAAATGCAGAGATTGAAATTAAAAGATGATGTTGACCTAAAGGATCTTCTAAAAAGGTTTGCAGAAAATGAAAACACATATGATTTAGACGATCCAATATTTGATGAATTCATTAGTGTAAACAAAATTACAAAAAGTATTTCGCATTATGGTTATAATGGATTAATTTATAATTGAGCACAACTAAGCCCGGAAGAAGCAAGACTACAAAGAAATCAAGAGACATTGGCAGAAGTGTTTTTTAATAAGTAAATACGAGGAAATATTATTGTATTTATGTTATGAGGGGGCAAGTAATGTCTGGTTTAAATATAAATAAATTAAAAAATAAAAAGTTTACTATTATTTCTACAGAAGAATCACTTAAAGATGTGATACCATATTTAGTTGATATTAATAGTGTTAGAGGAGAAAATATGTCGCACTCAAAACTTAGAGGACATGATATAGAATTTGTAAATAATGAATGGATATATTCTGATACAAAAGAACCAACAGTTTCTACTTTTAAAGACAGACCATGTGGACATTGTAATAAATTTAGTACACCTGAAGGTCACGATGTATGTTTAGGAGAGTTGAAGGCCATTATGAATGGGTGTTGCGGTCATGGAGCTGTAAGTGAAGCGTATGTGCAATTTCTAGATGGATTTTCAATTCATGGAGAAGATGCTGTTGTTATACTGGATGTATTGAAGAAATATAGATGAAAATTTATCAGAAATCAGAGCAAGAGTTTTAAATTAAGGTGAGTCTAAAAAAGTTGGATTCTGAAAGCTTACTCCTGCAAGGGTTTCAGAATCCACAATTCCTTTAAAAGAGTTATTTGTTGGGATTTCAGAAAGAAATAAAAACTTATTTCAAAATACACAAGCATATGGAGGTATAGTCCAAGTTAGAACTGGATATATTACTATTAACAAGAAATAATTTAATTGGAGGTTGATAGTAATGAAAGAATTAACTAGAGGTGCAATCTACATAGTGAATTTACCAGATGCTAGCGGGTCTATTCAAACGAAACAACGTCCTGCGGTGCTAATAAGTAATAATTTAGCCAATCGTTATAGTTCGGTTTTACACATATGTCCCTTAACTTCTGTGACTACAAAATCTAAATTACCCACTCACATTCCAGTCAGTATGAATTGCGGTCTTTTACGAGATTCTATTGCTCTCTGTGAGCAAACTATGTTAGTTACTAAGGATTGTGTGATAAAAGATAAAATAGGAGTTTGTGATGAGGAAACTATGAAAAGAATTGATCATGGTTTAATGGTGCAGTTTAATCTTATTCAAACAAATAAAAAGGAAATTGAATACGCATAATAATAGAAGGAGAGATATAATTATTGAAAGAATATATTAATTTGATAAGAGAGAAGAGGAATGATTACTATTGGTTGAGACGTTAATAGCATCGCTCATCTTCTCTAAACTAAAATTGACCTTACAACTAGGTAAGCTCAAAATACATAAATCCTCATATAATATCAAACCAATATTTAAAATATGGAGTATATATCCAGTATTGTTTATGTCTATCTTGTACATAATTCTTCAAGCCATGGTGTTGCGTCAAAATTATAGTTTTCTACCATATCAAAAGATATTTAAAGATGCGTTAATAGGTTCCTATATGTTATTAGGATTAGATGTTTTATTTAGATATGAGAAATATAAGCCTTTTATAATAGCATGTTGTAGTTCACTATTAGGATTTGGATTAAATGCAATAGTAATGTATTTTAACAACGGTAAAATGCCGATTTTCCCAACATTTTCATGGTCTACAGGTTATACTCAATATGATATGATAATAAATGCTTCTAAATATGGTGACTTTCATGTTCTTGGTGATCATACAACAAAGTTAATATTTTTATCTGATGTGTTCGACGTTTTTACCTCTATATGGTCGCTAGGAGATATATTTATAAGATTATTTGCCTTTATGATTATATATTATTCGGTTAAGACAGTAAATCAAAGTATATCTATAAGCCAAAAATAATAAATGATGTATTGCATAATCACTTTGCGTATGGTATTATTATCCTAAGAATAAAAATAGAATAAATAGAAAGAGGTAATACATATGCAAAGCGCAATAAATGCCTTATTAAATACGATCTTGGTATCAATTCCGGAAGAAATATTCTTAGTGGTTATGACTTTAATCTTTCTAAAAAGGTTTGATATGTTGGACGTAAGAATGTGGAAATATAATTTAAAATGGATTACAATACCTGCGTTCCCTGTGGCAATAATGATAAATGTGTTCAGATACATAATAATTATACCAAAACCGATTGCCACTATAACTGATGGAATTATCTTTTATACCTTAATGATGATAATTATTAAGAGTAATAGTTTTAATTTTATAAGAAAAGATTATCTAAAGATTCTGTTATACTTTACCTTAAGTCTTATTATTTTAGGAGTATTAGAGAATAGTACATATCCGGTAATCATGTTCTTAATAAACAAACCATTTGAATATTTTAATAATAATATTATATGGAATTTTCTATTAGTATTGCCATCTAGAATATTTGAATATATTATACTATTTTACTCAATCAGTAAACAAAACAATGTTGTTAGAATTAAACTTTTTGACAGTATAATTTCCAATAAGTTATATTTTAAAGTGATGATATTTTTAACAATAATGTTTAATGTTTTATCCATATTTTTAGTAAAATTCATTGTCTATGATAAAATATTAGAAAAATTGTCACTATTAGAAAAGGTGCTTGTATCAGAAATAACTTTAATATTTCCAGTAGTAGTTGTTTTTATATTTATATTGCTGATTAATGACTTATTAGTCAAACAAAAACTAATGCAACAAACTTATGAAAACCTTGCTATGCAAGATGACATATTGTTTGATGTAGAAGATGAAAATGAAAGGATGTGAATATAAATGAAAAAATATACTATTCTCGCTAGTATAGTTGTTTTAGCAGCTACCGCATTTGCAAATGTTTTTGCTTCATGGTTCTTTGCTCATCAACCAAAAACTCCAAATTGTCTAAAATAGTACATACCCTATAGGGAAGGCTTCGGTCTTCCCTATAAACGTAATATAAAATTTTACAAATGCGTAAAAATGTATTGACATAATTTCTCCTTTAGGATAATATGTATATATTAAATCAAATAAAAATTATATATGTATTATTAGGAGAAGAGGAGAGATGTATTATGTTCAACACACCAATTAAAAAAACAATTACTGAGGAAAATGCCAAAAAAGATTTTAAGAAACTAGCTAATTATGTTTTGCGAGCAAAGGGAAACAGAACTATAAACGGATTTGCAGCCGATCTAAGAACCAATGCAGCCTACCTTGCAGATATTATTAACGTTAGAATTAATTCTTATCCAACCATTCCCTTTTTAAAACTTATTGCAGATAATTCTGATAATCGAGTGTCACTTAAAGAACTTACATTGGCTTGTGGGTACTCAAATTACGCTAACAATGATATGGAACAAATAAAAAATATCTATGTTAGAAGAGGTTGGTTTGCATACGCAAACTTTGGGGACAGAGCAATGGATAGCGAAATAGCTGGTCATAGATTAGTGCTAATTATCCAAAACGATACAGGAAATAAATTCAGTTCAAATACTATGGTTATTCCCATTACTTCTCGCAAAAAGAAGAATATGCCGACTCATGTTATAGTTGGAAGTGATTGTGGATTACAATTTGATTCTACAATTTCTTGTGAATTAACTAGTACGATTTCTAAAAGAAGACTCGTACAGAATGGAATAGTGCAAAAAGTGGCAGAATGCCCTTCGTACATCATGAAACTGGTTGAGGTTGCATTGCTTAAAGCACAGGGAGTTATTGATCTAAGAATGGATGAGCAAGAGGCAATTGATTCACTAATTAATATGAATACAACAAAAACATTTCAGTATGAAAATAATTATTCGCACCATGTAACGTCACAAATGGCTTATGCATGATAAAAGAAAGGAAGATTAAATAATTAAATGATTTCAATTCAAAGTTTATCTAATTCTAGTGCTAAATGGTTAGCATCAAAAGTACCTAATGATAAATACCCAACAACAGAAGATCAAATAGAAGTCTTTGAATATGGGTTTATGGTTATTATAGGAGCATTGGTCAAAGGGTTCTTATTAGTCTCAACGGCGTCCATTCTGGGGGTTCTAGTTGCTACTATGATCGTTACATTAGCTTTCTCTAGTTTAAGAATTATCGCTGGCGGCTATCATATGCAGACATATTCAAGATGTGTAATGATAAGTGTTGCAATGTTCCTTGGGGGTGCATTAATAGCTCAACACACATTTCAATATTGGTCGCAAGTGAACATACTTAGTCTTTTAGCATCTTCTGCTTTTATCGCGTTGTATATAATTATAAGATATGTTCCTCGCGACACACCAAATAAACCAATCGTAGAAGCATTAGAAATATCAAAATTTAAAAGATGGTCGCTCATATACTTAATCACATGGTCTACCCTAATGACCATCTTTATACTACTTAACTTAAAATTAATTGTCATTTCAAGTTGTTTTGGGTTGTTATTGGAGCTTTTTAGTGTGAGTAAGGTCGGTTATTCTGTCTACTACAAGATAGATTCATTAACTAATTCTTCTACCAATTAACGTTTCGAATCACGAATAAACAAGTCAAAAATAAGTCTACATGTTTATTCTCCTTGACCTCTGGGTATAATTATTATATAATGATGCTTGATAATACATAGCAATTATTTATATATTGCTAATGTGTCAAAGGAGGCAACAAACATGAAACAAGAACGCCAAAAACTTGAAGACAACTTAAATCTTATTCTTCAAGATTATAGTAATGACAAAAAAGTAATCGAGGCTGTAACAATTGGTTTGGGAGTAAAAGGTATCCCCATAGGTAAAGTAAGTGGTTTATTTTCAGGATCAATTGATTTGTCTTATATCTCAGAAATTGAATTATGCTTATTTACTAAGTATTTTTATGATCAAATACATGAGTTCAAAATAAATCCTGAGACCTATTTCAATGAAGTTGAATTATCTGTTGCCGAACAATACCGCTATAATGAAAAAGAAAAAACTAGAGTAATGTTATTGCATAATGTAGATCAGGTAGAAGAAGATTTGTATCTTTGTTCAAGAGAAACTTATCAAAACGTTGAAAAATTCTTTTCAAATGGACTATGGACATATAATCCTAATACACAAAGGCAACCACTTAAACGTAAAATTGGAGATAGAATTATTGAAGTCATTAATATTGATAAAGGCAAAATCAAAGAAATTAAAACAGAAATGATAAAAGGAACGTTTAATACTAATGCAATTATGTTAAACGTTCGAAGAATAACTGGTTCTGAGAATATTCATTACAATGCTAAAAATAGAACTCTTTTAGTAGAAATTGACGAAACTACTTTTATCGACCTGATTGATGGAATGCATAGGGTTGGAGGTATGTTGAAGGCTATTGAGGAAAAACCAGAAATAAATAGAGTTACTTCTATTTACATTCATCACAAAACGGAAGAACGCGCACTTGCTGTAATTCGACAGGAATCGAAGAGTACACCAATCTCAGATGAATGGATTGAACTTAAAAATACAGCGAATGTTAACATGGAGGTAGCCAAAGGTATAAATACTCGTCAACGTAAGAATGAAATGTTTAATAAAATTGGATTAGATAATTTAGAACTAAGAAGAGAAAATAAATTTGTAACTTTCGAAACTTTATCTAAAACCGTTGAATATGTTTATGATTTAAAAGAGGAACCGTTTATTAAAGCCGAAGAAGTTGAGGATCATTTAATTGATTTATTCAATATTGTTATTGGCATTAATCATAGTATGTTTAATGAATTTCTTACTTCAACAAGAGAATCATTTCATATTGCAGATAATAATATGTTCATCGGTTATGTTGTTTTAGGTGAAGAACTAAAGAAAAAATATGAATATGAATGGAAATCAGAATTTAAAAAAATATTGAAAACTATAGACTTTAGTAAATCAAATCCTGTTTGGAAGAAAATTGGCATTGAAAACAACCTCAACCTTTCGACAATTAAAAAAATTGCTGAGTATTTTAGGAGTATAGTTAATCAGGAAGGTGTGGCATAAAATGTCTTATAATTTTAAATTATATAATCCGGACAGGAAAAATCAATTTTTGAATGAAGAGTACCCCAATGAATCAACCCGTAACACTTATGCGTCTTTGCTGGTGAATATAAGACAATTTGAAGTAGAGAAAGAAAAAGATGTGTGTGATTTTTCTCTTAGTGAAGCTGTCGAATTATTAATTGGATTAAAGAAAAAGACATTTGATTCTCTTAATGTAGCTCATACAATTCTGGTTCGCTATGTTGACTGGTGCGTATATGATGCAAAATGTTCAAAAACCTTTATTAACTCATTTAAATTGATTGATAAAGAAGATTTGAAAAAATACACCCACCAAATTGCTCAACGTCATTCGTATATAACTAGAGATAAACTATTTAATGTTGTTGATCGACTTTACAATTATATTGACAAAGCTATTCCATTACTGTTCTTTGAAGGGGCCAAAGGACGTTCTGATGGAGATCATACTTTTGAAGAAATACGCAATTTAAGAGAAAGAGACCTTGTCCCAGAAATCAATATTATTACTCTGACTAGAGATAATGGGGAGCAACGTTCAATTAAAGTTGATCCAAGAACCATGGAAATTTTGGTTATGGCAGCTAGAGAAACAGATTATTTTAAATCAAACGGCGAAGCAAAAGGAAGATTCCCTGTTGCTCCTTTAGCACAGTCAGAGTATATTATTAGAATGATGGAAAGCGAGCGAAGTGAAGAGACAAAAATTACTGCAAATTCTATAAACGCAAGATTTAAGAGATTTAGACAGTGGACGGGGGTAAGGTTCTTAACTCCTACAACCGTCTTCCAGTCAGGAATGTTAGAAAGATGTGAACAAAAAGAAAAAGAATTTGGTAGAGAACTGACAGTAGATGAGTACAAACAATTGTATAGAGATGTCAATTTAGACGACAGAAGGTATTCAGCATTAAAGGAAATGTACGAAACCTATAAAAAAAATAAAGCCCTGATGTAAATTGGGGCTTTAGGACTTTAGGCCTATATACTTTAGGTACATGTACCTATAAACAGAAAATAATAAATATATTCTAAGGGGAATTTGTCGAATAAGCAGTAGGAGTTGTACAATAGGGATTATTTACCCGATATGTTTGTCTTGACCCAATATACATCTTAGTGTACAATATAATTAGAACAAACGTTCGGGAAATATATGGTTTCACTATAAAAATATAAAGGAGAAAGTGCATGACTGAAGTAAAAGATGAGAAAACATTTGTACTAAAAGATCAAAATGGTTATTATGTGGGTAGCAATTCAATCTCTTATAGTAAAGGAATCAGACAGCATGTTTATTCATGTTCAAAGTATTTAACAAATGGGTTTTATACATATCAAACCTTGACGGCTGCGGAAGCAGGTTTAAAAATACTCCAAGATAAGGAAACGAAAATAAATAATGGAAAGCAATTCCATATTGAGGAAATTAATAGGTATAAAGTTTTAATGAGCGAAAGCAATATGGACGTTCCTAAAAATCCTTTTACTCACGAATATTATCAGGTGGGGTTAGCAATTGCCTAACCCCCCCTCCCCTCTAAGGAGCTAAAAATAATTAATTAGAAAGAAGATGAGAGTCAACAACCACTACCCTAAAGGGATAGTGGCTTGTAGGAAACTATAAGCCACAGGTTGACTAGACTAAGTGTTAATTCACTACGTTATATAAGCCATCATACCCGTGGACATTTATCCTAATCTACGGCTCTATGGTCTAACATTAAACAGTTTCGTGTGGTAGAAACAGTGTGCTAGGCACGACAAACTTATATAACATTGTCTAAGGATATTCAACTCTGAAAGGAGGTAGACTTTATGTTAGTCTACGTTTTAAGTCAAAATGGTAAGCCATTAATGCCTTGCAATCCTTTAAAAGCAAGAAAACTCTTGAAGCAAAACAAAGCAAAAATAATTAAGATTGAACCATTTACGATACAGTTATTATATGGTTCAAGTGGATATAGGCAAGAAATTAACCTTGGTGTTGATGCAGGAAGTAAAGTGATTGGTTTGTCTGCCACAACAACTAAGAAAGAGTTGTTTTCAGCAGAAGTTCAATTAAGGAATGATATCGTAGATTTATTGTCTACACGAAGACAAAATAGACGGACGAGAAGAAATAGATTGAGATACAGGAAACCAAGATTCTTAAATCGAGTTAAGAGCAAGAACAAAGGATAGTTAGCCCCGTCTATCGAAAACAAAATCCAAAACCACTTAACGGTGGTTAGTAATGGTTATAAGATACTGCCTATGTCAAAGATAATAGTTGAAGTGGCAAGTTTTGATATTCAAAAAATAAAAAATCCTACTATTACTGGTACTGAATATCAACTGGGCGAGCAAGTGGATTTCTGGAACGTAAGAGAGTATGTGTTATTTAGAGATGGGCATCAATGTCATGGTAAAAAAAGTTGTAAAAACAAGATATTGAATGTTCACCATATTGAGTCAAGGAAGACAGGTGGAAATAATCCTTCTAACTTGATTACGCTTTGCGAAGAGTGCCATGACGATTACCATAAAGGTAAACTGAAGTTAAACATCAAGAGAGGACAAAAATTCAATGATGCTACCTTTATGGGAATAATGAGATGGAGTTTTTACAATAAGCTAAAAGACATATATCCTGATGTAAGTTTGACGTATGGCTATATTACTAAAAACACGAGAATCCATAATAACTTACCGAAAGAACATCGTATTGACGCATTATGTATTAGTGGTAATCCTCAAGTCAAAAGATTAGACTACTTCTACTTCTCAAAAAAAGTAAGATGTCACAACAGACAGATTCATAAAGCAAACATTTTGAAAGGTGGTGTCAAAAAGTTAAACCAAGCACAATTTGAAGTAAAAGGGTTTAGGCTCTTTGATAAGATTCAATACCAAGGGAAACTATATTACATTTTTGGAAGAAGAAACAGCGGTTTCTTTGACATTAGAACTTTAGACGGAACCAAGGTTAACAAAGGTAGTATCAGTTGTAAATCTTTCAAATTAATTGAGAGAAGAAAAAGTCTATTAACAGAAAGGAGGATGGCAGTTTAGGGTATGCGTAAAGCATTCCTTCCCTAGCCTGAAGGCGTAGGGGTTTCCTGCCAAGCATTTATGAAATATAAACAATATAAACTTGTCAACCACAACCGTTTTGTCGCTACAGGCTTAATCCTAACCCTAATTGCCACAGGAGCCATTGCAAAGATTAAAAATGCAAGAGCAGAGGATATTTCACCTAGCACCATTTTATCAACACAATCTATATACATAGCAAATAGAAGTATAAATACATTAAATATTTATCCTGAACGACCTAAATATAATATTAATTTGAGCGAAGAATATCAAGATTTAATTTATGAGTTGTCTATGAAAAATGGGTTATCTTATGAATTTGCGTTAGCGGTATTTCATTATGAGTCAAAATTTGACCCAAAAGCAACAAATAAAAATAGAGATAAAAGTATAGATGAAGGATTTTCGCAACTCAATAGTAGATTCACAAATACATACAGGGATTATGCAGTAAGATATGGTAACTTAGATCCAAATGTACAATTTGACGTTTTTAATATAGACCATAGCATTAGAGCCGGAATCGGAACTCTAGTTTATTTAAGAGATTATTGGAAACAGAGAGGAGTGAGCGAAGAAAATTCACTTGAATATATTACAGGGAGTTTTAATCTAGGCATCGAGGGGATGAAAAAATACATAAGGCAAACTGGCAAGATTGAAAGGGAATATTCGAGACAGGTACAAAAACGGAAAGATATGTTAGAGATTAGTAACACATTGTAATGTTCACTAATACAATAAGTTATAAATAATAAATAAAGGATGTGAAAGTAAATGTCTGATTGCACTGTAATATATTTTAGTAATTTCAAAGAGAAAATTAGAGTTCAGAAAGAATTAGAACGAGAAATGCTAAGAAAACATGGTAAAAATAAATTCAAACTAAGTGTGCTAGAAAACTGTGTTATGGCTGAATATCGTTCAGAAAAAGCATATTTTTAATAAAGAAAAATTAATAAGCGGAAAATAATAAAATACATAGCGAAAAGACAATATATGCAATGATTTGTCTTGCCGAGATGATACAATATTGAGAGAAGGTTGTTGAACAGTTAGTTAAAAGTTATAAAAAGTTATAAATTTATACTTTATATTATAACTAATGTATGCTATAATACATTAAGAGGTGAAAATATATGAAATATTATAGTATACATGAATTCTCAAAGTTGATTTCCAGAACTCCACAAACACTTAGAAATTGGGATAAGAGTGGCAAACTAACTCCTAGTCACACTGGAGCAAATGGTTACAGATACTATTCTCATCAACAATTAAAAGAAGTTCTAAACATTGAAGATGATTCAGAAAAACCTAAACTTACAATTGGATATTGTAGAGTTTCTTCTAATAAACAAAAAGATGATCTTGAACGCCAAGTAGATAATATGAAAAAGTATTTAGAATCTTTAAACAAACCTTATGAAATTATAATTGACATTGGAAGTGGTATCAACTACAAGAAAAAGGGACTTAGAGAACTTCTAAAGAAAATCAACAATAAAGAAGTAGACAAAATAATTATCTTATATAAAGACAGGCTTCTTAGATTTGGTTTTGAATTAATAGAATATATGGCTAATTTAAATGGTTGTGAAATTGAAATATTGGATAGTACAGAAAAAACACAACAAGAAGAATTAGTTGAAGATTTAATACAAATTATTACTGTTTTTAGTTGTAGACTTCAAGGAAAAAGAGCTAATAGAACTAGAAAAATGATTGATGATTTAATTAAGGAAGGAGATGAGGAAATTGATCAAGGGAATCAAAATAATGCTTGTGCCGAACAATAAACAAAACACATTAATGTTTCAAAATGCTGGAACTGCTAGATGGGCATATAATTGGGCGTTGGGTAGAGAAAAAGAGAATTACGCTAATGGTGGTAAGTTTATTTCAGATAATGATTTAAGAAAAGAATTAACTCAACTAAAGAAAACTGATGAATTTGGTTGGTTAAATAATATTTCTAATAATGTACCTAAACAGGCAATTAAAGACGCTTGTACTGCGTATCAAAGATTCTTCAAGGGGCAAGCAAAATTCCCTCAGTTTAAAACTAGAAAGAAATCTCCTCCTAAATTTTATCAAGATAATGTAAAGATTCAATTCACAGGCACACATGTTAAGTTTGAAGGACTTGCTAAAAGTAAAAAGGGAAACAAACAACAATTAAATTGGGTAAGATTAGCTGAACACAACAGAATTCCTTTTGGCAAAGATGTCAAGTATATTAATCCTCGAATATCGCATGATAGTTTAAATTGGTTTATTAGTGTTGGAATTGAATGTCCTAATAACATCGAGACATCATTAAACAAGGGGATCGGAATAGACTTGGGAATTAAAGACTTGGCAATATGCTCAGATGGAAAAACTTATGGGAACATTAATAAAACCAAAAAGATGAGACGATTAGAAAAACAAAAGAAGAGACTCCAACGTCAAGTTTCTAGAAAATATGAAGATAATCGTGATGGTTCAAAATACATCAAAACTAAAAATATTATCAAACTAGAACTTAAAATTAAGTCAGTTCAACATAAATTAAACGGAGTTAGAAACAATTACATCCAACAAATGACTACTGAGATAGTGAAAACCAAACCATCTTTTGTATCGTTGGAGGATTTAAACATTAGTGGAATGATGAAGAACAAACATCTATCTAAAGCGATCCAACAGCAAAGTCTCTATGAATTTGGAAGACAGTTAAAATATAAAGGATTATGGAATCATATTGAGATAAGAATTGTAGATAGATGGTATCCAAGCTCTAAGACTTGCCATGAATGTGGGAAAGTCAATAAGTTATTAACTTTGAGTGATAGAGAATGGATTTGTATTGGATGTGGAAGTGTTTTAGATAGGGATCTTAATGCTTCACTGAATTTAAGGGATACTGAGAATTATAAGATATTTAAAGTTAGTTGATTGAATCAAGGTTCCTATATACCTGTTCGTTAGCAGGGAATTTAAGCCTTTGGAGTGTTAAGCAACTTGAGTAGTAATAGTAATATTGCGAAAAAGAACACGATGAATAAGGAATAAAACATAGAGTTATAAATTATGTATGTATTTTATAACTTCTTATAAGTTTTTAGTAACGGTGAGAACCATGTAAATAGAATTAAATAAACTATACCAGAACCCCCATAATTTATGAAACTAATTCGTATAGTCTTTTAGAAGATACAATAGAATTCAATCGAATAAAGAGGAAAGAGCGTGAAGGTATGAGATTTATAAATTTTATTCTTGGTAAAAGGGCAGAGTATAAGATTGTAAAAGATATAGAAAAAGCGACACACTGGTTAGCGTATAGGGATGATAAAAGCATCATAAAGGATAGTGTAACATCAGGAAAGAAGTATAAATTAGAACTTTTAGAAGATGAGTTTGGATTTGAGTATTTTATAAAAGATGACAAAAATAATTTTGGGATGCACTATATGATACATAAAGGAGATTTTATTAAGTTTTTTGATGCCTAAAATGCCTATGAAAATAAGGTTTCATCGGAAAGGAGGTTAAGTTATTGTTTATAAATGGTGGTATTTAGAATGCCCAATATGTAATAACCTTGATCCCATACATGGGAAGTATATGTGTGCTTTTATGGAAACCTAAGTCAAAAGATGGTGTTTGTATTTATTGACTTGTTTCTGAGCTATTTTAACTAATTAAATACGGTAATAGATATTGTGGAAAGGAGAAAAGTTTATGAGTGAAAATTCAGATGAAATCGCTAGATTAAATAAACAGTTAGATAAAGCTATTGAAATTTTAGGCAGTTCTTTATTAGATGTTTGCCCTAATGAATATGGTTTAAGTGATGATTCTCAATGCCCTAAACATATGGATTGTCAAACGTGTTGGGATGAGGCATTATCAAGCATAGAATAATCCAAACAATTACAGAATTTAAGTCATAAATGTTATTAAATAATAAAAAGGAGAATGATAAAAAATGAGTAAATTTATTTCAGTTTATGAGTTGAATTCAGACGAGCAAGATAATCTATGGATTAGTGATACTTGCCCTAATTGTGGTGCTAAGATAGTTCAAAAAGATTTAACCACAGACTTAGCTTGGTGGCACTGTGTCTATTGTGATAATCAATACATAGTCGAATAATACAAAGGTGAAAAATAATAAAAGGGGTGAAAGGATGATGGGTAAGGGATGTAATTTATACGTAAAAGATCGATGTGTAGCTACTTGTTGGATATATAGAGATAAGAGATGTTGTATTAAATGTAATGAAACTGATAAATGCAAAAAGGTATGTGGTTTTGTTAGGAAGGATAGAGTGAAGATAAATGAAATGTAGAGGAAATGAGTGTACTAGCTACTCAGAAGACTATTTTTACCCAATTTGTCAAGAAACAAATATAAGAACAACTATAGATGTAGAATGCAAATTGTTCAAAAATATTGCAGAAATCAGAGATGAATTAATTAGGAAATGTAGATTATTCGAGGAAGTATTTGAGATTGATGTGTCTGATAATTTAGATACCGAAGTAGAAAAGATTGAGGGTGCTGATTAAATGAAAATGGGTGAAAAAGGTATTGTTCTTGAGGTTAATGACTGGGAAGATTGTGAATGGTGGTATGAGGATGAGCCAGAAGTGTTTAAGTTTATGAGAGCAAATAAAGATATGATTGTGAAGTATTCTTTGGAGAATGGGATGAATTTTAGAGATGGGATTAAATATTTGTTTAAGATTGGAGATTAATGATACCATAAAAATTGTGAGCTTATTCTATTATAAAGAAAGGATGATTAAATTATGTTAGAGGATTTAGAAAACAGATATAAATCAAATGGAATTACCATCGAATCAAACTATGGATCAAGATGGAACTATAAAGATGTTAATGATGATTTTATTTGTATATGTGAAGACACAAGCGACAACTGTATTGGAATTACATTAAAGCAAGCAGAATTTATTATTAAAACTCTAAATAAAGTTATATTTAATTTTAGACAACATGGATGAATTTGAAAAATTAAAATATGATGGCGATTACAGAACCTATGGATATTTTAAAACACATAAACTCAAAAATAATCAAACTATAGGAATATATTTTTGGAAACATGAACTCAGTAAATCTAATGAATATGTAATCTTACTAGCAATAGCAAACAAGAAAAAACATCTTAGACAATTAATATCAGGAGAAAAAGATATACTAACTGATCATGAAACTGGAAAATGTGGACTTGAAGGTTTACTATGGGGCAAGAAACAGATTGTTGAGTTTGAGAAATCTAATTTGTGTAAAGATGGAGATTTTATCAATATATATTGGACAGATAATAGACGTAGAGATGTGTACGAATACGGCTTAGGGAAATTAGGGTTTGTGATGGGATATAGGGACGGCAAGAAGTGTTTGTATAAGAAGATTGTAAAAGATGTATAAACTAAAAATAATTAATTGACAAAATGACTTTGCGAAGATACAATAGGTATTAGTAAAGTCTATATTTTTTATAAGAAAGAAGGAGATATATTAATGGAAAAAGTATTGGCAATCGTAGAACAACTTCAAGGAACAAGTGGACGTAATGACAAGGAGTTTATTCTGAAGCAAAATGAATCAAATGAGCTATTTAAGAAGGTAATGCATTTCATTTATAATCCTTACATACTAACAGGAATCTCTAAAAAGAAGATCAGTAAAAAATTAAAACTTCCAAAAGAGCAATCAACATTATCAATTATTGAAGTAATGGACTATCTCCAATCACACAATTCGGGCAGAGATGAAGATGTAATTTTAGTTCAAAATTTCATTCAATCACAGCCTGAAAATCTAAGAGACTTCTATACTAAAATCGTTACAAAGGATTTGTCAATTGGGCTTACATCTAGTACATTAAACAAAGTATATGGTGATTTTATTCCAGAGTTTTCCGTAATGTTAGCTGAAAAATATTTTGACCATGAAGATAAAATTAATAAAAATTTTATCATAAGCACTAAAATGGATGGCAATAGGAATATTGCACTTGTCGATGAAGATGTAAAGATGTTTACAAGACAAGGGCAAATTAATCAAGGATTTGACGATATTGAAAAAGAATTAAAGATGCTACCAAGAGGATATGCATATGATGGAGAATTTATTGCTATCAATAATGACAATTTAAATTCAGCAGATTTATACAGAATTACCACAAGTATTGTTCGTAAAGATGGCATTAAGGAAAATGTTGTATTTCATATTTTTGATATGATTCCTATCGAAGATTTCAAAAAGGGGGTTTGTAATATTGCCTGTATTGATAGAAAATTTAATCTTAAAACAGCTTTGAATAGTTTAAATTTTAAATGGATTCAAGAAGTTCCTATTCTTTATTCTGGGAATGATAAAACTCAAGTTACATATTGGCTAGACAAATTAACTTCCGATGGATTAGAGGGGTGCATGGTTAATATTGCAGACTATCCATATGAGTGTAAAAGAAGTAAAGGATTGCTGAAGGTTAAAAAGATGCAAACGGTTGACCTTGAAATTGTTGGATTTGAGGAAGGTGAAGGACGTTTATCTAGAACGCTTGGCAGGATTAATGTTATGTATAAAGGCAATCTAGTTGGTGTGGGTTCTGGATATAGTGATGCCGATAGACAATATATTTGGGGAAATAGAAATGAATTATTGGGAAGGGTTATTGAGGTATCCTATTTTGAAGAATCGACCAATAAGAAAACAAAAGAGATTAGCCTTAGATTCCCTATTTTTAAATGTATTAGAGAAGAAGGAAAGGAGATTAGCTATAATTAATGGTAGAAGCATATATTCCAAATAATAATACATATCATAATAATGGCGAATTTATGATTGGATATACCAATAATGGGGACGAGTTTATGTTTGATTATGAAGATTATGACATGATAAAACAATATTGTTGGAGATTGAAGAAAAGTGGCTACTTGATAACAAATATAAGACATGAAGATAAAAGATATACAGTCGAGATGCATAGATTAATAATAAATAATTTTCCGTTTAGTAAAGATTTAAAGAATTATGTATTGGATCATATAGATAGGAATAAGAGAAATAATAGACGTAGCAATATTAGAATAACCGAGAGGCAGAAAAATAGTTTTAACTCTAATATTTCAAAATCTAATACTTCTGGGGTAATAGGAGTATGTTGGCATAAAGAGAATAGTTGTTGGACTTCACATATAAGATTTAATGGAAAAATGATTTATTTAGGAAGCTTTCATAATATAAAAGAAGCTACAATGACGAGGCTGAGAGCAGAAAAAGAGTATTTTGGAGATGATTTTGCTCCACAAAGGCATTTATTTAATCAATATAAAATATAACTAAATATATATAATATTCGATATAATTGAGCGCGGAACTGAAAACCCTGATCCAGTCACAATAAAAACTGAATTCCAAACAGTGTGTTAATGATAAAACTGGGTAATGCTCAATTTAGTAAAAAATAACTTATTGGGGATTGAGTTATAGTGTCCTTCTCAGACACTATTGGGTGGCTGAAAACTCAATACAATAGCAGGGGAAAGCTATTTATTAAAACATTTAGATTATCGATTTTAATGAAATTTAGAAAGGAAGTAATAAAAAATGAATTATATCAACAAAGTTATTGATCAAATTAAAAATGCGAAAACAGACAATGAGATTAAAAGTGCTATATTGTACATCTATGTGGATGCTCAGTTTGATTCTAGTATTAGAAAAGAATTTGATGAGTGTATTCGAAACCAAATATGGGAAAATCAAGTTATTGCTAATTCACAATAATCCAATCATAGACACCCTTAATATCATTTTCATTGGAAGAAAGGAGGAAAAGAAATGATATTAAAAGAAGAAAAACGCAATCTATTTGAAGTAGATGATAAATACTATTTGGCACATTGCATATCTTCTGACTGTGCTATAGGCGCAGGGATTGCGGTTGAATTTCAAAAGAAGTTCAAGTTAAGGAATAAATTGCTGCAACATTATACTGGGCATCCAACTTGTATTCAGATAGGAAGGATATTTAATCTGATTACTAAAGAAAAATATTGGCATAAACCAACGAAAGATTCTTTGAAAGAATCGGTAACTATGATGAAAGAACTAGCAATAAATGAAGAGGTAATGTTTATTGCTATGCCAAAGATAGGATGTGGTTTAGATAGATTGCAATGGGGAGAAGTTAGAGAAATGCTAAAAGAAGTGTTTGACGATACAGATATTGAGATTTTAGTTTGTCATTTGTAAAAGTATGAAAGGAGGTCATATGCAAGCTTCGGGAAGTCCTATTGATGAGAATATGAGAAATAAGATTATTGACTTGTTGTTCCTATAAATTTTAACTTTTATAGTAAATAAATAATAAATATTAAGGGAGGCTAAAACACTATAGAAGCTTTATTAGAAAAGGTATATAATAGGCCACTTTCACAAGCAACTAAGGATGTGGACATTATTCACGGTATAATTGAACTTGAATGTTGCAAACGCACAGACCCAAGATATGAAGAAATTAGAAATAGACATTACATAGAAAATAAAGGTTCACATGGTCAACAACTTCATTTTATTGTTTGGTATAATAGTAAAATTGTAGGCATTATCTCAGGAGCGTCATCTGTTTACGCTGTAAAAACAAGAGATGAATTCTTCGGAATCACTAAGGAAAACAGGCAAAAATATTTCCTCCCATCAATTGTAAATAATTCTGTATTCAGACTTGAATATCATGAGAAGAATTTAGCAACTAAAGTTTTGGCGTTATGGAGAAAAACTACAGCAAAATTATGGGAAGAAATATATGGAGTTAAAGTAATAGGATTTGAAACATTTGTAATAGAAACTGATTACCGTAAAGGAACCTTATATAAAGCTGATAATTGGGTTTACGTTGGAGAAACAGCAGGTAATACAAAGAGTCATAAAGGGTTATTAAATCCATCAACTAGAGAAGAAACATGTAAGAAGTTAATTTATTGTAAGTGGATAAAAGGTAAATCTATTATACCAACTACCCCATACATATCTTCATGGAGAGGTAAAATTCCAGAAGAAAAACAAAGAGCAAAAGATTTAGCACAAATGAAGAAGGATATTCTAGGGCAAAGATTTATTAAGGAATTCTAAATACTAGTTACTACATGTAGTAGTCAAAACACATGAATTTATGGTTTTATCAAGTTATGAAAAGGAGTGTATTAAAATAAAATATCAAGCAGGAGATAGAATTAAAGTTATAAAAATTATTGATTCAGAGAACAGTATTGATGGTATTGAACCAGATTATTTTATAAATAAAACAGGTACAATTACCGAAGTTAGAACAAACAGAGAGTACCCATATATAGTTGAATTTGATGATGAAAGGGCTGAAAATTCAGAAATGGGACTTTGGCATGAAGAAGAATTGGAATTGATCAATAGTAATGGAGAATGTTGCCCAACTTGCGGAAGAAAATTATGAAATGTGCAATAGTTGGTTGTGAAAATGAAGTAATTATTAGAAACGAAGAAGAAAAGTATTTTCAATGTTGCATTGAACATATAAATGAAGTTAAGAAGTATTTTGAAGAGCAATATCATAGAGAGCAACAAGAATTATACGATTGGTGATTGAGCGTCCAATGACAGGAAGAGAGAAGTTTAACTTAATATTTGCAAGTATGACAAATGAAAGTTTAGCAGATTTATTTCTTGGAGGAAGTTGCCCTAGTGAATTTGGTCTTTTTGACAAAAAAGAAACTAGATGTCCTGATTTATTTTGCACAAGTTGTTGGGAAAAGGCTTTAGAGATGGAATATGATAATAAGGAGGAAAATAATTAATGTTAACTTGTAGAAAATGTGAACACTATCAACCAAAAGATTTAACTGGGATGTCATTGGTTAATAAACTTCAAAGTGTTAGCGGGTTTTGTATGGATTCTAATAATCCAGATTTTAATGAGTATGCAAGAAATTTTGGTAGAGGGATTTATAGGACTGATTCATACATAACTCCAAATTGGTGTGCTAAACGGAAGAATCCTAAAGGAACAGTGGAATATTATACTCAAACAATGTATGTTGCTGTCACAGACAAAGGATATATCAAAGGAGATAATTATCAAGGAGTAGAGTTTGTCGGTAAAGAAAATGCAAGGCAATTTACTAATCAAGAAGCATTTATTTATAGAAAATCAATTGCTGCGGATATGTTTGATTTTTATAAGTGCAATAGTTTTTGGTTTGAAGAAGTGTAATACCACGAAAAGAACAATTTATTGGGAAAGGAGGAATTAAAATGTCCAAAAGAATTAACTTTAAAATACAACCAAAAAGATAATCGTTACTTTCTTTATTATGATGAAGATTTCCTTTATTCAACAGAAGACCAAGAAGAAGCATTCACCAGCTTTAGTAATACAGTATCTATGATTTGTGAAGATGAGTAAATGAATTTGCATTTTTAATATATTGGAAAGAAAGGAAAGAGTAAATGAAAACTACAATATTTTTACCTAAAACTATTAAAGTTGGTTATCAAACACGTACTGATACATACACAGGACAATTAGCTTACATTATCTATTTTGACCAAAAAAATGTTCTAAGGAAAGAGCGAAGTTGGGAGAGTTGGCGAGACAAAAAATTGACCCACAAGAATTTACCAATGAACCAACTTCAGGATTCGTTCTGAATAAAAAAGTAGGAGATTACGATTCTGGATGGAGTCACAGACAGGCATACACAAGAGTTTACGATCCCAGAGGGTTCGAATTTGAGATTACAATAGAAAATCTACTTTATATTCTTGAAAACGCCAATTCAATTAAAGGCAAAGGGTTAGAAGGTGAATTTGTTTTCGGTTGGGATGGTAAGAATTTACTCTTAATCCCAGTGGAATCTCCTGATTACAAAGAACTCACACAATACAGCGAAATGATCTTTCAAAAAAACTATGTTAAAGCAAAAGATTTAAAATTAGGAGCAACATATAAAACCAAATCTAATGAAGAATATATTTATATGGGTAGGTTTGATTTAAACTGACCGCACACTCGCGATTTCAATCGTGAGTTAGGTCGGGAACACAATACATATGTTAAATATATTATGCCCTTAAAGCCCTTTAAACACTTGCATATACCAATTACATATGTTATTATATATGTAGAGGTGATGTAAGTGCAAAAAGCTACTCATGGTAGAGGCTATGTCTATTCTATCCAATATCACATAGTATGGTGTGTAAAATATAGACATAAGGTTTTAAAAGGAAAAATAGAAGAAAAACTTAAAGAACTTTTATATACCATATCAACCGAAAATAATTTTTCAATTATTACTATGGAAAACGATTTAGATCATATTCATCTATTAATAGACTGCACCCCTCAACATTATATTCCTAATATAATAAAAGCATTAAAAGGTGTTAGTGCTAGAAGGATGTTTCAATATCATCCTGAGTTAAAGAAGAAGTTATGGGGTGGTCACTTATGGAATCCTTCATATTTCGTTGCTACAGTTAGTGAAAATACTAGAGAGCAAATTGAAAACTATATAAAGACTCAAAAAGAAAGGTAGGTGAATTTATCTATGGCAGAAATGGCATTTAAGTTTAGATTATATCCTAATGAAGAACAACAAATACAATTAGCAAAAACATTTGGTTCTTGTCGATTTGTTTATAATAATTACTTAGCAAAAAGAATTGAATTATATAAAACAGAGCAAAAATCTATGAATTATAATGCTTGCTCTGCTGATTTAACCAATCTCAAAAAAGAAAAAGAATGGTTAAAGGAGATAGATAAATTTGCTTTACAAAATTCTTTAAAAGATTTAGATAGAACTTATCAGAATTTCTTTAGAGAAGTGAAAATGGTAATAAAGATCAGGGATTTCCTAAGTTTAAAAGCAAACATAATCATGAATGTAGTTATCGAACTACATGGACAAATAATAATATTGAAATAAAAGATAATCAAATAAAACTTCCAAAACTCAAATGGGTTAAGTTTGCTAAGTCAAGAGAAATACAAGGGAGAATCATAAACTGCACCATCACTAAAACCTGTTCTGGTAAGTATTTTATATCTATCTGTTGTACAGATGTAGAAATTATAAAGTTCCAAAATAATAAGAACATAGTTGGAATAGACTTAGGGCTTAAAGAATTTGCTATAACTTCAGAAGCAGAAATAATAGATAACCCAAAATACTTATCTAAACTTGAGAATAAATTAAAAAAGGAACAAAGAAAACTCTCTAAAAAGAAAAAAGGTAGCAAGAATAGAAATAAGCAAAGAATTAAACTCAATATTGTTCATGAAAAAATTACTAATCAAAGAACTGATTTTTTACAACAATTATCTACAAGACTAATAAAAGAGAATCAAATTATTTGTCTTGAAGATTTATCTGTAAAAAATATGGTTAAGAATCATAAATTAGCAAAGGCAATTAGTGATGTATCATGGTCAGAATTTGTTAGGATGTTGCAATATAAATCTCTATGGCATGATAAAATCATTCAGAAAGTAGATAAATTTTATCCGAGTAGTCAATTGTGTAATATTTGTGGATATAAAAATGCTGAAGTAAAAGATTTATCTGTTAGAGAATGGGAATGTCCTGAATGCCATACTTATCACAATAGAGATGTAAATGCAGCTATTAATATCAAAAATGAAGGATTAAGATTATTAAGTGTATAAAATATAAATTAAATATTAGTACGGTAGGGACTATCGGATTTTAAGCCTGTGGAGATGGAGGTTGCGAAGTCAATGAAACAGGAAACTCTAATCGTGAGGTTAGAATCACGCGAATTTATTCGTGTGAGGTTCAATGGTTGACAGATATTAAGGCAAAACTTGATTTTGTAAGTAGAAAAGAGGAAGAAAATAAACGTAAAGCAATGGAAGCAAAATTACACCAATTACTTTCTAATGAAAAGAAAATTGAGCTTGAGATTGATGAAATTATAAAGTCTTTAGAATAATTAAGATAATAGGGGTGTGACAACCCCTCGAAAGATACACTTTATGCCAAACATAGGAGGTAAATATGGACAAAGAGACATTAGATGAACTATGGAAAATCTTATCTTCGGCAACTAATATTGATAAATTGCGTTATGATGAAGCAGTAGTGATTGGTAGTGTTTTTGGACAAATGAGGAAAGAGATTGAATATCTACAATTTATAATAAAAGGAGGAAATAAGACATGACAATTGGTGAATTATTAGACACATTATCATTTCTACCTGACAACATGTACATACAAAATATCAATCTAAAAGAGTTTGGTTCTGACAGAGGTGATTATATTGATTTCTATGTCGGCCATTATAGAACAGGAAATTCTCATAATACGGTTAAAGAGTTTAAGGAATTTTTAAGGGATAGAGTTATTGGTAAGGAGTTTCGTGGATATAAAGGTGGAGAATTCTTAATGGATGAGGATTCAGAAATTAGATTAGGATGCTACGGGGAGAGTGGAGATCATTTAGATGGTGTTTTGGTTAATGAAAATGGTGCTAATTTAAAAGTGCAAAGAACTTTACACTACTAGAAAATGAATATTTTAAAGTATTTTAGAAAGGAGGGTGATAATATACATCTATTTCATAAATACCTTATAGTAAAAGAAAATGATAAATGTGAACTTGAAAAGTGCATGGTCTGTGGGAAAGAAAGATGGATAGAGAAATTTATTGAAAGGAGTCCAAAAATGGCATTATGGTTGATAAAAAATTATTTTAAACTTAATAAATTTATGGATATAAAATTTCATCCTTTGGGATTTATTTTTCCAAATATGATAGCGTGGGAAGTGGGATATAAAATATCATAAGATTATTTAGATGATGAGCAAAAGATACTATCCGATGAATTTACCAATAGGCTAAGAGGATGGCATCAAATCTGACTTTCAATTGGTTTAGAAAGAGGAGGCGTTATTTTTGGATTGGTCTGAAATATCATATGTTGACTTATGTATCCAATGTAAAGATAATTGGACAGTGCAATATAAATTTCCTAGTGTAGATATTTGGTTAGATTATGACATACATAAAAGCACATTTGTAAGTTTTTTAGTATTTTGTCAATTAGGGGTTGGGTGGAGATATAGTATTTAACCAATAAATACTAGCTTTTAATTGAAGTAGAAAGGAAGTGCGTGATTAATAAAGAATTCCTGATGCTTCTGGAATTTGTGACGTAGAGGTAACTAACGATGTAGAGGGCGATTATGAATGTGTTTGTGAGGATGGAATTGAAATATATTAATTCCCTCGAAGAACTAAATTTAAAGGAAGTGAAATAGTAAAATGATTTTAAACGAAAAAGAGTTAATGAGCCTAAAGGGATTAATATTTGCCGAATCAGATATAGATGCATCCCAAGAGTGTATGGAGTGTATTAAAAATCCAGTACAAACATGTGAGTATATTGATATATGTAATAGATATGGTTCTTTTTGGTTTCACGATGGATCAGAAGATATGGTTAGGGATTTATTTGACACTATTGAAAGCTTACAAAAGTAAATGAAAAAAGAATTTGATGCTATAAATAAGAAAGGAGAAAACTATGGTACTAAAATCATTTGAAGAAATGTGTGACGATGAAACAATTTGTGATCATTGTTATCGAACCGATTATGGAGAGCATAAATCCTGTGTTACTCCCTCTGGATATTCCTCCTGTGAAGGAATGTGGTGTGAAGAGTCTTATGAGGCATATCTAGATGATAATAATGCATCTATAAAGTTAGTGAAATATCAAAATAATGTAAAGTTATTAAATAAGGAGGAGTTAATAAAATAAGTTCAACACTTAAATTTGAATTTGATTTTGAAGAGGTTTTTGAGGGAATTAAGTTAGGGGTAATTAAAGAAATGTCAGAAGCAACTTTCGATGATATTACCTCTAGTGCAATTAATCAGGTTAAGAATGAAATGAAAAATAAAATATCCCTTACATATAAAGACGAATATGAAATTAGAGAAGAAATGAAAAGAGAAATTAAAGAAAAGGTATATCAAAAGTTAATTGCTGATATAAAGCACGAATATAAAAAGAAATATGAAGACGCATTTAGCAGAGATGTTACGAATGCACTTAATATTTCAGAGGAAAAAGTTATAGACGAAATCAAATCTGAAACAGTTGATAGGTTATATAGTGATTTATATTCCGATATTCAAGACCAAGTAAAATCTAAGATTAATAATTCTGTATCTGAATTAATTAATGCAATCACAGGCAACAATATTAAAGTCAAAAATACTAAAAATACTATTTCTAAAAAAGAATATGATGAACTTATACATAGAGATGAGATACTAACCGCATTAGAAAATGGTGGAGTTGATAATTGGGAATGGTATGGTGAATCTTTAAGTAACTATTTTGATGGTAAAAATAAGTAAAAAAATTTATCCTAATTAATTAAAAGAAAGAAGGAAAAATAATAATGAGTATTTTTGTATTAATCATTTCGTTTCTTTGTCTGGGGTGTTCGCTTATAGCAATGAAGAATCTATTTAAGTCAAATGGCAGAATGCAAGAGGACTTTATCAAAGCATATGATAAAGGTATTAAATCATCAGAAGATAGCAAGATTTACAATTTTATAATAGTACTGTTTTCAATTTTCTATACTGGTATGTGGGTACATTTTTATATTATCGCATTTAATATTTTCAACCCTCAGTTATTGATATTAAGTTTAGTTGCAGTATTTTATTTATTACAATCTATCTATGGTTTCTTTAGGTGTTTGTCTATGTTTGCAAAGAAAGAAATCAAATCAGGGTTAATCAATAGAGTTTTAAATGTAGTTGAATTGTTTTATGTAGTTTACTTCCTTTATTATTATGTAACCATATTTAACAGAGGATTTTAATGCAAACCTTAAAAGATAAATGCCCGAAATGCAGATCACAATTATATGGAGATATAGATTCTAGTAATAAGGATTATATATTTGCGATAATATATTGTTTAGGATGTGGATATGAGATAGAGGTAAGGGATGAATACATAAATAGTAAAAGAGAGGATTGGTTGGATATGGATGAATATTTAGGAATTTATGACGAACCACATGTTCAAATATTTATTAAAAGGATTTTCGCAGACAATCAAATAGAAGCAGAAAACAAATTTATAGAATATCTTGAAAGGAAGAACGGAAGAGTAGTGTTCGAGATTTATGTAGATTTATTGTCAAATATAGATTTCTTATAAAATTGCATCTCTCGAATGCTCCCAAATGCTCACGTATGCTTCCATTTTCAAAAGGTAAAATAACATAAAACTCATGTTTCGTAGGATTAGAAGAAAGGAGAAACAATATGGAATGGATTAATGTAAAAGATAGATTACCTGAACTACGAGATGATTCTGTGCTTGTATATTTTCTAGAAAATCAATCAATAGCTATGGTATATATTGAAGATTATTTTGCAGGTATCACAGCAGGGGTAGTAGATGGTGTTCAACAATATACAAAATGGTATATTTCTCAAGGCGTAACTCATTGGATGGAGTTGCCTGAAATTCCAGTATGAAAATACAGTTTCGAACTAATTAAAGAAAGAAGGTAAATAATTAATGACAAAATATGAAACAATGTGTGATACATATAAACACAAGCAACTGGTGAATAAACTAATAAATCAAGTTACGCAAAAATTAAGTGAAAGAGCTATCAACCACGATAACTCCAAACTAGAGGAATTTGAAGCAGATACATTTACGGAATTTACACCAAAACTTTCAAAGTCTACATATGGTAGCGAGGAGTACATGGGATTTCTTAAGGAAATGAAACCTGCTTTGGATCATCACTACGCTAAGAATAGACATCATCCAGAACACTTTCCAAATGGTATTAAAGATATGGACTTGATTGATTTAATCGAAATGATTTGTGATTGGAAAGCATCTACTATGAGACACAATGATGGAAATATCCTTACTAGTATTGATAAAAATCAAGACCGTTTTGGATATTCAAGTGATATGGCTGTTATTTTTAAGAATACTGTTAAATTGTTTGAATAAAGAAAACCACCTCCCTCATACTCAGTTATGCTTTAATATGCTTCCATTTACTACCCAATATGATTTGTAAAATACACATAAAACCACTGTTTTAAGCTGTTAGAAAGGAGAATTACTTTGAAAAATTGTGTGGTAAGAACTTATGGCGTAGGGTATACAAATCCTACTACAAATTTAAGTGCTAAATTAAACGATGGATGGATAGTAAAGAGTTGTACTCCTATTTTTGCATCAAATGGTAAGACTGAATATATTGAATATATCTTAGAGAAAGAATGAAAATGCTAATTGAAGGGAGGACTTAGATTTGCCTAGAGAACCAGTATTCACAGGAACAGTTAGTAAATTACCTAAACCAAAAGGTAATCGTCCTAGTGACAGAACATGTGAAAAATGCAAAAACTCAACTTTGATAGTAGAAGGAAAAGATACAGTAATACCTCATCAGTTGTTAACTTGTAGATTTGGTTCTAATATATTTACAGAGTGTCAAACTGCATGTACGAATGATTATTTTGAATCAAGAAGATAAAACAATTTTTATAGGAGGAGAATATGAACAAAATAAAACAGTGGATAAAGAATAAATTAATTGCGTTTTTAGGGATAGATGAAATAGTTAATCTTTTAGATAAGCATATTGATAATAATGATAACTCCTTTAAAGACCTAAGAAGTCTAGCATATAGCTTAAATAATAATACTAGAAACGAATTAAAACGAGATGTATCTCATTGTCAAGATTCAGTAAATGTTTTACATAATACGATTGAAAATGTTGTGCATATTGGTACTGATGTCCGATATCACAATGAAAGAACTCATAGTTGGGCGGTAATATGTATCGAAGGTAATATAAATATTGTTAAGTTTGTTGATTTAGGAAATCAAGACGCAAGAAGTATATTAGAATATCTAAAACATTTTGAGGCAGGAAGACATTGTATAGACACTCCATATAAACAAATGTTTTATGATGATGGATTGTTTAAATTTTGATCCCCATAAAACCCAAATTTTATGGTAACTAAATAGAAAGGAGATTAAATTATGAATAATCAAACAGAGAATTATGTTATATTAAAACCAATTGCCGAAAGATTTAATTTGGTTGCAAAGGAAATTACAGACAATGATATTAAATACATAATTAAAGAAGCAATGAAGGAACAAATCAAAGGAATTTTTGATTTCAATAAACTCAATGAAATGACAGAAGAATTTATTGATAAAAACGAAGATAAAATTAAATGTGCGATTGCCGATTGTATCTTTAATAAATTAAAGTAATTAAAATTAAGATTTTACGTGGAATTTGAAAGGAGATTAAATAAAATGAAAAAATTAGAATTTGGTTACAAATGTAAAGATATCGTCACAGGTTTTGAAGGTATTTTGAAAAGTAGAGGTATGTTTATTACAGGTTGCGATAGGGTTGAACTAGTTAAAGACAGTGAAGAAAAGTGGTTTGATGCTCCAGTAGTTAAAATCTTAGATGATGGAGTATATAATGACTTATTAGAAGCAGGATGTAATAAATTTGATGATCTTAATGAGTCGTTATATGATTATGGTGTATTAGCAAGAGATAAAATCACTGGATATGAAGGCAAAATTATTGCCAAATCAATTAGTATTACAGGAGATATTTCGTATGGATTATCCCCAAAGTTTGCAAAAGAAAGTAAAAATAATGATGCTACTTGGTTTGATGAAAGTAGGCTTGAAGTTGTAGATGATAAGAAAGATGAAATTAAAACGAATGAGAGAAGGACTGGTGGAGCAGTACCTAATTTGAGGTGTAGATAGAATGAATTGAATTGTCCGTTTTATGTTATAGAAAGGAGTGAAACAAATGAAAGAATCAATAGTTCTATCTGATGGTAAATATACCGTAATTCTAGATAGTGGAAATTCAAAATTCTTATTTTATGCATTGCGGTATAATGAACCATGGGAAGCAGGAACACATTTAGATAATTTACATTTAGCTATGTTTCAGAGAATTAGAGATTTAGAAGATAGAGTAATATCTCTAGTAAGCGAAATACAATAAACCATTCATTCTATACTATGAAAGGAGTTTTTATATGAAAGAATTATTAAAAAATCAATTTCCTAAACTAGTATATGGGTTAGTTACTATAGTTGTACTCGCTTTATTTTTCGGATTAATGTTGGGAACTGTTGCCCTAGTAATGCTCACTCATGGAACAACTAAAATTATTGTAATCGTTGTTGTAATTTTGATCCTTGCTTTGATGATCGGAAATGATAAATTAAAATAACCCAACCAAAAGATACTTTTAAAGGGTAAGGAGGGCGAGATGGATAAAGATTTGTTGTGGGAATATATAGATACAGGTTTATCTCCATCCGAGATAAAAAGAATGTATGAGAGTTTAGGTGTGACAGTTGACCTGATTTCAAGATTAATAATTGGGGATTATACAAGTATTAATTTGGCTGTTGAAGATGCGATATCTTTCTTGGATACCTATGCTAGTCTTAGAATAAAAGAAATGAACTAACTGAAAATAATTAATTGACATAGATATATAGGGTATGGTATAATTATTATCTAGGCAATAAACAATGAAAGGGTGAATCGAGGTGATTAGTTGAATTATAATAGACCACGCAATGAGACAGAAACACATTTCTTACTTAAGGAAATAAGTAAATACATACTTTTTGGTTGGGGTTACAAAATGATTGGTACGGAAGTTCATGGCATGTGGGACTTAGATATTGGTAAAAAACGCAAAGAAATTATTGACTGTGTAGGACTTAAGAAGGTATCAGATGGTAGAGGAAAATACCATTATGATATAAAAGGAATTGAAGCAAAGGCAAGTTTAAGTGACTTTAATAATGGATTTTGTTGTGCTCCTGCTATGAGTTATGTCATAAGTACAGTAAATACTATTCCTATTAATTTGTTGCCTTCATCTATTGGTTTTATTGAAGTGGATCTTAATATTTTTGAGTTAAAGAAATACTCGCAAAGGATTCCTGATATGAAGGGTGTAACTTTAGTTAAGAAAGCTAAGAGAAAGATTGATTCGAGATTCAAATCAGAAGAAGCATATAGAAAATGGTGTGAACAATGTTTGGAAAGAGTGGCATATAGAAGTAGTAGTGAGCTGTTATTTTGGAGGAATTATATTGAGCTTATTGAATAGAAAATAATAATAAATTAAGGAAGTGAAATATGAAAATAAGAATTATTAAAAATAACCCTCCAAAAAATTGCTCGAACGCTAGTGATATTAGTGAATATATTGGTCAAGTATTAGAAGCTTATGTGGATGAAAATGGAGATGTAGTTATTTCAGAAAAGTGTGGAATTATTGGAGGAATTATATTCACCGGAGAATATGAAATAATAGATGGCGTGATGGAAAATATTGAATCCACATCACGTAAAATGATTAATGAATATAAAAGTAATCCTAAAATGGCAATTGAACAATTAGAATTCTGTGGGTATGAGTGTGAGGGTGGAGTGCTGATTAATAATGTAGCCTTTATTGCATTAAAAGAATTAATTATGGAAGGAGATGAGATTTGACACAATGCAGAAAATTAGATTCCTTAAAAACTTTGGATATTGGAGTAAAGATACTTATCGAGTAATTTTAGGAGAAGATGAGGAATATTATCATGTTCATGTTGATTTAAAGAGTTTAGAGACGGTCAAATTTCATAAGAGTGAGAATGGGAAATTGTTTGTTGTAGTAGAGAGGAGTTAGGTTGATAATATTTTTTGGAATTTAATATTAGAAAGGGGTGAGATATTGTTTAAAATGTGTGAATTAGTTAGTAAGGTTAGTGTTAGTTGGAGGGGTGGTGGAAATAATGGCTAAAGAAATTAAAGTTAAAGAAGATTCAAGTAAAACTTGGATTATGACTTTAGGCGTAGTTTTTGAAAGCGAAGAGACAAAGGAATCAGCAATGCGAGACTTTCAATCAACTATGGATGACTATGTAGATAATTGCAGAATGATAGAAGTTATCAGTTGTAAACAAGCTAATCTTAGTTTTAAATTAGTTGAAGGCGAATAATACTTTAAATGGAAAATTTCATTTGGTTTAGTTTGATTTGACCTTTGGGATGGTTGGGAATATACTTGGGTTACTAAATGAATCATAAATAATAAATGGGAAGGATTGATTGCTTGAAAAATTCAGGTAATTGCTGGCGACCAATAAAATTTAATAAATCACCACCTACTTCAATATATTGTTAAAAGACTATTAAAAAATAAATAAAAAATATATTGAAAGAAGGAATACATAATAATGGCGAAGAAAGAAGATAAAAAACAACTGAAAAAAGGTCAATCATTATTTCAATTAATCGGAGAAGCTAAAATTACTGACTTTACATTCAAAATGGATGAAACCACTAAGAAATCTGATTGGGTTTGGAATCAGTTAAATCTTGGAGTGGATTGCGGTAGTGGGAATGTGGTATATGCCGATTTAATGGGTGGTTACGGTTCTGAAAGAGATAATGTTCTTTATGTACATGGCAAAAAAGAAAATGATAATAATAAATTAGTAGATGATTTTTCAAATCAATTTAAAATTGCTTGGGAAGATAGATTCGACGAAGATATTCTTGAAACTATTGGTGATCAATGCTTTATTACTATCGGGTTAGAAAAAGATAATAAAGGTAAAACACTCCCAAAAAGATTTTTATCAGCTTATGATGCTATTGAATATGTTCAAGAACATCTGAAAAATGAAATGGTCATTAATGTTAAAGGTGGTTTTAAATACACTACATATAACGATTCTGTTCAGGTAAAAAAAGAGATTACAAGTATCTTTTTGTCAAAGGTAGATGATTCTTCTAAATATAAAGCTACATTTACTCAGTCAATTCTTCTTGATAAAGATAGTGTTGGTAAGTTGGATAAAGAAAAAGCAATTTATCCTATTTATGCAAGAGTTGTGGATTATATAAAAGAATACAATGGGAAAGAAGTAAAACAAAATATTACATTTAGAAAAACCTTTGAACTTGAAGTGGATAAAGTAAAACCAGAAAATACTAAAAAGTTTATTGATAAAGTATTAAAGGTCAAAAAAGATATCACTGAAGTAACCATTGAAGGTGATATTGTAGAGGGCCAATCTTTGATAAATATTACAGAGGCAGATATCCCAGATGATATTATGGAACTTATTGAAATGGGAGCTTATACTATGGAAGAAGCTGTAAATAAGCTTGCTGTAGGGGGAAGCAAAGAAAAGAAAATGGTAATTCGTAAACCATCTATTAAAATGGTTGGAGATGAAGATAATAAAAAACCTATAATTCTTAAAACAGATGGTCAGTATAAAGACGAAGATTTGATTTTTGATTTTATGATTGAAGAAGATACACCTGAAGAGGATCAAAAAAATAGTGAAGAGAATACAGACGATGAAGAAGATACATCATGGATGGATGCATTAGACGAAGATACAGAGTAAATTTAAATATTTCGGAGAGGGTACTCGCCTTCTCCGAAAATACAATACCATATAAATAATTGGAAGGTGGAATTTGGTTTGGCAGGGAGAAAATTTGGTAAAAAGAATATAATTAAAGTTGATCCATTGGCCTATAATTTAGGACTAATTGGAGAAAGTGGTATTGGTAAAACTACTCTTGCAAAAGAGGTATGTGAACAACTTGTTGGTGAAGATGGATACATGATTTTTAACATAGGTAAAGAAGATGGTATTGACGCTATCGCAGGAGCTATATATGAGGATATTCCAGATTGGGAAGCTTTTGAAGAAGTTACTGATGATATTTTAGAGAATAAACTTTCAGATTATAAAGATTTAAAAGTTATTATTTATGATACATTAGATGAATTATTTGATATTGCTGAACTAGAGGTAATTCGATTACATAATAAAGAAAATCCTGAAAAACCAGTACAGTCAATTAAGGCAGCCTTTGGTGGGTATATGGCAGGAGAAGATAAGACTGCTGAGATAATCCTAACAAGAATGTGGGAACTTAAAAAAATTGGAGTAAGTATGTTTATCATTGGTCATACAAAAAAGAGAACAATGACAGACGTTGCTACTGGAATAGAGTATGATATGTTGACCACAAATATGTCACATAGATACTTTAATGCATTAAAGACAAAATTACACGTATTAGGTGTGGCATCTATCAATCGAGAGATCACACAAACTAAAACAGGAAGAAAGGTTGGTAAAGGTAAAGACAGAAAAGATGAAATTAAAGGATCAATTGAAAATGAAACAAGGATAATTACATTTAGAGATGATAATTTCAATATAGATTCAAAATCAAGATTTTCTGAAATTACTGATACAATAGTTCTAAGTCCTGATGAATTTATTAAAGCCGTAGAAGAAGCAATCAAAATTGAACATGATAAACAAGAAGGAAATAAATCTATTGAAGACACTAAAGCTGAACAGGCAGTAGAAAAAGAAAAGATTAATGAGAAAAATGCAAACGATAAAAAAGTAGAACTTAAAGCAAAAGAAGTAGAACAACTTGTAGCAATGATCACCAGTTTTGTGAAAGCTAACAAAACAAGTCCTGAGAAACTAAAACCGTTACTAACTGAGAGTAAAAGAATGGGATACGTTAATCCAACAAAAGTTGATAATTTAAAAGATGCAAATATATTGTTCGATTTAATTGATGGTAAATAAATAATAAATATGGGAGGGAATTAAGTTTTCCTCCCTAAGTTTTCAGATAGAGGTGATAGTGTGAGTCGAGTTGCATAAATATGTGAAAGAGGGATAGTGGTTATATGACAGATTCAATAGATAAAAAACAAGAAAATAAAGACTGGTTAGAACTATGTAAATATGTTCATCATGAAATTTTACAATACGATTCGAATCTAAAATTCCCAAGATATTTAGCACTGAGGTTAAGAGGATTACATAGTGGACAGTTTATGGCAAACAAAAAACAACAACCTTGTGCAAATTATGATTATAAAATAATATTATTCACCTTTAAAATATGTAGACCTAATATATTGCAATGTTTCATGACTAATAAAACTAAATTTGTAGATGAAAAACATAGAATAAATACTATGATGGTTATTATTGAAAACAATATTAATGATATGGTAATACGATTAAAAAACGCCGAAACCGCAAAAGTAAAAGCAGAGAATGTAGATATGGAAAACATTTACCATGAAGGAGCAGAGTATCAACCTAAAACGAAAAAACCGAATGGCACACTAGAAGACTTATGGTAAAGAGGTAGGTGACAACTATTACTCAAACTAGCAAAAGTACAACAACTAAGTTGACACCATTTGAGGAGGAATTAGCTAAAACAAGTAAAAAAATTAGAGAATACAAGAAGGCTTGTGAAGCTAATATAGTTTCGATCTTATGGAAACAACCTGATTTATATTATACATATGATAATTTAAAATTAGCAAATTTTACAGAGAATGTTTGGAAGGTCTATTACCAAATAGGATTAGATATAGTAATAAAAGAAAAAAAACAAGTTCTTGACGATATAACTGTAGGACTATACCTAGAAAAACACTTAAAGTTAAAAGAGCAATACGAAAAATACAAAGGTTATGAAACAATTGAAAATGCAAGAGCATATGTTAAGACTGAAAATATGGATGGATATATTAATGAACTCCATAAATGGAACGCAGTCTTAGACCTATTAAAAAGAAAATTTCCTATTTTCGATAGAATTAGTGATTTTGTAGATATGACATCTGAACAAATATATGATGAATTTGAAGCAGTATTAAACCACGTTTTTGTTAATGTCGAAGGCGATGATATTACGCATGACATTTCTGATGGGTTGGATGAATTAATTGAAGAATTAGATCAAGGGATGGCAGTAGGTTTACCATTACATAATACACCAACTTTAAATAAAGAAGTTGGTGGAAATCTTGAAGGTAATATTACTTTGGTTGGTGGGCTTAGTGGCGTGGGAAAAACTGCCCTTAGTAGGATTTTAATTCTTCCAAGTATATTAGAACACAAAGAAAAAATAGTCATTATGATAAATGAAGAAGGTAAGAAAAAGTGGCAACGCGAGTTTCTTGTTTGGGTTGCCAATAACATCTTTAAAGAAGATTTACAAAAGTATATTGTCCGAGATGGGAAGTACAAACCAGAAATTAAAGCATTGTTAAAAAAATGTTCTGAATGGGTAAAGCAATATAAAAACACAATTATATTAAAACCATTCACTCAATACACTACAGCAAAAGCCATTAAGACAATAAAAAAGTATGCTAGTATGGGTGTAAAATACTTTATGCTAGATACATACAAAGCAGATTCCAAAGCATCAAGTAGTGAGTCTTTTTGGTTTAGTATGCAACAAAATATGGTTGAAATTAATGATGTAATTAAATCAGAAGCGAAAAATGTACATATTTGGATTACATTTCAATTAAGTAAAGGTAGTTCAAAACAAAGATATTATGATCAAGATAATATCGGTATGGCAAAAAACATTGTAGACGTTGCATCAACCTGTCTTATGATTAGAAAAGTATTCGAAGATGAAATAGAAGGAGGTAAGCGTGAGTTAGATGTTTACAGAAAAGAGAAAAGACAAGGGAATATTGAATCTCAAATTCCTGTGAAATTAAAGAAAGGTAAAAACTATCAGATTATATTTATCGTTAAGAATCGTGAAGGTAGTACAAATGATTATCAAATAGTGGTGGAACATGATTTGTCAAGAAATACATATAAAGAGGTTGGTTATACAGTAGTTCCAGTAGATTTCTAAAGGGGATGGTGATATGACAGCAAATGAGTTAATTCAATATATTATTGATAATGATAAAATCGAAGAGATACTTGAAAGTTTAGAATGTCACCATCTCAAGGAATATGTTAAAGAATTTAGATGCGGATTGCCTTCACATTCAAGTAAGGATAATGTCTCTGTTAAGAAGGAGACTACAAAAATAAAAATCTTTCAATCTGATAGTAATATTATTAGAGGAAATATATTTACCTTGTGCCAAACTATTAAAAACTATAGTTTCTCAGAAGCTAATAGATATATACATAATTTATTTGGACTTGAATATAAGTTCAAATTTAACAAAAAGACTAATGCGGAATTCAAAGACCCATTAGAAATTTTTAAAAAAGTAAAAAAGAAAAGATATTCTTGTGACATAAGTTTGGATGTTATTAATGAAGATTGTTTGAGTGAATATATACCATACATCCACATTGAATGGGTAAGGGAAGGAATTATGCCTTGGACTTCTAAGGAATTTAACATTGGATACAGCGTAAACAGAAGAAGAATAGTAGTTCCTCATAGATATTGGAGTGGTAGCAGAAATGATTATGTAGGAGTAATCGGAAGAACAGTCATAAAGGAATGGGAAATGCTAGACATACCCAAGTATTTCCCATTAAAAAACTTCCCTAAGACCATGAATTTATATGGTCTACAAGAGAACTACCGAACCATACAAGAAGCAGGATATGTGGTAGTTTATGAGGCAGAGAAGAGTGTTTTAAAACGTCATAGTAGGAATGATGGCACTGGTGTTGCTGTGTGTTGTCATGATATCTCAGAGGAGCAAGTAAAGATTCTTATTGGATTAAATGTAGATATAGTAATCTCTTTTGATAAGGGGATATCAATTGAACATATAAGAAGTACATGCGATCTATTTTATGGTACTAGGAATGTTTATTATATCCATGATAAATATGATTTACTAAAAGAAAAAGAATCTCCGGCAGACGCAACTAATCGAATATATACTTATTTATTCAAATACAAAACTTTGTATGATGAAAAGGAAAGAAGGGAACATTTAAAGTGGCTAGAAAAACAGGAGAAGAGTTAGAGAAATTAAAGAAAAAATATAACGTCCATCAATTATGGTCGTGGTCTAGATATAATTGTTATAAGAATTCCATCTTTGAATTCTATCTCAAATACATTGCAAAAATTAAAGAAGATAGAGACGATGGTATCTATGGTGTAAGTGGTAATGCGTGTCATGGTATTCTTGAAAAGTTCTACTCCAAAGAGATTGCGTATGAGGATATGTTACAGGAGTATGAAAATTCACTATTCACATTTAATGCAGGAAAACTTAAATATGATAGAACTAATGAAGAGAAAAATAATAATATAGCAAACAAATATGAATCATGTTTAAGACACTTCTTCCAAAATCATAATGTAATTAACAAGAAAGTTGAGATAGAAAAGTTTATTATTATAAAGATTGGTAGTTTTATATTTCAGGGATATATTGACTTCATACATAAAGAAAATGGTTATTTTATTATTACCGACTGGAAAACATCAAGTATTTACACAGGAAAAAAGATAGATAAAGAAAAAGGTCAATTAGTTTTATATGCCGAGGCTCTAATACAATTAGGAATACCTTTAGAGAAGATTAAGATAAGATGGAACTTTCTGAAATATGTAATCGTAGAAGTACAGCAAGCAAATGGTAAGACTACAGAAAGAAATATTGCAAGAAACGAGATTGGAACTAGTTTAAAATCAAATGCTAAGATGTGGTTGAATAAGGCAAAGTTTTATTCAGAGGAAGAAGTTGAATCTTATCTAGAATTATTAGTTATGACAAATGATATAAGTAGTTTACCAGAGGATATACAGACCAAGTATAAGATTAGTGACTGTTATGTTTATATTCCGTTTACAGAAGAAGAAATAATTAAACTTAAATCAGAAATCGTTAGTGTTATTGTAGATATTAGCAAAAAAGAATGTGAATATATGAAAACAAAAGATGAAAATGTATGGTGGGAAGAAATTACTGACGCTGAATCATATTTCTTTGCTAATTTAAGTGGATATAGTGCTAACCTACATAAGCCATATGCTGTTTATTTAGAGAATAGAAAGTCCTCTATAAATTCAGCAAAAGATAGTAAAGAGGATGATCTGTCGTGGATGGATAATCTTTAAGATTAGGAGGACTGCATGGATAATTATGTCGTTTATCATTCACATGAAGATACAAGTAATTGTAATGGGTTTGCGGATTCGTGCTCCCATTACAAAGAGTATATAAAACTTGCTAAAAAACAAGGTATGAAAGCAATAGCATTCTCAAATCATGGTGGCACGTATGATTGGATAAAGAAAAAACAGGACTGCGATAAATCAGGTATTAAATACATACACGGTATTGAATCGTATTTATGCACTAAATATGAAGCAGATGAAAGAGGTTATCATATTGGTTTATATTCAAAAAATTATGATGGTGTACTAGAGCTAAATTTGTTAAACTCTAAATCAACATCTAAGGGGAAGCTAGAAGATAAAACAGATAGACATTTTTATTATAATCCTAGAATATCATTAGAAGACTTAATGAATACAAGTGAGAATATTATTATTACAACAGCTTGCTTGGCATCAATATTATGGAAAAAGAAAGACGATAAAGATGATTATATCCAAAGGTTCCTAGAATGGATGTCTAAAAATAAGCATAGATGTTTTCTGGAGATCCAGTACCACAAAGATATTAATCAAATAGAATATAATAAATTATTATGGGGTTGGAGTAAGGAGTACGGTATTCCTTTAATAGCAGGTACGGACACACATTCATCTTCAGATTATAAAGCTGAATGTAGAAAGATTCTTCAAATATCAAAAGATAGCTTCTATGGAGATGAAGATGCGTTTGATTTAACATGGAAAAGTTATGGCGAATTAGTTGATTGTTTTAAAAACCAAAATGCATTGCCTGAAGAAGTATGGATGGGTGCTATAGAAAATACAAACAAACTTGCTGATATGGTTGAAGAATTTAAACTTGATAAGTCTTTTAAATATCCCAACTTATATGGTGATAATGCTTTAGATATATGGAAAAGCACCATAGCAAAAAAATTACAACATAAGAAAAAGAATAATATCCTTGATATGACCAAGATCGATGAATATAAAACAAAAATTAAAGAAGAATTCAATGCAATGAAAAAACAGAACATGGAAAGTTTCATGATGTTTATGTCTGAATTAGTAGACTATTGCAATGAGAACGACATACCATATGGTTTTTGTCGTGGGTCTGTAGGTGGTAGCGAAATTGCTTTTATCACAGATATTACTGACGTAGATCCTATTAGATGGAATACTGTCTTTTCAAGATTTTGTAATGCAGATAGAGTTTCACTTGCAGATATTGATATAGATTTCGCCCCAGAAGACAGAGTAAAAGTTTACGAATATATTATTAATAGATTTACACCAGAAAAAACAGCGTACATATCAGTATTCTCAACACTAAGAGACAGAGGAACAATTGATGTATTAGCAAAGGGTTTGAAGTATGAAGACCTAGATGTGGTAATGAATATTAAAAATGAATTTGATAAGTTATTCGATGAGTATTTTAAGATAATTCAAGAAGAGGTCAACCTAGAAGAATTAGAAGAGGTAGATGCTAAGTCTGTAGATTTTGATCATCATGAAGTTTATTGTAATAGGATAAGAAATAATAAAGCACTAACTAGAGCAAATAATTTAAAGAAAGAATTTCAAAATCTTAAAGAAAATAATAAAGATTTATTTTATTACTTTGACGGTTTAAAAGGAACTATTGTAGCAAAAGGTACTCATCCAGCAGGTATTATAGGTTCTCCTATTACACTTGCAGACAATTTAGGCGTTTACTACAAAGATGGCGATGAATCTCACCCAGTATCAATATGTTCTATGAAAGCAGTTGACTCAGTAAACTTCGTAAAATTTGATATATTAGGATTAAAAACCGTTGGAATAATGAAAGACGTATACAAGTCTATTGGTTCTCATTATCTCAAAGCTCATGAAATTAATTGGAATGATAGTAAGGTATGGGATAATATGATTACTTCTAGTGTGGGAGTCTTTCAATTCGAAGGGGATTATGCATTTTCATTACTCAAAGACTTTAAACCTCGTTTTATTAATGACATGTCTTTGGTAAATGCTGCACTACGTCCTTCTGGAAAATCTTATAGGGATAGGTTGATTAGAAAAGAAATCAATGTAAACCCCTCCGAGCAATTAGACGAGTTGCTTAAAGACAATTATGGATATCTAGTGTATCAAGAAGATACTATTAAATTTTTAACCGATATATGTGGGTTTAATGGTGCTACTGCTGATTCCACTAGAAGAGCCATTGGAAAAAAATTGCATGATGAATTACAAGAACAATTACCTAAAATACTTGATGGATACTGTGCAAAATCTAAAAAACCTAGAGAAATAGCAGAGGAAGAAGCAAAACAGTTTCTTCAAATTATCGATGATTCCTCGGAATATCAATTTGGATATAATCATTCCACAGGTTACAGTATGAATGGGTATGCAGAGACTAGACTTAGAACTTATTATCCATTAGAATTTGCTACTGCTTACTTAGATAGGGCTGAAAACAAAGAGGATACAAATAGAGGTGTATCATTAGCAAATCAACTGGATGCAAAAATAAATCCTATTTCATTCGGCAAATCAATTGCAAAATATACATGCGATAAAAAAGAAAACAGTATTTATAAAGGCATTGCTTCAATTAAGTATCTAAATGAACAAGCACCAAATGAGTTATATGCTTTAGCACAACAAAAAAAATATACAGATTTCATTGATTTATTAGGGGATATAAGAAATACATCTGTTAATTCTCGTCAACTTAAAATTCTTACAGGATTAAATTTCTTTAGAGTGTTTGGTAAAAATAAAAAATTACTCAAAATTATAGAGATATATAACAATTTTGCTTCACGTAAACAAATTAATTTTAAGGATATTAGTAAGCTTGATATTAACGAAAAAATATTGATGAAATATAGTAATAAAATAACACAAACACTTTATAAAGAATTAGATATGATGGGGTATATTAGAGAGATAAGCAAAGACATAGAAGATAAACCATTGTCGATCAAAGAACAAGTCGCATTTGAAATGGAATTTCTTGAATATACCGAATATATAAATGAGAGTGCAGGAGATAAGTTTTATATCATCATTAAGTTTGAGACCTATAAAGATAAAACAAAACCTTATGTAACTTTAAGACAAGTAAATAGTGGGAAAGAGATGAAGACAAAAATAAAAGATGGTAAAATATTTTCCGAGAATCCGTTCCAATTATATAATGTATTAAAAGTAAATGAATTCAGACAACAGTTTAAAACCAAAAATATAGGTGGTAAATGGCAAAAAACAAATGAGATAGAAGACATTCTATTTGATTATGAGGTGTATTAATTGGCGAATAAAGTATTAGTAGATTTTGAGGGAGTTGTAGTTGCTAACCCATATAATACTGAGGACTATAAAATATATGGGTTAAATGTTGACTATTTAAAGTTCCCACATATAAAACAAAACAAGTATAGCAATGTAAGTATTGTAGGTAATCTTCCTGATCTTGAGGATGGTGTAGAATACACAGTAAATGCTGAAGAGACAAGTGGTAAAAACGGAATATCTTATAAGGTGATCAACATCAAAAGAGATAAACCTAAAACGGAAGCATCAACTAGATTATTTCTACAAAGTATTCTAGATAGTTATAGTCATGTTGATGAGATAATGCGTGAATATCCAGACATTATTGACAGAGTTCTTAATAATCGTTTAGAAGATATTGACTTGAAGAAATTATACAATATTGGTCAATTTCGTTTTGATGTTATTAAGCGTAAAATAATTGAGAACTTTGCACTTGCGGAACTAGTTACTGAGTTTAGAGGATTCATTGAGTTCAAAGTATTAAAAGTTCTCTATGATAAATATGGTTCAGTCGATAAGATTAAAGAAAAATTACAAGAGAACCCCTACAAATGCTTATGCGGTCTCTCACGTATTGCCTTCAAAACAGCAGATAAGATACTCCTAGCTTTTAACAAAGACTGTATAGATATGAAATTGAAAGGAGAAGTCCCACCTATTGATTTTACATTTGATTTGCAAACATCAAGTCAGAGGCAAAAATCAGTAATCATGTTTTTACTAGAAGAGAATGAAAACAATGGTAATACTAAGATTGATATTAAAACTCTAAGAAAACAATCTGAAGCAATAGCTAAAAAATGCATTGAACACTTTGTTGATATTGTTAAGAATGATGAACATATTCATTTTGATAAGGATTCACATACAGTATCATTAGAAGAAACATATCAGACTGAGTTATATATTGCTAATAAGATACTAGAAGGTTTAGATGTAGAGAATGAGTGGGATATTGATACTGAGCAATATAGAAGTAATTCTGAGGTAACACTTACTGATCAACAATATCAAGTTTTACCTATGGTGTGTGACTCTAATATTTGTATTCTAAATGGTTTTGGAGGTTCCGGCAAGAGCCAAACAACTAAATCTATTATTGATATGTTGAAAGCTAATAAGAAAACATTCCTATTATTAGCACCTACAGGTAGAGCAGCAAAAGTCCTTTCCGAATTCACAAAAGAACCTGCATCTACAATACATCGTGGATTAGCATATATGCCTCCAGACTGGGGTTATAATGAGAAATATCCATTGCCTTATGATGTTGTGATAGCAGATGAATTTTCGATGACGGATGTTTTCTTAAATAAAAGATTATTAGAAGCAATCAATTTCAACAGAACAAAACTATTAATGATAGGAGATAGTGCTCAAATACCTTCAGTTGGAGCTGGAAATGTATTCTTTGATCTAATCAATACAAATATGATACCAATTGTTTCTCTTACACAAATATTTAGATATGGCGAGGGAGGTATTTTAACAGTAGCAACTAAGACTAGAAATAGCGAAAGATTCTTAGAAGACTCTCAAAAACCACAAGTATTTGGAGAAGATAAAGGGTATATGTTTATACCAATGCAACAAGAAAAAGTAATTAATAATGTGATTGCTTTATATAAAAAACTCTTATTGTCTGGAAATTCAAAAGAAGATATTATGATTCTGTCATCATATAATATTGGAGAATATGGAACAGTTAATATAAACAAACATTTACAACCTATTTCTAATCCTAATGTAGTATCTAAAGGTATTAACATTCAAATTGGAGAAACAAAATTTTATGAAAATGATATGGTTGTTCAAACAGTAAATAATTATAAAGCAATACGATATAAAGATGATTGGATTGATGAAGATGATAAAACGTTTATTGCTAACGGTGAAATTGGAAGAATAGTTAAAATTGAGTATGGTAAAGTCATTATTCAATTTGATGAAGTTGTGGTTTATACCAAAAGCGATCTGATTAATGTTAAACTTTCATATTCTATTTCAACACATAAGAGTCAAGGCGGTCAAGCTAAAATAGTTATACTTATTACCCCTAAAGCGCATACCTTTATGCTTAATAGTAATCTAATTTATGTAGGACAGACAAGAGCAAAAAGTAAAGTATTCCACTTTGGGGAAATTGAAACAGTCAATAGAGCTATTAAGAAAAAAGCAGATTTTAATAGAAAAACTTATCTAAAAGAATTACTCTTAACAAACCAAAAATAATTAATATTGACTTATAGACACATCAATGCTACAATAAATACATAGAGGTCAAATTCTCAGCAAAACATAAAATACATAAAAAGAAGGCGATTATCATGTAAATCTCACAAAAATCCCAAATTTACCTCCCTCATGCTCGTTCTAGTTTCCAAATGCTCCGTTTTCCTAGCACAAAAATCAAACCAAATAAAAGATCACTTTTATTTGGATAGAAAGGATGTGTTGCTTCAAGATATGAATTGGTTTACATATTGTAGAAATAAAAAATGTTCAATAAATAATGAGTGTAAGAGGTTTACAACTGATGATAAATTACCAGATGAAAATGTGATTAATTTTAGTCATATGTGCAATGAGAAGAATGGGTATTATCTTAGGATAGAGAAAGAAAAGAGTGAATTAGTTGTGAAGGAAGAAGGTGAAAATAAATAATGGATTATGGTAATATGGATATTCTCGACACAGCGAGAGAGCTTAGTAGATTACTAATTAAAATCTTTAATGGCAATGTTAATAAAACAGAAGTAGAGCAGATGAGGATTTTATCAAATAATTTCAGCAAAGAATGTAGTCATATTTTATATGATTGGGGCAAATAAAAACCCAAAAAAGAAGATTTTTATCGGATATAAACAGAAAATAATTGGAGGAATAAAATGAAAGTAATTAAACGAAACAAAAAGGTAGTAGATTTTGATCAATATAAAGTTACAATCGCAATTCTATCGGCTTTAAATGAAACAAAAGAAGGTAATTATGAAATTGCTCAAAATATTTCAGACAAAGTAAAAGAACAAATAAATAATAATACTGAAGTTGAACAAATTCAAGATATTGTTGAACAAGTATTAATGAGTGAGGGGTATTTAAAAACCGCAAAAGCATATATTCTTTATCGTGAAGAACATAAACAACAAAGAGAATTTGAAGTTAATTTAATGAAAAGTATTGCTAAATTATTAAAGGAAACAGATAGAGATAATGCTAATATAGGACACTCACCAGCATCTAAGATGTATCAAATTGGTGGAACTGCATCAAAAGCATTTTATATAAACAAATTATTACCTAAAAATTTCTCAAAATTATACATAGATGGAGACATTCATATTCATGACTTTGACTACTATGACAAAACTTTTAACTGTTTATCTATTCCATTAGAAAGAATGTTAAAAAATCTTCCTGAATATGAATTTGAATATGGATCTGTAAGAAGTCCAAAACGCTTATCCAGCGTTATGTCTTTAGCATCAATTATTTTACAACGCATTTCAAATGATATTTTTGGTGGTACTCTTCTTCCTAATTTAGATATTACTATTCAACATCTTGTAAATGAAGGTTATATCACTCCTCCCACTGATGAAGAGTTTAAACAATCTGCACAAAGTTTACTGTATAATCTTGCTACTATGCCTACTAGAGCTGGCAATCAGATACCTTTTTCCTCAATTACTTTTGGTCTTGAGACTGGAGAATATGGTAGAAAATTAACTATATCATTACTTGAAGAATTTAAAAAAGGAATGGGCAGGGGCGAGACATTTATTTTTCCTAATTTAATATTCAAGTGTTTAAGTGATGTTAATTTTCAAGAAACAGATCCAAACTATGATTTATATGAATTGGCTGTGGAAGTTAGTTGTGCAAGAATGAATCCTACATTTAACTTCTTAGATTGCGATTATTATAAAATTTATGATCCTAAAGAAGTTAATCCAATGGGTTGCAGAACACATGTTATTGGTAATATAAATGGTGACCCAATTAGTGAAGGTAGAGGAAATATTTTTCCAACTACAATTAATCTTCCAAGATTGGCGTTAAAAGCAAAAGGTATTAATTTTCAAAAAGATATCAAAGACTTTTTCAAGAAGTTAGATAAAATGCTTGAAGATGTTAAAGAACTTTCAATACACCGTTATAATATTTTAGCAAATCTTAAAGCATATGATATTCCTTATGTAATTGGAGAAGGCGTATATTATAAGAGTGAAACCCTTGAATCGAAAGATAAAATCGAGTCTTCATTAAAACAAGGGACGATAGCTATTGGTTTTATTGGAATTGCAGAAGCAGTTAAAGAATTAGTAGGAACGCATCATGGGGAATCAGAAACCGCACTTCAACTAGCAATAGAAATAAATAAGCATATTAGAGAAATGTGTGAAAAATATATGAAAGAAACTGGTCTTAATTGGAGTTGTTACGCCACACCTGCTGAATCTACTTGTGGGAAAGTTATGAAAGACAGAAAAGATTTTGGAATAATAGAAGGTGTTACTGACAGGGATTATTATACAAATAGTTATCATATTCCAGTTTATTTCCCAATATCTATAGCACGTAAAATGACAATTGAAGGATTATTCCATACATATAATAATGGTGGTAGAATTAGTTATATTGAATTATCTGCTCCTCCTATACATAATACTGAAGGTATAAAAGAAGTACACAAACACATGGTTAAATCTAATGTTGGTTATGCAGGAATTAATTTTCCTATTGATGAATGTAAAACTTGTGGTTATTCTGGCATTATTAAAGAATGTTGTCCTAAATGTAAAGGTACTGAAATTAAAAAGATTCGTAGGGTTAGTGGTTATTTAGGATTTTCAGAAAGGATCAATGCCAATAAAGGAGCAGAAATTGATGATAGATTTGCTCATAATAAGGTGAGTGAATGATTGAAATTGCAGGAATACGCAAAGAAAGTCTTGAAGATGGGAAAGGGATAAGAACTGTCATATATTTTCAAGGATGCAAGCATAAGTGTTCAAACTGTCAAAATCCTCATACTTGGGAATGGGGTGAAGGACAATTGGTTTCTATGCAATATTTACTCAATATTGTTAAAAACGACACATTATCAAAAGGAGTTACATTCTCTGGTGGATGTCCAATGTGTAATGCTAAATCACTTATTCCATTGGCTAAAAAATTAAAAGAGTTAGGTTATAGTATTTGGGCGTATTGTGGTGAAACAATAGAAGACTTAAATGGTGATCAATTAGATTTACTTCAGTATATTGACGTTCTAATAGATGGCAGATATGAAGATAAATTGAGAGATGACACTTTAGCCTTTAGAGGAAGTTCTAATCAAAGGATTATTAATGTTAAAGAAAGCATAAGACAAAATAAGGTTATTGGATTATTAATGGGTTAAAAATAATAAAAGTGAGGTAAATAAATGAATATTAAAATAAAATACCATTCCAAGGACATTGATAAAATTACAAATATTGAAGGGAAATCAGATTGGTATGACCTAAGATCAGCAGAGGATGTCACGCTAAAAGCAGGAGAATTTAAACTAATCTCTCTTGGAGTGTCAATGGAATTACCTGAAGGATATGAAGCATATGTAATTCCACGTTCAAGCACATATAAAACATTTGGAATCATTCAAACAAATCATTTGGGATTAATTGATGAAATTTATAAAGGCAACAATGATATTTGGAAATATCCTGCACTTGCAATGAGAGATACTGAAATTAAGGTTAATGACCGCATTTGTCAATTTAGGATTCAAAAGAAAATGCCTGTAGTTACATTTAATGAAGTTGATAATTTAGAGAGTGAAGATCGTGGAGGATTTGGGAGTACGGGTAGAAGATGAGTAAGGTTATTGATTTAACTAATAGAAATTTTGGTAAATTAACAGTCATAAAACAATTTACTGAAAGAAGTAAAAATAACTACATTCAGTGGGTGTGCATTTGCGAATGTACACCCACCATAGAAAGAGTGATTATTGGCAAATATCTATAATGATTCTTGTCCTCATTATAGTCCATATGATTATCATAAAGGAGACCAATGGTTAATGGATGTATTTGACGTTGATAAAGATGCTCCAAGGACATATGCAATGACTGATATTTTAGAGTTTATTAAAGAATAAGGAAATGAGGTGAACTAAATGTTTTGGTTAGGCGCTTTAACTGCGACTGTAATATTAATCGGCATAGTGGTTTATGCTTATAAAACTGTTAAGAAATTTATGGAAAAGTTACAGTAGAAAAGAGAAATAAATATGAAGAAAATCTATTATTACCTAAGTAAGAAATTTTATGATTGGAATTATGCTTGTAGTTGTGGATGTTGCGATGTTGACGAAGTAACTATGGATAAAATTGATTATTTAGTATGCGAATATAAAGAAATATGTATTAATTGTGGTCGAGAGGTTGGATACTGGGCATATGGAAGTTATACCTATCCTAGAAGTAAAACAGAAGAACTGCAATATAGATGGTTATATTATAAACAAAGATTAAAGAGTAAATTTGGGTTAAATTGATAGTTTCATAGGTTATTGGAAGGAGGAATTTTTATTAAAACATTTATGATTCAAACTATAGATAAACAAGTTACTCACGACTTTTCATTCCACTTAATTGAAGCAATAAAATATAATAATTGGTTTCAGAATGAAAAGGTTTATGATTATTTTCTTCAAGATACTTATTATTTACCACTTTATTCTAACAATGAACCGTATAAAAAAGATGTAGAAGGGATTATTCCAGTCGGATCTGTAGAATTTGTTTTAGAATATTTAAAGAGATATCATAATATTTCTAATATCAAACCACTTAATATTCCACAAGAACTTTTAAAATTTGAATACTTAAAGCGATGGGTTGGCTACAATGATAGCGATACAGTTAAAAATGTTTGGCACTCTACTTTCATTAAAGACAAAGCAAAAATAAAAGGAGAAATAAGATTCCTAAATAAAAATGAATATTTTCCTAAAGGAGAATGGTTAGTTTCAGAATTTATAGATATTAACTCTGAGTGGAGAACATTTGTTTTTAATGATGAATTAATTGGGTTGCAAAATTATTCGGGTGATTTTACTATGTTTCCTGATGTAAAATTAATAAATAAAATGATAAGAGAATACAGGGGGAAGAATCCAGCCTATACATTGGATGTCGGAATAAATCAGAATGGAACATTCTTGATTGAAATTCATGATTTTTTCTCTTGTGGATTATATGGATTCGCAGGTTATAGAGATTTGCCAAGAATGTTTATCTCAACATGGAATAAATTACTTGCCAACAAATAATGAATTTATGTTATTAGAAAGGAGAAATAAATTGAGTAAAGATAAATTACTTCAAAAAGTTAAAGAATCGTTATTATGGAAACATCAAGAATCAAAATATAATCTTGAAAGAGTAGTACCATATTATCTAATTATTAAAAATGCAAAGAATGAGATACTAGACCAGTTAATAGATGATTGTAATAAATATGATTTTTTGCTTAATTATGAACATGAAAAAGATAATTATTATACATTTGGCACTATGACAATCCATATTAAATTCGACAAAACAGCAGACGATGATTTCTTTTGTTATAGAAACGCAAACGACTATCATTATAAAATTGACCTACTTTGGTATGAGCATGGGAGTACTGATGAATACTTACCAAGAATTATTGTTAAAAAAATAATGGAATCTGTTTTTATAGAATTCAATGATGATAGCACAGAAGAGTTTAATAACTGGTATTCAGAACTAAGAGAACTACACAAGAAAGAAAAAAGTGAAAGGTTAAAATCTATTGAGCGACAAATAAAAGAATTAACTAAACAAAAAGAAGAACTATCTAAAAATAAATAACCATTCCAAAACTTATTTCATGTTAAGAAAGGAGAAAATAATTGAAAACTTTTGATGAAATATTAAAAGAAATGGATTCATTAGAAAAGAAATCTACAAAAATATCAGAGAAAAAGTTTGCATTAATAACTGAACTACAGAAAGTATGCCCTCATGAAGATATTGTTGATTATTATGATACAGAGTGGCTTAGAAGTACACATGTTAGATATTGCAAGTTATGCAAAAGTGAAAATGTATAAATACTTTCAAAGATAAATTTCATTCTACTTAAAGAAAGGAATAATTAGATGAAATACACATACCTCTCAGGCAGAGAAGTTATGCCAGATGGCAATAGATCAACAAAATTAACTTGTTTCGAATGTGGTAAACCTCAATCACATTCATATTATACTGAATGTGGTAAACATATCTGTTTCACTTGTAAATGGAAGGATGAAAATGATGATTTAAATGGTAAAAATAAAGAAGATGATAGAGATAGTTTAGTAGTAGGTTATCTACAATACTAATAGTCAGAAAATTTATATTGACTCTATCTAATGAACAAGATATAATTAATTTAGTTTATATATAATATAGTGGAGTGGTAGAGTCAAATAATTTAAGAAGGTGAAATGGATGGCAGGAAAATCATTATTAAATAAACAATCGTCGGCAAAACCAAGGAAACAAGATAAATATTCAGAACTAAATGGCACAAAACAAGAATACAGATTTAAACCAACAGATAAAGCTATTTATGTCGGACTACTAGATGAGTATAGTGGATTGGAATGTGAAATTGTCAAAAGATCAAGAAGAAAAATAACTGAATATTACACAATAAAATTTAGTAATGAAGAAATTATAAGTGATATATCTGGGAATTTTCTAATGAATCATGAAGAATATGAATTGTTTTTAGAAAACAAAAATAAAGAAAATAATGAAGATAATCTAGATGATATATCTGAATATGAATTAGAACTTATGAAACTTGGAATAGAATCTCATAAAAATTATGTTCAATGTTTAGTACCAACATTATTCGTTAATTATGCTTGTGATAGATGTAATGAAAAAGTTAGATGTGTTTATAAAAGGAAATATCAATATGATAAGTTGAAATTGTTTTAGATTAGAAAGGATGAAGTAGTTGATACAAAAAACACAAATAAATAAACTTGAAAATGATTGGGTAGATGTGAAAAACAAATGTAGGAATACGATTAATAAAGACCACACTGATAATCAACCTAATAGCGAATTCAAAACTAAATTGTTAATTTCAGAGCATAGTCCTATTAGATTGATTAAAGTAAATTGGCTATGGTCTAAAATTAAATATTGGGTTAGTACACATTATGTAAGACATCATCAAGGTATTGAAAAATGGGTGTCAACTCAAAGAAGTGATAGAACAAATGTTGATAGAGATGAAATTGGTCAAGGTGCTCCAGTTAATTTTGAAGCAGAAGCCAATGCTCAATCATTAATTAATATGGCAAAGGTAAGATTATGTTATCAGGCAAGTAAAGAAACTAGAGAGTTATTTGAGGATTTAAAAGTTACAATTAGCAAGAGTGAACCTGAATTAGCAGATGTGTTAGTCCCTTCGTGTATATATAGAGCAGGATGTAGTGAATTTACTGAATGTGGATTTTGGAGTAAGTTTAAGGATAAATATCAAAGGGCAAATTTATTAGATATTAAAACAAGATATCAATTATATAATGGAGATTTTTATATTAAGAAACTGAAAGTGGAGTGATTGGATGAATAAACTAAAAATAATTGGATTTTCAGCAAAGGCTAGAAACGGGAAAGATTCTAGCTGTCTAATCTTAAAAAAGAAACTAGAAGAACAGGGTAAAAAAGTATTAATCTTAGCATATGCAAACTATGTTAAATACTTAGTATCTACATATTTTGGAGGAACATATGAAAGGACTCCAGAGAATCGTACACTATGGCAAAAGTTTGGCACAGATAAAGTTAGAACAAGAAATCCTAATTACTGGGTAGATACAATTATTGATTTTGCAAAAGTATTTGGAGAAGATTATGATTATTTTCTCTTATCAGATTGCAGATTTAAAAATGAGTATGAACGATGGGGTTATGATTTTGACGTTACAAGTGTTAGGGTTGAAAGATTAAATTTTGAAAATGATTTAACTCCAGAACAAAGACTACATCCTTCAGAAACTTCATTAGATAATTATCATTTTGATTATTACATAAAAGCGGAAAATGGATTGGATAAATTAGAAATGGAAATTGACAAGTTTATAGAATGGATGAAGGAGAGTGAAAATAATTAAGACTAAAATCTACCTAGATATGGATAATACCCTGACTAATAGCACGAAGGGCTTCTGTGAAGCCTACAACATTATTTATAGATACCATAAAGGATTTAAATCTGCACAATGGGAACTCGTAAATACATGGAACTTTGAGAATCAATGTCCCAACCTAACATCACACTCAGATGTATTAGAAATATTTGAGAGTCCAGTTTTCTTTAAACTACTTAAACTAATCAATAGTAATACATATGAAGTCGTTAGAGAATTAAATAATAAATATCAAATAATTATCGCCAGCATTGGCACTCCCAAAAATTTATCTCTTAAATCTTTATACTTGAAAGAGACTCTACCATTTATCAAAGATTACATTCTAATCAATAATGAAGGTTGTAAAATGGATAAGGCAATTATCCAGATGAACTATCCAGACTCAATATTTATAGACGATGTAACTACTAACTTAGATTCAAGTAATGCACAAAATAAATTCATTTTCGGACTAGAATATCCTTGGTCTGAAACTAAGAATTATAGTAGATTATGGAATTGGACAGATGTTGCAAATAAGTTGTTGTAAAGTTAAAAATAATAAATACAAAAGGAGAAAAATAGAATGATTAATTACCATATGTCAATTTGCCGAGATTGTGAAAGAGAGGCTTGTTGTAATTACCCTTGTCAAGAATATTCAGACCAAAAACGTAATCAATATAAAGCACAGGAAGCAGAAAATATAAGAAAAACAATTGAATGGCTGAATAGGGAAGAACAAAATAAGGTAAATGAAAGGTTGGGTGAAATGGATATGAATGTGTGTGATTGTGATGATAGTAATGATATTGAAAATTTTTTAGAATATAGCGTTGAGAATGTTGAGTGGTTGAGATGTATTAATGGTCAAATTCCCTACACAGAACTCATAGATAAAAATGCTCTTTTATCTTATTTGGAAGAGTGTAATGAGAGGCATTGTGATCAGAATGGTTTGTGTGAAGTTTGCAGGACACCATTAGTTGAGGCTGAAGAATCAAGAGGAGAACATTTTGGAACTAGTTGTGGAGAGGTTATGTGGCATTGTCCGAATAATTGTGTATAAGAAAGAATAATTAATAAGGTATAAATAATAAAATATCCAAGTCTACTGAGATAAGAGGTGGGCTTGGATAAATAAAATATAATAAATAATATAAATCAATGGAAGGAGAAATATATTGATAGAAAGAATTGGGTTAATACCGATAAAAGATTACATAAGAAATCTTGATCTTCGTAATTATGGTAGAAGCATGATTATTGAATACACTAAAGAAATTTATAATTTAGATCTTACAAACGAACTAAAAATATATGAAAAAGAAAATTGGAATCTTTGGAATGGCGATTTAAATATTTACGATAACTTTGATAAAGAAAATCCAATTGAAGAACCAGATAATTTATCTAGAAATTATTTTGAAAAACATGCAAAGAAAAAATTTATAAAATTCATTAAACAACATGAAGAATTTCAAGAAGATAGAATATTACCTTTCTTTAAGGTGAAGGATATACACCACATATTCCCTTTAATATATGGTGGAAGTAATAAAATATCCAATCTACTATATGTTAGTAGATTTACGCACGATCTTTTACATATTAATCCATTAGAAAATATAGAAAAATATTGTTATCAGGCTTGTGATTATTTAGCATACCTTGGATGGTTTGAAGGATTTAAATATTTAAATGAAAAATATGATTTAGGAAAATATGTTGACAGTAAAAAATTATTGCGTCAAATGTATAAAGGTGCAATCGAAGAAGAAATGAGCAAGTTTTATGAATACATACAGAAAATGGAAGGACTAGGACAAACAGGTTGATAAATAAAATAGAAAATAAAACACAAAGGGGAGGGAGTATATTTGGGTTGTAATAAAAAAGATGCTTTGATCTTTTATAAAACAATGAAACATAATTCCACAGAAGAAGAAGACAATGATTTTTTAAAATCTTTTTGTTTTGAGTGTAATCGAAAAAACCAATGTGAAAAAGTAGCTTGAAAATAATCAGGCTACTTTTTATTATCATTTGTCCAATTGTAAAATCGTCTCTAGTCGTGTTACCAAAAGGACAAACACTATTTGTCCTTGATAATATCAAGAAAATACTTATCTAGTCCATTATTCCATTCAATATCTATTCCTTTATCTAAATGTATAGTTATTCTTTTTATGATTTTTCTCAATCCAACGTTATCAATGGTAGCAATATCAAAATCCTTAATAAGTTCTACGAAAGAATTATACAACTTATATATATTATTAATCTCCTTATTGATGTTTATAATCTTATTTCTAGATAATTCTAATCCTTTTAATTCTTCGTCAACTGATTTTTTAACCCTATTATATTCCTCCTTAGAAATTTCTCCATCGGCTCTCATCGCAGACAATCCATCTTTACGTTTCTCTAATTTCGTAATTGATTCCTCAATTAAAGGAAGTTTCTTTATAAAATCTTTTCCTAAATTTGATTCAATATAAACGTCGTAATATCGTTTCATCACTAAAGGGTTAATATTTTTAACTTTTTCAACTTGTTCTTGAATATAATCTAGTATATCTTCTTCCCTAATGTAATGATAGTCGCTACACATGCTTTTATCCCTATGTCTATTACTACATAGATAATAAAATAAATCTGGCTTGTCTCTTCTCTGTGCTCTTTTCATAGACGCTTTACAATTTGCACAATAAAAAATATTGGATAGTAAATTCTTGGAACTATATTTCTTGTTGCTCTTTACTAACAAAGCTCTTGATTCTTTAATCTCATTTGCTCTAATAAAAAGGTCGTCACCAATAATTCTTAAATTTTCAAAATAATGCACTATTCTATCATCTTCATCAATTGTCTGAATTTTACTTGTAAATATATCTAACATCACAGATTGATAATTGACCTGCTTTCCTGTATAAATTGGATTGCTGATTATTTTACCTATCGTTGCTTGTTGCCACATTTTGTTTTTCTTAGATGGGATACCTAATTCATTTAAAGTCAAAGCTATTTTGAATAAAGAATATCCTTGATTAACATACCAATTAAATATCTTCCGTATAACCTCAGATTCGCCTGTATTGATTTGTAGGAATGCTTTAACCCTATCATAACCGTAGGCTGGTTGACTCGTCCAGTGACCCTCTTTTTGTGCTTGTCTCATACCTACCTGAATACCTTTAGATAATGCTATTAATTCATTCTGAGCAAGAGAACCTAAAATATTAAGCATAACCTCATCGCCATAAGTTTTAGCATAATCTCCGGTGTTTAAATTCTCTTTAAGAAAAAATACTCCTATATCTTTTTTTCTTAATTCTCTGACTGTCTCTTGGAGCGTTACAATATCACGACTGTAACGAGCTATATTACTCGTCAATATCTGAACAAAAAATCCTTTATTTGAATCAGTCATCATTTTATTAAATTCATCACGTTTTTTTGTACTTTTACCACTAATACCCCTATCCGCATAAACCCCATCTTTCCCACATTCTTTGACTAAATAATATCCTAATTCTTCAGCCCTTTCTTTAAATATTTTTTGTTGGTTATCAAATGAATTCTTTTGATCATCAGAACGGGTTGAGACGCGAGCATAGGCCACCGCAGGTAAAAGAGTTGAATATTTAGACATTTAATTTCACCTCATAGTACAAGATGTTACTATTATAGAAGGGTAAAAGGAATTTTGTCAAATAGTATAGTTTATAATTTATTTGTGGTAGTAAGTTTACAAGGCAATATCACTGTGATATATTGAATGTAATACAATTGTAATACAAATTATAAAGGGAGGAATTCACATGCTATTTTGGGATTGTGGTAACTCATATGGGAAAGCTCTTGACTCAAAAGGAAGAGAATTATTAACTCTTTCGGTCATCGGTAAAGCACAAGACTCATTTACAGAAAAACAACTATGGCAAATTGATGGAAATTATATCGGAGAAGATGCAATAAAACATGGTTATGCACAGGATTACTCATTGGATGAAATCAAAACACAACAATCTACATTCAAAACACTAACAAAATACATCCTATGCAATTACAAAAATGAAGACAAGGTAGTATTCTTATTTCCATTTGAATCTTATTTTTCAGAAAAGAAACAAATCATTGAAATGTTTAGTAAAAATATGGATATCATTTATAAGATAGGAAACACTACCTACACTTATAATTTTAACCCCACTTTAATCAAATCATTACCACAAGGATTTTGTGCAGGAATGGATTATTTTCTAGATGATAATGGAAAACAAAAAGAAGATATTCCAAACGTAACTCTGATTATCGACGTAGGAATGGGGACTGTGAACTATATTTATTTACTAAAGGGTGAGGTTATAAGAGAAATGTCTCATACAACTGCTAATGGAATGCATCAGATTTATAAACGAGGACTCCAAGGTAGAAAGATTTATGAAGTAGATATGTATCATGGGTATGATTCAATAGCACATTTATATCCAGATTTAGCAACACTAATAAAAAGCGATGTAACAACTTACTACAATATCAAACAGATTGATAGAATTTTATTTGTTGGTGGAGGAGGGACTGCCATATATTATTTCTTGCCTTGGACAAATAAAGTTTTGCACAAAGGTCAATTCTCTAATGTTAGAGGTGCAAAAAAGGTGGTGCAGAATCTATCATGGGGGAAATCAGAACATTTAGAGATGATGATGTCTTAAAACCCTTGCTAGATGCAATTCCTAAGAAGAAAAGAAGCAAAGTAGTTAGAAGAGCATTGTATGATTACTTTTTTAAAGGGAAAGATAAAGTGATGGTGGAGGACGAGGAATTTTATATAGAAACAGACAAAGAGATTAAAATAGATATTGGAAAGGCAGAAAAAGTAGAAGTAAATTTTGACATGTTCGATGATTAGTCCTGAGAAATCAGGGCTAATTCTTTATTTTATTTACCATTAATTACAAAAAGGAAATAGGTATATTGTACAAACCATACTCAATAAGATTACATATATCAACATCTAGTAAAGGAGTTGAACACATTGATTAGTGACAAACTTAATAGAAGTGAATTAAGTGTTTTTGAAATTATGAAAGAAAAAGAAATCAATAATGAAGAAAGGGCTGTAAAGATTAGAACAATTTCAGAATTATGTGGACTAAGCTATTTTAGTGTTAGAAATATTATTAAATCATTTTACGTGGCTAATATAGTCTGCAAATCAAGAAGAGATGGTAATGCTGATACTTATTTTTTAGTTGAAAAGAAAGGGGAATAGTTATGAACAAACCTTCAATTGGACTAAAAGAAAAGATTCAATCAGGGAAAAAGATTCATCCTAAACAATGTCCAAAATGTAAATCAAAAAATATTATTGGTCGTGGATTGGTAATTGGTTACGCTTATATAAATCTTGAAAATATAAATGTCGATGAATTAGGAGACGATTTTGAAATACTTGATGAGGAAAATTTGAGGTATAGATGTTTTAGTTGTGATCATGACTGGGATGAATAAACAAAAAAAATAGACCTCCATTTTGGAAGCCTATTTGAATAAACTAGCTAATGTTAAAAATCCTGAGTAAATCATTCCACTTCCCAAAGCAACATAAAATCCAGTGACTAATGGCATAATCTCATCTCCTTAAACTCTCTTATGATTGTATTATTGCCAACAATCAAAGAAAATATTCAAAAGAAATGAGAATGTAAAATTAAATAGACGTATGCTAAATTTGCTAGGCGTAAAGGGTTACACCTAACAATATGCTGTGAGATATCTAATTTAGAACTGTTTCATCCTATTTACTTAAAATAAGGAGTGGTAATTTATGACAAATGAAAATCCTATTCTAATTCACTTTAAAAAACACGGAATCAAGTATTTACAAGGAGGATTAATAGTTGGATACATTATCCTAATTGATCCGTCTGTAGCTCTTGGCGTAGCAACTATTGAACAAACGTCAACTGAATTTTATAAGAAAGTTTTAGGATTAGGGAGAGCTGTAATTCTCATAAAAGGAGGTTTAGAAATTGTTCAACATGCTCTAAGTGGAGACTTCCAACAAGTAAAGAAGACAATTTTAAATTATCTAGGTATGTATGCCCTTTTACTTTTGCTTCCTTATGGGTTAGATCAAATTGATGCCTTGATAGGAGGTTTGAAGTAAATGTCAAATTATGCTGATTGGTTTACAACCGCTATAAAGACAGCATTAAAAGAAAGCGTTGCCGAAAGTTTTAATTGGATTATGACAGGAATAATTTTAAATGTTGTATATGTATCCCATGCTGTTGCTTTAATTGGAGGTGGAATTTTAATTATTCTTTATGTAGGTGGTTATAAATCTGGTCTCCAAAAATGTTCTATTCTAACAGTTGCTTATGGTATGATTAAATATTTACTGGGATGAGGTGATTAGAATGAAAGGAATTAAATTAAGTAATTACTTTAAAATTATTAACCCCGAATATGTCTACCTAAGATTGACTCCAAACAATTCAATTGAGAACAAGAACACGGACAGAATCGCCAAATCAATCTCCACAATATTTAAAGGAGTGGCTAAACATCTAAAAGTGGAAGAAGGGAAACTAGTTAGACTATATCCATTTAAAAGACAATTCATGATTGGAACAAGATATAGTTTCCAAACATCAGAAAAAGTATCTTATTTTATTTTTATTGAAAAGCAAAGCGTGGAATTCTATTTCATAATTCCCAAAAATCACCTTTCACTATTAAGAGAAAAGATTAGAGATTCTTGGGCTAATGTCACAATTAAGGAAGTCGATGAATTGCCTCAATTTAATGAAAAGGCAACTAAATATCAAATGATTTATTCTAAAGAAGATGCTCTTAGTTTGTCTGTAGATAAGCGCAGTAGCGAACTTTTAAGTGCAAACCTTAATGTTATTGATGTGTTAGAAAGTGGCGATAAGGTGGGAATATTTTATAATTTCATTCCTACTAATCAATTTTCATGGAAGGCTGAGTATAAAAATACGATTCAAAAAGTAAGAGATGGATTGCCTACAGATAGAGAAAAGGTAAGTATTAATTTCCTATTTAAATTCCTCATTACTATTGTTGTGGAGATTAGTGACTTATTAGGAGAAGTTACTTCTGGGAAGGCATCTAAAAAGAGGGGATTAACCACAGATAATATGGCACAGATGGAAAGAGTTATTGAGCGCATGAACAAGTCAGTAGTTAGTAAATCAACATATTCTAAAGCAACAGATGTTATATTAAATACCCAAATTATTATATTATCAGAGTGTGTAGACAAACTAAGAGAAATCAACCATGCTAAAAGCCTATCTCAGAGCTTTGAAGTAATTAATGAAGAAGATGGAGGAAATTCTCTCAGAGCGAAATACTATAGCAAGAAATTTAATCCAAATGATTATTCAATTAATGGTGCAGAAATTAATAAGATTTCATCAGGAGAATGTCAAAACTTTATAGCATTAGCAGGAAGAAAGATTCTTGAGAGATATGATTTTATTGATAAAGTGAATACTCAAGAGACAAAAGTTCCTGAAGATTTAAGAACGGGGATAATGTGTGTAGGGACAAACACATATAGAGGTATCCAACAAGAAGCTTTTCTTAGTACGGACAGGGAATATCAACAGTTAGTTTTAGTCTTAATTGGCCCTACTAGAGCAGGCAAGAGTATATTGATTTCCAACCTTGCCAGAAATTCTATGGAGAATAATGAGTGTTGTATAATTTTTGACTTCATAGAAAATTGTGAGTTATCAATGGAGATTGCTAGTGTATTGCCTAAAGACAAAGTTAAGGTTATTGAATGTGGGGATATAAGCAAATTGCAAGGGCTTGGTTACAATGAAGTTGGTATTAGTAAAGACACTTTTATTCAATATGACAATGCTAAAAAACAAACTACTCAATTACTCACATTGATTAATTCTGTTAATGCAGATGAAAAAACTCTAGCACCAAGGATGGAAAGATATCTTACAGCTTCATCATTAATCACATTTATTCAAGGTGGAAATATCAAGGACGTTTTTGATATTTTAGTCAACCATCAAATAAGAGCCAAATTCATGCAGAAAATTCCATCAAATCAGAAAGAAAATTTATCAGAGTACATTTCTGCACTTGATGAATTAGATGAGGTAGACAAAAAGGAAGGATTTGTAATTGGGACTAAGCATTCATATATTAGTGGCATCTTAGATCGATTGCAAAAACTTAAAGCAAACACTTACATGGAATTAATGCTAAAAAAAGGAACGAAAGATAATATTAATTTGATTGACGAAATTCAGAAACCACAATTAATATGTCTAAGAATGCCCGAATCAATGTTTAATACAGATGCAGAAAGAGACGTTTATTGTACCTATTGGATGACGAAATTATGGTTAGCATTACAATTAAGAGCAGAAAAATTTAGAGACAAAGGAGATAGAATTAAAGTTAACTTATTCATAGATGAACTTTATCAAGTAAATCATACTGAGGAATTCTTAACTGAGAAATTAAGTAGACTAGCAAAATTCAGACTGAAACCCATTATATCTTGCCATTATCTTAATCAAATAAAAGGAATTAGAGATGAATTAAGAAGTGCAAATGCAAGCTATATGCTTTTGTCTGGTTGTGATAAACAGAACTATAATGAATTAAAAGAAGAATTACAACCTTATGAAATGGAAGATTTATTAAAACTACCACGATACCATAGTTTGAATTTGATTAAATGTAAAGATGGATATGCAAAGTTTATTACGAAACTACCATCTCCTATAAAGGGAGTGTGATTATGGATTCTTTTATTAAGGATAATAAGTTTTTGATTGTTGCGTTGGTGTTATTGGTTTATCTGACAAGTAAGAAGTATATCAGTAATTCACATGACACTTGGATTATGCCTGTAGAAGGAGTTATTACACAGGAATTTAATGTAGATGGCATAGGTCATGAACATCATGGGATTGATATTGGGTGTGAAACGACAAACATCCATGCTTCCCAAAAAGGAACTGTTTCATTTTCAGGATGGAATGATATTTATGGTAATTGCATTATGATTTCACATGAAGAAGGAATAGCTTCACTGTATGGTCACAATAGTGAGAATTTGGTTAAAGTTGGAGATAAGATTAAGCAGGGAAGCGTGATTGCTGTAAGTGGGAATACGGGTAGAAGTTTTGGAATTCACTGTCATATGGAAATTAGAGTGAATAATATTTGTGTTAATCCTATGGATTATTTGACAGGGGAGGTTGAGGATACGATAGGTATAAAAGAACCAGATTTTGATGCTAATTCCTATTTGCCACAAAATATCTGATTATTTTCGTGATTTATTTAAAATAAATGTATGTAATATTTGGAATTAGGTTAAAATCATGTTAATATATTAAGAAAGGATGATTTCCTTTGAAAATGAGACTGGTAAGAAACAGAGAAGACATGAAGGAGGATAATGATATGGGAGTACAAAAGGAATTGAATGAACAGAAAGAACTTACTGAGGAAGAAATGGCAATACTTAAAATGAGAAACTTAGAATTTACTTCATTGAGTAATATCACAGCAAAAAAGAACAATGAAACCAATCAAACAGATGAAGAATTTAATGAGAAACAAAAGTTAAAAGAATCAAATAGATTAAAAAAGGAAGTAAAGAAAAGATTAGAGGCATTAAACAACGCTGAAGAATGGAAATTTGAGAATGTAATAGAAGTGTTCCGCAACAATGAATTAGTAAAATACCAAACCGTCGCCAATATTGAAGTCTTGGCTACCCTTTTTGACAGAGGTGTTTTGGAATATAATGGAAATTTACAAAGAGGATATAGAAAAAACAGTAAGAATGAGTTAATAGCCGTAAGGTCTCAAAAACAAATAAATTTGATCTATGAAAGTATTTGTAAAAATAAAATGCATGGTGGTTTTATTACTGTAAATTGGAACCCAGAAAAAGGCGATATTAATTATGATGAGAATGAACAAACGATTTCAGGTTCAATTGATCAGAAATTAGATATCCTTGACGGGCAACATAGATTAGCTGCATTTTCGAAAATTTTAAAGGCTTATCGACGTGACCCAAACTCAGTTCCTAATCCATCTGATTATCAAATTGGACTTGTGATTGAACTACTAGATGATGATTCTGCAAAATCGCTTTTTAGCGAATATTGTCTAAAAGGTTTAAAAATTAATAAATCAAGAGGAGAATTTTTAAACGTAGAAGATAATACAAACAAGCTATGCAGAGAAATCATGAAAAAGTCTGATCTTAAAGTAGAGGTCATTTCAACCTCTATTAAAGCCAATTCTGAAAATATAATTACCTTTGGTGTCCTTTCTAAGAATATAAAGGACAATTTCGCTCCTCAGACCAAACTTGAAATTGAAGAACTCAGTAATTATTTAACAATGTTTGTTGATTCTTTAATTCAGACTTTTCCTAAATTCATGGCAAGTAAAAACCTTGAAGAAAGAGCAGATTTGAGGACTCATAACCTTGCAATGGAAGCCCTTAGTTGGAATGGTTATTTTAAATTAAGTACCAAATTGCAAGGTAAGAGTCAAGATAAAATATTAAGTATTCTTAATAAATTCAATGATAAAGTAGAATATAATGGTTGGAGTGGAAATTTCTTAGATAAGGAGAATCCAATCTTTAGAAAAATTATGAGGGAAGGATTTAAAATTATCAATACTTCATCTTCAGCAACTTGGATCAATAAGGTTTTTGTTGAGTACGTGTTGGAAGGTAAGAGTTTGAATGAAATTGGCAGAGAAGAAGTAAAATAAAATGGTAAAAAAATAGGCATATCTACAATTAAGTAGATATGCCTATAATATTATTTATAACTTTATAAATATATCCAAACTAATTTTGTTCCATTTTGTAATGCACCTGCTGATTTTTGCTTGTTTGTACAACATGAATATATATTACCTACTTTGATGCTATATTTAACTCCAGCTTCTATTGCAGAGTCAAACACTTCTTCTGTAGTTATACATTTAACTTTTTTTGATCTTTCCTGATTTCTTTTAATAAACCCTACTAATCTTTTTTCTTTTTCTAATTGTGGATCATATTCGCACCAACCTAATTCAGTTCCTTGTTTTAAATATTTTCTAATAGATTTTCTTCCTAATTTTAATATTTTTGCAATGTTTGTAACATTTTTTGTACCCTTATTCCATTCATCACATGCTAACTTAACCATGCTTTTAATTCCTGCTTCATAGCACTTCAACCAATTTATATCTTCTTCCTTAAAATTTAATAGTATAGGTAATTCACTGCTCATTATGTTATTTTTTATCCATTCCATTGTAGAATATCTACAATCAATAATAATATAATGATCTATTTTATGTTCTTTAGCTAACTGTTCTTTTTTTCTATCATTTTCTTGTGTTTCTGTTAATCTGCTCCATTTTCTACTATTTTCTTCATAATGTTGAATTCCATGACATTCACAAATTCCATTTATATCATCTAGATAAAAATCATATCTATAATCTTTACACCATTTAAAAGTCTTTTTTGTTAATTCTGTTTGAAATATTTTATTTAATTGTTCAAATAAATTATATGTAAATTTCTGGGAGAAACTTATACCATCACTGCAACGAGAGCATCCGAACCCTTGATGGAGAAAATGAGAAATGCTTATTGGTTTTTCAAATTTACAATTAGGACATTTCATTAAAATTTTTTTATTTGAACCTGCTGACACAGACAACGCATCTTCTTTGTTTACTAAAAATTTTACTAAATGAGGATGAGTCATTGAAATTGTATTACATTGATTGCAAGTAATACTTCCTTTATTGCCATGTGTAAAACTATTGATATTCTTTTGTTCAGATTTATGTTTAGGGTGATCTAAACATTTGAACCAATATCCTTTTTGATTTAAAGTATTAGAACTATAACTTACATCTTGAGGTCTAATTACATTACCATATTCATCAACATTTAACTCATAATCCCATCTGGATATTATATAATCTGCTACTTCTTTTGATAAGTTTTCGTAGCACCAATCATAGAAAGATATACTGTTTTTTAATCTCGTTTTTATCATTTTTATTGTACCAAATAATTTTATAGCACATTTAAGACAATAATATTTTCCATCATTATGTATAGACCTTTTATAATCTTTCCACCTAACATTTTTTATCTCTTCTCCACACAAATCACATTTAATATTAATCAATGACACAGATCCTTTAGATAAATCTTCTACTTTTACTTCAAAATTATCTCCTAATTTTGTATAAATGTATTCTTTTTCTTCATACCATGCTTTGTTTCTTCCATTCCACTTAACAATTGCAGTTTTACTAATCAACATAAATCTATCCCCTTCCTTAATAGGTCATAAAAATAGGGAAAGACACTCAAACTCTAAGGAAAGTCCAAGTGTCTTAATTACACTCAATCAGGTATCGATCCCTAAAAGAGCAACCATAAAATTGTAAAAACAAAACAAAACAAAAAAAACACCTATCTCTAGATGCTTCAAATGTGTCCGTAACGGACATAATTATTAATTATCTTTTCTAACAATAATCTTAGGATAACTTCTAGCAGGACAATCAATATTATATTTCTCTTTAATGTCTTTATTAGCAGTTATCTTAACCAAACCATAACTATCCAATATTTCTTGAATACTACGTTTCCATTGAGTTTCAGAAGTATTATTAACCTTTAAATCCTTCTCTAAGACATATCCTTGTGCTTCTATGCCACTCATTATGTATGTAGCTAATATATTGCTATTATCATCAGATTTCTCAGTAGTACCTTGCTCATTTTCATAAACATATTGAGGGAATACTCTATTAGTAAACTCCATTCCGAATGTCCTTAATAAATATTCCCTAGATAATCCCTTTAAAGATATATTATGTTCCTTTAATACAATAGCAATTTTATTACTTTCTTCCAATGAATTAACACCATATGAGTCAATACTATAGAAGTTAGTCAATTTTTTATGCTTGTATTTAGCAGCAATATGTTTTGCTTTCTTGAGTGTATCTTCTGGTAATTTTTCATGAGGTATTTTATTCAATAAACTTAACAAAGTAAATAAAGTAACACTCTGAGATACTTTGGTTTTATCCTTTGAGTCAAATACATCCATTAAATTATTTAAAGATATAAAGAATAAAGGGTTTCCATCCACACTAAAATCTTCTTTTTTAACATTCATTTTTGCAAGATTGTTCAATGCAATAAGATTGGATTTTCTAGTTCTAATTAAAGAATATAATTGTGGATATATTTCCTTAAATTCAGCCGATAATAATAATTCAATATTCGTATCAAGTATTTCTATTTGTTCCTTTTGCCATTTAGTTTGTTGGAGTTCGATATTATACACTTTCTTAATAAACTCAATAGCTTTAATTCTTTTACATTTAGCAAGTTTCTCTACTAATGATATTATTGTATATTTAGCTCCACACCCAAAACATTTATATATTTGTGTACCACTATTAGTTTCATAGATATGGGCAGAAGGAGTATCGTCTTGATGGTCTGGTAATATGCAATTTACTGTTCCATAAATATTTGTAAAATCACATAAATCAATTTTATTCATAAAATCATATACTTCTTGTTTATTTATGCATATTATTTCCTCATCATTATCAATATTTAAAAGTGATTTCATCAAAACTATATCAAGAGATTTTATAGCTTCAATATTAGAAAAATACCCTGTAACCGTTGGGAGAGTAGCAACGTGAGCTTTCTCCATACTGATAGAAGAAGAGTTTAGTGTATTAGTATTGAGAAAGCTCAGAGTGTCCTTAGAAGTACCATTAACCTTAACTTTAATAAGAGAAGAAATTAGAGTATTTAAAACATCTTCAAATCTTACCATAATATCACCAACATTAATTCTATTTTCATAATCACATTCAATTAAACCCTTACCTCCAAAGAATAGTCTTGTAGGATCAAATGTCACGCTGTCACTATTAGGAAATAATTCAATTAATAACTTTTGAAAATTATTTCTTATTTCAACATCAATGATTATTTCTTCGCTACAAAATACTAATCTAAATTTCTCCTTATATTCTGTATAAGAGAAAGTCTTATACCCAAACACAGGTTTAATACCTAATTCTTTACATCTTTTTAATTCATTATTTATAGTTGTTCCTTCGTCAAAATCTAATGCAAATATCTGTTGACTTACCCAATCTTTACTTTTTGTTCCATTAAGTAATGCAGGTTTAAATGTTGCTCCATTACACAATAAATTTGCCAATTCTTCAATTTTAATTTCTGTTTGAGACATTCTTTTCTGAATTCCACCTGATTCTGCTCCACTTGGTTTCTTTGTAAATGTCTTTTTGTCTAACATACATTTAATCATTTTTACCATCTCTCTTTCTTTGTTACTCTCTAAAAAGGTAAACTAGCAAGATAGGGGAGAGTACCCTTTGATGATGATTCATGAGGTCATCACTCTTGCTAGTCATATTTGTGTAATATTTCAACACAAAAAATCTCATTCTTAATAAAGAATGAGATTACTTCTATTGAAATTTAACTTATGCTATTTTATATACTCCTTTAAAATTAACTAATTTATTAATGACAGATGTTGATACTTTATACTCCTCTGCCAATTCTTTTTGCATATATTTTCCCGTGCTGAACCTCCGCACGAGCTAAAGCTCGGCAGGTTCTTATGTACTAGTATATTTTCCCTAATTTCTAATACTTGTTCAGAATTGAATTTTATTTTTGCATCAGATAACTTTTTCCGATATTCTGCTTCAATTCCTATTGAAATATTATTTATTATTTACATATCATGAAAGCAAAGTTTCACTCTAAAAGGTTTGTGATTACTTCTTTAATGCATCGTTCTGTACTCCGACCAATTCTTCAACTATTTTAACTGCATTTTCGATAATTTCCTGAGTAGGCACAATCCCAGTATCTTTTTTATATTTAGCTACAAAAGTTGTTATGAAATAGCTTAACTTTTCATTGCCTTGAATTCCCCAAGTCTTATAGTTATCTTCAATATAACTAAATAAATCAACCGATATATCAATATATTTTTTAGAGATTAGATTTTTATTAACCAATACTCCGATTAAAATTACTAAAACTATTGCATATAATGTTAATGCAGGGGTGGAGAGGAGAACACTTACTAATAATTCCATTTAATTTTCCTTCTTTCATCAAAATACGTAGCCGGATACCCCTAGCTTTAGCTATGGGGTTATTGACTTTACTAGTATCCTTTCGGTATTTCATTAGTTTGACTAAAATTAGTATCCAGCTCTGTATTTTGAACAGAATTATCTTCCGCGCTCATAATTTGCGTAAATATATTCTCATTTTCTTGAGTTTGACTTTGAGCATTATAAGAATCCTTTTTAAAGTAACTCAAACCTTTCCTGAGCACAAGTAAACTACCTACCGCATATGCCAATTCATTAATTAAGGCACTTTCTACAGATTTAAATACCCACATATATAAAATTGTGAACACAATAACCAATAATAAAAACGAAAGCAATAACTTTTCCACATCTTTTATATCAAGCCCGTCTTGATCAGACCAAAATCCCTTCATATTATTTACCTCCTCTCGCTTAAAAAATAGGAATAGTAACGGTTACACCTTTCATTGCAAAATATCCTAGAATTAATACCCCAATAATTGAACCGCTAATTTTTAATATATTAATAATAATATCCTTTTTATTTGTCGATTTGGTTTTAGTAAGCTCAGTTGAATTATTAGAGGTATTGATTACAATTTGTGACATTGTTTGCATCATTGAATTAGCTGTTTGCAAATAATTGTTTTCAAAACGTACCAATGTGCCTTTTACATCTTTCATTGAATCTTCCAGATTATTAAGTTTTTCTTCAAAACTTGCACTTTTAATTTGCAAATCTATAATTTTTTTATCGTGATCATCAATTTTCTTACCATGATCATCAAGAATTATTTTTACTTCATCTTCAATTCCCACTTCTTCCAACACCTCATCTTTCAAAGATAGCTGCCCTCCCTTTAAAATAATTTGCAAATAATCTGAATCTATGGTATAATTAATTGCCAATACTATAGACATGTTCTATAGCCAAAGGCAACAAGGGAAGCAGGGCAATGCAACCCTTGTTATTTTTGACTTTGAACTATCAATTACTTCACCTTACCTATATGCTTGAGCACAGAAATCAAAGTATCGTATCGATCTACCCCAGTTAAATGTAAGGTAATATTAGAGTTGAATTTTTGTCCTCCTATTTGAATCACTTCTTCATATGTTTCCAATATATCTTGTGTCATTTCACTTGCATCAATTGCTTTAATTTTAGTAAAGTCAGACAAATACATGGCTGCTCTAGCATCGGGTTCATATAGACTAAATATTATTTTCCCTTGTTTTTTAGGAACAATTTCCTTTTTAATCAACTCATATATTTGAATGATTTCCTGTCCGTAATTATTCCCCGGAACAGCCCATCTCCCATTTAAATCCTCCCAATTTGTGGCAACCCCTCTTGCAACTAAATCAAATCTAGGATCAACTTTTGCTAAATTAGATGGTAATGATTGTTTCGAAGCGTAAGCAAATAAATGTTCTAAATGTGCTAAAACACCTTCATCCTGAGAATTAAAGAATGTTCCACTTGCACCATTTCCTATTGCCCCAATTCCTGCATAATTATTTTGATTTGATTTGACATCTCCACCGTAACGCAAATATGAAGTTTCTTTAATCATTTGAGCTACTGCGTAACCCCATTTGATTCCAAGTAATTCACCATATTTTTTATAGAATGGAATAATGTTTGGCGCGTTAGGATTTACTTTTTTAATAAATTGATTACATTGTTCAATTGTTACAGTTTCAGTACCTAGAATTGGAGTTTTTGGAGTAGATGGGGGCGGAACGCTTCCACCAATCACACCTAAATCAAAAATCTTACCATCTTTAACACATTCTAGAGTTACACTTTTACCTTTGAGATTTTCATTTGAGTAATTAATGCTTTTTTGTTTTCCAGTGAGGACAATTAATTGGACGTTATTTACTTTGATTCTAAATAATTCATTTTCATAGTTAGTTGAGAGAGGTGGAGTGGGGGATGGGGGAGAGGGTTGTTGTATTTGTTCGTTCCTTCGTTTGATTTCATTATTAATAGCAACAATTAATTGTTGCCAAGTTTTACCCATTCTTTGTAAATATCCATAGGGATCTGTGTGATTAACTCCTGCGTATAAAGACCTCAATCCATTATGCGACCACACATTGTCATCAACATTCCAACCATGACGAATACAAACATCAGCAACGAGCCAAACGGTTTTATTCCAAACAATATTAAATTGATTTTTATCATTTGTTTCTGCCATCTCTATTCCTAACCATTCTCGATTCCCCTGCCAACTGCCTGTATGCCATGCTATTTCGTTTTCGGGAACGAATTGATAAATTTCATTTCCAATCCAATCTGCAATAAAATGAACTGAAGATTGCCTATCTGCGCTGTTCCAATAATTATAATGATTAAGAGAAGTCGCTCCAATGTTGGCTGTGGAATGAATTGTAATTCCCTTTAATTTAACAAATGGTTCTTTAGACCTATTTTTAGATATAAATTGTTGTTTAATATACATTGCATTCATCTCCAAAAATTATTTATATTTTATGATTTTTAAGCAAAAGAAAAACACTAGATGATTTTTCCCTAGTGTCTATTTCTTGCGAAATAATTTTAAATTATTATATATTGTTTATTGCACAAAACATTTTTTATATGTATGATTAACGTGATCATCTGTAACTTGACAATAAATTTGAGTGGTTTTTGGATCGCTATGCCCAAGAATATTTTGGACTGTACTTAAATCACAATTATTATTTAGTAAAAGTGTTGCAGTTGTGCTCCGCATGACATGTGGGTGGAACTCTTTGTTTATTCCACAATTGTTTAATATTGTTTTAAATTCTCTTTGAATACCACGTTTTGATAATCTTCTATATGGTTTTCTCTCTGTAATAAATAGAGCAGGGTCATTGTCCGTCCTAGAATTTATGTATTTTTTCATTTGAAATATTGCTTTATATCCAAAATACACATCTCTCTGTTTATCGCCTTTGCCAATTACTCTAATTTTCATATTTTGCCAATCAATATCCGTAAAACGATTAATATTATAAATTTCTGATAACCGACACCCCGTAGCATAGAAAACTTCTATCATTGTTTTTTGGCGTGGTGTTTTACAAGACTCTCTGATCTGTTCTAATTCTTCTATTGTCAAGGCTTTAGGTAATCTCTTTTCTTTCTTTGGATTTTTTATTTTGCTAGTAGGGTCTGACAGAATTATTTCCTCATTCTTTAACCAACTTAAAAAACTTTTTAAAACAGATATTCGCCTAGACAATGAACTAGTTTTTAATTTATCCCACTTACTTAAATACATTCTAATATCATTAGTACTAATATCTTCGACTCTTTTCTGGACATGTTTTGCAAATATTGACAATTCTAATTTATAACTTTTTAATGTTAACTCACTTAACCCCTCTAATTTCTTACCTGATAAAAATAACTTAATTTTTTCTTGTAAGTCCATACATTCATTCCTATATGGGGATATTATAGAGATATTATATTTGGTTAATATAGTATTTAGATTATGTAATTGGGACTCTGTATTTATTAATGGAAAGTTCTCCATTATTTCTTGTTGTAATAGTTCATTGTAAATGTTTGGCATAGCACTGTCTCCTTTCTCATAAAAAGTATACCATACTATGCCATCAATTACAAACAAACTAAAAATAATTAATTATCACTTAGTGAACTACATGCGTCTATTATGCAACAATTGGATTTCCGTTATCATCAAGTCCGAGCGCCAACAAGTCCTCGTGAACCGCTGCCTGATACTTCGTTGGAATTTGAACAAAAGTTCTTCTCCCGCTTATGATTAACGCAACATATAAATCTACCACACTAATCCCTCCTGTTAATTTTTTAATTAGCCAATTAAGCATTCAGCATCGCTTGCACTTCGGCACGATACTTCTCTGGTATTTGCTCGATTGTACGCCTGTTTTCCATGACTAACCGATAATACATTTCTACCATTTTATACCGTCCCTTTCGCAAGCATATCTTCATACATTGTGGCGAGTACATCCATCATGATAAGATTATCCTGTTTTAATGATTCGACTTGTTCCTCTAATGTTAGTGTTGGTGTAAATGGAATAGGCTCTGGAGTGATGAAGGCTCCGTTTTCTTGCATGATTTGTCCTACTTCTCCGAAATTGGATTGGATTTCATTTTCTTGAAAAATATAATGTTCAAGTACCTGTTTAGTTTCTGTCACTTCATTGTTAATAACTTTAATAACTCTCATGTCAACCCTCCTAGTAGAATTCGATTAGTTGCCATTTAACGTTTAGGTTGCTAGTAGTACCGATTACAAAAGTTAAGGTCGTTCCATTGGTAATTGTTGCCCTAAGTAATACTTCTGGGAAAGACCCGGCGGTACCTGGTATTGCAGACACAAATAACAAAGATTTTAATGGGTCAACGTTACTAACAGTTACAGTTCCCGTCAACGCTAATAAGTAGCTACCAGTTTGTAAACTTTTTACATTATAAAATTCAACAACTGTCCAATTAACTGTATGCGTATCTGATGACGTACCAGTTTTCCTTGTAATTGTTAGGGTTGTCGAATCTGTTATTACAGCAGCATAACTTGAATCGGCCGCATCTGGAGTCGTGTTACTGGTGAAGCTATAATTTATCATTACAACCGCTTTTGTTAAGTCTACGGCTGCAAGAGTTACCACCTGTGTCGCGGTTGCCGCGAACGCAACTGATCCCCTCTGAATGCTTTTAATGTTACTATACGTTCCTGTTACTGGATTTTTAGGATCTGTCGTGTATGCAGTTTTACCTAAAACGATGTCTGCAGCGGTTGCCGTCCCTGTTAAGGCTAAAGTACCAGTAATATCACCTGCATCCGTACTCGCTGTTTTACCAGAGAGAAGGTCGGATGCTGTGGCATTTCCACTTGCCCCTTCACCCTGTAATATAAAATTTGTACCATCGTACCTCAGCGTATAAATCCCTGCGGCTTTTAGATTCGTCGCATCAGTTCCATTTGCTTTTTTAATGCCCTTTGCGCCTTTGCCATTCCAATTTAATGTGCTTGCCCCTGTGCTATCTAAGTTGAATTTAACACTTACTGCCATTCCTGTCGTGAGTGCTGCTATCGTTGGCGTTGCTATTGCGTAAGTGTTAGCTGCGCCAGTGGTTACCCCAGCGTAGGGTACTTGTAGCGTATAATCCGCCTTTTCTACATTAAAGTTTGTTACTATTTCTTGTAAAGCACCTTCAACATCTGTGGCAGTAATTATATTTCCTGCATCTTGAATACTTACTTTATTGGCATCAGTACCGACAACTTCCCAAACAGTACCGTTCCAATACTTTTGTTTTGCCATTAGCTCGCCTCCCTAAATAAATCTATGGGAATTTTATATTTAAGAGATTCTGGTATCTCTTTTAATAAATAAAAGTAATATCCACCTGCTTGATTTAGTTGTTTTTTAAGACATTTACCAATAGTTGAACGATTTACTTTTAAATCACTAGCACAAATTACTTGGTTATTCCAGATACCTATGAATCCACCATCTAAATCAAAAACAGCAAACTCCTTTAAAATTGTTCGCTGAATCATCGATTGTAACTTTTCGTCTGTAAATTCATCTTTAAATATTAATACTTTTCTTTTAACTGAGTTTTTCCCTTTAATCCCTAACAATACATTATTTACTGACGATATACATACCCCAATTTCTTCCGCAAACTTAGTCTGAGAAAAAGCACTCTTAATGAAATTGCATTCTAAATCAAACACCAGAAACTCTCTGCCTCCATGCATCATGGATAATCCATCTGCATTATCATTGGTTGTTTTATTGAATTGACCACCTACAGTCATGTTATATCCATTAACACCATAGCAATTATAATAATCAATCCAATATAATTCTTTCTCATCGAGTTCTTCTTGATTTTCTGCTATATCAATTATTGCCCATTCAAATGCATCTTCACCATATTTACTAATTGCAAGATGGAAAGCATATTTACTTTCATTATTAGCTTGACTTATATGCTCTTTCTTTCTTCTATTTAATCCTCTAATTGTTTGCCCTATGTACCGTTTATCATTAACCGTATTTGTTGCACAATAAATAATTCCATATACATTACTTTTATTTACATTCAATACACATCACATCCCTTCAAAAATAAATTCAAAAAGAGTACATGAAAGTACTCTTTTATCCTAAAATTAATTTTAAATTGTTATTTTTAGTTTAGATCAATCCAAATGTCGTTTGTAATTGGATTACTTGGAGCGACAGTCCCAACCGTAAAATCATGACCATTAATTTTTTCTGCATTGTCAACTATTCCATTTAGGTTCAGGTCATAAACTGATTTTGTCATATCTCCTGCCCCTAAGGCAGTTACAGTATTTTGCACAAAAGCAGTAGTGGCTAATTGTGTTGTATTTGTTCCCGTGGTTGCTGTTGGGGCGGTTGGAATACCAGTAAATACAGGAGAGCCTAAATCCGCTTTAAATGAATCATATGAATAAAGTCTTAACCTCCCTCCTTTATACTCATATATGGGGTGATCGCCGATCAATCTCATTGTGGCATATGTGTCACCCATAAAACCTAAGAAAATATATACTTTCCCATTTTCTGAAGATGGTAGTGTCTGAGTTATCCATGCGGTAGAACCAGCTATCCCTGCCCCATCCAATACGAAATTACCATTGGCATTCATAGTGCCTACTAAATAAACTGGTCTATATGCAGTAGCCCAGCCACTCGGATTATTAATCGTATAGTGAAAATTACTGTAATAATATTCGCTCCATAGATAGCCCCCTCCACCGTTGGCATTAGCGAGTAGATCTGTTGAAGTTCCGTGATATAGTATCGTGCCACCTAACTTAAATTCAGCAGATGATACAGTCTTGGTTGTAGCCGTAGTCCCTTCTAGTGTTAACGGATAGAACTTACCATCAATGCCCTCCATTACAAACTGATATCCATACATCGTTGTTCCAGCAGTAATGTTATTCTGCCAACGCATTTCATAGTCGGACGTTGAATCATAATCAGAACCCTCTGTCATGAAAGAGCCGCCATTAAGTGTTTCGGAATAAATTAACAAAAGTATAGAATTTGGTTGATAATGTGTGGTCAATTTAGAATTTGAATACCTATAAATAGTTTTAGCACCTAATCCATTAATATCTAATGTAGTTGTTGTTGCTCCTGCAATTGGTACTTTATATAGAATAGCTAATCCATCATAGTATGAAGTTATGACTGCTTCAGTAGCAAGCCAAGTTCCAGCTACAGTCCCAGTACCATTTATAAAATATGGCGTTACACCTACAGTTATATCTGCTCCAGTATGAGTATGAATAGAAGATGCTTTTCCGTCCAAAGTTGTTTGAAGATTATCAACATTTGAAATGACATGGTTATGGGAGTCATCTACTACGGTTGCAGTTAAAGTGCCACTACCCAAATCGGTTAATGTTACACTACCAGTTAAATCCCCTCCAAGAGTAATTGTAGGATCTGGTTTGTTTGTTGCGTTATTAAAATCTAAGTAGTATGAACCCTCCTGATCATCTAGTTCGTCAGCGTTTAAGTTTGTTACTTTAGATGTTGATGTTATAGTTAGTGTATCGGTATATGTATTTGACCAGTAATAAGAAGGATCTCCTAGAGTGTATAAACTATCTGTGTAAGGATATATATTTCCATAAACAGAAGAACCGCCTTTTGATATAAATGTTTCTTTTAATCCCTCAGAACCATAATTTAATACTCCTATTTGTGCTATTCTAAATCCAGTTGCAGTTACCCAATCACTAAAAGTTAATCTTACTTTATTAAATCCAGTTCCGTTGTTATGACTAAATGTTATGAAATATTCTCCTCTACCATTTCCTGTAACGGTAGCCTTATTTGTCCAATCTACTTCTCCGTTATTTGGGTTCATTACATCAACTGTAATGTTTCTTGATCTCCAAGCAGAAGCACCAAACGCAATGTATATAGTATTAGTCCATGTAAAAGTTTTGTGTAAAACTAATTCTATTGAAATTGAAGTGACACCTGTTGGATTGATTGCCCAATATGAAGGAGAACCATCAAACACATTGTTTAAATCAGTACTTTGTAATACACCATCATAATATACTGATGCGCTACCGCCTCTTTTTAACAAAAATGCAATATCATTGTTTATGAATGGAATAATAGCTTTTCCATTTTCTGGGTGCGTGTCAATATATATTTGAGAATCAGTATATCCGCTACCAAAATACTCTGGATCAATATTTGTTACAGGAATAATAATATTTGATGAACCATCAAATGAAGTGGCAGTTCCAGTAGCACCACCACTCATAGCTATAGTTCTAGCGGTCGTTAATTTTGAAGCACTTAAAACATTTTTAGCTGAATCAGCAATATTGTCTGCTGATCCTAAACCAACTTGAGATTTAGTAACTGAGTGAGGATTTGATGAATTACTAGTATGAGAAGTTAATGTTGTTAGATTATCGGATATTTGTTTTTGTAATTTGCCTAAAGCACCAAGAATTGTATCAGTAGTAGTTATAATAGCATTTGTGGCTGTAGATAATCCTGTTAAAACCGTTGATAAAACTGTTGAAGCAAAATCTGATATTTTAGATGAAGTTGTTGTTCCTGTTAGATTACCAATATTTATATTTGACTCAACTACATCTAAAGTGGGATTTCCTGCAACTCCAGCAGGATTTGTTATGCTTAATTTAGTAGAACCTACAGCTATATTTCTTTTTGTAAAAGTATCTGTTCCTGTTTCTACTACTAAACCTGTTGTAGTGTCTAACCCTGCAAGAGCAGTAAGGGTAGCATCACTTGTTTGTTTCCCGTTTAATTGAGTTTGAATAGCAGAAGTAACTCCACTAACATACCCTAATTCTGTTGAAGTTACTGCACTTGTAGCAACCTTACCGCTAGAATCTGAAACCAACGCTTTACTAATAGTTAAATTAGAAGAAGTTATTGAAGTTGCTCCACCTGTAATTGTATTTTGTTTGGATGTATCAGAAGGATGAACGTGATCTGCCCTTGGAATATTACTAGAAGTCCCTACTGAAACATTTCCATCCATTTTCATATTAGTTGTGGATGTTTCAAAATTTTGATTAAAAGCAGTTAGTTTTGTAATTGTAGGTTCAGCTCCAATAGAAGCAGGAGATATAGGGTCAGAACCTCCTATAGCATGTGTAGACGCATGAATATAATCTATCACATTCATCACACTAATATAATCAACTAACACTTTATCATTTTCTTCAACTCCACCATCTAAAGTTATACTAGTGGTAGAAGTTTCAGTAAATGAAGTATTTGGTTGTCTAGTACCATTAATATACACTTGTACTCTATTAGTACCAATATTATATATACCCTGTGTAAGAGTAAATAAAGTTTGTCCTGCCGAAGCAGTAAACTCTTCAGAATGTTGAATCACAACATAATCACTACCAGTTATACCAGATAATAAATTTTGTTTTGTTATTTTTTTATATGCCAAATTAGTAGAATCATAAATTAATATCTCATCAGTATTCACAGAAGATAATAATTCGGTTAAATTATAAAAATCATCATCAAGTGGTCTACTTACGAGAGATGTATAATTTTTTTCTGCTAAATTTGCAAGATTATGATTATGTGTAGTTGCAGATTTACTGTCTAATGCTGTCTGTAAACTATCAACATTACTAATTACATGATTATGTGAATCATCTACAACTGCTACAGTAAGTGTTCCTGAACCTAAATCTGTAAGTGTAACACTACCTGTTGCATCTCCTGTAAGAGTAATAACTGGATCTGGTTTGTTGGTAACATTAGTCCAATCTTGATAATATGAACCATGTTGTCCATCAAGTAAATCAGAGTCCAAACCTGATGTGGTACCGTCAACTGTTAATAACTTTGTCAAAATTCCACTGGCAGAATCATTAATCCCGAAAGAGATATTTGAATACCATATAGTAGAACCTGCCACGTCTCTGTTGTTTAGAAATAATAATTTTACGTATGCCGTAGCGGGGGTAAAATTATTATAATTGTCTGCATTAATCCCACCACTAACAACTCCACTAATAGTGTCGGTATAATTTGTCCATACTGAAGGAACAACAGAATTGACTGCGCCAATATAAATATAGGAAGATCCTGAACTACCATTACTAATCGGTGTACCTACAGGCTTAGTTACTCCACTCCAAGGCACTTTAAGAGTTATTGAATTAGTATCATAGTTAACTGCCCCATCACTCCATGTATCATACCCAGAGTAATTTCTGCTATAGGTTTCAGGTGGGTATAAATAACCCCCTGCATTACTATAATCCCAAGTTATAAATGAGCGATTATGGGTACTTGATCCTTGAGCATTTTGCCAATTGGCAGCACTTGTTAAATATAATACTGTGTCACCAGGTTTCAATTCTTGCGCTAACATAGTTAAAGTATTTGGGAAATACATGTAATGATAAGCGGATATAGGGTTTTTGTCCACGTCAGAACATGATATTCCTGTGTAATATTTAGCTCCAACACTGGGGTATGTTTTGGCGTAAACGCTTAGACTGTAAGACAACATTGGGTTTACGGGTATGAACTCATCAGAATATCTTGTCGCATTGTAGGTACTATCCTTAAAAGAACCACCAGCCCCATATGCATCAGACTTGTCTAAAATAAAAGCGCTAAAATTAGTATTATTGCCAAGTAAGGCCGTTCCGTTGGTTACTAAATTTTGCCCCCTCGATGCTACATAATCATAGATATCTGTTAATTGTTTCCCATCCAATAAATCGGAATCTAACCCACTACCACTACCATCGACAGTTTTTATCTTAGTTAAAACATCGCTTGCGGTATAGGATGAAGAATCCAACTTGCCATTAATTGCCGTTTGTGTTGCTGTGCTGATTGGTTTATCAAGATCTGTTGTATTATCTACATTAGACAATCCAACCGCTGTTTTATCAAGCGCTTGCCAAGTTTTGTCTCCCCTCCAATATTGAGAGGTTGTTCCTGCTGTAATTGTTGACTCTTTAGTAGAATCAGCAATCGTTACATTAGCCGTACCATCAAATGAAACTCCATTGATTGTTCTTGCTGTCGTTAATTTAGTAGCACTCAAGACACTTTTAGTAGAATCAGAAGTATTATCCGCTAAACTCAATCCTACTTGCGATTTAGTTACGCTATGGGGATTTGAACTATTAGAAGTATGATTAGTTAAAGTTGTTAGATTATCACTAATTTGTTTTTGCAATTTACCTAAAGCTGTCAAAACCGTATCGGTTGCTGTAATCACAGCATTAGTGGTTGTCACCAATCCTGTTAAAATAGTTGCTCTAACTGTAGTGGCGAAATCTGAAATTGTAGAAGCTAACTGAGTGCCAGTGTGATTTGCTCTATCTCTATCAGTTGTGTGATAATGCCCAGAAACATCTCCGCTTAACGCACTTTGTTTGGCATTCCAAGTTGATTTCTCTGTATCGGTTACAAAACGATTTGAGGCATCTTGGCTAATAATGGAGGGAGGATGATTGGCAGGGTGAATATACACAGTATCAGTAAATAAAGCCCCTACAGGTACGTTGGTCAAAACTTGACTATCGTCCACCTTCCCATCAAGTGCTGTTTGTAACCCATCTACATTTGATATAATGTGATTGTGAGAGTCATCATTTATAGATACATTACCGCTAACATCTATTGTAATATCAGTGCCAGATTTAATACCTCCTAATACAATAGCCGTAGCAACAGGCAAGGAATAATTGTTAGCATTATCTTCAATTCCACTTAATTTTGTTTGTTCGGCAGTTGTATATGAAGCAGTAGTATTGTCTAGGATTGTTTGATTTAAATGGGAATGTTTTTTAGCTACAGAATCATCAATATTGGCAGGAGTCGAAGTTGGTTTTCCTGTAATGTCAGACCAAGCAACTGATATCCCACTATTGCCATAAAAATCTTGAGTGGTATCTACGAATGCTTGAGAAAAATCACCATTTGGTAGTTCAATATTTACGACTTCCCCGACAGTAGGGGATAGTCCTGCACGAACTTTTATATTAGAATATGTCTCGTCATTTAATACAATATCAACAGTACCATCAACATTTAATGTTTGTATAACTGCTTTTTTCTTTTTATTAAATTCAGCTTTATTTAATGCTGAATCAATCATTATAGACATTACATTAAACAAATCTTTAGCTTGTTTTATTTTATCTGACAATCATTTTCACCTCCTAACTCAATTAATATCCCTAACTTTCCATAATCCTAAAGTCATTTTAGAATCAAATGATAAATTATAAGATATTGATTGTATTAAATAATTACCAGAAACACCATTATTAACGTCAGTTACTTGAATTACATCATTCAAATTAGTAGAAAAGTTGGGGATCAAATTAAGCGAAACTTTTTCCTGTGCTTTAATGGCTTTGAGTAACTCATAATCACTTCTTGCTTGACACAATTCATTACTATAAAGTTCATCTAGTTCAAAAATCTTTGGTCTTTCTCTAATCTCGTCTATACTAAATTTACTCCCTGTAGAATCTTGAGAAGTAGCCTTATATTGGAGTCCTGTAGTTTCATCATAAGCACCATAGACAACTATACTATTGCGAATATCATTCCATTTAACTTCTCTACTCGATTGAAGATATAATGCTGAAATTGTTGAATATTCGTAACTAGTTGGCGAAGAATCGATATCTTCAATAGTTATTACCTTTTTAAATCTTAATGTGCCATTATTATCATAGAAAACTTGATAATTCCCCGCCATAGTGCATAGTTCTATGAGTATGCTGGATATTGTATCGTTTATATTTTTAGTCAAAGTATAAGGTGTAAGAGTAGTGCATTCATCTACTATGTAATTTGTTTCCCCAATAATATCTACGATTATAGATTTTACAGCTATGTCTATTTGAGTACCAACGGGTATAATATATTGATTTTTTAAAGTTCCTGATATTGTACCATCAATCAACACATATTTATCAAGAAGTTCAAACGTTACTTCCTTCTGAGATGGGGCAGATAATAAAGAAGGATTACCTAATACGTATACTCCTTGGTTATATAATAATTTTTGGTTATTACTATATTTATAACCACATTTTAATCTGACTTTATTATTTATCTGCATCTTATTACTTTCAAAGGGTAAATACTGTTTATTCAAATTAGATAATGTTAAATTTACACTTCTTTTATTGTTATTGCTATCATCAAAATTGACACTACCATTTATAACGTCAATATTTACATTATCTATTACGTTTTCATCTTGTGTTAACCAGTCAATTTCGTAGATAAAGTTTTTAATATTTGAATTAATAATATCTTGTTCAGACTGCGGAATCATTTAATTCACCACCAATCAATCCACATACTTGTTAATTTCATTCCAATCGAAGCTGTATGAAGAAATATCTTCAACTAACTGTGTGTATATATTTCTTTTTGAACTATGGGTATCAACTAACCACACATCCCCATTAGGATTTCTTAGAGTCTTCTGTTTTTGATTATTAATAAAACTTTCAAAATTATCCCTATAATTTTTACTTGTATTTAATGAAGTATCCATTAACATCGTAGTGATAGATCCGCTTTGATATTTTTGATTACCGTAAGACACAATTGGGTATTGATTAAAGGTATCATAGGAATACCTTTGAATGTTAGTGTTAATATCTGATACTTCAAGATTTAAAAATAAGGGATATATATCTGTATCGTCAGAAATCCACCAATAATCTAATTCACAAGTTATAGTTGTTGTAAAGGCGTTGCCCTCTATATCCCCTGACATTGGACTAACTTCGTACTCATAAATTACTTGTGATTTCCCTGTATAATCTAAATAATTTAAATCTTGTGTTGAAGTATTTATTACAGTTGCCAAATCTTTTTTGTTTAAAGTCGTAATGTCTCTGCGTCTAATTTTCCAACCTGTGATTGAGAGTCCTCCAAGTGAAATATTTCCACCTTCGAGATTATTCATGAATTTAGCAAGTAATAAAGTATTTATATCCCAGTTTGATTTTGCAGAAGATAAATCAATTGTAGTGACATTTTTTGATACCAATATTTCATCGGCAATACAGTTTTTAAGTTGAATTAAATTCAGGTTGCTTATCATACTATAACCTCCGCATGGAGACTTAATATATTACCAATTTGTTGTAAATACAAATAATAACTAGATCCATTTACTGAAACGTTATCTATTTCTATACCATTTTCAAACAAGTGAAATGCACCATTATAATATCTAAGTAAAATTATATCACTATTACTATTTGACATTTTTAATATTTCACTTGTATCATTTGAACTATTGCTTCCAGTATCAATCCATAATTTATCTGTAGTTGGAGCTACAATATCTAATATGGGAGTTAATACTCTTGGCACAATGGTTTGATCATCTATCCATAAGTAATTTGTAGCAGGAGTAATATTACCTGCTGATATATTTAATGACAATTCTGTTGTTTGAGCAGAATTATCAAGCCATATAATAGATGTGTCAGTTAATGGTACATTATAGGACGTGATAGAAGTAGTTTGATTGATTGTGTATACATTATTATTAACACTTTCTAACCAAAGTTTTAATGTGAAATCATTTTCTATATTAAAATCACTATCAAACCAGACTCTACCATTTGTAGTATCAATCTTTTCACCATTGATGTATGAAGTATTTTCTGAATTACCGATGATTTGAACAACATTCCATTGTAAATTGATAGCTCCTTGGTCTGATATGTTTGATGATTGAAGATCAAGTACGGATTCGGGAACGGTATATTGGATGTTGAATTTTATTTTATTCGTACTTGCCAAAATATCATCCTGTGACTTCACTTGGCACTCTATATAATAAAAATTATTATTAAAACCAGAAAATTGATATTCTATAATAGAATTAAACGTTTCTGATGTAGTTGTGATAATGGCATTGTTACTGTCATACATTATCATTTGCCATGATTTAATTGCTACTGATTCTAATTGGCTATATTGTGCCGTAAAAAGATATTGTGAATTGTAAATAATGTCGTTTTCTATTACGTTTGTAAAAGAAATTGAGGGAGTGGAAGAACATTTAAAAAGTATCCAATTCGAAGTAGCTGATGCGTCAACTTGATTAAATGTTTGGATCTGATATTTATAAATAGTTCCATCAATTAATGTGTTACCAGAAATAACATGAAAAGTATTAAAAGATACTACTACATTTGTATCATAAACTAAAACATTAGTCGTATTGTTATATATTTGAATTCTATATTTATATTGTCTATCTCCTGAGTTAATCCAACTTATTGTTATTGGAAAAGTAGCATCTAAACTAATATTATTAGGAGAGATACCACTGGGCTTCATAATCATTTATATCCCTCCTTAGACAAAATTAAATTCTTATTTAAAAGATAACTTTCTAAAATATTTTCAATCTTATCAAAATCACAATACCATATTTCTAAAAAATTATATTTGTTTAATAAAGTATATTCTTTTTTGCGTCTATCATGTTCAACTTGTTTTTCAAAATCTTTTTTTGACTTATGAAGACCTTTTTTATATTTCTCGTGTTGAACCCCTTGATACTCAATTAATAGACTATGTTCTGGTAAATAAAAATCATAAGAAAGTAATCCACTACCCAATCCTAATAACCCTTTAAATTCTTTTTGCGGTTCATAACAAATACTATTATTAACCAACCATTCTTTAATTCTCTTTTCGCCTTTTGACTTATTGCATTCTGGACAACCACGACCAGAACTTCTGCTTTTTATTGTGGAATCCCATTCGTGTTCACATTCAAAACATTTCCACCAAACTTTTCGTCTATCATATTTAACTACATTAAATGGAGTTAAATCTCCGTTTAAACTTGGATGCCATTCTTTTGCTAATTCTGGATTCTTTGTTGCCAAACAATTAGATATCCCAATTTGTCTACTATCACATGCTCCACAACCCATTCCTTCTATGATTCTATTCCAAGTAGCTTTAAAAGTCTCTCCACATTTAGGTTTTAAACACCTCCATTCTAATTTTTTCATAGAAGTTTCATATTTATCACTAATTAACTCAAATGGTTTACTATTCAATTCACACCAGAGTTTGATATTTTGAATTGAAAAATCATTTGATGGATATGCTATTGGAAAACTTCCATGTTTTCGATTGTCACTCAACATTGTCCAACTCATTGAAAATAAATACCCAAGTTTATCTTTTAAAACTAACCTTGAACAACTATTTGTATATACATTTGACAATAATTCTAAATTTATATTATTTACTATTAGATAAAGATTAATGTTTTGTATTGTATATGGATTCGAACAATGAATATATGAAGGTGGATATCCTTGATTTAAACTATCTAAACTCACTTTATAATAATACCCTATTTTATCTGATATGGTTATTGGTGTTCTTATATTATTATATTTAGTATCAATTAAATTATATCCTAAGTCTTCAATAATCTCTTTAACTTCTTCATATTTATATTTTTTACCCATTTTATCCTCCTTTATAATATCCTCATAAAAAATAAACAAAACAAAAAGCAGGGAAGAGGAGGATTCTCTTATCGGTGAGTTAATTACTCTCACCTATCCCTACAAAATTTTAAAAATTATTTAATTAATTATTATTTTTTACTTATATTGATGAACCAAAGTAGGTAATAAATCTATGAACGAACCAGCATCTTGTGTTTCGACTTTAGCGATATTGATATTATATGTATTAATTGGAGAAGTCGGACTATTATTAATTCTACTGAAATCTGGCACTTTAAGAAGAGAAATATTGCTTAAAATATTCTGCATATAATTTAATGGATTTGCACCTAGCGCCATAAGATTTTTAGTTATACTTGTTGGAATAATTCCATCACCTTGGTTTAATACACGAAGTTCTGCTCCTTTTTCTCCAACTAAACTCAAACCTCCTGATGCGCTTTCCGTACCATTAGCATATCTAGGTGTTGTTCCTGCTGCTATTGCATTTCCATTTGAATCGTATTCAGTCCAACCATTTGGGCCATTGTTATAGACTATTGTGTTTCCACCAGATGAACTATTAGAACTGCTACCGGAATTTAAACTATCTGGTAAATTTGTGCTACCAGCATTTATAGCTGCTAACTGAGCATTTAGTGTAATTAATTTTTCAGCTAAAATTTTTACCGCGTTATCAACATTAGAGCCAAATTGTTCTAGCATTTTAGTTGACATATCATCAATATTTTTCCATTGCTCGTCAAAGATTTCTTTTTGCTTTTCGAAGGATTCTTCGCGTTTGTCTATTAATGATTGTTGATAGTCAATTTCAGCTTGAAGTATAGCTTTTTTATGTTTTAGATCATTATCTTCTTCCCATTCTGCATAATCTTCTTGGAGATTTTTTAGATTTTCATTTGCTTCTGCAACTTTTTGAGGGTTGGCTTGCCAAGTCCAAGTGTCACCAACGAGGATTCTTGTGTCTTTTTCCTTGGAAAGGTTGTTTAGATTTTGTTTTGCTTTCTCAATGTCGAGGAGACGTTTGGCTCTTTCTTCTTGTTCATTTTCGATATCTGCTTTCTCTTCTAGTGCATCTATCTCTTCTTGGATTCCTTTGATTTTAAGTTCTTTGCGAGTGATGTAGGATTTTAGGGATTTTTCTTCTATGTCAAGTTCTGATTGGGCTAGTTTTTTTGTTGCTTCGATTACTTCTGTGGAGAGGGTTTTGGAAAGGTCGGAGAGAGATGTTTTGAGTTCGTTTTGACTTTGGGTGAGATCTTGGATTGCTGTGGAGTTATCAGACCAAGCTTTTTTGAGCTTAGAAAGGGAATCAAAGGTGAGTTTCATTTGGTCTTGAGTTTCTTTAGATGAGGAATTGAATTTGGAAAGGTAGGTTAGTGTTTGTTCACCATTTTGATCAAACCAGAGGGAAGTGTCGGAAAAGCCGCTGGATTGAGAGGTTCTTGCAAATTCAGATTCTAATTTTTGTTTGGCAAGACCTAGTTGTTGGATCTGGGTGGATTGGTTCGATAGCAAAGATGTCGTTAATTCAAGTTCTTTTTGATAATTTTTTTGAGATTTTGCTTGAGAGAGGTCTGTTTCTATTGATTTTGATTTTGTGGCTGTTAGATTAGATTCGACTTGAATCAATCTAATCGTGGCATCGGTGAGAGATTCGTAGGATGGATCGTTTTTGGATGAAGATTTGGATGAGGAACCTGATGTATTTCCTGAAACCCCACCATTTAAATTTGGGATATCAGGAGTGTCTATACTAGTCCCACCTAAACTATTTAATTGCTCTAATAATTTACTAATTTTATTGCTTTTTTGTTGATCATAAAAAGACTCAATTTGATTTTTAATTTCGTCATAAGCTTTAGCGTTATCAGGAGTTGGATTAAGTTTATAACGAGCATAAATTAGTTTTTTTTCGATCCATAATCCATTTTCTTGAAGTTTACCAAGAATACCATAAGCTTGCACTGCACTATCTATTTGTTTAATTTGAGTTATTATATTTCTTCTTAGATTATCTGTTTGTTGAGAAACTAATTTTGACGAATTTTCATATGCAATTTTTTCAGCATTTTGTTTTTCTTGTAAAGCTTGAATAACTATATTTGAAGCATCTTGACTAAAACCTGCTGCTTTAAGTCTATTCAATGCTTCTTGACCTATAATGTTTCCCAATTCTTGTTCTGAATTAATAATAGAAGCATTTATATCTATTTTTTTACTATCCGTATCAGCTAATTCAGAAGAACTCTTTTCTAACTCATTCCTAGTATCTATTAATTGTTTAGTCCTTTTAATATCTTCTTCATATTGAGAAGCTAATGCTTTATGAGTTTCTGCTTCCTTTTGAATAGATTTAATTCGCTCTTCTTCAATTTCATTTAATTCTTCGTAATCACTTTTCATATTTCCCAACATTGGTAATAAAATATCATATGCAGAAACCAATGTTAATACGGCAACAGCAATAAAACCAAAAGGATTTGATAAAAACGCAACTTTTAAAGCATTCATACTTAAAGTCAATCCATTTGTGGCAACTCCAGTAGAAATCATACCTGCTCTAAATCCTTGAGCAGCAATAATTGACGTTCTAAACCAATTAGTAAGATTTGTACCATTAAATATTAATATTGCAGTTGTAACGGCAATTATTATAGTTCTTAAATTACCAAAGGTATCAATAAGATATGATAATGAATTAAGTCCACCTTTAATAAAATCAGTACTGATAGAGGACTGCCAAAAAGTCTCCCAACTAACTCTCAATCTATCCAAGGAGGCTGCACTCGATTCTTGATAGATTGCAAATTTTTCTTCTGCTGTTCCAGCAGCATTCAATGCATTTTCATAATTTTTTAAAGAATCTTGATAATTATTTAATAAAGTTATTCCCCTATTTCTTTGAAAAGTTCCGAACATAGTGGTAGCTATATATGCTTTCTCATTTTTGGAAAGACTGCCAAATTTCTCTCCGACAGTATCCATTATTATTGCGAAATCCAAGAGTTGACCTTGAGAATCCGTTGCTTTAATACCAACGTCTGAGAGAGCTTTTACTACATCATTTATTTTCGTCTCATCTTCTGAATTAAATCCAGTCTTTTTTATACTTTCATATCGGCTGATAACACTATTTAAAGATCGCCCAATAGTCGAGGCAGACTCCCGTGTGATACTGGAAATTGTTGCCAGCCATGAAGCGCTTTTTTCGAGGGAAATATTGCTATTCTCACTTGCCGATGCCACCCGTTGTAGAGCTTCTCCAATTTCATTGGCCCCAGAGGCGGTGGTATCACCAAGTAAAGCGAACACATCAATAATTTTTGTAACACTTTCTCCAGTAGCATTAGCTGTGGCAGTAATGATTTTATTACTATCTTTTAAAGAGATTGAACTTATTTTGGCATATTGTACAATTGCTTTCATTCGATCTTCTACTTGATTATTATCTAGTCCTTGTCTAAATAAATCAGCAGCAGTAGACGTTAGTTCTCTTGTAGTAACCGACATTTCTTTTGCTAATTTATTATAAGATACAGCTAAAGATTCTACTTCTTCTTGTGTTTGACCAGTTACAATTCTTACCTGATTTAAATTATTTTCAAGTTCATAAATATATTTAAAACCACTAGAAATTTGTCGAATCGTCCCGAAAATCGCCGTTCCAATAATACTCCACTGAAGCATTTTGACAGCCGAAGAACCAAAGGACTGTGCAGAATCATGTGTATGACGGGCAAGGTTAGCCATTGCTGGATTTAAACTTACCACTCGACGTTCTAATTCAGTCATAGAATTAATATTTCTATTGGAATTTGTAAATAATTGAGCGAGTGCAGAATTACTAGCAGTTATCCTGTTTGTATCTAAATTTCTAAAATTGTTAAAAGTATTGCCAATTGCTTCAGAAGTTCCGACTGTTGAAACCCTGCTAACTCTATCAAGTTGTGTATAGTATTCTCTAAGAGCCGAATTCGATGCATTTATCCTATTTGGTGTCAACAAAAGACTATTATTTATAGCGTCAGATGTCCGTACTGTTGATACTCTACTAATTCTATCCATATTGGCATAATATTCTCTAAGAGCAGAATTACTAGCAGTTATCCTGTTTGGGTCTACAACTCCTATACCCAAAGATTGATTAAAATTATTAAACATCTGTTTATTATAAGCATTCTTTAATGCTTGTGTTTCCATTAAACTAGCATTATATAATTTATTATTCTCTGTTAATTTTAACTGTGACACAACCATTTTGTCAGTTTCAGCGTTTAATTTTTGAACAATTTTGACTTGATTACCATAAGAGTCAGTTGCTCCAAGTATATGTTTTTGTAACTGTTGCATTCCGTTTTCGAGAATTTTAATATCTTTGACAGAAGTAGCAGTATCTAATTTCAATTGTAATGGAGCTAATTGCTTTGATAATGATTGTATTTGCTGATTAATTGCTTGCCCACTTTGAATGGCGTTCAATTTTGCCTGTATAATAATTGAAAGATTATCCAAAGAATGTTACCTCCTTCTCTTCGTGTTTCAATTAAAAAGAGAAGGGATAACCCTCTCTTAAAATGACAAATATATGTATTTATTTTCAATTTAATAACTTGCATATTAATAAACAATTAGACTATAATGTAAATGAGGTGATGAAATATGAACGCTCTATCAATAGTATTTATTATTATTTTAGCAACTATTGTTAGTCTAATTTTAGTTATGATTCTTAGCAGTAAAGATAATAAAAGTCAAATGGAAGAATATTACCAAAATTTAAAGGAAAGAAATGTAATATGCGAATATGGAATTATTCATATTACAGGTCATCCATATTTAAAAACTAATGATTTAATAAAATTCCAAATAAAAACAAACCGTACGTTTTATTTCTTTAAAGAAAACATAGATACTGGTGATGAAATACCATTATCACAAATTATTAGATATGAAATTAAAACAGAAACAGAAATTCATAAAGATGTGACTTTAACTAGATTATTAACTTTGGGCATATTCGCCTTCGGGGTAAAGAAAACAACAAAAATAGAAGATCAATTCTTTATACTATCATATAAACAAAATGAAATTGAAATAACTTGTATATTTAAACAAAGTTATAAACATCAAAATCTTCATGAAATTGTTAGTACATTGAATAGAATGAGAATTGAAAGTAACAAATCTATTAATAATCAAGTAAAAGAGTGTACTTAATTTGTACACTCTTTTCTAATGTATTTGTTTAAATTATATATCCATAATTACTTAATAATTCTCTCATTCTTTTCTTTATATAATCAGTGTCATTTAACCAATCTCTTGTTACACCAACGGGACGCACACCCTCATAATTAAACAACGGAGAATTATTACCATATTCAATATAATAAGGGATTGCAGCACTAACATCTTCTCCATAGACACTTTCATGTTGTCCCCACTCACCGTTATTAGAAGGATGGGGCAATATTAAATCACTTGCAAAATATATCTCAACTTGATATCCGCTTCCAACTTTTTTTGCTTTAGAATACTGGATGGAGTTAATATACTCCATAGTTCTTGCATATTGAGTTGGAGTATAACTTCTGCCATACCAAAGTTTTTCAACATTTTCGCGGAGAATACTTTTAACTTCTTCGCCTATTTTATTAAGATTAATTGGTATATTTAATTCAATATATTTTAATAATGAATTCAAATCTTTGAATTCTGCCATTATTTTAACCCATTATTAAATCTTATTGTTTCTGCAACAAATTTTAAATTATCAGGATTAATTTTATTAATCATCTTTGGTAAATCCTTAAGGAGTTTAGTTAGTTCTTTATTATTAGGAAATTTATCAATAAGTTTATTTAAATTTTTACTTATAATTGTGCTGATTCCATTATCAACGATCATGATCTGATTAATTTCTTTTTCAATTATTTCATCAATAAAATTTAATTCATCTAAAGGAATATTATTCAAAACATATTTTAAGATACCTTTTTCAGAAATAAAATCATAAACTTCAAACATATTCATATCACTATCATTTAAATTTGTATAATTTATAAAAATGTTATAATCTCTAGCAATTTTGAGTAACGAAAAATCTATTTTTATTAGATCATTAGGAACTTCAGTTTCGTCAGAAACCATTGTAGCAATTTTAATGATATTAGCTATCATTTTCTTTTTAAACCCAAATGGGAAATATGATTTAACCTCTATAATATTAGGATATTCTGTGTTAAAATTATTTATTAGTTCGACCACATTAATTATTTTTTGTTCTGCCATTATTATTTCCTTCTTTCATTTCGTTATTCCTTGATTTATTTTTTACCAGAAGATTCAAACTCTCCAACTGGCTTCTCTTTCCCACAAATCTTACAAACTTTAGTCTTGATTTCTTCCATCCACAACCATCTCGCTTTCTATTATTTATTTACTCGCCTTAAAATATTAAAAACTAGCAAGAAGATGTGCGAGTTACATCTAATAACAGATGATCAGTCTGCTGTCTCTTGCTAGTAAAATTTGTATTTAAATAATATATTATTATATATTATTTATATGTTCCCTTGAAATTCACAACGTTCCAAATGGTTACTTGTGAAACCAAATATTTTTCTGATAATTGTGTTAGAGTAACTATCCCTGTATTGTATTTATTCCTAATTTCTGCTATTTGATTGGTGTCGAATTTTTTCTTTGCTATACTAATATTTTCTTTGTGTTCTATACTATGTAGTTTGCCTTTCTGTGCATTGCTCATATTTACTCTAACATTTTCTGATCGAGGTCCAGTCATTTTAAGCCTAGTTTCATCAGATAAATGTATTCCAGATGTGGTTCCTCCACCAAAACAGATATTATAATAATTATTATCGTTAACCGCATTATGTAAATTAATTAATTCTATTTCTAGATCATTTAACTCTTCCTTTGAATAAGCTATTGCAATTATTTCTCTATAAAAGTTTTCTTTCCCGTATTTATTTACTGCTCGTTTTAATAATTTCCCACTGCCAATATATTTCTTCCATCGTTCCCTAAACATTTTTTGTCCAATGTATTTCTTTCCATTAATCATATTTGTTGTAATATAAATAAAACCATATGGATCTAAAATTTTTACCTCATCAACTTTTTTTACCCTAACATTTTCCATTATAAAATCATCTCTCTTTCTTATTAGCTCTCATTTTTGGGCATATAAAATACTAGTAGGATAGGGGAGAGCACCCTTTAATGATGGGTAATTAATCCATCACTCCTACTAGTAAAACTTTCAATATTAAATTGGATATAAAACTGTGGATGCGACAGGGTGTGTTTTGCCACCCACCTATAATTCAAACAAAAGAACCCACCTAAAATAGTGGATTCTTTCCCTTAAATATGCTATAATTTACTTGCACATAATTCTAATTGGCTTGCTTGAGTAGCAAGTCTTTCTTTTTGCTCTTTTCTAATCTCTTAAATATATACCCCAAACCTCTAGGTGTAACCAACGTCACTGGAATATCCACAATTTTTCCTTCAATAATTTTAGTCTTAATTACCACAACAAAATATCCATTCTCGACAAATTGTTGATAAGGCATATTATGCTTTTCTTTACCTGACATTAAAATACCTTCAGACCTTAGAAACCGAAACAACTTATTTCTACCATTCAACTTTAAGGCTTTTGAAACCATTAACATAGACATACAATTCTCTGCATTAATAACTTGTTCATAAAGTTCTAATTTCGGTTTACTTTCTTCTAATTGTCTTTTAACTAATTCAAGTTCATTTTTGCGAATACCTTCAAGTAAGTCCCAAACCCAATCCATAAATACATCTGCTTTTGGTTGTCTACTCCAACGACATATTTCATACACACCTTTGGCATTATATAGATATACATCTTGTTTACCACCAAAGGGTAGGTCAACTTGGGCTATCCTTGAAAACTTATCAATTCTGTCAAAGTTTCTTTCGTGAATTTTCCGTATTGCATTTGATGGATTGATATATTCTAAGGCTCTACCAATTTGCTCTCTCGTTGTAAAAATTTCATCATTTGAATTCTTCCAAAAATCACATTCAATACCTTGGAAATTTTCTGACTTGAACAATACTAAATCACTCATCTGTCTCACCATCCTCACAACCAAGGATTTCTGCGAGACAATCATCACACAAACTTAAATCAAGTTTTTCTCCGTCAAATCTGCTTAAATAACCACCATGACCACTAACACTCCATATTTGTTCCATCGCATTCGTATTAATTACCTTCTGGCATTTACAACATCTGATTTTCTTTTCATCCAAACAAAAATCAATACGCCCATCTTTTAACAAGATACTGAAAACAGAATCGAATATTGAATCACTTTTCATATAAAGTATTTTTTCAATATCTGCTTTAGTAATATGAAGCTCTTGTGGAATATCTTTTTCTGTATCATAAAACATAATAGTATTATCATTTCCATTCATATCAAATGAAAACTTTCGATAAGTGTTTTCTGACCATATTGGTGAAATTCCAACCGAAACTCGTTTATAAATATAATCCTCTAATAAACTTCCCATCTCTTGATAATTGATTTCTTGATACATAAAAACATCCCCTTACTAATTTTGTTAAGGTAATTTCCTTTACCTTACAATATTAGTATAGAAGATGTTGTAGTGATACGCAAAGGTACTATAGACCAATGAGAAGTCAAATAAAGCCATATCATAGCATTTAGCTATCATTATCTTGATCTTGCTCAATGATATACAATATCTCTTTGTATTCCTTTTTATTAACAAGATTCTCTAATTCTATCTTACAAAAATCTGATAGGGTTCTTTTATGATATTTTGCTAATATCTCTAATTTCTTTTTTAATTCAGCCCCAACTATGACACCTATTTGATCACTTCTCTTTTTACCTGTAGTTTGATTTACTTTATTAAACCTTGGCATACCATCATTCCCTTCTCCAACCATTATACCAGAAAATCATATGCAAGATACATATGTATTGAGATAGAAGAGAAGTCTTAACCTTTGTATTAATTATATTACACTACTTACTCACATATGTCAAATTAATTATTTTTAGTTTGTGTAAGATAAAGAGAACTGTATTGCATCTGACACTCACAATTAATTATATTCAGTTTGACTTTGAATTGAGCCTGTTATATAATGGTATTATCAAAATAGGGAAGGAGTGTGTGATGGAATGAATATGATAAGAGATGAGACTTAAATAGGTCGCATGAAGGTGGTGTCGAGGTAGACATTACCTTAAAGAAGTGTAAAAATTTTAACACCCTTAGTAAATAAAATATAATAAATAAACGAAAGAAGGAAATTAAACTTATATGTTAAATGAACTACAAGTCTTCAATAATGAATTATTTGGTCAAGTAAGAATAATATCCCTTGAAGAAAAAGAATATTTTGTTGCCAAGGATATCGCAAACGCACTAGGTTACAGTAATCCAAGGGATGCTATTATTAGGCATTGTAAGGGTGTCGTGAAACACGACAGCTTTAAAGAGGGTGGAAATACGATATCTCTAATATTAGAGGGTGATGTTTATAGATTGATAGCAAGATCAAAACTTCCAAAAGCAATCGAATTCGAATCATGGATATTTGATGAAGTTCTTCCAACAATCCGCAAACATGGTGCTTACATGTCGGAAGAAGTAATTGAGAAAACCCTTACCGATCCCGATTTTATTATCCAATTGGCAAATCAACTTAAAGACGAAAAACAAAAACGAATGATTGTTGAACAGCAACTTAAAGAAGCACAACCAAAACTAGATAAATATGGAGTGTTTCTTGATACTGAAGGTACATACACATTTGAACAAACCTCTAAGATGATTAGTACAAGAAGCGAAGAGGAGGGAAGTAGAATCAAAGTCAATAAGAAATCATTAACCAGTATTCTTAGAGATTATGGAATTCTTAGTAAAAATAAGACTAATGGAAGATATAGAAATCTGCCAAATGTAGGATACGAGAACTATTTTAATATTTGTCATGAAATTGTTGATAATAGAGACGATATTGATTCCGAGCAAACAAGAGTAAAGACGGTTGGGATTGATTATATTTATGATTTGCTGTTGGAGAGTAAGGAAAAGGGATTAGTTGTTTTTGGTTGATTAGCTGTAATGAGTGAGAAATAATAAATTATAGGTCAATAATATTTTTAGAGACTTCAGTGGTTTGAAGTCTCTTTTTTTAAAATAGAATGAGATTTCTATGTTATTCTTCTACAATATCTTCTTCCAACTTTTGTTGCTTTTCTTTTTCTTTATCTATCTTTAATTGTTTTAGCTCATTAATTTTATCTCTAAGCTCAGATTTAGATTTAGGTTTAACATAAATAAGCGTGGTATCTGTAGATTTATGTCCGGCATGCTGTTTTGCCAACTCAATATCATTAGACAATTGCATGATATTATTTATAGAAGTCTTTCTGAAACAATGCATATGAAAATCTTCAATGCCAACTAATTTACCAATTTTCTTTGCCCTATCTTGTAAAGTGCCATAAGTCATTGGATGAAGTTCCCCATTAAATTTAGTCATAAATAAAGAATCAACTTCAAGATTATCTAATTCTTTTCTCATTTCTAACCATTGTACTATATAATCTTTACATTTCTGATCGAATACTACTTCAACTCGCTTCCCACGTTTCTCTCTAATATCAGTAAACATCATATTATCTAAATCCATAGATGATAATGTAAGTTTAGAAATAGCTCCAACACGGTTAGCACTATCAATAGCAAGATGAAATAATATTCTATCTTGTATATCGTACTTGGGATTTTCGTCAAGTTCCTTTGAAATTTTCTCTATTTGTTCCTCTGTTAAAAAATAATCCTTAGTAATGCGTTCATCACTCGCACCTTTCATTCGCTCAATTTTATCTTTAAATGGATGATATTCTATGAGCTTCCGCTTAACTGACCACCCATAAAAAGAAGATACAGCAGAAACTTTTGTATTAATTACTTTTTTATTATTTTGTAATGTGTCTTGGCAAAATACCATAAATCCTTCCATAATATCAATTGCATTTTCAAAGAATTCTTTGTCATATAAATTAACGTTATTCCACTCTTCGGCGAGATACACTAGGAATTGTTGCATAAAATTTTGATAAGTTTTATATGTAGTTTCTTCTACTTCTTTATTTTTAAGTATGCTTGATTTAAGGTATTTATTATAAAGAGCAATATTCTCAGGATTTATAAGTTTGATCTTGTCTTCAGTAAAGTATTTTATACGAACTACTTTTGCCATTTTTGGAATCACATCCTTTATATTAATTAATTATTGCTTTTAACACTATTTTTCGCTTTCTTGCGTTCTTTCCTCAACCTTTCTAGTTCTGAGTATTCTAACCATCCTCCATCTTGGATACTTCTCCCAACCCATCTATAATCAATATCTGGATATCTGTAATGGAATAGTTTCTTTTTAAGTTTTGCTGTTGCATCTGCTTGACCCTTGACATCCCAAACAATTACTGAGTCATCTTTATATGTAAGAACATAATCAGCAATATAATTGATTGCTAATATATTTTTATCATTGTATTTAAATTTTGGTTGTAATTCGTATTTTACTTGTCTTTTATAGCCTATAATAGTACCGTCTTCTAAACCGACTTCAATTACTTCTTTAAAAAATTTTAGCTCAAGTTCAGAATCATACTGAACCCCTTTATATGTACGCTTGAGTTTTCCTGTTTCAGATAAGTCTACATGAAACTTCGAATATTTTTTCTTTGCTATTTCTATTCACTCCATATCACAAATAAGGTACGTCAAATTAATGACGCACCTTATTGTTAAATTATTATTTATTTGAATAGACGTTTATGTCTATAATTTTCATTTGAAAGCTAACTTTTATTGGATTTAAGAGGGCGGGGAGAGGTAAGAAGATGAAGATATAAATTAGAAAAAATAAGGAGAAGACAAGATGGATTTTTATGTCCATTCCATCTTCTCCTTTAATTGTTTGTGGATTAATTATTTCTTTTCTAATTTAATTTCTTCAACCTTAATATCTTCCTTCAACAATTCATCCCAACTACCATCAATTGGAATAAATAATTGAATTAATACATCATACTTAATCTCTATCTTCTTTTCTCCATCATCGATATAAAATTTTTTGCCATCCAAACCAATTGTATAAATTGCATCCATTTTAATTTCAAATGGAGGAGAAGCAGGATGGAGGTATTGAATTTTTACATCTTTTAATTTATCCACTCATATTACCTCAATCTATAATTATTTTATATTAATTAGATACTTTCACCAAGAACTGTAGTTTCAAAGAATACCTTGTCATTTCCTACAGTTACAGGGAATAAATCATACTCAAATGGAACTTCTGTTGCTTTATCACTAGCAAATGTCCACTCAAAACTTGGTTTAACTTTAGCTTTTTTAATATCAAATTTAACTGGATATGTAAGTCCATCAGATTCATCTACAGCCAAAGCATCTCCTGTAATACGGACATATCCGGGGAAATTATTTGCTGTGATAGTCATCTTTTTTGCTAATGCGGTTGAAGTATAATCATAAACACAAAGGAATTTAGTTCCAATAGCACCAGTTGTGGCGTTAAGAGTAACTGTAGCAGTGGCAATCGTATATTGATCTGGAGTTGTACCTGGAGTACCAACAGTTTGCTCAGTAGAAATATCTCTATTGTTCAATAATTTATAGATTTTTAGGCTTCCGGTTATAGGTGTAGATGAAAGAGTCATAGTTCCGGCAACTGTGATAGTAATTACTTCTCTTTTTGGAATTTGAGTTGCTCCTGTGGTCAACGCTTTGCCTGTCATACTAGCCAAAGCAGAAGTATCAAGCAATGGTAAAGTTGCTTTAAATGTTGCATCTTTAGTGTGATCCATACTCAAGAGTTTATAATTTCCCTGACCACCTCGGATATCAAGTCTTTCAGCACTTGTAGAAACGGCAGAATCTTTAGCATAATCGACAAAAAATTTAACTGCTCCACCAACACCCGTAGAACTATAATCTTGTACTGTAAAATTTAAAACTTCTTTAAAAGCAAAAGAATTTGACATTTAATTACCTCCTTAAATTAATTTTATTTTACTAAACCAGTTTTCTAGTTTAATATCCTCTTGTTTTGCTCCATGTAGCAAACTTTGTATGTTAATCTCAAACTTATCAATCATATTAAGTCTTTTAAACTGATCTAATGTTTGATAAACAGTTAAATTTCCGATATTTAATGGATTAATGCTATTATGTTTTGCGCTTACAGACGATAGAATATCAGAATAATCATATATCTGAACATCGTTTTTACTCTTATTATATTTTTCTCTCATCTCTTTTAATTTTTTTGCCATCTGTTCAGCAACAGAATTTGCAAATTTCTCAGGTTCTTCTGTTTGTATTCCATTTTGTTTTCTTAAGATGAATTTTATGTATTCGTAATTATCTTGGTAAATAAATTTCTCATTTATTAAATCACCGACAAAGAAACATAATAATTGTTCAGAAAATATTATTTCTTGCTTAAAGAAAGTTGATAGTGCCTCTAGTATTAACTGCCTAGCTTGCAAATCATGATAACTTGCAGAAATTAAATATTCAAATGTAGATATTTCTTTATCTTTAAAAGAATCTTCTATCATTTGACTTATATGTTCTTTTTCTAAGCAGAGAATACTTAAATACTGGTTGTATTTACTGAATTTTATTTTTTTTATCTCTTTATTTGTAAGACAATATAACTTACCTACATTTGGTATTTCAATATAATTGTCTAAAAATAATTCTATGTTTAAATCTAACTCACTGAGATTTTCAAGCATATAATCACCTACTGGAACTCAGTTGTTTTATAAGCAAGATATACGCCACTATAATTTTCATTAACTATAAATTCATCCATATCGTAGAATGGTAGTTTACCTAGACCGATTCCTCTTGTGGAATTAAATGATTCATCAATATAATTTAAAAGCATATCATAACGCAACGATCCATAGGAAGTAGTAAGTAATGAATTATGTGTTATAATGTAAAAATAAATAGAACCATTTTTAAAAGTCGTTCCGTCAGGTTTATACCCAAATTTCATTGTTATGAATGTTTTTGCTTCTGTTTGAACCGTGGGGACAAAGCGGTATGGAAAAATATGTGAATAGATCAAAGATGTTGGAACAAAATCAGTTGGAATCTGCACATCTAAGAAGTTCGATTCATTATTTATAAGGCATTTAATTATTCTTTCGTCCTCAATTAATTTCATTAAAATAGTTAATTTGTTAGTGCCAAGTTCTGCGAATCTATTCATTTAATAAATATACACCACCTCTAAACAAATTTTATTTTTATAAAGCAATAGACATCACATCCTCTAAGGACTTCAAATACTCTTCAAGAATCTCCTCAATATTATCAAAATCCCAATACCATATTTCAAGAAAGTTATATCCGTTTAGTAAGACATATTCTTTCTTACGTCTGTCGTGTTCAACCTGTCTTTCAAAATCTTTTACTGATTTATGAAAACCTTTAATATACTTTTCATGTTGTTCACCTTGATATTCAATAAGTAGGTTATATTTTTGTAAATAAAAATCGTAAGATAATAAACCTCCACCAAGCCCTGTAAGACTATCAAACGTTTTTTGAGATATGTAAGAAATACTTTTTAAATCAAAAACTCTTTTACATTCTTTTTCTCCTTTGCTTTTAGAACATTCAGGGCAACCACGACCTAATCCATGTCTGTTTGAGATATCTGCCTTCCACTCATGATCACATTCTCTACACTTCCACCAAACATTTTTATTACTACCACTTGTAACATCATAAGATGTTAAATCACCATTCTTTGTTGGATGCCACTCTTTGGTTAATTCAGGATTTTTAGTTGCTAAACAGTTAGATATACCTACTCTTTCTCCTGCACAATAAGGACAATTATGACCACGATGAATGTGATTCCAATTCATAGTAAACGTTTCTTGACATTCCTCTTTTGAACATTTAAATATTAAATCCTTATGTGCATCTATATATTTTTCACTAATTATTTCAAAATATTTATTATTTAATTTAAGCCATAATTTAATATTTTGAATAGAGTATGGATTATTTTTATTAACAATATCTGGTTTATGATTTCTAATTAAATTAGTAAAAATAGTATAATAGTAATAACCATGATTGTCTTTTATAATTAGCTTATCCTTATTGCCATTATAAGTTTCACTTATTAATATATAACCTAAATCTTTAATTACTTGTTTGATATAATTATAAGAATGTTTTACATAAAATATTTTACTCTCCTCCTCATTTCTATATTTAGACATAGAAAAAAGAAGGATAGCGGTGTGTCTCACGACATGACATATCCTCCAAAATTATCGATTATATTTAATTAAAAAATACTCTTAATCTGTACATTATGCTCGTCAAATACACTCGAATCATCACTCTTACTAGCTCTAATAACCACGAATTTATTGACATAGCTTGAATTATTCGCCGCTTTCAAAATAATATTACTGCCATCCTGACTTACAACACTTACATACTCATTACTAGAACCGTCTTGATTGAATACGCTCCATAAAACACTCTTAGTTAAATCCACAATTCCATTATTCAGCACACTCGCCGTAAGTGTAATAGAATTGTTTAATTTTACAGTTGTCGCTCCACTGATAGAAACAGTATAATTATCAACAACTGAGACTTCTTCAACAGTAATTGAGATAGAATCGCTAACGCTAGAATCAGATGCTAATGAAACTGTAATGGTTGAATTGCCAATTGCTACAGGAGTTATCAACCCATTATTAACTGTTGCAACCAACTCATTACTAGACGCATACGTTAACCGTAGATTACTTGAGAGAACTACATCATCTTTTAACGTATGTACATTTAATTGTACTGGTGTAACTATATTGGTTGACAAACTTTCACCATTCAATATTTCAACACTAAATACGGGAAATATTTGCTCAACCTCACTGTATGACATTTTAAATATAATTAATCCAACGCTTGAAATATCATCGCCAACTCCAGAAATTGAATAATGCTGCAATCCAATTTTAAATACATCCCCAGACTTTATTTGCCGAGTTACTGAGGTATTTGGCACAGTCAATGGCACTTCATTTGATGCTGTAGAAATGTATTTATTTGAATCCACTCCAATTGTAATATCGCCAATAATACAAGGAATCTCATTTAAAACTGAGCTTTCATCGTAGAATTTTAAAATATTATCAGCTCTTTCAACCGTACAATCATTTACCCCTACACTCAAATTATCTGTTTGAGTGCATAACCATTTACACTCTTGGAACTCAAAGACATCTCCAATACTGGGTTTTTGAGTTAATTCTTTAAAAATAACTTGACGATATTTATCTCTATCGCGATATAAGTTAGTTTCTAGAATTTTTGATGTAACTCTTGCTACTATATCTATACCATTCCATTTAACAGTTAAAATATTAGGGGCATTGTCAAACTGCTCATTAACTACTGCTTGAAAATCATCTAAATATATTTGCTGTGCAGATGATGGAGCAATAGGTAAATATGCAGAATAATACTTAAGCACCATTGCCCATCATCTCCTTTTTTAATGTTGTATTAAACATAATTACCACTATTCCAAGATGTCCAGTCGGTATTCTTTAAGCTATATTTTGTGATATTTTGATTTACTCTTTCGATTAGTATATTTTGAACATTTATTTTTTCTTTTAAATTATTTGCGTTGGAATACATTTTAAAATCTGCATCTGAGAGGAAATTGTTAAGTTGTGTTACATCAAGTATTTTAGTTGTCATCCATTGAATAACGGTTAAATCACTTAAAATAACTTTTTCTGACAATGTTAAAACGGATGCAAACACATTATTTATTAAGTCTACATCTTCTAAATTTTGTTTACATTCATACAAAAAATTTGGTATACTTTTTACAACATACCCCGCCATTAAAGTTTTGAAATCTGGTATAGAAATACTATATAATTGATCAAGCTTATAATCTTTAAAAGAAATTAATGCTAAATCTATTATTTCGTCAAATGAAGTGCCAATTTCCACTCACCACCTAACTTACTTGGACTTGTTTGTAATCTTCTGCCATATCTACAATATTTTTACCATACAATTTACTCAAAGCATTTACTTTATTTAAATCGATATCTTCTTCATTTGCTATTTTACGCGCAAGAATAGAGGCAACTTGTTCTTTTTGCATTTCAGTAGAATTTTTAAATAATTCATCCATATCTTGACGATTATAATCTAAAAGATTATCAATAATTTCCTTAGAAAGAAGTTTTTGATAAGCGTCTGTTAATCCATGGTTTGAAACCACATTATCGTTGCAAATGTACAATAGACCCTTTTCCGCAAAACCAAATTGATAATGGAGAATTTCGGCTAAATCAGAATAGACTATATTCTTCATTTCACCAAACTTTTCAAATCTGTATGGTTTTCCATTTCCATATGAGCCAGCAACTAGAATTAAAACACCATCAAAAAGAGAGACTACTTTAATTCGCGTGTTAGGATGTACTTCTACGTACTCTTCAATAGGCAGAGGTTTGGTTGGGAAAGAAGGGGAGCTTACTTTTACTTCAGGTTGTTTTTGTTGTGAAGCAATAAATGATTTCATTAAAGATTTAAGTTCACTAAGTTCAAATTCCAGTTCCTCGTAAGATTTTTGTTTTGATTGTTCCTGTTCTAGTTGAGTAGTTTTTTGCACTTCTTGTTTTTTAGGTCTACCTGCCATATTTTATTTTTCCTTTCATTCTTGTGTAGGTAAAGGAGATATAGTAGTAAAACTAACCGTATCTCCTTTAAAATTATTATATTTGCTTATTACTAGGACAGAGTGATCAAACCTGCAATTGAATTAGTAGCTACCGCAGCTTTCCAATTCTTTTTCAAAGTTGTGGTTTGAGTTAGGTTTGCATTAGCATAGGTGTCAGAGCTTACTGCGGTTGTGGAACCTTCGATTGCCAATTTTACAAGTTTTTGACTGGAAGGGGATAAAACGTAGACACGAGTGTCATCCAAGAACAAAGAGAAGGGGGTTTTCCAGTCAGCAATTTGAGGTAAAACAAGTGCATCATAACCAGCAAAGTTCCTCACGTATCCAAGTTTTACGTATTCTGAATCAAGAGTATAGCGATAATTACTGTCGGCAGGAAGCACATTTTGCAAAGCAAGCTGGGTACCCAAAATTACCGCCTTGGCACCTTGATTAAAAGCCGTCACTTTTTGGCACAAATTAACTAAAGCACTTTGAGTATATCCAGCAACTTTTAAGCCTGTGGCACCAGTGGAAAGATTTCCCATAGCAGTATTGAATGCATTATAGCAGTCATAAGTAGCTTCGGTCTCGATGGAACGTACTGCTTTTGTAACAAACTGAGCCAAGTTTTCCTCACCAGAAAGAACACGATAAAGAGAAACTTGAACAGTAACATCATGTTCTTCGGGGATGAGAGTTACTTGACCGTCAAATTGTTTATGCACTTCTGAAGTGCGCTTTCCACGTCCACCCTTAGAAACTACAAATAAATCGCGAGGTTTTACCCTAAAACTAAAAGAATCGCCATATCCACCTGTAACAATATCCGTATAAATACCAATGCTATCAATTAAAGTATCTGGCAAGATGGTATCCACCAAAGAGTTTATTACTGCAAAAGTTGCCCATTTAAGATTCGGATTGGAAACCCAAACTTCCATAGGGAATGCAGAAAAATCGGTTACTTGAGCATGACGAGCAATTTCATTCAAAAGAGCCTTGTGTATTTTGGTACTTTTCTCGTCAAAAGAAATGGTGGTATCAAATTGAAGATGTTTTTCAGTTAATTTATTTTCAACCCTATATTGGTTGTAATAATCGATAAATGCTTCATAAATTTCAGTTTTTCCTTGTGCAAAGTTAAGCACACTAGATGGTAATTTAATCATAATGTTTAAATCCTCCTTATATTATATTTATTTATTAGGAATTAGCAGAAGCCGCCCATGCCAGTGTATATGCTCCATTAGTAGCAACAACAAAGGTATTAGTACTCTTAGTACCAGTTAGACCATCAGCAGTAACAGTTAAAATATCGCCATCAATGGGTTTAAAAGCACTAAATACATCACCTTGAAGATTAGTGAAATTTCTTACGTCATGGTCGATACCTTTGAATTTATTACTTCCAGAAATAGTTACAACTACTTCAGGCTCGTAAGCCATCCAAAGATTAGAACTATTGTCTACAACTTCAAATTCATATGCAGTTACGCGCTGATTGCCAATAGAACCATCAGCAATAGAAATATAAGTAGTGTTGAGTAATCTAAGAGAAAACTTCAGTGCTCCAGTGGCAGGTTGAGTAGCCAACCATACTTCACCTTCACCTGTGGCTGAAGATTTTGAAGCCAAATAAAAGATATTACCATTGTCAATATCGGCACTTGCCGATTTAGCAAACCTATTAAGAGAATCGAGTTGAGTTGCTTGAGCAACGTTTTGGATTAATACGGCGTGAGACATTATTCATTACCTCCATTTTTTTATTTATTTAAAATACTATAAAATTGATTATGTCCCCGGTAGTTAAGATATAGTCCGTCGAATTTGTTGCCACAACAAGATTAGTTGTAGACGCAGATAAGGCTGCTTTATTTGTTACATCTTTGCCTGCGCGCAAAATATTGACCACAAAACCTGTCACAGTTTTCCCAACTGGAATACTAACAGTGGTAGCGGTTTGATCAGCAGACACCGCAGTATAAGTGCCAGTAATTATTGCATTTTGCAAATTCTGAATTGCATCACCTAAAGTTGCTTTATTAGCACTTATACACATATTATTTAATTGTTTTTTTTGAGCATCAGTAATAGCCATAATTTAATTCACCTACTTTCTAAAAGTTAACTACCAATCTTATTCCAAATACTTCCTGATTGGTTCTTTTCTTCAACAAATGGTAATCCAATTCTTACAAATCCAACATCATTTGATTTACCTTTAGAAAAACTAAATGCTTCTGCTTTTACTTTATTGACCCAAATATTAAGATTATCAGCAGAGAAAGTTTTTGCTTCTTCGCGTAATTCTTCCATTTTTTCTTTTGGCATAGATTCCATAACTTCTGAAAGTGTATATTCAATCGTAGCCATCATTTGGTTTGCCTCAATATCAGCTTTGAATTTTTTAAGATCCTCATTTTCAGCCATATAAACTGCCATTTTTTCTTCCATATGAGATTTCATTTCATCCATTTGTTTTTGCATTTCATCCATTTTGGATTTCATTTTACTCATATGGGATTTCATTTCTTCTTCTGACATCATCATGGGCATATCTTTATCTTCTGGCATTTTGTCTTCTTGCATCATCATTGGCTTGTCGTCTTTTTTCATATCATCTTCGGAATGTTCTTCCTTAGACATTTTTTCCTTGCCTTCTTCTGTAAGTTCTTGATTTTGCTCTGCTTGTTTTTCATTGAGTTCTGCCTGTGCAGTTGCAGATGTATTTTCATCAGATGTCATATTTTCTTGTTCTATTTCAGGTTTTTTCATTTCTTTTTCAATCACTATATCTTCCTCCTTTTTCATTTCTTCTACTTGTGGATTTATAATATTTTCTGCCCATTCCAAAGACTCGAGTCCGCCCAATAAATATTGAGCAGTTTCGGTTTTTGTTTTGGCTGAAAATTTTATTATATTATGCAGTAAATCTAAACTTGCAAATTCATTATTTATTAATTGATTTGCAATTGAAATATTTACAGCAGTAATCCCTTTAGGATTGATTTCTTTAAGAGAAATTCCTTTTTCGGCATTTTGTTTGACGATGGGCGGGATTTCATAATTAAGGAGAATAGAATCAAAATTCATAAGTTTTTTAACTTCCTCTACTACAGCAGAAAAAGATAAAACCTCAACTCTAGCATTGGGAATTGCAGGAGTCGTTCCAATTAAAGTAATCCCACTAAATGAAAATAATTCAATAGAATCGTTTTCTCCAGATTCTAAGACGACTATTTCCATACTTAAGTTTTTAATTTGATCTCTATCTAAAACAAAAGCAACGTCTTTTGCGTATCTGCACCATATAATTCCATCTGCACAGAGCCATCTTTTTCCTTCTTCATCTGTTTCATAAAAAATATCACTATCAGATAAAATTACTCCAACTGCAATTTCATCAAATTCATGACCCATTAAATCTTTATTATAGCGATCATATTTTGCTACAATTGGTTTTCCTACTAAAGTTGGTCTTGCTTTTTCAATGCATTCCCATGAAATTGGCTTCTGGTGCTGATTATCACCTTCTGATACTATCCATAGACGAACTTTCATAAGTTCGCTATTTGATACTTCCATTAAATCAAACTTGCTTATTGCAAATGATAGCTTATTCATTTTTCACCTCCCTTCTAAAATAAAAGTGATTAAACCAACCACTTAATCCAAATTGGAGCAAAATTTATCATTTGTTGAAATTCTCTAGTGTTACTAAAATAATAAAAACCACTTTCATCTTGAGATAAAAGTGGAATGTTATTTTTAATTATGTAATTTTTGAGTATAGTTGATTTTGTTTTGTATGTATTAAAGAGAGAAGAGGGATTAGTGATAAACAATTATAAATCACCCCATAAACTAAACTTAATTTTATTAATTCTAGAGAATAATTCAATGCTAAAAGATTTATTTTCTTTTAATTCTTTTCCAAACCAATCAGGGATAATAAAATTATTCATAGATTCTTCATTTGAAAATTCTACTTCAACTATTTTGTCTCCCGTATCAAGAAAATTATCAATCTCTGCAATTAAATTGTCATCTAATTCAACAATTGTACGCTCTTTTATAATTGGTTTTTTATTAATTACTTCAAAAATCCTATCATATCTTTCTCTGCTAATACGATGCTCTAATTCTTCCCTAGTATTATCTTTAAGTTGATATTTAACTGTATGATAATAAGTATCTTTATTATCTGAATCAGTAATTTTACGAACTCTAACGTCAGGAGAAAAATTAGCATATGTCTGAGTGATTGTAAATTTATCTTTTACTTGAGAGGAAGGAGGATCTGATTTTAGTTTCCACCGTTTTTCACGTTCAATCACGCAGATAATTCACCTACTTTTTCTAAATATGACATAATAAAATCATTTAGTTTATCCATAACTCCTAGTAGATTATTTTTTCATTTCATTAGATGATGCATCTCTTGTAATTACTCCTGCGTCTCCTAATTCACCATCTGGTGTCCTTGGCCTTCCATTTTCAACATCTTTGCCACTCATTTGAGATGCTTTAATGATTGGAGTTAATCCATCTACAAACCCCTTTGCTTTACTCATTTTCATTTGATTTTGGAATTCGAACGGACTCATCCCCAATGAAGCACTAATTTTCTGAGGCAAGACTATCCCATAGTCTGCCAATTTTAGAGCGTTATCTAGTCTTTCTTTTCTGCTTGAAGGCATCTCGGTTCCTTCGAATTTCACGGAAAACTTAAATTTGCGTGTCTTTCTATTTATAAAATAATTCATAAAGTCTTCAAAATATGGATACATAAAAGTAACAACTTGTTCATCAATGGATAGACTGTTACGACTTTCTTCTGCGTTAGTACGATCTGTAGTATACAACAAACGTGAGTTATTTCCACTACTTGCAACTGCTACTTTATTATATTGATCTAATATATTATTATCAGAACCTTTAAACTCAAATGATTTAACATCCTCAAAGGGAGCGATAGCAAAATTTATCTCTTTAGCCAATCCTTGTCTAACTAAAGAGGCAAATTTTCCAGCCGTTTCAGGACTTAATTGCAAAGCATCTTTTACTGAGCCGCCTTTTGTATCTTTGTTAAATCCAATTAAACCAATCAACACTTTACTTGCTTCAATAATATATTTTGACGTTTGAAGTTTTCTGACTATTGGTCTAATTACCAATTCTGAAAACAACGGCGCGAAGAATGGAACATTTGTAGCCAGTTCAGGGTTGAACTTAAAACACCAGAATCCGTCTGCGGGGCTAGTTTGTCTCCAATAAATATAAGAAGAATTACGATTATTAATCGAGTTATGAGGAATATATTTATTAGTATTATTTTTTAACATTCCTAAATACTGTTTTTGCATTGACTTAGGATACATTTGTATATCCACTCCGGGTTGAGACAAAAAATAAATGTAATCAAAATCCCATAAAAACCCATAGTCCCATCTTCCTGTAATTTTACAATAATCAGCATTTAATTCCTGTAATAAATATTGATCTCCATCTTCACGAAAAACACAAAACATAGTTTCTCTACGAATAAGTTGGCGTAGAATAGATTTGAATTCTTTTTTATAATTAAATTTTTGCAAGAAATCTTCTAATATTTTTTCGTCTTTTTTATAAGCAGGGGTTGTGTAATCCTTTTTATCTGCATTTGTACAAGTATATGTTAAATCCCACGAAAGTAAATTTCCCAAAAATTGAATTTGCCGTTTATAAAGCATATCAATCATCTCAAAATATTCAGAAAGACCTCTTAATTCTTTTTCATTTTCTTTGGGATTTAATAAAGCTTTATCAATGATATCTTGGGTTCCTGCGATAGGGTTAAGATTTATATCTCTCATACGAGCATTTACTAGATCTGGAGTATAGATGTTGTTATATATATTTGACATTTGTTTTGCAAAAGATACTACATCCCATGTTTCTTGTTCTGTAAGAGGGGATGGGGGAGAGGTATCTGTGTTTGAAGTTTTCTTTCTTGTCATTGTTTAAAGTTGCCTCCTTTCTTTGTTTTAGGTTTAGAGGAACATTGTATATTGTGAGAGAATATCAAAATCATCCCTTGTTTCGGTAATATTATCTTCAAATGTTTTAATATACCAAGCACAATATGAAACGCTAGAATATCTGTCTTTATTGATTTTTCTAACCACTCTCTTAACCTTAAGTCTCCCATTATTAATATGTTCCAGTTGTAAGTTGACAATTTCCTCAATTAAAAAATCAGTTTGGACAAAGGGTACTATATTTGTCAAATAATCATTTTTATCATTCAAATCGTAGTCTATGTCTTTTTTTTTCTCAAGCAAACGTAACTTACCACTGTCAACAATATCAATAAAATTAACAATTACTTCTGTATTATTTGATTGCGCTTTTAGATCATATAAGCAATTTTCAAAAACTTCTTCATCAGGATTCGCATCAGTGTTTATTGTATTCCAACATCCTAATACTTCGCCATCAGCAGGATTAACTTGTGATTTCATTAATTCATCAATTATCCCCGATCCGAGACCATTACCGTCTGCAACGACCATTTTTGCATTATATTGTTTCTTTATTAATTTTACTTTAATAGCTTGAGCACTAAAACTTAAAGCATTAGAAATATTAATAAGATTTACTAGGTTCATACTTTTTACTTTTCCATTAGCAAGTCGTTCTACTTCAATAACTGCTACTGATGTTTGGTTATTTGAAGTATCTTGACTACGAGCTACATCTACTCCTAAAAAATAGCTACATTTATCGTTTGGAATAAAAACAGGTGATGTTAAATTTCGTATTTTTAATAAGTTATTTACATCTACCAAACAATTTTCAACTGACCCAACCCAATGACTCATATAGTTCATTGCGAACGCTATTGGTGAAGTATTCTTTTTTTTATTCTGCATTTGTTTTTTTGTAGAACCTCTTCCATACCAACATCCCAAATGCCAATCAGAACCTAAAACAATAACTCCTTTAAGTTCTATCATATCATCTACCATTCTTAGACTTCTTTGATATTCGTCACTACCTCTAAAACCAGATGTCGTGAAGAAATTTATTTGTTGATTTAATTCTTCCGGATTTGTCATACCAAGTTTTCCAACTGTCATTCGACCAACTTCGACGATAGGTTCAAGTGCATCTTCATAAACGACAGAATTCAACAGCGCACTTTCTTCAATATTCACTCTATTTCGACGTTGACCTTTACTTGTTTGAGCATTTGCAAGGATATCTATTCTGCTATTATTTACAAAAGTTATTTCTGCATCATTTTTTGAAAACTTTTTATCATAAATTTCATTATGAAACCAAGGATAATATTTCACTATTTCAAGATATTTATCTTTTAATAATTCTGCTGCATTTTCTTTTGTTTGAGCCGTTAGTGATAAATTTATTGACGGAAAGAGAATAGAAATTACAAACATTGCTAAAACTTCATTAAATGTTTTTCCAAATCCTCTAGGGAATACCCCATAAAAACTCATAAACCTAACAGTTGCCCTAAGAAAGGTTCTTTGGTCTGGATGTAGATTGATTCCTCCTGTTTTAGGTTTTAATAAATCTAAAAGGAGATCGGGGTAAAACCTAGCCCATGAAAGAAATTCAATATATTTATTTAAATTTTCATTAAATGCGTCCGATTCTTTTTTCCCTTTTGAATCTACAGTACTATTAAATTCTGGATTATAATTTGTTCTACTTTCTTTTTGAGTATATTTTGCGTTATCGCTTTGAAATTTACCATATGAAGGCATTAATCATCACCTTCAAATCCCTTCATCATCTTCTATTGATATATTACATACTGTTTCCTTTTCATCATCGGTAATAAATTTTAATATGTTTTCTCTATTCCCTTCAGTTGGGTCATTTTCGAATATCCCATAAGGATCACCATATTGTTTTATGTAATCTGCTTTTCTTTCATCATAAAATTTATATATATCCCCATATTCCACAAGAGGCATTCCTTTTAAATGCCTTTCATAATTTACATAGCACCATATATTAAAATCTAAAGCATCATTTGGTCTAAATTTAAATCTTGGTAAAATGGGGATTATATCAACTTCTCTTTCGATAGCTTGAGATAATTCACTTATTGTATTTAATCCTTCTGTCAAATCTGCTTTACTTAATTGACTAGGATTTATTTTTGCGCTTGTTGCAGCATCTTTAGCCATACCAGCCCAATTTTTTGATTCTGCCACATCACCTTTTGCGGTAGCTATTTCTTCTTTAACTCTATATCTAATATAATTTAATAATGCTTCGGTATGCATAGCTGTCTTTTCAGAATAATTATTTTTAAGCTGATTATATTTCTTTTCGAAATAATAATATTCTTCATTTGTATATCCATAATTCCACTTATCAATTATTTCATTAGTTACAACGAATCCATCCATATGTGAATTAGCACCTTGTTTGTTTGCAAAATTATTAGCACTATCATAATTTAATTCTTGTTCTATCTCTGGCAACATTTTAGAATCTTTCCATCCTAGTTTACGGTATTGAGACATGGCTGTGTTTTTCATATAGACACCCATGACCTCTCCACCTTCTTCAAGTGAAGATTTCCATAAATTATATAAAAATGGTCTATCAAATAATTGTAATGTACTTTTAACTTTGTCTAAAACTACATTTCCTTGTTCGTCACTAATCATATCTTTAATGCATTTTTTGCAATATAAAATCCGACCCATTTTATGAATCGGATTGTAACTAACATAGTATTCAGATTCCTTTTTTAAATCTCCACAATTTTGACATGAATATTCTTTTTGAATTCTTTTTGGTTTTTTAGTTGTATTTTTAGGTCTCCCTGCCATAAACACTTCTCCTTAAATTAATAAAAAGAAATTATAATTCAAATAACCTCTTCTAAATCTTTATATTTTCCACTATAATAATTATCTAAAAACTCATAAAATTACTCTTCGGTATATGAAATACTAACAATTATTTAATTGATAATATTCATCCCTATAAAACCAAATATATCCTTTAAATTGTTTATATTTATGCTTGCAACATAACATTATACTGTTGGCATTATACCCTAACTGTCTAGTTACCTCTCTTAAACTTCTAAATTCGTTTATATAATTACCGTCCATATCACATTGGACAACTTCCCTTTTGTTTTTATTATTATTTCTTAATTTTTCCCTAGTTTCAAAAGAAACCTCTAACCCTAAAGGACTTCCTGCTGTTGGGCACAAATTATATCCAATATTTCTTTCAAAACAATTTGTATTATCAATCCAATATTGTTCCCTCTCAATGAGTTTACTTTTATCGTCAACCAACTCGATTATTTCAAACTTGAAATTATCTTGACCATATTTAATCCACGATCTTTGTAGGTATTCATTTTCATGATTTTGTTTGTTTAATTTACTTATATGTGCTTTCTTTCTATCTATTAAATCTACCGCACTACCTATATATATTTTACCATTAAATAAATTAGTTATCCTATATATTCCTGACGCATATTCCGTATATTCAATTTTTGAAAAAGTATCATCATTTATATCAACAATCAAACATTTCTTGCATGTATTTTTATAACCACTAGGAGTATTATCTTTCCAAAAATTATTGTCATTCATTTCAATAAGACAATCGCACTCTTTACATTTTTTAAACATAACTCCATTAATGTTTTTGTAAATACTTGAATTATGAAGATATAGGAGACTCATATTTTGAGAAATATTCATTCTAAAAGCTTTTCTTCTTATACTGTCCTCACTCCTACTTGGAAGTAATTTTAATAAATCATCAATATATGTATTTTCATAATTCATTTTTAAAATTGATTCCTCTTCATTAGACCAAGTTTTGAATGATAATCTTTCTTTATTTTTTTTAATGCCTAAACTACTAGTAATATAAACTACGCTTTTGTATTTAGATTCTGATCCAAATTTTTCTATTAATTCATTTTTGCTTGATTCAATATAGTTTTTACAAATCCATAGAACATCTTCTAAACTCCAATTGTCTTTAAAGCGTGTTGACCTAGCATTATGCCAATTAATTACTTCTGTTTTTGTTTTACTCATCTCTAATTCCTTCTTTCCGTATATTTTTTATTTCCGTACTAATCATTAAAAATAAATAGAAGAGAGGGTACGGAAATGGGTCATGACTCCCAAAAACCTCTCTTCCTTCTTCACAGTATTTTTGTGAATATTAAAAGACACTTACATTACGCAAGTGTCCTCTCAAAACACAAAACTTTATTATTTATAACTCAAAACCAAACCCATAAATTTTCAAATTGATTGGATATTAACTATCCAAAAACTCCATCATATTATATTTAACATTTTCTTTGCCCATTTCTAAGCACTTATATGCCAGTTTTACCACTCCGTCTACAATACAATCTGTACAAGCGTCATTAAAAATCTTATCTAAACATTCCCCGATAGAATCCTTAATCTCATCCTCTAAACATTCATTGCAACAACATAATGCATCAACTTCACTTTTCGCTTCACAGATAGGGCATTCATACTCATCTTCCAAATCATTTTCCTCACAATCTTCAATATCATTAACATCCTCGACCATCTCACACCAAGACCACGTTCCATCACCATTTAGATACTTATCAACTTCCTCTTTGGTCATATTAGTATCTGTAAAAATAAAATAATCGACAAATTGATCAAAAGGATCGACGAATTTATAGTGGTCATACCCTTTTGCAGATTCACAATAAAACCTAATACCACCTTCATCAAACCACATGTTCACATAAAACTCATCATTGTCCAAATCTTCATCTTCGTCAACAATATCATATTCTTCATCAAGGTATTCTGAAATATAGATTGCTAGAGGTTTATTTACTACCATAAGAAAATTTCTTGATTCTTCAATATGGATATTGATAACATTTTTAATATCTGACAAGGTTAATTTATTGCTCATTAAATGTTCCTACCTTTTAATTATTTATTATTGGTTAGATAATCTCATCCACCAAACCATATTCCAACATTTCTTCACTAGTCATACACCACTCATAGCGACTCATTTTCTCATACTGATCTTCAGTTATTTTAGTATGAGACAGGATAAAATCCTTAATTTTTGTTTCATACTTCTCACTAAATTTAAAATAATCCTTAACCTGAGTAGCAGTGCCTTCTAAATATGTGCTTCCACTATGAATTAATGCCGTACTAAACGGATAGCACTTTACATTTACATTAGGATTATTAAATCCTGCCATTACAATAAGACTACCCATTGAGTAAGCATAAGCCATAATAGTAATAGTAGTTTTTGTTTTAAGTTTGGTTATTAAATCGCATAGAAATAGACCATTATGTACTTGACCACCATTTGTATTTAAAAGGATATTAATTTCATCTCCTGTACCATCATTATCCATTTCCATTAAAGGTAAACAAACACATTCTATTGTTGCTTCTGAAATTGTATCATTAATAATAATTGTTCTGTTTCTGATTCCTTTGAAATACTGGTACATAATAGGATCTGATGTTTCAGATAATTGTGATACAAGTTCATTTATATCAAGACTTCCTAGTTCTGACATAAAAATACCTCATTATTCTTTCAATTTATTTATTATTTTAATTTGCAATCATAAGCAGATTTTACCCAAACATAACCTCCTGCTGTTTTACCTTTTCCATTAATGCACTGTCTAATATTTTGTTTTTTGATTCCAGTACATTTTTCAGCATTATAAATAGAAGGGAATTCCATAACTAATTCTCCGCTTAATGTATATTGGAATATGGATATTGGTTTACCAGCATTTAAAGTACGTGGCAAATGCTCCTTAATATCAAAGCTATTAGACGAATAATTATCTAGATATAGCCAGATATACCCGTATGCTGTTTTTCTATTCTTATTAGTCCCTTCGCAACATTCTCTTATAGATTTCGTTTCAAAACCTTCAATTCTGTTTATCTGATTCATGTAATCGTAAATTATTATTATATTACCATTCATATCCATCTTAATAACTTTCTTTGAAAACATATTTCCTTTATTATATTTTGAATCAGACATCTTCTTACGTGTTTCAAGTGAAAGCTTTCTTCCTTTTATTTTTTTACTCATTGTAATCTTTATTTTGCCATTATATTTGTAGTTATTCAATCCACCACTTGTTGAATTATATCCATTGATAAAAGAATCGTACTTTTGTATATAGTAGATTTCTTTATTTGATAAATCGTCTTTATTACAAATTTCTAGTATTTCAAAAATAAAGTTATCTTGACCATATTTATTCCATGACCTTTGTAAATATCTATTTGTATGGGTATTAAGAATTAATAGCCTCTTATGTTCGTAGAATCTTTTATTTAAATTACTTGATAAACCGATATAAACCTTATTATTAGCTAAGTTTTCAATCTTGTATATCCCAATATTTCCTATTGTTTTCTCTTCCACATCCCCATCTCCTTTATTTTTGCAAACAAAAAAGATGGTAGAAAAACACTCTACCATCAACTCCACACAGAAAAACAGTCTGAGGGAGTAATAATTTTATATAATTATTTTAAATTACAATCATATGCAGATATAAAACCTTTATCACCTACTATTGTTACTGTTTGACTAGTTTCTCCAGAATAGCGGTGGTTAGTACAATATTCATCATGTGTGACCCATACTCCGCTAGTGATTACTTTACATTTGTCTATGGTGAGTATTTCAAATATGTGACGATGGCCTAAAAATATTAGTTTTGGTTTCTTATCTAATAATGCTAACATTTGATTTGGAGCATTCTTAACATTTCCATAATCGCCATGATACAAAGCACAATAATGACCTTTTACATAGAATTCTGCAATTGTATTTTCTAATATGGATTTTTCAAACTTCACATTCTTCAAATTAGCAGTCCGTATTTCCATAAATTCCAATACAAAATTCTCATATCTATCTTTATTTTCTGAACGTTCTTTTATATCATTACGCGAGTGATTTCCGGTTACAAAATGAATTACAACATATTCAAAATGGTTGCTCATTTTTTCAATAAACTTAGACATATATTCAGAAAATCTTTTTGTTTGTTCGACTATTCCGTATTGATTATTCCTTATGATGGTTTCATGAATTACACCACTCAGGGCATCGCCACTAAAACATAAATGACATTTATTAATCTTTTCTTTCTTTTTGATATCTAAAATTTGTAAAGTGTAATTTGCCAATCTTTCAAGAAAAACTTCTTCATTATATTTTTCAAATTCATTATCTACGGTTAGGCCAAAATGAGGATCTGAAATCTGAATTACCATTTCATTTTCTTCACTATATAAATGTTCGGGTTGCTTGAAGACGATAGGGGAGAGGTCTTTGATACTCTCCTTAATTAAATCGGCCATTGTTTCTTTTCTTGCAAGTATTCTTATATCCTTATTTATAGAAGTTCTTAAATCTTGAAGTTTGATTCTTTCTTTTTTAAGATTAATTTCCTTCATATCTAAGTCGGATATTTTCTTATCGATAATAGGAGAGGTTAGATTATCTTTAGACATATCTAATTTTCTTAAAGTCCCATCTCGATCTTGTCTTTTTTTTACAAACTGTCTATAGTGTTCACCAGATTTAAATTGATTTCCTTGATGTTTATTTAAATCATTCCACGAAGGATTATTTGTATTGAATATTTGTTTATATTTATCTCTATTATTCTTGAAGTCTACACCTATAGAGTATAATTGATCTCTATCCATTAATAACCTCAAATCTAAATTTATTTTCAAATTAAAATAATCCCCTTATCGACCAAACAGGGGAGTAGTAAACTTAAATATCCTTTATTAAATAGGTACACTATACCAACAATCCTGACACAAAAATATTTCTTGTTCACAATAATATTTATACCAGAAACGGAATTTTCCGCATACTGGGCATTGAGTATCTGCATTTTCAATATTCAATTTTAAATTTTCCATAGCAAAATAATCCGTTACTAAAAACTTATAAGAAGTTATAAAATACATACATAATTTATAACTCTATGTTTTATTCCTTATTCATCGTATTACTACTCAAGTTGCTTAACACTCCAAAGGCTTAAATTCCCTGCTAACGAACAGGTATATAGGAACCTTGATTCAATCAACTAACTTTAAATATCTTATAATTCTCAGTATCCTCCTTTTAAAGAAGAATAGGGTGAGGTATTGATAAAATTAAAATGACCCACCGTGGTACGCGATTACAAATGAGTAAACTAAGCGTGGTGGGTTCTGTTCGGGCGAAAATACCCATCCATTGTAACAGATATTTTTATTAAAAATTCTTCTTTGTTAGAGTAATTAACTCAATTCTTGATAATAAGGCAGGGTGATTAAAAACTCTAGATATTTCTAATCACCACTAACGCTCCCTATTATTTATACAACTTGTTATAAGTGTAATAAATATAAGTTTTAGATTATTGAATAATAGGGGAGAGGCAAGGAGAATAATAAATTATGATAACTTTATCCATCCTCTCCCAAGGTACTACTGGCACAACAATATGAATTAACCACAATAGCAGGGTGACGCTCAGTTCACTTCTAAACTCTATATCCGCTTTCGATATAGTTCCTGCATCTCTAATCCATTATGTAAAACACATAATGGAGCGAAGGATGCCCCTTCCTTCCTTATTGTGGTTAGGTATGATTAACGCTAGTGTCTCCTTAGACCTAGCTGAATGAATTAATCACCATCCATATTATTCATCATCCTCTTCAAATTCATCAGAAACAACATCTTCAATTTCTTCTTCTGTGAAAGAAAATTTAACATACTTCCCTGAGAAATTCTTCAATAGTTCAATCAGATTTTTAACACCTTCGTCTGGAATATTTACAACTGCTATGTTATTTTCAATTGTCAACTCACCTTCGGACGCAAGTTTATGTGTAATTTTCTTTGTTTCAGTAAGTTTAGATTTTGCCATTATTTCATTTATTCCTCACTTTATTTATTATTTTATATTCAAATTTTGAACCTCACACGACTGAAGTCACGGGTGTTCTTGTTGACGTTTATAAATTACACTTATCCTTAAACCCTTTTCCAGCAGAGAATGCAGGTTTCTTAGATGCTTCTGTTGACCATTCTTTTTCAACTCCACTTAATTTAGAAACTCCACTTTTAGCAGGAATATTTTTTAATTCATAATTGCCGTGTCCGATAACCTTGATTGCTTCACCCGATGCGACAGTATCTTCAATTAATTCGAAGAAATTAGTAATTAAACGTTCAGCTTCTTTTTTAGTGATTTCCATTTTCTCTGCATAAGCGTCAATAAGTTCTTTCTTGTTCACGATTGTTTTATTCCCCTTTAATTTTAAATTAATTATTATTTATTCAATAGACTGAACTCACCCAGTTGATATCGTTTTGTAAATTCTTCAAATTGTTCAGGAGTATTGTCATTTCCGTACAAATTATGATATAAGTCATGGATATTCTTTGTTAAACAAACTCCTAATGGATATTTATTATGTATTAAAATAAACTGTTGCTCTATTAATTCTAATTCCTCATTTGTATAATCTAAAACTGTTAGTTTTAATTCAATATTAATGTCTTCTAAAACCTCTAAAACAATCTTATTGAAACTATATAAGTGATGTACTGCACTAAATTTTTGTTTTGTTAAGATACATTTATAGTCACACTGTTTCATTGATTCGCGTTTCCATTCTAATATTTTTGCGCGAAGAAATTCGTAGATAGGTGTTAAACCGCCTTTCCAAAAAGGTGAATTCTCTCCACTAATCTTTTCATTCCCACATAATCTACATCCCTTATTAGAGTAAACATTAGCATAACTTACTTTAATTATACCTTGTTCTGGATGTGTCAAGCAGATACATAGTAATTTTTTATGTGCAGAAACATAATCCTCTGCCGAAAATAAAGGTTTAAATCCATGTTTAATAAATATATCTACTACAATATTGCCATCGAGAAACGCTTTTTTATATCCATTTTTTACACGAACCTTACCTAGACTATCTTCACCATATTTTAATTGAAATGATTCTCTTGTTTTTATTTGTTTGCATTTATCGCAACAATCTTTTTCAATTATTACCCTACTTTTATTATATTTTTGATAAGTCGCAAACAATAAAGTTTTGTCTTTGTAATCTAAACAATAATCACAAAAATATAAAATATTTACCTGCGAACTTTTTGGTAAGTCTAAAACTTTAACTAATATAGTAGTTCCTTTTTTAACACTCATTCTTCCATCTTTATCTTTATAGCGAGGAATAATATAGTTTAATTTTTCATAATATGAAATAGTATTACTATGAAGACTAACTCTTATATATTCTGTTACAAGCATTCTATCCTCCTTTAATTAAATTAAAGACGGAACAGAAATACAGTCTGTACCCAACTCCACACAGAAAAACAGTCTGAAGGAGTAATTATTATATTTGTTTTTATCAATTACATCTTATCAGACAAATCTGCAATTTTACTTCTCCAAACATTTGGAAGATGTACACATCCGAACATGTCCTCATTTTTAAAAACTTCTATTGCTCTCAACAATCCATTATTCTTACCTACATATTCAACCTTGTCTACTTGTTGATATGGATCACCTTCGATAATTATCTTAGCATCTTTACTACATCTAGAAAGAGCAAGTTTCATTAAATCAGGTGTTGTATTTTGTGCTTCAGTTATGTATAAAATCTGATTATCAGTAATTTCCATACCTCTACTATCAGCCATAGGTATTAATCTAATTTTATCCTGTGTAATTAAATTATTTACAATTGACTTATCACCAAATTTAGTAATAAGCATGTTGCCAATGAACTGTTGCATACCCTTCTCGACAGAATTACCACTGTAATACCCCATATCAACTGCACCACGGACTTTTGTTGGGTTATACATTATTACACATGAATCGTATTTTTGATATTGTAATGCCCACATAATATACATTAAACTGCAAAGACTCTTACCACTTCCTGGTTTGCCTGTAATGGCAGTAAATTGATTATTATGTAAACTGTCAATACACAATTCTTGAAATATATCCTTTGGTTTCAAATTACCAAACATCATACTTTTAAAATCTTTTTTAACAATACTTTTAAACCCATTTTGTGTCCATCTATATTTATCTACGATTGAATTATTGACTTGTATGAGTAAATATTCATTTATGTTTAGGTTCCATAAATTTGATTTAGCTTCTGATTCATACCAATTAGCTAATTCATATTCTGACATATCTACAATACTATAACCCGTGTATGTATCATCATTGGAATCCAATGGTTCAAACTTCTCACAAGGGATATTAAGTGATTTACACTTAGCTCTAAATAATAGGTCATTACTAAAAGCAACAAAAGTATTATCTTTATCATGTTGTTCTTTTAGCAATGATATAATTTTGTTATCCATAATGTCTTTATCATAGCAAGATGGAAGATTATTATAATCTGTTTCATCAATTATATATGTAATCTTATCTTTATTTGCTTCAATATTGCGAGTAGCCCTACGAGCTTGATATTTTACTTCTTCTGTATTGCCAAACTTTTTTAATTTGTCCAGTTCGCCAAGTACAAATCCTGAAAGTTGAACATCTAAATATTTATCAAATACTTCTTTGGAATATAGGAGTAGGACGTTAGTATCTATATATTTAGGAGCCAATAAAGACCATCCCTTTATTATTTATTTTATTCATTATAAGACACTATCACTAAACAAATATCTTTGATTGGGTCTAACTTTATCTAAATCAACTAATTCTTGTTTATCTTTTTCTTGTAGTTTTAATAGATAATTATAAGTAGAAGGGGTTACGTAACGTTGCTTACCACGACCACTACCAAATTTACCAGTGACTACTAATTGATCACCATAGTTACCTTGTTTATTTAGGATGATTATTTTCTTTTCGATAAGATAATCCATTTCATTTTTTGAGATTGGTTGCAAATTGTTATATTGATTCTCCTTTGGAGTTTAATTTTATTGTTCGTTCACACATATAAGGTACATCGACCAATACCTTAATAGAAGGGGTGTTCCACATCTCTTAAATTTGTATATTAGCCTATGTTTCCCTTATTGGCAATTTAACTAAAAACCCTGTAAGCGTTGGTATAGCTAGGTTTATGCGAGTTATTTAAATTGCTATTCTTAAAACCCCTTGCTACAAGCACGTTTCAGGGTTTTCTATTTAGTCAAGTCATCTAAATTTTTGTTTTTATGGTATGACCTTAATGCAACTTCCCTGTGTTGTTCTTTCCATATTTCTTTTGCACAAGTTGGGCAGTATTTTGATTTGTTGTTATATTTCTCAATTAAATCTCCGCATTTTTCACAATACAAATTACATCTATCTACATTTCTTTTTAAATTTTTAACAATAATATCTCCAAAACATTCCCATAAAGTAGTTTTATAATTTGATTTTTTGAATTCATATAGATATTTAATTAAAACATCTGTTACATAATTTATATCGTTATTAACATTTAACATTTTTTCTCGTATTTCTTGATATAAAAATGTCATATTACCCATATTGTCATCGTCTTTTCTATTAATAATGAAATGTTTCTTTAAATCTAGTTCTTTGTAATTTTTCACAACTTCATCATCTATTTTTACAGTATTGTCTTTCATTAACATTTTATAGTCAAATTTACCTAAATTAGTTGCATTAAAATTTATATTTGGATTTGGAATTAATTTATTTAATTTATTTACAACACTATTATTGATTTTTTCAACTTTATTTTTTTCTTTATCTTTTGCATAAATAAAAAAATGAGGAGTTTTTGATTTTGTGTATCCATTTATCAATTTTTTTATTTCACTAGGTCTTTTAGGTTTATATAATGTTTTAGCGTAATCAATAGTAAAGTTGTTTTCCATACAAAGTAATTTAACTACATCTAAGTTTACATTCTCACTATTCCATATTTTTGTAATATCATTGCTTATTATTCCTATATTTCCACCAGTATAAGCTGTTTTTAATCCACTATATATACTTTGATTATTAATAATCTCTGCTCCAGCTTTACGCATATTATAATAAAGTGGATTAATGTTTTTCATATTTCTTTCTGCTACTAAAATTATTGTCTTATCGGCACAGACTAAAGATTTGTCTCCGTCAACATCAAACTGAAGTATTTTAGATATTAAATCATGACAGGAAGTATATAATCCATTGGTAATAAACCAATCGTCCTTATCTTTGTCTATTACATTATTTCTAATTGCGTGTTCACGGAATAGATGAGGCGAGCGTAAACAATCTAGTTTAGAATAATCTTCATACAATTTGCAATATACATCCCCCTCCTTAAGAAGTCCTTTGGGATTCTTATCACCAAGAAATAGGAATTCGCAGAATGAATATAAATCAGGTATGATAAAAGTATATTTTCCCAATATATCTAATTTTGCTGATCTTGCTTCTTTTACCATACTTTTTTTTACTTGTTTTAATATTTCTTTGCAATATGTATCATTCAATAATTCAGGGTAAATTTCTAATGCTTGCTGTATGTAATTCTTATTTATATTTGATTTCTTAACTCCTAAGACTTTCAACATAGTTTTTCTATCTCGTCCGATATTTACAATATGATGTTTTGTTATTTTTGATATTTCGTTTAGTTCATTATCATTCATATCAATTAATGTTTGAAGCATTTGATAATTTATCTTTGCATCGTTAAAATCATCTTCCTCTTCATTACACTTTCCAGCTTGACAATTATATTTCTTATAATTATCCTTATAAACATCCCAACCATATTTAACTACATTACCATGATCATCTAACTGATTTTTAAAATATTTATACATTTTAAATTGACTTTTTGTAAAAACAACTTCTATTTCTTCTTCAAGAAGATTATGCAATTGTCCATATATATCAATCACTTCGCCATACTTTTTATTATCATTATTCTTATTTGCAATATTTATAAATTTATTATATTCAAAAGGTACTAACAGTCCTTTTATCCAAGGTAATCTCGTCATAAAACTCTTTTTGCTTAAACTAGGGAGAATCATGCCAACTCCATCTGTATGGGTAATTGGAATCTTCATTTTTTTATTAGGAATGATTTCATAAGTCACGTCATCTATAAAATCTACTACGCCCTCAACTTCAGTCTCCATATCATCTACAACAATTGATTTATCAATATCAAATTCTTTCCATTCATCCGTGGCACTATTTGCAAGTGCTAGATAGGCTAAATATTTGTTAATATTAACCCCACCTAACTCATTAATTCTATCAATAGTTAATCCGCACATCAATGTATCTTGATGTTTTAACCATGAACTTTCTTTAATAAAAACCGTCTTTTTTGTTCTAATTTGTCCAGCACTTGCAGTCAAACAAATATACTTCTCATTTTCATAGGTGAATCCGTCTAATATAATATCTTCAATTATATCAAAGAAAAAAGTTTGGACAATTATAATGTCAGTTGTCAATGTATTCTCTTGGATTTTTATTGTCCTAGTTAATACGGAATCAAAAACAGAAATTATATTTCTCTTATTCAAGGAATTAGGGTTCAACGCCCTAACTCCTTTATGTGTTTCAAAAATTGAATATAATCCTTCTTTGTAATACTTGATTGTTCTATTAACACTTGTAATATATTCTTCTAATTCTTTAATATCGACTTCATTATTTCTAAATTTATTTTTAATTTCATATAGTTCGTTTTTATATAAATATAGTTCATTCATATTATTATGTATTGTCATTTCTTCTTCGTTATAAAATGCCGAAGTATCTACAGAATATATATGTATTTGTTTGCTTAAACTCAATATATTTCCTCCTTTATTAATCTTCAAAATACCACGGTATAAACTACTTTCATTTGTTTTGTTCTAAATAAGCTATTCTATTGTAATTAATCCGTCCTCTTGGATTGAATTTTTAAACTTTTCGTACCGATCCCCTTCAATATCATCAAAGAACTCTTGATTTTGTGGATGAACTTTTAATATTGAAATTGATAATTTAGTTATTTGTTCCATTTATTTATATTTCTCCTTTTATTTTAATATTCCATACATTCAACAACACTAAGATTATGTCTTTTAGCACATGACTTGCACACATATCTATCAAATTCTATATCAATAAATATATCTTTTGTTTTTGTTAATTCCTTGTCACAATAAAAACAGTTTTCACTTATGTAAAGATTATATTCATTTTCATTTGTTTTACATTGCTTTTTGAGTGGCATATGTAACTTCCTCCGTAGTGCCGTTAGTAGTATGAATAAATCCACCAATTGAGTTAGTATAATCTTCTAGAATAATTTCAACTTCTTCTCCAATTTCAGCAAGCTCATATAATTGCCGTTCCAACTGAAAATTACCTATGTGATATCCATAAACACCAGTTTTATCCTTAGTGATATGTAATGTTTCAAAACCAAAGAATGTGTGCTGTGAGTGATAAATTCTACCCATTACCCTTATTAACTTATTAATTGTATTTTTTGAGTTATAGATTGTGTCAAGAATATCTGTTATTGATATTTCTACTCCATCTACTAATGATGTGATTATATAATTCATACGTGATTGGTCTTGTTCATCTAAACTAATTGAACCGTTTAAGTAAATCGTTTGCATATGTAAAACCTCTTTCTATTAATTATTTTTAACTCGTATATAGTTTATTTGTTTTGGTTAGAATAATAGTATCACCTTAACCACTTATCTCAAATTTTTGATTTTTAAAACCCTTGCTATTAGCGACGTTCAGAAACGAAAAATACACAGAATCAATTAGAATTTATTAATAGTATAAATACCTAGTCAAAATAAAAAGTCGTCTTAAAAAGGTCAAAATTTATCATCTTTACATAAGATAAATTGTCATATTATAGGTGTAGGATTATTTATATTTATACCATCGAAATATTTAGAATGTAATAAATCACTTCTACCACATTCTCTTAATTTATTAATTAATGAAAAAATTGTTATGTATTCAGTTTTATCTCTATATCTTATAAGTGTAATGCCCTCCTCTTCACATCTTCTGTCTTTAAATCTATCCCTGTCTTGTTGTTCTAAAAAATCCTGTTTATTCTTATGAAAGTAAGACATATATTTATAATGTTGTTCTCCATCATATTCAAATGCTAAATTAATATTTGGCAAATAAATATCAAGTTGTAGAGAACTATTATATCTTAACCAATAATAAAATTTTCCTATAAGTATATCTTGATCATAGAATATTGAAGTAATTAACATTTGTAATTCTTTTTCTCCATTTGATAATTCTGTAATGTTTCTATTTTTACTTCCCTTATTAATTATTGTTATACCACGCTTCTTTCTTGCAAAATCTTTTCTACAATTCTCACTACAATATTCATTTTTTGCATTTTCTGATTCAAATTCTTTATCACAATTCTTACATATTTTTATTGTTTTCTTATCATTTATAAAACAATTTTTGGTGCAATAATTTTCATGATCATATATACTCATTTTATTTTCTTTATATATATATTTCTTCCTACATTTTTTACATATTCTTAATAATTCTATAGGTATATTATTTTTCTGCATTTTTTACACATCTCCGAACAAAATTTTTCTAATTTATTATACGATTTGAATTCTTTATCACACTTTTCACAATTTAAAACAAACAAATTTTTATCTCCTTATCTATATTTTATATTTATATTATCTATTTTCTTTTCCAGCTATCCTGTCTAAACTCTTTTTAAGTTTTTCCTTTGTAGTAACCAAACCATTTTTAGGGTTAATAATCTGTTCATTCTTGCCATTGATTTTAAACTTTAATACTTTATGGACAATATGTATTTGATCTTCAGGGAATAACCACACTTCTTCAATATGAAGTAGTTTTGATATTAGTGTAACTCCTAATGCTTCTAGCTTTGGAATAATAGAGTTTGATGTTGATTTACCTTTTGGCATGTAGATTGCTATAATATTGTCGTTTTCTCTATATATTTCAGTATCGGCAATTCCTTTAAGAAATGTGTCGTTAGGATTTTTGGTTGGACGTTTTGTTTTTAAGTCGATAGGAACTGATATGTAATATTGGTTGATATACTTAATTATGTTTTTCACCTCTTTTCTTTATTGGATTTAGAGTAGGGGATAATGTGGGGCGGTTTGTGGAGATTATGATTTGTAAAGTGTAGCCCCCACATCCCGTATCTATTGTTTGGTATGTTATTAGTATAATTTATTGCGGATGAAATGTCAATGTGAATTTATTATTTTTGGTTTGTTTATTTCTATTTCTTCATAATCCAAACAATCTTATTAGCTTTGGTAACTGTGTGTACATCCATTTTAGTTTTTAAAATCTTACCATTAGCCCACCATTCTTTACTTAACCAATCTAATTGTTTTTGTGTAGCATTTTCATATTTCCATTTTGCTTTTCTATCTAAAAATGTACTATGTTTTCTTGAAGCATATTTCTCAGCTTCTTCAATAAGATTAATTAAATTATCATCCTCAGATAAATAATTCTTAGTATTTATTTTGTTTGTGGTATTTACAAAATATAATTCAAATACATTCTCAGATAAATTCTTATAGATTGCATAATGTAAATCTGAATTTACAGATAGGGAATATATTTCATTATTACACTTAAACCAATCATAATATGATTCAGAGAAATAGTCTCCCATATTAGTTTTAAATAATTTAAGTTCTTCCGCAATAAGTTTAAGTCTTTTAATTTCTTTTTGCTTTGCTAATTCTTCTCGTTTTAGTTTATCTTCTTTATTTTTTTCTTCTCGCTCAATTGCCTCGGTTAAAGTTTCATTGTCTTTTATGTCTACACCAAATATATCTGTCATTGTCATTAGGTCATGTTTTCTTACAATATCAACAACATCAATTACTAAGCAATTTTCTTTTCCTTCATATGTCCTTAATCCTCTGCCAATAATCTGAGTGTAAAGTATTTTAGATTTAGTTGGGCGACTCATTATGATGCAATCAGTTGGTTCGTAATCAAAGCCAGTGGTTAGCACACCTACGTTTACAATTACAGGAAGTTTACCAGACTTAAAATTATTAATTACTAATTCCCTTTGCTTGTCTTCAATTGTAGAATCAACATAATCACAAACTATATCCTTATCTTTAAATTTCTGACATATATCTCTTGCATGAGCAATACCTGTTGCAAACACAATTGTAGATTTCCTATTATTAGCATATTTTAGATAAGCATCAACTATGATATCATTACGATTATCTGTGTTTACTGCGTCTTCTAATTGTCTCTGATTAAATTCACCCGCGATAGTTTTTACATTGGATAAATCAACATCTGAATGAACGTATATTGCTTTAGGTTCACACAGATAGTTATTCTTAATCATTTCTAAAATTTGTTTCTCATATATTTTCCCATGAAAAACTTTTGTCATATCATCATTAAAAGGGGTTGCTGTTAACCCGATAACTTTAATATTAGGATTGAGTTTATCTACTATCTTTTTAATTTGTCCAACCGCACTATGGCATTCATCAAAAAATACTAATTCAAAATCACCATGCTCTGACATTCTTTCTAATCTAGTTGATTTAGAATGTGTTAATGATTGACGAGTTGCTATTACAACTTTTGATGATACTTGATCTAATGAAGCTTGCACACAACCAACATCTAATTCAGAATTGGTATTAAGTAATTTTTCTTTTGTTTGGTCACGAAGTTCAGAAGATTGAACCACTATAAGCACACGACCAATAGTTTCATTTGCTATTGCAGACATAATAACTGTCTTACCTGTACCTGTGCCAAGTGATAGGATGCCATTATAATTTGGTTGTAAATCCTTAACTGCTTCTACTGATTCTATTTGATATGGACGTAGTTTGTATGACATTAATTTAAACACCTCTTATTTATATTTATTTTTCCTATTTTACCAAATAACGACCTGAAGATTTTTATACCCCTAAATCCAAAAATCGCATTTTCTTCGGTATAACAACTACCCCCATATACCAATGGTTTCAGCGATTTTTACCTCTAAAAACTCAATATATAGATTTTCCCTTACACCGAAGAAATGAGCAAATTTGGATTTAGGGTAGGGTTGTAACACCGAAAAAATGAACAAAAAGTGCGTTTTCTTCGGTGACAAATACTATATACAATTCTACATTACTATTATAGATTCAATTCTACATTAACCATTAGAGATACATTTCTACAGTTTTAAGTCGTTCAAACCGCTACGCAGTTTCGAACGCCTTAGAGGATTTTTTAGATTATGATTTTGTAATTGTCCCTTATGTATTTGTACAATTCATAGTCTTCTTCATTTACACATTTGTTATATTGTTCAAGTATATTTCCATAATAATATTTAAGATAATATATTTTCTTGTTTCTGATTAATTCTTGTTCATTTGATTGAGCTATTTCTTCAAATCCTTTTTTCTTAATATAATCAAATTCCTTTTGCATTGTTTTATCTAATTGTGTGTTAAGATAGTAATATACATATTCAGGTCTTTCAAATAGTTTAATTTCATATCTATTGTTACCACCTCTTATTTTTTGAATTTGCTCTTCTTCATCCCAAAAACTATATGCATCAGATTTGTATTTATTTAATAAATTATATTTGCTTTGTTCAAGTTTCTTTAGAAATTTACTTATTGTATCATCTATTACTCCTATTATTTCTCCAATTTGTGTTCTTGATGGAAATGCATAATGAGTTCTGTGATATATTGGCATTAATTCTCCTGTTGAATAGTTTATCTTTTCCCAAGCAAGATAATAATTATATTTAGTTAGTAGCACTGTATATATTGACCATTCTGTTGGAGATAATGTAGTTATTACTTTATACACAAACTCTGATGGAATAGGGGTGTAGCCATTTTGAGTAATATGATTACAAAGTTTATTATTATACCCTATGTAAACTTTTATCAATTCATTGTTTGTTAGAGTTATAATATCTTTGTCAATGATAATTACTTCATGTAGGATTAATTTTCCTAGTGCATCTTTGATTCTCATTGGTTTAAGATTTGTTTCTTCTGATATTGAATTTACAGTTAAAGATACATACTCATTTTTAATTGCTCTAGACATTAGATACCATAATATATACCAACCATCTATAGTATATTTATCTTTGATATGGGAGTTATTTATGGATTCATATTGTAGTTTAATAAATTTAGTATAGTCTGTACCTCTTATGTCAAATGTTTTGTCGAAATATATGTATCTTGAATCAGTTGAGTTATAATAATGAGATAGGTCTTTCAAGGATTCTATTTGCATTTATGTCCTCCTATTTATAATTTATTATATTAAGTTAGTGAGTTAATTATGTATTTGAATTTAAGTTGGAGTTAAATCTTTTATCTTGGATAACTTTCCATTGGGCTAGTAGAGAGTTTAATTTTTCTGTTCTTAGGAATATCCAGCAATCTTTATTGTCTGAGGCATCAGTGTATTTGTGTTCTGATAGTAAACCGTTTTGTTTTAGGAAACGCACAAGGTTAATACTTTTGCAAGGAAATATATTTGTTCTTATTGGTGTGGTATTTTGGTTATACATATTAAATCCCCTTTTGGTTTGTAGTATATTATTAATTTATTATATTTAACTTTATACAGATGAATTTAAGTTTAACTTGTATTGAATTTATTTTTCATATTGAAGTCCTCCTATTTAAATATGGTTATATTACCTTAGACTTTAAGTATACTACAAATAGAAAATCATGTCAACAAAATATTAAAATAATTATTTATAGTTTGCTTGGAAAAGTATTTAAAATTTATTCATTCATTTTTAGGTATCGGGTATGGGTATTATTTGAGTCGGTGTGGAGTTGTTAAGTATGCCCCAGTGGGTGGGAATGGTTAGGGTGGATATTATGTAAGTGTTGTGTAGTAAGGGTTTGATTGATATTGAAATTATTTAATATGATATGGTTATTGGTGATATATTTAGTTTGGAATGGTTTGATTATTTTGTTCGTGATTTTTGATAATTATATGTTGTTTGGATTTATTTTATGAGTAGAAATAGTTATTTTGTTTGATTTTTGTTAGGGATGATACATGCGTGAAACTGTTGATATGAAAGAGTTTAAGAGGATTTTTAGTGGATATGATTTATGGTTTGTTTTTAATGGAATGTGGTTAAATGTGATGGATCTATATTTATTTTATGGATTTTAATATTTTTATTGTGGTTGTCAGTTGGTTGGAAAGTGTTGTGGGGATTGAGTTTTGTCGATGAAGGAGCGAAAGGGGATTTTGATATTTGTTTGATAGAGTGAGAAAATATTCATAATTTATTATTGACAAATTATCGGAATCGTGATTTGAGTTGAGTCTGTGAGTTGATGTACTATGTCGAACACTGTCGAATAATGTCGAATAATATTTGTAAACTATGCCCCGTCTATGTAGTTGACAATAGATGATAAATGATATGCATTATCAGTTAGAAAAGAATGGCAGGTATATGATAGAAGCAGAATAGACAGAAAAACCTTGAAACCGTTGATATAAGCGGATTGTAGCGTTTGGCATAATCTTAATTGAATCTAACAAAATGTGCATTGTGTAAGATTAGAGAAGGATTGCCGGGAATAAGGGGTAGGGAAAGGTACTCAGGAAGGAGTTTGGAGGCACAGAGGGCTATTTGTGAGTGAGTATGCTGAGCTTGGTGTAAGTGGTCTGTATCGGATCACAGAGGCAGGAGATATCATAATAGTCGAACGATTATCCAAAATATGCTTAAATCGTTCGGAGATTTCGAGAGGTATAACATGCGAAATCCGGCTGAACACATATAGTAATGATAACCATATAATATAATCACAATAACCATATAATATAGTTATCATAACCACATTATAAAATTATCATAACCATCTAACATGATCACAATGATCACATTAGATGCTACATTGCATACTACTGACAACATAATGAAATGATACAAGTTGTCACTACTAAAACCTTATCACACCATAAATAAATCCCACTATCCACCACTTACGTACATTTTCCCTATTCGAATTTTTAGAATGGACAAACAATTAGCTATAAAGCTCAAAATAATTATTTAAGTACAAATATAGCACTCAATACCTTAAACGCCTTAAAACCCCCTTTATGTCCCTCTCACAGCATATTAATTATTTATCACTCATACACTAAAAACTCAGCATACTAACACTTGGCACAAGAATTGCACTACATACTTAATCAATCTTAAAATAAATATCCAAAAAATATTTTTAAAACCATAAATAAAAAAAGGATATTTTGAATTTATAGCGAATATACTACTTATAAGTAGCACACTTAAAGGAGCAAAAACTAATGAAAATACTTGCATACCATGGAACACCTTTCACCTTTAAATCTTTTGATCCAGATTATCAAGGATACGCTACACGTGGCGAAGGAACAGACCAAGGATTCTTTTTTGCGGAAGAAAAAGACCATGCAGAATACTGGTGCGAACGTAATAGTATGGAAATGAAAGATCAGGGAGAAAAAATATCGCCTAGAATAATGCGTTGCGAATTATCTATATCTAATCTTTTTGAAGCTGATATGCAGGATTATAGATATATTAAAGATATTATATCGGAAGGAATCTCAAAAGAAGCAGATTGCATACAGATTAATAATGCTATAGATGATGAATCAGGAGAAAGGCGAACCATGTACATTATCTTTGATCCTAAAAATATTAAGATAATCAAAAAAGAAAGATATTTAATAAATTTCTAAGAGACTTTAACGAGTCTCTTTTTTGTCCCTCTCAGACCCTCCAGAATGCTCTGTATTGAGTTAGATATAATTATCCTATATAATCCCTTTAACCTTATATATCCCTCTATCAATTGCCCATTTCATAGGATAAATTTGATATGTAATAGACTAAAAATAATTCTTATTAACATGGTTTTTTGTATTGTTTCTATGGTATAATAAATCATCAAATATTTTAAAAGGAGTGTTTTTAATGAAAGCAACGAGTATTAAAGAGGCATGGAGTATTGCAGATAGCATCATTAGTGGAGATTACATTCAAGATGGCAACAGAAGCCAACGTGCAGGATATGACATTTATGTATCAACAAACGGAAGTCAAGAATATATCTGTGATTTAGGAAATAGACTCGAAGTCAACAAAGCAGACGGAACAAGCGTTAATATCTGGATTGAAGCAGAAGAAACAAACACAGACATTCTCACTATCCCAGTAAAGCAAATCTCAGAAAATACCTTTTATATTCCTCTAAGCAATGGCAAACAAATTGACATTATCAAAGATCCTAAACACAACGGAGCAAATTGGGCATGGAAAATTGATACTCAAATTTTTAGTAAAGACGAATATGCTAAAGGTTATCTTAAAACATTGATAGCAGAAAAATTAACAGGTTTACGAATTATTCGCCATAAAGAAAAGCAAGTACCAGACATATGTGGAGTTAATGGAGCATGTTGCAGACATCCTAAAGAGTGTAGTACAATGTTATGTTCTGATTGTCCTATAGCTGAAAGATTCTTCGCCGAACGCGACAATGTAAATCTTGTCTATATGTTATAATATTAATGATTAAAGATACTAACTAAAAGCATCTTTTTCTTTTTGTTCCAAACATTTAAAACCTATAATCTATAGGAATACGGAAGTAATTAATTGACTTTATAATATTTCCTATGCTATAATTCATTAATGGATTATTTAAAGGAGGTTAATACATATGAAAACTATTAATACCTTTTCCGAACTAAAGAGCAAAGGAACCAAGACAGGGGAAACTGTTATATACAATAATGAGGAATATATCTTTAATGGGTTTTCCGCTTATGGCTGTGATCATACTCTAAGTAATGCACTAAGAAAAATTCCTAAAACTGAGGGAAAAGATTATCTTCTTGATACTAAATATGTTAATGATTCTATCGAAGGATATCTTATAATAGACAAGAAAAATAAAAATGGAAATTATCATGTTACGCCATATAATAAAAAAGGGAAAAAGGGTTCTGGATTCTCTATACTTGCACAAGAAATAGGACATAATGAAATATATGTCGGTGGCAAAACATATAAAAAAGTAAACTAAGACTAGAAATAGTCTTTTTTCTTTTCTCCAAACAAGATAAAAACACGCTTTTATTTGTTGGGGTAATAAATAATATAAGGTCAATATATCTAAGGCCAGTAATGGTCTTTTTCTTTTAGGCAATAAATAAAGACAAAAATAATAATTGACATTGTATCAAAAACCTATATAATGTAATTATAAATATTTTTAAGGAGGGAACGCAATGAAAAGTATCTTAGTTTTTGATCGGGATACAAACTATGAAGTTGTAATATTGGCAAAGACATTAATCGAAGCCACGAGAAAATATATGGAGGAAAATAAAATCGATGGAAATGTCAAACGTACTAGTGACAATGGATGGAGATTTAATGCCATCGAAATACAAAAAGGCATATCACTAATAAAAGTAGGGGTAAACAGTTATTATCTATGGATATAAAATAGAGCTGAAAAGCTCTTTTTTATTTTGTCCTTAAAAATCCTGTAGGGTTAACACTCCAATCAAATTACCCTTTCAAGCTATATAAATACCCTCAGAGACGGTCAAAAATGCCACTTTAAAGGCTTTATTTTGTTTATGTGTGTATCTCTGTTATGGCAAAATAAAGTATAAAATACCTCGTATAAGCTCAAAATAATTATTGTACTATATTTTGTTTTGTGCTAAAATAAATGAAACGATACATATATAAAGGAGTGTTTTAAATGGCAAAAACAAAAGTTAAAACAATTGTAGGATATACCATCCAAATCACTTGCTACACTGGCACTGAGCAAACACTACACACTATCAAGGATCTTAAGGCACACGGCAATATATATGAGACTCAAGAATATTACACGGATAAATATCTGGCTAAAGGGTACGATAGAGTAAAACTAAATGTCATACAGGAGTTATACACAAAATAAAGTAAAAACCACTAAAAACTTCTAAGACTAGATAAAAATAATATCTAGTCTTTTTTCTTTCCTTATTCTGCCCTAAACTCAATTCCTCATTTTCAATCCTTCAATTACAAAATCACAGCCACAAAAAGGCCTCTCTAAGCGTTTTAAGCCTTCAGCCGGATATAATTCCATTCCAGACCTAATTTAAATAGCTTATAATCGATTTACATAAAATATACAGCTAATTCAAGCCAATTCTACTAAATTGTTTACATTTTAACTACAATAAAATAGGACTAAAAACATGCTATAAATGAGTTAAAAATAATAAATAATGCTTGACGTATTTATTATTTTAGTTTAAAATAGACTCATAAAGCAAATACAGTCCAGCGTGACACAAGGAGGTGGTCAGACTCGTAAAAGCGAATAATAAATTCCCTCAAAGTTAATGCCGGAGGGAAAAGGAAATCCTAGTCAGTTTTCCTTAAAAAATGGATGTTCTTTGATAACTTCATAAGAGACCAGTCACGCGAGTAGGCACTTTATAATAAACATTAGAGTACATTTCACAGTGTATCCTCTGAGGATTATAAAGGAATCTGAAAAGCGAGAAAATTCACCGCGCAAGTGCATAGACTGGTAAAACTAGACTTTTTAGTCTAGCTTAAAGCATAGCAGCATACTTAATTAAAATTTGAGGAGTTGTTTTAAAATGGCAAAATTTAGAGGCATTATAACAGACCAACTCAAAACATTAGAGACTCGTAAAACTGGTTTTTATGATACATACAAAGAGGCACACGACAAAGCCGAAAAACTTTGCAAGAAAACTATGGGAGACCGTGGACAAATTGAAGTTGAGGAAATAACCGAATAACATAACAAAACGCTATGCTTTAAGGCAGACTAAAAATGTTTAGTTTAAATACTCTCTTTTGTAGGGTTATTAATCCCTTAAAAATCCTCATAAAACTTTAAGCATAACAAACTCATATTGTATCTAATATGTTTACATTCTAATTCCGCCGAATCTCTTATTAGGGTTGCCGAAAAGACAATAAGCGGATGATAGTAAACACTAAATATTAGATATAGAGTCACGTTATAATTAAAGATAATAAAAAGGATTATAACAGGGATTAAAAACAAACGAGAGTATATCTTTTTTAGTGCTTGCTTAGTAAAAAGGAGATTGATAACATGACTTATAACAAACTTTTAAATATCAATAAAAGTAAGGCCAGAAAAGAGGTTATTAAGATTTTTGGCGAAAGTTTTACAGAAAACTCAGCATATCACAAAATTTATGATATGAGTGAAAAAGAGTTTAGACTTGAATTTGTTACTTTAGATGATTTTATTAAAAATATTATTATTAAAGCTGAGTTCGCAGAAATGCCAGAAGCTGAAATACTCAAAGAGGCTTTTGATCATTTTAACGCGAATGAAGGATTATTCAATTCATTATTTTAAAAATAAGCAAGCAAGCATTAACAAAGCTATACTTTCTATAGCTTAACCCAACGAAAAAGACATTTTATATGTCTTTTCTCTATTGTTTTAATTAGAACGATAGAGAAAGGATATATAAAGGAGTGAATAACATGTCATATACTGCAATGCTTAAGAAGTGGGAAAGAGAGTCTAAAAAGAGATGGGAGCAGGATAGACAAGAAAGAAAAGCACAAAGGGAAAGAGCAGAGGTATTCAAGTTTGAAATATACCTTGCTAGGGAACGTCAAGAGAAGCAGGAACAAAAGGAAAGGGAAGAAAGACAAAAAAGGGTTATTGAAGCAAAAAATAATATTCTTTTAGCACTTCAGAAAAATAACCCTTTCAACTATTCTCAGTGGCTTATTATTTGGGATGTTCTAAACTATGATTATGATCAAATTTTAGTATCACTTAACAAAAGCAGAATAACAAAACTTGATATAACGGGAGCATTCGAGTATATCAAGAATTTTTCTCATGAGATTATATCAGATTATTGGGAAAAAGAATTATTAAGTGTATAATAATCCTTAACAAGTTGGTTGTAAGTGTACACCATGATCTTATAACAGGTTATGGTGTATAGTTGGGAATCAATTTAAAAAGAGTTTTGAGAAATGACAAAAGACACTATTCAAGAAAATAAAGGGAGGAAAATTAAAATGACATTACAAGAAATCAACAACACTTTAAATTCTGGTGTACAATGTTTAGTAGGTAAGAAAATGGAATACGGAGAAATCCACGCAGAAGTACATGATGTTATAGAGAGCTTAAATATTGGCCTACAATACTATGCTTGGGACATATCACCTAAAACTAATTATAGTCTGAATATTTTTTCTATAAAACTTGAAACCCTAGATGACGCAAGGAGCAAGCATAAACGAGTAGGAAAAATTCAGGCCATTAGTTTTACTCTTAATTTTCCTGAATTCGCTGAACTTACTATCTCAGAATTATTTGAACATCAAGAAAGAAACGAAAAACTACAGAATATTGAGTATATCAAAGAATCTATTGTAAAAAGAGAAAAGGAAATTGAAGAATTAAAAAGATCATTAATTGAGGCCGAAAACAAATTAAACAACCTTTAAAATCATGTTTTGGTTGGATATTGGATAATAGTCTATAACAGATTTATTATCCAGTTTCGAGTCAAAATAACTAATCAAAGGAGTTGGAACAATGGACTTAATCAAAAAATCTTTTAAAATCAATAACGTTCTTTTTTCAATAATCGAAAGCAGAGAATACAATCTAATTAGTAATCATCCAAAGTATGATAACTATAGTCAACCACAAAAGGAGGTTCTAAAAACTGTATTGATACCGAAAATAAAAAATGTCATAGCGGAGCTAATAAGCAATAACAGGGACTACGAGTGTATCAAGTTAGAAAGTTTAAAAAGCAAGTATACAAAGACTGAGAAAAGTATAACAATTGACTTTGTATATAATGACAAAAGGGAAAATGTCTATATTATTGCTAAAATATTTGATAATTTTAAACATGATTTATGGAATTCATTACTTGAATATAGACTATATGTAGCATAAACAGTAACACAAACAGTATAAGAAATGGAAAATAATAATTTAGGGAATTACACTTAATTCCCTTTTAAGTCTATAACAATTAGAGTATAATAGTTCTAAGGGTTGTGGACTTAAAAGGTTGTTTAGGGTATAACAATCAACCTATAACAAAGCATAACAAGAACCTCCAAACATCGAGAGTAAAAAGAGGAGCGTGTAAAAATGAAAAGCGAAACAATTAGAACAAGATTAGAAAGTCAATATTACATCATTACTACAGATGAACTTATGGAAAGGTTTTATAAAGAGTTCGATTCCCTCCAAGATGCTTATAAGTATGGATTAAAATTAATCAAAGATGTCAAAGCGGTCAACATTGAATTAGAAATTAATGTAATTAATACAAGTGATGACTCTAATTCTAATGTCGTAAGAAATGAAACCATCTATCTTAAATAACAATCCCATGAATCACGAATTTTATTTGCCGAATATGAAGGGAAGTTTTAAAAATGAAACAAATGAGCATTAAACAACTTCAAAGTATTTCTTATTCACCTATTAAAGATGATTCTCTATTTGTTGAAGTTTTCAAGGGAAAAGGATTAAGCACAAACGACGAATTAAAAACAGGTATGTACAATGAATGGAATGAAAAAAGAATCAAAAGAGCTTTTAATTTTGGCAATGGTACATTAAAAGACTTTCATAATTATGTTAGAGATAATACTAAATATGCTGAATTTATTCAATTAGTATAACCCTTCGAAATCCAGTTTTTATACTTATTATGAAAGGATGTTTTAAGAATGGCAAAAACTAAAGAAGAACTAAAAGAAGAACTTGAAGAAGCCCAGGAGAACGCGAACACACTTAAGGAGGAAATGGAGGATCTAAAAGAACAACTTGACAACGCAAAAGGAGACTATAGAGAAGCAATGGAGGAAATCAAAGCAATAAAGGCAGAACTAAAAAATTTAAAATAAACCGAATAAAACCCAACATTCATAGGTGTATGTTCTCTAAGTCGTTTTAGCTATAACACATATAACACAATGTTAAAACGACTTGAAGAGTGTAAACTTTGACACTCTATAATAAAATCAAGAAAGAGGTCATGTAAAATGTACAATTCCACATCAACCATTAATCAAGCGTTAACCCTATCTAAACTCAACCAACTTGCTCCTTCAGTTTTTTCCAGTTCTGCCCGTGATGGATTATCAACCAAATATAATTTTATTCCCACTGTTCAAGTCGTAAAAGAAATGGAAAAAGAAGGATGGCTCCCAGTTAAGGCAATTGAGTCAAGAACACGGAACGAACAAAATCAAGGTTATCAAAAGCATATGGTCAGATTTAGAAATTTCAATGAACAAGTTGAAAATAAGTTAATGGTAGGAGACACTTTTGTTGAACTTGTTCTAACTAATAGTCATAATGGTCTTTCCTCATTTGTTTTCAATTGTGGCCTTTTCCGACTAGCTTGCTCAAATGGTATGGTTGTCTCAGAATCATCCTTCGATACTGCCCGAATTCGCCATAACAGCTATGAAGCGACACAAGTAATAGACATATGTGGAGAAACAGTGAAAAAAGCTCCTCAAATAACTGGAGCGGTCGAAACGATGAAAAGTATAGAATTAAGTCCAGTTGAGCAGTTAATATTTGCGAATGCAGCAAAACCTTTACGTTTTGATAAACCAAATGAAATTGAATCAGAGCGAATTCTCTTACCTCATCGTATGGTAGATAAGGGCAATGACTTATGGAAAACTTTTAACCGCACACAAGAGAACTTAATCAAAGGGAATGTAAGATATGACAGACGCGACGAGAACGGACGTTACCAAGGCCGAAGTCACACAAGAGAAGTAAAGGCAATTGATAACAATCTCAAATTAAATCAGGCATTATGGACGCTTGCCGAAGAAATGGCAAAACTGAAAACTGGTAATAGTACCATGGCAGCACGTTAATACATAGCATTAAGTTAATCGAGTATCCTTTAACAGTACACTATACTAATATAATAAACGTTGGTATAGTGTACAAATTAAAAGGTATTTTATTAATATCTTTATAACAAATTAAGGAGTGAATTACATATGTCAAAACATTATGTCAAAAACCTTGAAACTGGCAAAATTGAACTTCATTTTTCAAAATCTGAATATCAAGCCTTATCCGACGAACTAAAAAAAGAATTAAAAAGATCATATCTTTTTAGTGGCACGTCAAAAGCTTGGGTATCTCGTTCAATCCATAACCAATGGGGAGCAATTGAGACAGCAAAAAAACTAGGATTCATAGAAGAAAAAAAAATAGGCGAACGTCTAAGTTATGAAGAACAATTAGAACGCAAACAAGAAAAAGCAGAACACAGAGCAGACAGATATGACCAATATGCTGAAAATGCGAATAACAGAGGCAAGGCAATGCAATCTGAATTAGAAAAATATCGGGGAGACATTGCTTTCCACACTCAACCTATTATTTCCGGTCATGCAGGATCTCAGGCATTCGGAAGACGTAGACAAAAAATCTATGACAGATATCACAAAGGATTCGAGGAATACCGAAAAAGCGAATATTTTCAAGATAGAGCAGAAACAGCAAGACAAACTGCTAATGCCACACAATTGAAAAATCCAATATACTTGAATAATAGGATTGAAGAGTGCAACAAAAGTATTAGAAAATTAGAAAAGAACTTAGTATATTATGACGATATTTTATACAAAAAAAATAATAATGAAGAGATTTCTAGTTTCTATCAAGAGAAAACAGCCGAACAGATACAAGGTTATTTGAATGACACTATTGACAAAATTGAATGGCAAATGGATAAACTTGCATTTTTGCAAAATTGCATGGATTAAATTAAAATTGCCCTAGAGGAAAGCGGTGAAAAAATGTATAACAAAGAGGATATTAAGCAGGGATATTTATTCCGGTGTTATCGTTTTAATTCTTGGGCAAGAGTTATTCGAGTTAATCCTAAGACCATAACAGCCGTATATATTGAACATCCACTAACTGGACATGATGCCTCTTGTCCGTATGCCGAAATCAAGGAAATAAAAATACCTGAAGATTGGAAAGATGAAAAGGAAGTAAAAACAGAAAATCCTTTTAAGATTGGTGATATTGTTTGCAAACACAGACCGGCCGATAATAGTATTTACAGAGCTTTCCAAATTGTTAAAACCACAGAAAAATCTGTAACCATTCAAAGGATTGAAGTAATAGACCATAAACCTGTTAAGGATATTTTTATCGGCGATAAGCAAGAAAGAAAACAAGTTAAAAAAGATAGACAGGGAAATTTCGTATTAAATCATGATGATTGGTATCTATACAAATATACAGCATAAGGGACTATAACAAAGTCCCTTCCCTAATACAGCCTACTTACAACATATCATTTTCAATTATGGACAGTTGACGAAAAAAGAAATACTATTGAATGTATTGATACTAGACACACAAGAAAAGAGATGATAAAAGACATAGAAAATGGTATTATAAAGATGCCTGAAATTGTAATTAATAATACTGATTAATTTTAGGTTGAAATCTGAAGCATAGAATATCTATAACAATAACCCTTCTATGTTTCGACTTGAGTCTAAAAATTAATTAAGAAAGAGGGTATAAAAATGTTTGAAAAAATTAATTGGGTAAAAATCATGGAAGACAACCGCGAATCAATTGAGGAAACCATCAGAGAAGCAAAGAAAGAAACATATAACACTATGCAAGGATGGCACTATGACGTAGAAATCAATGAAAAAGGCGAATCATGGACTAGTGGTCCTCATTCCAATTCTCAGTCTATGTCGAGCTATAAAGGCGAAACATATATTGTATGTTCACTTAAATCATGGAGCGCAGACTATTATGATGTTCGTGATTATATCAGATATGACAAGGAATTAAATGATGAATTTTTAGTACAAAAAGAAAATGAAGATGGTTATGACTCTGAATACGAGTTTATCGAAAATATCCATCCTGAAAAATTGGATGAGTGGACAGAAGATGAAAAAGAAGCAGAATTGAGTGAATTCGATCCTAGTGAATTGCTTGACAGGGCAATCCAAGAAGAAAAATGGTCTGTTTGATTAATTTTACTTGGAGAATAGGCAATAACAGCGAACCACTATAACAGCAGGTATTGCCTTCCTTTCGAGGTAAAGTTGATTAAATATGAGGAGTGGGAAGAATGGAATTTGAAAAGAATGAGAATATTATTCAAGGGTTTTCAGAAGGGAGAAGAGAATTTTATATTCAAATCTTAGAAAAAGGTTATAATTGTATTTCTCTTAACATCAATGGAGTAAAAGAAAAATCTGAATTCTGCTATATTCCCGAACAAGTTTTAAAATGGGCTGAAAAATTTTGTTTATATATCAGTGATGAAGAATATGAGAAATTAGAACGATTGCTTTAAATCGAGTTTGCCGAAAAAGATGCCGAGAAAAGAACTAAAAGACATCTTAATGCTTATGGTTTCTAGGGCAGTCAATGCCCTTTAAATCATCCAAATCTACATAACAATCATAACAGCACCATTGTAGAGGTTGGAGAATTTAGAGGATGTTGAATCCTAAAATAAAGTGAGTGAAAGGATGATTAAATTATGCCAAATATGAGTTATTGCAGATTCGAGAATACACTAATAGATGTCAATGATTGTATAAATGCCTTAGAGGAAAGAAATATCTCTTCAAATAGAGAGAAAAGCAAAGCAAGTAAAATGCTAACGTCAATCTGTAAATTCTTAGTGGTTGAAGGAATTATTGATAATTATGATCAAGATATTATCAATGGACTTATTGAAGTGTGCGGAGAACAAGAAGATGAGGAAGACGAATAAATCATAGGGAATATTAATTCCCTTTTGAATAATCCTGTAAACGCTATAACAGCACACTATAAACCCTTGCAGGATGTTCAAAAGAGTGTTAAATACTCTAAATATAATTAATTGGAGGAATGGACAAATGATAACTAAAACACCATTAAAAGTCACTGTAAATATTGATTATTCAAAGGTAAACCTTGACAAAATAAGAACACTCTATGACTTATTACCCTATAGTTTGAAATCTCACCATGAGACTTTAAATGATTTTATTAAGGATACCTTACAAGAAATTATCTTTACAACTTCACATATGATCTACCAAGGGACTTATACCATAGAAGAATATATTAAGGAAACATTGGCACAAATTGAGGATATAAAAGCTAGGTACTACACTGATTTTCTTTTAGCACTTAATCAATAAAGGGTTTAAAATCTGGATAGAAAACGAAGATAATTATTGTGGCCATTATTAACAACTTATTGAAAGTCTAATATAATAAATGGGAGGCTATAACAATGAACCAAAAATCATGGGAACTAAAGAACACTAAACAAGTAACAGAAGAGTTATGTTGTAATTGCCAAACCCCTATAACAATTCATTTGCATTATGATGACTTAAGGTTCTGCGAAGAATGCAGGAATGAAATAACAGCCAGCTACAACGCAAAGCTAAAAGACCCTGAAGAGCAAGAACACATTAACAGATATATTAATTGTGAAGACTTTCTAGAGTCTGTTTACGAAGAATTGAGTTATGTACCAAGGGGAATTGATGAAAGATTTTAAAGAGCTTTATGCTCTTTGCTCAGTATTTAAACAATATAATAAATATTGAGCAAGGAATATAAAACTAAAAAGGAGGTTAACCAAATGACAAAAGACAAACAAATATTCATATTTCAAAACCTAACATTTTTACTAGCATTTCTTTTAATGTGGGCAACAGGAATCATTAAAGTAGTGCATAATTAAACAATGTAGGCTCTGGACTCAAGGCAAAAACAAATGTCTAGTCCCTGCAAGTCTATTCACATCCGAGCAAGTTATAAAAATTCACAGTGATTCACTGGTAATGGCATAACCGCCATAACAGCAACAACACTATAATGGGAGGGAATTCTATGATTGATAACAGCAGTATTTATATTGTCGAAGCCTCAGAGGATGGAGAAAAGTTTCAATATGAATATGGAAACATCAAACACGCTGAAGAACATTATAACAATGAAAAAATTGCCATAATATATGAATATAACAATGGTAATTATTATCTTGTAAAGAGTAAATAAATAAATTTTAAGGAGGAAATAACAATGTTCACTTATGACGATTACTCTTCAGGTATGAAACAAACCATAACAGTGACAGACCAAAAGATCAAGGAATTATCTGACAAGATTCTATCCTTTATGAAATCTCAAAACCAAACAGATTACAGTGACACTACAATCCATGAAAATGTTTATAAGTTTGACGTTGACTTTAATGATTATCCGTCTACCTATGGAGTATTAATGGAGATGAAAAAGCATGGACTAGTTGAATCTATTCCGCTAGGTTGGAATGATTTTGCATGGAAGTTGATAAAATAATTAATCACTATACGCAAATTACCCTATAATTTTCATGAATATGTTTGTATTAAAACCCTTACATGGGCTAAAATTCAATAACAGGGAGGTATATGCTGTGCAAAGATTAACTAGACTCCAGCGTCAACAACTCCAATACATCAATCGTCAAATTAAGTATAACAGCCTAACGGGTATAGTTCTGGACGTTGCCTATTATACTATCGATCCTTTTATTATGAGCGCTAAAGTAAATCTATCTAATGGTCAAACCGAAATTATACCATTGTCAGATATAATGTTAAAATAATTATGTGGGAAGGAAGTATATTATAAATGTCAAAATCTAACACGGAAATTATAACACTTGCAGCACGGCAGAAAAATTTCAATTATACTGGCGATAATCTTTTCACCTTCGCCGAATGGAGCGCAATGGGTTATAAGATTAACAAAGGGCAAAGAGCGTTCATTCAAGTCCGGCTATGGTCTAGCGGAGTTAACAAAAGATTAAAACCTGAAAGTTTGTTCAAAGTGGATCAGGTGACTAAGTTAGATGTTAAGAATTTAATTATCATATAACAGCACCAAATAATAAGTCCTTTAACGCAGACATATTCCCCTATATTCTGCATAACAAATGATATATAATAAATGTAGGATATATAATGTGTTTGTGTTAAAGTCCTTGTATGGGCTATAATTAAAGGGAGGGTATGCAAATGTTTTTAATGAGAATGAGAAGAGAAGGATATCAACCAGTTACAGCAAGAATTCACAGTGTTGGAAGCAATGCTATATGTGATGAATTTCATGTAGAATTTGTTACAAGATTATCGACTAATGTAGAATCATATCCTACAGGAGATATTAGAGTAGTAATATCAGACTTGGAACATCATGGGTTTAAAAAGATTGACTAATCCAAGAAAACTATTATTTCATGCCAAGTATGGGATTTCAAAACCCTTATAACACAAGGGTTTCAGGGTTCATATGTTTTTGGAATTAAGTAAAATTAGAGGGAGTGTTTAAAAATGAGCAAATTGTATGTAAACAAGGAATATTTAGAGGATTTCTCAAAAGAAATTATGGAGGATACACAGGTTGCTACTTTAGACAATGAAGAGGGGTATATCATTGTCAATGAAGACTACAAAGAAGAGTTTAATCAAAAGTATCACATTGAATTAGTAGAATTAGAAAAATGGCTCGAAGGTAAATATGATTATAGTGCGGTTGCTGAATTGATTTATGAGATACAAGAGGTCGAAGATAGTTTGAGTGATTGTTGGGAACAGAAAACCTTAACAGACTTTTATGGAAAAAGAGTAATTCAAAAAGGATTTAAGCTTTTATTTTCAAAAAACGATTCAGAAATTATTGACCATATTTTAAACAGAGAAAAACTTGATAGTCTTTTTAAGGGATTGCTTAAACCTATAATGGTAAAAGAGGCAGTAGATTGGCACAAGGAAAAGATTAAACAATTAAAAGCATGTTTATAACAGCATGAATAGCAAGCTTTATCGGTTTTCAATATAACAGAGAAGGGATGATATTCCATGACTTATGAAGAAGCTAAAGCATATGGAGAAGAATTGATGGAAAGAAATAAAATTGATTCAGATAATCTAAAATTCTTTGATGAAATATACGGAAGAAGTTCAATGGGTTTAACTCCAGATCATGTTAAGGCATTGCCTGAATGGAAAGAAGCGAAAGAAACATTTAATAAATCTTTTACTGAACTAAGAAATTTTAATGCATGGTTCACAAAAACATTTAAAAAAGAATATATGGCTGAAAGACGTAATAGGCGATACAATCAAAAGTAAATTCTATTTGCTACACGTACGCATGTGTGCTACAATCATACCATCACACACAAAGGAGGTCTCACAATGCAAGTATCACTTAACACTCGAATTGAATTAGAATTACGCCAACGTTTAGATGCTTATGTTAAAAAAACAAATCGTCCTATAGCGCAAATAACAGCCGAGGCTATTGAGAAATATTTAGACGAAAAGGATAAAAAAGATTAAAATTTTATTGACGTATGCGTGCAAGCGTGCTATAATTGGTTTAAGAAATTAATCATGAAAGGAAGTATGTAAAAATGGCAAGATTTAATTTATCTTCGAGTCAATCAGACCGTATCAATTATGATCAAGAGGTAAAATCCTACGCTTATGATTGTGCCTCTGAGTCAAAAACATCCAAACTCACAAATCAAATAATAGAAACATATTGGGAGCAATTTAGCGATAATTTAGATACAGATGATATTGAAGAGGCTGAAGCAAGATTTAAAGATATGTTTCCTGAAGGATGGAAAAGTTATTTTAATTAAATTAAATTAGGAGTGATTTAATTATGGCAAAAGTTTATGAATTTAGTGCAAATCCTGAATCTGAATTTAAGAATGGTATTCTTGCTGGATTCAATGAAAACGCAATCTCGGGTAGTGAATATGATTCAGAACGAGCAAAAAATCTTTATGATACGTTAGATGCCTCTATGGATGACGAGGAATATATGCTAGGTGAATTACCTAGCGGTAAATGGGCATTGATTGGGTTAACGATATCGGGTTATGAGTTTGCGGTTGAGGACTAATGGCTAGAACGCACTCAATGAATCGAAAAAAACTTACAATTGATGAAATGAAGGCATTGGCAGAATCAAAAGGCGGTCAATGCCTTTCAAATCAGTACGTAAATAACACAACACCTCTCACGTGGCAATGTTCCAAAGGACATAAATGGGACGCAAGGCCAGTAGAAATCAAAAACCTAAATACCTGGTGCCCACACTGCTCGGGACGCAGAAAAACTATTCAGGATATGCGTAAGTTTGCCGAATCTAAAGGCGGTAAATGTTTGTCTGGTAAATATATCAACAATGATACTAAGTTACTTTGGGAGTGTCATAGAGGGCATAGATGGACAGCAAAGCCATTTAGTATCATTCATCTTAAGAGTTGGTGTCCATTTTGTTACCAAATTCGAAATAAAATGAATAGAAAATTAAGACCAAAACGCAAAAGAAATTTAATTTTTTCAAAATTGTATTTGGAAGTTTAATACAGCAAACGCCGTGATGCCTTCGGGCGATATGTTTTGTATGAGGCGGTTGCGGATATATGTGACGTGGTAAATATAATTATTATTTAAATTGCTATTTTTATTAGGTTATGAATGATATACAGAATAGTTATAACAGTTGACACATTTTCTTTGGGAATCTATTGCATTTTCTTCCATCTAAGAATATACTATCATCAAGAAATAAAAAATATTAAGGAGCGATGTAAAATGTCAAGAAGAAAACCTGCCAATCAACCTTGGAACATCAAACAAATTAACACCATGATTAACAAAGGAACTATATCCTTCACGCATCCACTTCAACGTCCTGCCGATCAATGGGAGTTAGTAAACAAGACTCTACTAATTGATTCTCTATTAACACTCTATTGTCCAGACGTTTTTGCAATCAAAGAGAAGACAGAGCAAGGTAATGTATACTCCATAATTGATGGTAAACAGAGATTAACAACTATACATAGTTATATTGCCGACAAATGGGAACTTGGAACAGTTGAACCATTCAGCCTAGAGGCAACAGGTAATGAGACATATAATATCTCAGGTAAAAAGTTCTCAGAACTGCCCGAAGAAGTCCAAAACGAAATAACAGGTTACACTTTAGGAGTCAAAGTCTTTGAAATAGAAGAGGGAGACGATGAAGAATCAATCATTGAGGAAATTTTCTATCGGTTAAATAATGGTAAAGGAATGTCAAAAGAACACAAGGCATTAGTCAGAGCGTCCCATAAAGTACAAAAGTTTGTTCATAGAATAGCAACAGAGCATAAATTATTTACTGAAGTTGCTAAATTCTCAGAAGGTGCTATCAAAAAGTCAGATATCCAAATGACCATTCTGCAAAGTATTCTAACTATCTCAGGACTTGATTTTAATTCATTTGCAGCAAAAGATGTTGAACAAGTATTTGCCGATAATGATATAACAGACTCAATCCTAGACATCACAGAGAAGTCCTTCGATGCAATTCTTGAAGCATTCCCTGAAAAGCATAAGTTTGTAACAAAGATTAATATTTCTTCAATGGCTTACCTGTTCGCAATCAGCTTGAATCATGCTGATACTATTAATAGACTCTTAACTTATGCTAACAGCAAGTCATTACCTGCCGATGAGTATAAACGGTTTACAGGTTCAGGCAATGTTAAGAAGGTAAATGTATTAAGTAGAATGAAGGGCATCCTGAGTATTTGCGGAGTAGAGAAAAGAGAATTGGTTGAAGAAAATCAATCCGATATAACACCAGACCTTGAAGAATCAAATGATTATAGGGAAGAAGCAGAATCCATTCTCGAAATAATTAATAATGTAGCGTAAAATAATTAATGGCAGGAGCAATAACAATCTATAACAAAGAGTTGATATACTTTCTAGAGTGGGATTAAATAAATTTGAGGAGGAATACATAATGGTTAAAGAGCCAAGTTTTGATCAATTGAGAATGGTAATGGAAGGTTGAAAAGGTAGACCAACAAAAGAAAAAAGAAGATAGCTTAAATCTTGTCGGACAGCTTAAAAAGGGAGATTGGTTTTATATCAATAAGTCTGGTAATGCTATCGTTTTTAAGTTTGAAAAGGTTGAAGGGAAAAGAATAATTGCAACAAATCCCATTGATAATTGTCAAGCAAGAATAGATATCAGTTTTCAAATTGGAATGCTTAAATAACATAATGGCTTAAATGGCAGAATTCATTGTAATTAAAATAAAATTTGAGAGGAGATTGAAAATGAAAAACAGGTTTTATATTAATGACGAAGATTCACACTGGGGTGATTTTAATTATGTCGTAACACCAGAAGGTAAAAAAATTGAGTATTCTTATCTTTGTACAAGAGAGGGAGATGCCCCTCCAAAAGATAGAAATTATATACTAGCATATGAAACAAATGGAGAAGATTACTCAATTATTGTTGATCCTTATAATACGCAATTAGATTAAAATATAACTTTCCTTGTATAACAAAAATAAAATAAAAAGGGGCGATACATATGAAAAAGGATTTAGTATCTGCAATTTCAACCAAAAAAGTAATAGGTGGAGACCTAACCGATATCGAGGTAGCATCATTCAAGAAATCATGTACCCATAAACTTTCTAAAGAGAAATTAATCAAAACGATTCTATCATTTATCGATAACAACGATGTTCCAGAGAAAGATAAAGAGGTTTTTAATTTTATTCTTGACGATGATAAAATCCTAGATAAACTTCAAATTTGCACAGATGGTTCATATGTCAATGGTAGAATATTTTATAAGAATTTTTATAACAATTGGGACTCTAATATTCAAGTTGATGGTAGGTTCTGGAATAAATTTTATAATGAGACTAGACAATCTTTAGATACTTTAACTAAAATAGATTATATGAAAGATAATTTTGAGGTTATGTATCTGCACCTTGTCAGTGATGAAGAAGCAATGGAAGATAAAATTTGGTCGGACGAAATGGACAGAATATCAAATGATTTTGATAATGATTATCCTTGTGAATACTCAAGCCTTTAAATCAGATGCTTTAAAATCACTCTTTGGTTGCCTTTGAGACAGGGAATAAAAATAAATTTCTCTGTCTTTTTAATATCCTATTGTTATTATTTATTACTTATTGTATAATTTAGTTAGTAAAACAAATATAATTAATTGGGGGAATAAGATAATGAGCATATACACAGAAAATGGTTATAAGAACCGGAAAGACTATCTCAGATGTATGTCAGAGGACTACGATATACCTTTAGAAGTAGTTTATTCTCTTTCTTCGATGCTTGGCCCTAATGAGGATTTTGATGGTTTAGTAAATACATTAGAAGATGCAGAAGGAGAATTCGAAGAAGAATAGATAGGGAAGTCTAACAAACTTCCTTTAATACTAAAATAAATTTAAGGAGTGACCATAAGATGTCAAAGTACAATTTTAAGGAATTTTTCACAAATAATGTCGTGTACAGTGACAAGATAATACATAATAGTGAATATGTTAGTAATACTCATTTTCTTATTAAGAAGACTGAGCTTAAAAACAATCAATTAGAATTTGTAAACAATTTTCCTGAAGCGGGTATAAATTATAACAATCAATTCTCTCAAATAATTTCCAGTCAATTAAAAATGGATATTGGCACAGAATTTAAACCGGAAAGAATCAATGTAGGATATGATAATAATATTGTTATCATGGGTGAAGTAGGGATTAAGGAAGGCTATTTAAATTTCCTTGAATCCTTAAAATGTAAATTGTTTGTCATGGAAAGCGATAGGAAATGGAATCCCTTATCAATCTATAACAATGACAATAAATTTGTTGGTGTGGTATTACCGATTAAATTAAGTACATTAAATGAATCTATAGACTATAATGATTATCTTGATAATCTAAAAGTAGCACAAGAAGCCAAGGAGTTAACCAAACAAAACTCTAAGAAATGCTTATATATCAAAGATAATAAAGCAGTAGTTAGAAATAAAGAACTAACATGTCTTGCAGAATTGATCAATGATAGATCCTATAACAATCTATATATTGAAAAATCTGACAAACAAGATGTTGAAGTTTATATTGATCTTGATGTAGTTTGTGTGTTCATTAGAACTATTCAGAAAGATAGATTGCTTGAAGATGTAGACTATTATCTCAAACATCTAACTGAATACACATTGGAAATCGCATTAAAAAGTATTTATCATCGTAAAGAATATAATCAATTTGTCAATGTAGCAGACATTAAACTTGTTGAACTCTCAGGAGCCACTAAAGAGCAAGTACAAGAACTAATTAATTATCGTCAAGAATGGTATAACAGGAAGGCTCAAGAAGATCAAGAGAAGAAATTAAAACGAGAACAAGAAGAAAAGGAATATATAGAAGATAAAAATAAATTAATTGAAGATTTAGTATTAGTAGCAGAACAGGCAATCTTAAACAAACAGGAAGTCAAGAATCAAGAAATAACAATATATAAATCTAGATATGACTCAAATGACACTAGTTTGATACTTTACCTGATGAAATTATATGAAATTAAAGTACCTTTAAAAACTCAAGGATGGATCAACAATGCCTTAGCAGACATTGGTTTTAACGAAGATACTAATGCTTATAATTACAGTTATTATAAGTCTTCTGCTAATAGTATGGTATTTATGAAGTATTTGAGATGGTTAATTGAAGCTATTGAGAACAAGTATAATATTTCTGTCGTAGCAAAATGAAATTATAGGAGGAATACATTATGACAATCCAAGATTTTGTGAACAAAGGAATCTCAGTAATTAATAACATGGGAGAATTAAGAACAGTTAGGAATGAACCAAAATATACTTCAATTCCATTCCCTAATGGATGGGTAGCAAGCGTTATACATGAAGATGAAGGGTATTCAGTAGCAACATGTGATTACAATGGTTACTTTAATTGGAATATCTTAAATGATTTTGGTGCAAATGATGATGGAAAATTTAATTGCAAAACAGAAGATGAAGTGTGTAAGGCATTAGCAATAATTGAGAATTTATAACCCTATTAAACATGCACTTTAAGACAATGTTAAAAGCCTAGTCTTAGAGACTAGACCTTTAACCTAAAAGAGATTGTCCAATGAGTAAGAGGAAGCTATTAAAACCCCTTACAGCTATATTATACTCAACTTAGGTTAGTTTTATTCCAAAGATGTAAAGCAATGGAAATTAAAGGAGGAGAATTTAATGTGTCTAGCTAAAAGTTATATCGAACAAATTATGGAGATTTACAATAATATTAATCTAGACATAAACCGTCTTTGTAAAGAAGAAAAGATGGCAAACTTATTTGATCAAGATATGCTACATGCAATTGAGAACACTAATTTCAATGCTTGTGATGGCTATAAACTAGCAAAACAATTAAGGAAAAACAGGTTGTTCCGCAGACAGGTTAAGAATGAACTGGATACTTTACTACGATTAAAAGCTAATATAATTGATTCAAATTATGATATGCTGAATGATCAGCATCAAAAAATAATTCTTAGAGATAATTACCTAAAGAGTTTAGTGGAAAACAAAATATATAATCCAAAAATAATAGGAGTTGAAAATCCAGAAATTAGAGTTAGAAGACCTATTTCTAGACAATTTAAACCAAAAGCAATTCCTACGCCTGTTTTGTCTATACCAATACAGCCAAAGCAAGAACAACAAATTATATTGGGAGATGCCATACATAAGAAAACTAACACAAAATTAAAAGTGATAAGCAAGATTGATGACGGTCATTATGTTGTTAAAACAGAGAAGGGTGCATATCAAGTTTTGTGTAGTAAATATATTATTAACTTAAAACTTGATCAGTCCGCGAAATAGGATAAATGATTGCTTTCAAGTTACTATTATCTTGTTTATTTAGAATTAAGTCTGATATATTAGTATAATTATCTTGACAATAGCATATAATAGGAGTAGAATAAGGTTAAGGAAATAAATTGAAGGAGAATAGAAATGAACTTAGGAGAACGCATAGCAAATGTTATTGAGCAACAGGGTAGAACAAAAACATGGGTGGCTGAACAATCAGGAATTAAATATAAAACATTCGTTGATAAGATTATGAGGAATAGTTTTAGTGGAGAAGATTTATTACGGGTAGCCAAGGTCTTGAATATTAATCTTGAGGAATTGAAAGGGGAAATTTAGAATGTTTGGATTTTCAAAACGGCATGAAGTTGTTAAAGAAATTAACAGAGGAGAAATTTACAACGTAGGTTCTGGAGAAGTTATAATTATAAGCAATAACACTGTTAATAGACATAGTTCATTTATTCATGTATTGCCAATAAATAAGATTAATTTAAAAAGCATTGTTGTTACAGATGATGTAATTTCAATTCACATACTTGATCTAGATAAAAAGGTTGGTGAAGTATCTGTGGAAAGTATGGAAAATTTAGAAAATGGATTAAATAATTCATATATACATGGTAAACAAGGAGACGCTATTATTATCAAACGTAAAAACCACATCAATGTCTAATTTGCTAGTATCATAAGGAGGTTTAAAATGAATAAAAACGAGATCGAAAGATTACTAAAAGGTGAAGCTATTAAGATTGGTAAAAATCAAATTCACCTTGAAGATAATTTCTTTATAGTTGAAAAATACGAATATACGGATAATGGTATTGATATGTTTAGTGTTGATGATGGTTACAAAAGCATTGAATTTGCTATCAAAATGGCAAAAACATTATAATTGACTTGACAAAGGGCAAGCAATTTAAAGGAGTAAAAGAGAAATGGAAAAATTAAGAGTATGGCATATCCCACAAGTTGGTCATAATGCAACATTATATGTTCCAGTTGAAACAGCAGAGGAAGGAAAAAAAGTTATGGATATTTTAGCTTGCTATGATCTATTTCAACTAGAGAATAGAATCAAACCTGATTTTTGTAACACCTCTGGACTTCAAGTATTTGATGAAGAAGAACAAAAATGGTTGGATTGGGTTCTTGAGACTGAAGACAATTATTTTGATAATGTTGACGAATTTTTTGAAGAAGATGAAAAAATGCAAGTATTTACAAGGGAATTATTTGGTCAACTTAAAGGGGCATGAAAGGACGGTTTTAATGGTATGAAGAAAGTTGAGTATGTTTTTAATCAAGGGGATATGTCAGAAATTCTAATAGAGTTAAAAGATGCCGAGCAAGAAACAAGAATGTTATTAGTCCAACTTGAAGACGGTGATACCAAAGATGAAGTTATGGGAATACTTAATCGCATTCAATTTTCAATACACAAATTAGAAGAATAGCACGATCAAAATACTATTTCGTATGCTAAATTAAAGAAAGAGAGTGATTAAATTATGAATAAAATAAAGCAATATAGACCTAATCTTGTAACAACAACCGAAGATAATCAGATGGTTGAATTTGAAACTACACAAGAACTTCTTAATATTGATTTTGTAAAAAAGTTTTCAAACAGAAATAACTTTTATAGATATAGTTTGGATATTGACAATTATTTTAATCAATATAGTTTGATGGCAGAATATAATGATGGTCGTGATTGGTGGGTGGTTGGATTCATTGATAATCCACAAGATATAGATTTGCCCAAATGGAAACCAATTAAATAATCCCAAGAAAGCCTGAATTTATGTGAGATGGAGATGTAAAACAATGAATGATTTGAAAGTTTTAATGAAAAAATGTTTTAATTGCGGATATTTTGAGGAGAATGGTATAATGTTTTCAGCCGTACCAGAATGTATGTATTATAAAGAATATGCTTGCGAAGCAACTAAATATTACACATGTTCAAAGTGAATAAAACGTGAATTCAATCTATTAATAAAGGAGTTTTTCTAATGAATGACTTAATAATATTTTACGGAGTACCAAATGACAAGGAAATTGGATATAAATATGCAAAATATGATGGAACAGGGTATACATTATTTTGGTATAATAAAGAAACAGACGAAGAAATCATATTTCCATTAGATAATGAAGATTTAGACCAATTAAGATAATCAGGGATTTTATACTGAAAGGAGAATAGATTTATGAATGAAAAAACTGCAATAAAAGTAATAAAACAGCATTGTTCCAAAAATATAACGGTTTTTCAAAGTGCGTTAGATATAGCTATTATAGCATTAGAAAAACAAATACCCAAGAAACCAAAGATTGAAAAATGGGAACCCGCCAGATGCCCTTGTTGTGATGGAAGTTTAAGCGAATGTGCAGGAGATGGTTATTATGATCATCAATACAACTTGAAATTTTGCGATTGTGGACAGAGATTGAAGTGGGAATAAAAAGTCTAATTGAAAGGATGTTATCGAATGGATAAAGAAACTTTTCAAGAAATGACTAAACAAGAAAAGATTGATTGTTTATTTGCTAAAATTGATAATATTAAAAGTGTTGCAGCATGGCACAATAGAGAATATAGTAACGGCAAGAATTGGATGAAAAATTGCAAAGATGCTTGTACTGTAATTTATGATAATTGTAAATCAATTTTATCTGCATATGAAGAAGAGACATTGATTGATTTAAATTTAAAAAATAAAAGAGATAAAGTGGAAATGCAATTTGATAAATTTATGAACGATGAAAATATATCTAAACAGAAAAAAGATCAAGTTTTGAAAATAATTATGGATATGTTAAATTTGTTTGAAAAGGAGAATTAATAAATGAAAGCAAAACTTTTACGTATTGATATACGTGGAATGACAGCATATAGTAAAGAAATTGAAGACAATATTGATATTGAAACTTTTGCTGAAACAGTAAAAGAAGTTGTTATAAGTTGGGGTATTTGGAATGAAGGAGATAAGTTTATTATTGAAGTAATAGATTTTCAAAAAGAGTTAAAAAGAAGACAAGAGAATTTTGAAAGAATTCATAATGAGTTAATGAACAAATAAAAGACTTATTTCATGATATAGGAGATAAAAATATGAATAATGATTTAAAATTAAAACCTTGCCCATTTTGTGGGTCTAAAGCTGAGATTGGAACTGCGTCTGTATTTTGCGATAATTGCGGAGCTACAATCTGGGCAAATCCCTATTCAGAAGAAGGTATCCCTAAAGCAATTGAAGCATGGAATAAGAGAGTATAAATAACAATTTTGTAGTCTAAATGGGAGGGAGAAAAATGCATGAGGTATTTTGCATAGAAACAGAACAAAAATACAATCTTAAACCTCATACTCCTGTTAAAGTTACAACGATATTTTTAGGTGAATTTTATATCGGAGACATTAGAGCATGGAGGTCGTGGAAAACTTATATCATGAATTTCTCTAGTGAACATATGGTATTCATAGTAGAGTTGGCTTCTATAAAATTTAAGATGGAATGTCATTGACATTGTGTAATATTCAGAATATAATAGAACCATAAATAATAAATTAAGGAGTTGAAATTAATGAATAATCCAAATGTCTTGAAACAATGGTTTTATATCATCCGAGGACGTTTCAAACGACCACTATCCTATCATGACAAATGGAAATATACATATTTTACAAGGGAGGTTATCTAAATTATGGGAGAGTACCATTTAGAAGATGAAGTTTGAGATGAAACATAGGGAAAATAAAATAATAAAGGAGGAAATAGTTATGGAAAAGTTCAAATTAGAAAAACAATACAGAGGGAATTTATCTATTGATGGTGCTTTAGAACATTTTACAGATGAAATTGCTGGTAAATTAGATTGTGGTTTAGAAGATGATAAAGTAATAGAATTAAGTAGTATCAATAATTATACTAAAGAAATTTTATTTATGGAAAATGGAATGAGATTAGAGATAGAAGTATTTTTTGATACTAAAGAGGATGAATGGATATGCACATGTCAAGAAATAAACACTTAAATTTGACATTTCGAGTGATAAGGAGATAAAACTAAATGTATTCTTGGCAGGTAGCACAATCGGAGCATAAACAATGGCATTTATCGCAGGAACAAATAGATAATAGTAAATATGCATTATTTTTTTCTCCAATGAATAAGATATAATAAACCAAACTAAAAGGAGGAATAAACCATGCGTAAAACACTTATAATTGCCCTTCTAATCGTTCTATCTGTCTCAGTGGTCTATATGACTTCAAATCAAAACAGTACAGCTTACAAGGTGAATCAAGGCGCGACAGCGAAGATATGATTGATAGGCTAATGATACACTAGTTCAGTTGTCGCAATTAGGGTTAGTGTATCGGTATATAAAGGAGTTGGTTTCAGTGATTAAGAGAAATAAAATAACCAAGTATTGTAAGGAATGTGGAACAGGAGCAACAGTAAATTCTATAATTTGTACATCGTGTGGAGCAGAATTAAAAACTAGTAATGGAATGGCCTTTGTAATGCCTATTCGAGACAGAGAAAAAATTGAAGAAATGAAACAATATCTTAAATCTAATAATATTAGAGATTGGGCTTGGTTTACACTTGGTATTAATTCAGCTTTAAGAATTTCTGACATATTAAAAATCACTGTATCTGATGTTATTGATGAAAATGGAAAAATTAGAGAAAGGCTCAAAGTAAAAGAAACTAAAACTGGGAAAAGTAAAGACTTTCCATTTTCGCAAAATGTAATTAATACCTTGACAGAATATATTTCTACTGTAAATCCCATAGGAGTTTTATTCCCTTCTAGAAAAGGTGAGGGAGCAATTAGTAGAGTTCAAGCAAACAATATAATATCTAAAGCAGCTATTGCAATAGGAATAAAGGAAAATATTGGATCGCACAGTTGCAGAAAAACGTGGGCATTTCAGGCTTATGAAAAAGGAGTTCCCTTAGTTAAAATCATGACGGCACTTAATCATGCTAGTGAAAGGGACACTATGAGATATCTTGGAATTACCCAAGAGGGGTTAGATGACGTTTATTTGGATTTGAATTTATAAATAAGGTTCAAAAAGGATGGGATAAGAATGTTCAAAATGAAACCAATTCAATATAAGTTTCAACCAAAATTTGAACCAACAAATGAAATATATAATAAATATATTATAGCTGAACCTTTTGAATGGAATAATGGTTATGGTATTTCATTTATAATTGAGGTAGAAATTCCACTGGAAGGTAAAAGTATTGGTTCAAGAATAAAGCAAGTAGAAAGATATGATTATTTTGATAGAGATGTTGATTATGAATTATCATTATTGTTTTCTCCTTTGTTTCATGGTGAAATAAGAGGTAAGTATGCTGAGAAAATTGTGTGGAATGTTTTTTATAAGTTGTGTAAAAAAGAGGAATGGTTAGATAATAATTTTCCTGAGTATGCGGAGTTTATAAATAAGCAGTTGAATTGTTGATTTTATTTGAGAAGAAGGAGAAAGTAGTATTTTAGAAAAAGCAGAGTTTAACGAAAAAGCATTATGTATTTTAGATTACTTATATATGGGTACAGATAGACGAGGAATAATTAGATTTACAATTGAAAATATGATAAAGCAATGTAGATTCAAAGTAAGAACTGGACAAAATGAATCTGCATCAAAATTTAGAAAGATATTACATATGTTACAGCGACAATCTATTATAAAAACAATAGATGAAGAAGATATTGTGTGTAGCCCGTTGATAGAAAGCTATAAACTTAAAGATTTAATTATATGTTCCTTAATGATTGACTTAAGTAACCAATATGTTGAACTAGACATGAAAGAGAAAGATAAAATATATAATTACACAGATGAAAAAGTAGATCATTTAAAACTTTTGTTATATTATTGTTATTTGAAATGTAGGATGTATAGAAGACCAAAAGATGATCAGATTGAAGTGTCAGGCGGTAAACCTGAAGTAGCCTATCCTGCATTTAAACAGATCAATGAGGACTTAGGAATTACAGATGATACTATTGATAAATACAATCAAGTTTTAGTTGCTTTGGATTTGATTAGGTATAAGTCGGCAGGTACTTGGTATTACATAGATGATCCTAATAAAATAGTGAGGGAAAGTGTTAATTTTTACACTTTGTTTACAGATGAGGAAACAGCAGAACATAATTTAAAAGAGGGTATTAAATTCTATAAAAAGATGGATAGGAATTCTGATAAGATATTTACTGGAAGTAAAGAATATAAAAATAATAATAAAAAATTAAATGGTGAGTTAGGTTCTATTATCAAGAAAGAGAAATTAGGTACAGTTACAGAAAAAGATATTGCTAGGAAGAATGAAATATTGAGTTCAATAAATGCTAACGAAGAACAACATGGTATTCAGGCGATACTAGAAGCTAATCCTAATGAATTACTTTCTAGTATTTATGGCAGTTTCAATAGTGATAAGAAAGCCGATAAATATTATGAATTGGAAAACTCATTAGGACTTATTGGTGATGACGATGATTTGATTATTGATTATGATTATTATAAGTGGGTAATGATGAATTATGATAAGCAAGAACATATATATTATTTGAATTGCGTTAGCAAACATAAGAGAGGTATTCCCAAACCAAGAGGATTACAGAATAAGAAGCGTAAGGAAGATGAAGGAGAGGATGATAGTGATTTTATAAGAGAAATGGGATGGGATATGGAAACAGATGAATTAGATTTTAGTGAGTTTGAAGATATTAAGTAAGTAGATGCAAAATTTTTTAGTTAGGCAATAGAAATGGGAGGGGCGGTTAATTCCGTCCCTTCTAGAAAGGAGTTAGAAATAAATTGAAAGAACATATTACAATAAAACAATTAAAAGAATTGACCATTGATCAATCAATAAAACTAAAAAGCATGTGGTGTCCAAAAACGCATGATATTATTATGGTAAAAGATAAAACATTTACTTTTAATAAGTTGCATTTTAAAACAGATGTTATTTTAGATGATTATGATACTTTTAAAGGATTTTGTATGCCATTATTATCTATTGGTCAGTGTCTTGAAATATTGGAACAGCATTTTTCTTGTATATCAATTTGTATAATTTCCCAAGCGAAAGAGAAATTTTGTTTGCATTTATGGAAAGACGAATCAGATTTTGAGAATGAACCATTAATAATATCTAGAGAAAATAACATTGATGCACTATGGGAAGGAGTTAAATTAGTTTTAAGAAATTATTTATAAGGAGTGTATTAAAAAATGTATGAAATTGTAGAGGTAAAATGGATTTCATATCCCAAAAAGAGTAAAGTAAATTTATCTAAAGAAAGTGCAATATTAAAATTCACAAATGGTAGATCAGTTAAGTTTTATAGACCACATTTAGTAAAAGGACTAACAAACGTTTCAATAGGGACAAAATTCCATCTTATTTATCGAGAGGATGGAGTAGGTGAATATGGCCAAGAATATGAAATGACAAAGGCAGTAAGCTTAAAAGATAAGGATTTGTCTAAGTTTATAAATACCTATAATCCGAATACCTTATTTATTGAGAATTATATACTACATGGATTAAGTATAAGTCCTTATGGAGATGAAGAATATTATAATTGGTTATGCGACTATGTATTAAAAATATCTAGAAGTAATGATGAAAGAATGCCGAAATTACTATATTCAGAGATAAGTAAAGATCCACTTAAAAAGTCATATAAGGGATATAATTTTGAGGAGGTTAAAAGTTGTATATACGATAGAGTTGCCAATATTATTAAAGAAGATTTTGATATTGAGAAAGCATGGAACAATTTAATTGGTATAAATGCTGGAAGATATACGATGTTTAAAGGCAGAAGTATAGATAGTTATTTTCCGGGACATTGGACTGATTAATATAAAGGAGGAGTTAAAATAATGCAATATAAATTAGAAGATGTGAATATACAGGAAGAATACAATCAATTAACCATAGATCAAAAAGAGGAATTGCAAAGTTGGATAAAAGGAAGGTTTATACATTGTAAAACTATAAATAAGACTTATACTTCATATGGGTATAAGCATATTTTTGAAAACGACAGACACGGATTTTATATTTCTAACGAACAATTCAAAGGTGCAATGTTGGAGGCAGGGTATATACCAAGGGATAAATTATCTAAGAACTGGAATTTTTACGTTAAGTTTTTTACTTTAGCAAATGATGATATGACTTGATTAAAAGTAATAGAGGAGGATAAATAATAATGCTTAAATTATATTACCGTCTAAAGATATGGAAACTTAAAAGAGACTTAAAATTCTATGAGAAAATTACAGGCGAACAAAACATACATAAACAAAAAGAATTAAACCATTACATTAGAAAACTGGATAATTACAATCAATCACTGTATATTTACTGTCCTCTGTGTTGGAATGAATTAATAAGTAGTGATAGTTTTGTTAGTGATGAGGATGTAGTTACCTATAAATGTTCTAAGTGTTTATTGATTTCTAGATGGGCTTTTGATAGTGCTCCAGTGCCGATTTTAATTAAGGATAAGAAAGGAGGAAAATAAACAATGTTAGAATTCTATAAGATAAAAAGTCCTTTCGATGAACAATATAGTTCTGGATTAAGGCATGGGTATATTCATAAGTCCAAGAAGGGTAAAACATGGAACTCCATTGGTCATGTAAAAAGTCACTTATCTATGGTGCAAAGAATGGATAGCAAAGCATTTGATTTGTTTTATGATACTTGGTTGGTTATAAAAATTACTGAAAACGGAATTGAAAACTTAGGGAAAGTTAGGGAATTTAGAGAAAAGAATGGATGTTGGATGGGATAACCCAATAAAAGGCATGTTTTAAGCTAATTGGAAAGGAGCAAATATGAAAAGTAATTGCCTATTAGGAGCGATAAAACAATATATAAAATATCCTACAAATACTATAATACATATGCGTGGTTCATGGTTAGAAGTATTCCAATGTAAATGGCCTCATTTCTACTGGTTAGATAAGAGAGATAATCATTATTACCATTTTTGTGCTAAGTATTCGGATGAACCATTTATAAATCAAATCTGGTTTCAGGGTGAGGTTAAAAGGTTTCTATGGCATGACAAAAGTATTAGAAAGGAGATATTATGAATTTATAATAGTATAAACCCTTATTTTAAAGTATCTAATAAGCAAAATATAAAATATGGAAGAGGATAATATATTGAAACCAATATTTGCAGAGGAAAAGATATTCCTTGAAAAACGATTAGAATTAGAACTACCTACGGATTGTTGGAGAGATGGATCTAAAATATATCTAGACCCAACATGTACAAAACCATTATATATTTTTAAGGTGGATAATAAATTAATTAAAATTACAAAAGACAACTCAGAATTATTTACAGAATATAAACAGAAACAATTGGCTGATTTAATTGAAATATATGATGATAAATTAAACCAACAGAAACAAAAATCAATTGATAAAACAGTTGAATACATGTTAGAACATCAAAATTATAGATATGTAATAAGTCATAGTGGAGGTAAAGATTCCACAATAACATATTATATTTGGTTAAAAACATTAAATATTCTCAAAGAAGATTATCCAGATATCTATAATAATCTTAATTGGGAAATAAACTTTTCTAATACTAGTAACGATACTGCCGATACATACAAATATATTAAAACATTACCAAGGGATAAACTACGTATTCTCAATCCTCCTGTTGGATTCTATCAATGGATAATAAAAACTAAAAACTATTTCATTCCGTCTGCTATGGTTAGGAATTGTTGCTCTACATATAAAGAAGGACAAATAAATAAGTATTACAACAAGAAAGAAAATATTATAATGGTGACTGGGGTAAGAAAATACGAATCAACAAAAAGAGCGAAATATGAATTTGTAATGGACTCTGAATTTAGAACGGAACTTCATGGAAAAGATAATTTAGCTAAACCTTGGATTACCTTAGCTCCAATAGTAGAATGGAAAGATGAGGAAGTTTGGTTATATATTTTACGTGAACAATTAGAATATAATAATCAGTATAATGTAGGATTTAATAGGTGTGGATGTCTGATCTGCCCATACCAAAGTGATTATATAGACCTAATTATTGAAGAAAAATATCCAAAACAATGGATTAGATGGATTGAAATATTAAAAAAGAATTATGTCATTTGGCATGTAAGAGAACATTTAAAATGGTCATTAGAGGAATGGATTAATGGTAAATGGAAACAAGGGACGAGTAAGGAATATGAATTAATTAATCTTTCTCTTACAGAAGATAGAGTTAAACAATTAGCAAAATTAAAAGGTATATCGAAGATAATGGCTAAGAAGTATTGGAATAAAAAATGTGCTTGTGGGAAGAAATTAAATCCTACGGAGATTGCAATGAATTATAAAACGTTTGGTAGGTTTGAAAATATAGACAATGATACTAGAGAGTTATTGTGTAAAAAGTGTTTCTGTGAGCAAGAGAGAATTACTAAGAAAGAGTATGCCGAACTTACATATAGATACTTAGATGAGGGATGCAATTTGTTTTAATACATATTTTAAATTTTATGGTATAATAATTGGGTAAATTTAAAAGGAGTTGAGATAATGAAAATATTTTTTGAATTAGAAACAATAGAAACACCAAATAATTGTTCAAAATGTCCAATAGGTTATTATGAAACTAATGATGATGGAGAATATGTTTATTGTGTTTTATTATCATATATCAAAAATGAGCAAGTCGAAGGTGATTTTACGAAACGTAGAAAAGATTGCCCTTTGAAGTTCGAAGATGAGAAATAAGTAAAATAGGAGTTATAAATTTCTTTTGTTAATTACGAGGAGATTTATAACTCTCAAATGAAATTCATAGTTTATAGGGTACATAATGAACAATAAATAATTTTATTTAACCTCTTGTATTTGGTAGCAGGAGGTTATATAATTAATCAAACCCCACGAAATTATATTTTCAATCTATTTTGAAAGGAATGATTTTTATGTTTGAAAAAGATGAAGTGGTATGGTGTAGACCTAATTTAAGTGATGCACCGATTTGTGGTAAATATGTTGAGAA